>JAABUN010008153.1_pt1 | contig 10868 bp, 10 predicted proteins | sample 5559311 | NCBI WGS metagenome assembly JAABUN01 (sample SAMN10711877, study PRJNA513370) | rock metagenome | isolation source: Antarctica rocks | place: Antarctica: Victoria Land, Siegfried Peak sud | reverse complement strand
ACCCCCGTCGGACGGCCTGGCTCGGAGGGGTGGTGGTGCCTGAGGGATCGCCGCGGAGAAGCCCGCGGGCAGGGCACCGGCGGCGGCCAGGCGGCGGATGGCGAACCCGTAATAGTCCTCCACCCGGGCGGTCACGCGCGGCCAGCTGAAGTCTTGCGCACGCGCTTGCCCGGCCGCGCTCATCTGATCTCGCAGGGCTGGATCGCGCAAGAGGCGGTCGATCGCCCGCGCCAGCTCGCGTGGTTCGCGGGGCGGTACGAGCAGGCCCTCCCGGTCGCGGCGGACGACGCCCTTGTAGCCGTGGATGTCCGAGCACACGACGGGGGTGCCGGCCGCCATCGACTCCAGGAGGACGATCCCGAACGACTCGCCGCCGGTCGCCGGTGAGGCGTAGACGTCCGCGGTCTTGAACAGCTGCGCCTTTTCGGCGTCCGACACCCGGCCGAGGAACTCGACTCCCTGGAGGCCCCGCGTGGCGACGTAGCGGCGTGCTTCGCGTTCCTGCGGCCCGCTGCCGACGACGAGCAACCGCGAACCGCTGCCGGTCTTGCGCAGGATCCGATGCGCCTTGAGCAGGTCCAGCAGGCCCTTGCGGGGCTCGTGCCGGCCGACGAACAGGACGTTCGGCGTCCCGTCCTGCCAGCGTGCGAGCGGGACGGCGCCGGCATAGCGCGCGATGTCGACGCCGTTGGGGATGACCTTGTAGTCACCCGGGAAGAACCGGTCGATGAAGTGGCGGGCCGCGGCGCTGACGGCGATGCGGCCGTGTAACCGCCCGGCGTAGCCCCCGAGCGTCCGGCTGCCGAACTCGTACGACGGCGAGAAGCCGGCATAGGCATGGAAGGTGGCGATGTTCACGCTGTTCGATTCGCGGAGCAGAAAGAGCGACAGGAAGGGCACGAACGGTTCGTGGAAATGGAGCAGGTCGAACCGTTCGCGGTCCAGCATCCGGCGGATCTGGCCGAGATAGCGCGGCGAGAAGGTGAGCGTCCCGACGGACGCGTTGATCGGCACGGAAAAGCCGACGCCAAGCCGGATGATGTCGCCCTCGGACGAGCGTTGCGGTCCGTGGCTGGCGGTCAGGATGCGCACGTCGTGACCCCGCAGACGCAGGTTCTCGTACAGGAACCTGACGTGCTGGGCGACGCCGCCGTTGTCCGGGTAGATGTACGGACAGACGAGCCCGATCTTCACGGACGATCCGCTCTCGGGTCGTAGCGCGGTGGGCGCGCCCGGCCGCCGGGATAGCCATGGTCGCGGCCTGTGCCATCTCGTCGGACGCGGCCGCCGATCTCGTCGCGGGCATCCACGGCTCGCTTGCGAAGTTGCTCCGCGAACACGGCGACCTGCCCAGCCGCCCCGTGGAAGTCGCCCCCGTGGTCCGTGGTGCGTTCCGCGATCGCCCGGCGCAGGTCCGCCGCGGTCGTCCCGGGGAATGTCGTCCAGCCGCGTCCGATCGCCGCGAGGGCATGGGCATCGCTGCTGCCGACACGGGCGAGACGGTGCTCGTCGGCGAAACGCACGACGCGATCGTGCCACGGACGTCCAAGCGCCGTCGGGTTGAACGTCTCGAGCGCGTCGGGTCGGATGGCCGGATCCGGATCGTCGAGCAGGCGGCGCAGAACCCAGCCCTGGGCGCACAGCGGATAAGGCACGAGCGGATGGGCCGGGATCGCGATGCCGCCCGCGTCGTGGACCGCCGCGATCGTCGCGCCAAGCGTTCGGTATGGGCGGATCCGTCGGTCGATGAAGAGCGCCAGGAGGTGACCGCCGAGCGTCGTGACCTCCTCGCCCACGACCACCTCGATCGGCAGTCCCCGGTCGCGAGCCATGGACCGCGCGGCCAGCGCCGCATCGATCCGTTCGTGGTCCGAGATGGCGATCACGTCCAGCTGTCCCCGGGCGACGACGTGGCGCAGGATCGAGTCGATCGTCGCCGTCCCGTCAGACGCGACCGAGTGGATATGCAGGTCGGCGCGACCGAACCCGGGGACGCCCGTGAGGGTGGGGCTCGTCGCCGCGGGGCCTGTCACGATGCCACCTCCTCGGCGGCCTCTGCCTCCAGGTCCGGCCAGATCGGGAAGAAGACCGCCCACCATTGCTCGGGCGCCAGCTCGATGACCCGCTCGAAGGCGGCCGCGATCGACGCGGTCAGGGCCGTCACCCGTTCCCGCCGCGTGCCCTCGCCTGGCATCTCGATCCGTTCCACTCGACCGATGTAGCGGCCCCGACCGAGGCGCCGCGCCGCCACGACGAACGCCGGGGCGTCCGCCTCCAGCGAGAGCATGGCCGGTCCCAGGGGAACCCTGGCCGGGGCCCCGAACAGCGTCGTGAGCGCGCCACCACCAGAGACGTCGCGATCGCCGATGATGCCCACGTTCTCGCCCGCTCGGAGCGAGGTGAGCAGCTCGCGGCGTGCCTCGCGCAGGCCGACGATGCGCACCCCGACGGCGTTCCGGCTGCGCACGAACCAGGCCTGCAGCGCCGGATCGGCGAGTGTCTCCATCGGAGCGACGACGCCGCCTGGGCGCTGGCTCAGCAGGAAGGTCGGCAGTTCGATCGCGCCGAAATGCAGTCCCACGAAGATGACCGATCGACCCGGGCGGAAGGCGTCGGCCAGTGCTTCCGGCGTCTCGACCGCCAGTCGTTCGTCCAGGTCCCGGAGCCGAAGGGCCGGCGTGCGCGCGACTTCGAGGTAGTACCGGGCGGAGTGGCGGAACGCGCGGCGGACGAGCTGCTCCAGGGCGCGCGGGTCCGTCGCCGCCTGGCGGGCGAGGGCCGTGCCGCGGTCGGTCCCGGCGAGCGATCCGGCCACGCGACGGAGATTGCGGCGAGCCTGAGCGGCGCGGGCCGGTGCCAGCCGGTACCACAGGTCGCCGGCGAGTTCGGCCAGGCGGGTCAGTGGTCCTTCCGGAAGCCGGCACAGCAGCCACGAGGCGAGGATGAGCAGTCGGGCGGTCACACGCGGGGTCCAGGATCCGCAGCACCAGCCTGCATGATGGTCGCGCGGCGCTTCAGGTCCGCTGCCTCCTCGACCGTCTCGGGCCAGATCGGCTTGAAGCTGTACCACTGCTCGGGCGATGTGCCGATCGTCTCGGCCAGGGCGTCGGCCATGGCCTGCGTCGCGCGCTGGAGCTCGGCCGGATCCGCGGAGGCGACGTCGACCGGCTGCCGCCAGGTCACCCGAAACGTGTCGTCGGGCATCCGCCGGATCGTGATCGGCAGGATGCGCGAGCCGGTCTTCGCCGCGAGGGTCGCGGGCCCGGCCGGCAGTGCGGTCCACGATCCGAACAGCCGGACCGGGATGCCGTCGGAGCGGTAGCCCCAGTCGATCAGCAGGGCGAGCATCTCGCGGCGCCGAAGGACCCGGTAGATCTCGCGCAGGTTGCGCCAGGCGACGACCTGCACGCCCCACGACTCGCGCTGCCGGCGGAGCAGGGCGAAGAGCTCCGGGAACGAGGAGTCGTCGGCGAGGACGCTGATCGGCATGCCGTGCCGGGCGATGGCCGCAGCGACCGCGTCGTTGCTGCCGACATGACCCACGGTGAAGATGATCCCGCCGCCGTTGGGGGCCTCCCGCCAGAGACGCTTGGCCTCCTCGGCATCGAGATCGGGCACGAGGGCGGCCAGCGCCTCGGTCTGACCCGATGGCAGCCGCATGAGCTCCACGAGGTAGCGGCCGTAACCGTGGTACGCGCGCAGGGCCATCGCCCGGACCCGCCGGTCGCCCGGGTCCAGCCCGAGCACGTGGGCGAAGTTGCGGTTCGACCAGCGGCGCTTCGTCGGCCAAACCAGGTACGACAGCTGCGCCGCCCGGCCGATGACCTCGCGCGCCGGACCGGCTGGCAGGACGCGCAGGACCCAGCGGGACGCGCGATAGCCGACGACGGCGAGGCGTTCGATGATCCGCGGGCTGCCGCCCGTGCCCGCTCGTCGGTGGGGGGCTTCCAGCCGGCGCTCCGGGCGCGACCCGATCAAACCGCCGGGGCCTGGGACCGGTCGGTCGCCGTTCGATATCGGTCGGTCGCGGTTCGCCGTCACGAGGCGGCGGCGGTCGCCACCCTGGCCTTCTTGCCGGCCATCGTGCGGTACTGCCGCTTGGCCGGCCTCTCCGTGCCGACGAGGGTCTCGTCGTCGTCGCCCCGGATGAACGCCTCGACACGGTTGAACGCGATGTCATCGTGGATCTGCTGGGGTGGGCTCTTCATGAAGTACGCCGAGGGTGCCACGAGCGTGCCCTTGAGTCCCCGATCCAGGCCGAGCTTCGCGCAGCGGATCGCGTCCGTGATGACCCCGGCCGAGTTCGGCGAGTCCCAGACCTCGAGCTTCAGCTCCGCGTTGAGCGGCACGTCCCCGAAGGTCGTGCCCTCCATCCGGATGTAGCACCACTTGCGATCCTCGAGCCAGGGCACGTGATCGCTCGGCCCGACGTGGACGTCGTCGGGGTCCATCTCGTAGTCGAGCATGGACGTGACGGCGTTCGTCTTGCTGATCTTCTTGGACTCGAGGCGCTCGCGCTCGAGCATGTTCAGGAAGTCCGTGTTGCCACCGAAGTTGAGCTGGTAGGTTCGATCCAGGCGGACGCCGCGATCCATGAACAGGCGGGTCAGCACGCGGTGGCTGATCGTCGCGCCGACCTGGCTCTTGATGTCGTCACCGATGACCGGCAGGCCGGCGTCGGCGAAGCGGCGCTGCCAGTACGGCTCGCGACCGATGAACACGGGGATGGCGTTGACGAACGCGACGCCGGCCTGGAGCGCCTGCTCGGCGTACCACTTGGTTGCCTGCTCGCTGCCGACCGGCAGGTACGAGACCATGACGTCGACTTCGCGTTCCTTGAGGATGCCGACGATGTCCGCGGTGGGTCCGGGCGCTTTCTCGATGATCTGGCTGAGATACTTGCCCAGACCGTCGTGGGTCATCCCGCGCTCGACGGTCACGCCGGTGGGCAGGACCTTGTGGAATGTGTACGTGTTGTTGGGCTTCGTGTAGATCGCCTCGGCCAGGTCCACCCCGACCTTGTTCTTGTCGATGTCGAAGGCGGCCACGAAGTCGATGTCGCGGACGTGGTATCCGCCAAGATCGACGTGCATCAGCCCCGGGACGAAGTCGTCCGTCTTGGCGTTCTCGTAGTAGTAGCGGCCCTGGACCAGGCTGCTGGCGCAGTTTCCGACGCCGACGATGGCGACCCGGATCTTGCCGTCCTTTCGGCGACCGGCCCCGGCCCAGGTGTTGGCCGGGGCGCTGCCGTTCTTGCGGGTGCCGTTGCCGTTTCCGTTGCTTCCGTTCTTGCTCACGTGTTCGTCTCCGTTGAGTGGCTGGAAAGCTGCTGCCTCGCTTGACTTCGGACATGGAGGATCCGCTGGATGGTCGCGACGGTGGCGCCGATGGTGATGATGCCGAGGGCGCCGAGGAGGATGATCCCGCCGGGCTGCAGGCATGACTCGATGCACGCGGAGCCAGGCGGCGGAACAAGGTTCACGGGATCGAGTCCGGCCAGGACGAGCCCGAGGCTGAGGATGACGAGCCGGACCTCGCGGGGCATCACCCCGACCGCGGCCATCCCGGTCCCGGTCGTGAATCCGAGGCCCTCGGACCTGGCCCGGGTATAGGTGACCATGACCCCGGCACCCATCGCGGTGGCCGCCAGGAGCGGGCCCTCCCTGATGCCCGCGGCACTGAGCCCGGCGATGATCCCGAGGTACACGACGATCTCGCCCGTCTTGTCCGAGACGCTGTCGAGGAAGGCACCGAACGGGCTGACCCGTCCGGTGGCTCGAGCCAGCGTGCCGTCGAACATGTCGAAGACGCCGCCCACGAAGACCACGAGCCCGCCCACCACCCACAGCTGCTGGCTGAGGAGGCCCGCCCCGACGACCGTGATGGCGAGACCGATCAGGGTCAGCCCGTTCGGTGTGAGGCCGAGCCGGCCCAAACCCAGCGCGACCGGTTGGAAGGCGAGCTTGATGCGAGAGCGCGCGTCGTTGGAGATCGTGCCGCGACGGACGGTCAACTCGCCAGCCCCAGGATCGTGCGCTGGCGGGTCGCGACCTCGTCGAAGGCCTCCGGCCGCAGGGTCGCCACGGTCTGTCGACCGACCCGGCGGGTCGCCACGAGCCCGGCCACGCGCAGGCGCTTCAGGTGGTGGCTGACCAACGGCTGGCTGAGCCCGACATGGGCGATCAGGTCCGCCATGCTCGCTTCGCCTTCGGCCAGGCGACGCACGATGCGTAGTCGATTCACGTCGGCCAGCGCCTTGTGGAACGTCCGCAGCTCGCGCAGTTCCTCTGGCTGGAGCACGATCGAAGCGATAGTGGAGCGGACTCGGGCTGGGGTGGGCACGGGCGAGTTCTCCGGGGGGTCGCGGTGGGACCGCTTGCGTCGCATCAACGACGGTTGATATCAACGTGCGTTGATGCTAGGGGCGGGCCGCCACTCGTGTCAAGTCGGCAGTGATCCGTCGGGTCGCACCTACACTGACCGCCATGGACCGGAGATCCGCTCTCGTGCTGCTCGTGGTGTTCGGAACGGGCGTGTTCCTGGCCGGCCTCGAGCTGATGGTCACGGCCGTCGCCCTGCCGTCCATCCTGGCCGACCTCGTGGACCCGAACGGCACGTCGGCCTGGGTCGAGCTGCGCAAGGCCAGCTGGATCATCAACGGCTACCTGCTCGTATACATCCTGGTCATGCCGCTGGCCGGACGCCTGGCCGACCTGTGGGGCGTGCGGCGACTGTTCATCGGGGCGCTCGTCGTGTTCGTGATCGGATCCGTGGCAGCGGGCGCTGCCCAGGATTTGGACCAGTTGATCGCGGCGCGGCTCGTCCAGGCCATCGGAGGCGGAGTGCTCGTGCCGGTCGGTACGGCCGCAGCAGCACATCTGTACGCAGGTTCGGCACGTTCTCGGGCCCTCGGCGTCGTCGGGGCACTCACCTTCCTGGGCATGGCCGCCGGCCCGGTCGCAGGGGCGGCCGTCCTGTCCGGCATCCATCCAGAGGCGTTCGTGGCAAGCCAAGACGCCCTGGCCCACTTGGTCGCGCCGGCCTGGCGCTGGGTGTTCTATCTCAACTTGCCGATGGGGAGCGCGGCCATCGCCCTCGCCTGGGCGGCATCCGCCGATTGGGAAACACCACGACAAGAGGGTCGTCTGGACGTGCTCGGGGCGCTCCTGTTCGGGCTGGCCCTGGCCAGTGGCCTGATCGCCCTGACCCTCCTCGGTTCTGGGTCCATCGGCGAGACCGGCCTCGACCCGGCGACGGTCACGCTCGTCCTGGCCGCGATCTCCCTCGCGACGACCATCGTTGCGATCCTCCGCGCGACGCACACAAGGGACCCGTTCCTCGACGTGCGGCTCTTCCGGCGGGGCGCGTTCGCCAGTGCCGCCGTCGTGTCGCTCCTGACGGGCTATGCCTTCGCGACGGCGATCATCGGGGCCGCCGTCTTCGTCGATCGCGTGCTCTACGGCGGACCCGATGACCAGCGTCTCGCTCTGGGCGCGCTGGCCGGTGCGACGGCCGTCGGGGCGCTCGCCTCCGGGTTCCTCGTTCGCATCGCCAGCTATCGCGTCATCACGCTCGCCGGAGTGGCCCTGAGCGTGCTCGGCCTGGGCCTGATGGCTCGCTGGACGGTGACGACCCCGATCGGAACGGTCGCGCTGACCCTGGCCACCTTCGGTCTCGGGTTCGGGTTGACCGTGACCCCCCGCTCCAGCGCCGCGATCGAGGCCGCGGGACGAGGAGCGTTCGGGGCCGCGTCGTCGGTCGTGACCGTCGCCCGGATGCTCGGCATGGCCGTCGGGCTGGCCATCCTGACGGCCTATGGATCGACCACGATCGATCGCCTGTCGGCGCAGATCTACGCGACACCGGAGGGGTACCTGGCCCTCATCCCGGCCGAACTTCGCGATCGACCGCTGCGCGATCCGCTCGTCGTGGAGGCCCTGGAGACGTGGGCGTCGCGCGAAGCGGCGTCGATCATGGTCGGCCTGTTCGTGGCCGCGGCTGCGATCACGGTCGCGGCCATCCCGGCGGCGCTGGCCCTCGGCGGCGCGAGCGGACGACGGCGCACGGTCGGCGCCGAGCCCGGTTCGATCGACGACGACCCGCGTATGCTGGCGCGCGATGGTCCTCCTGACGTCGACTTCGTCCTCTGACCGGGCGCGCTCGAGCGGATCGGCGCTCGCGCGCAGGATCCAGCCCACCTCCGACACGGCTGGGCGGGTCCGGGTGGCGGTCCTCGACGGTGGGTCGCTGCACGAAGCGGAGGGCGATGCCGCCCTCGGCGCACTCCCGGACGACCTCGCGCGATCGAACGCGATCGTGTGGGTCGACCTGCTGGGCCCGTCGCGCGAGCAGGTAGAAGCCGTCGGCTCGGCCATGGGCCTGCATCCGCTCATCGTCGAGGATGTCCTGGAGGGGAACCAGCGGGCCAAGATCGAAACCACGGACGCCGTCGTGCATATCGTGCTGTTCCATCTCGCCTACGAGGCCGAGAAGACCGTCCTGACCGAGATCGATCTCGTCCTCGGCTCCGACTTCCTCCTGACGGTCCATGACGGTTCATGGGATCCGCGGGTATCCAACCACCTGCGCAATGGACTCGAGTCGATCATGGCCAAAGGCCCGGACCACCTCCTGTGGGCGATCTGCGACGACATCGTGGACAGCTACTTCCCGTTCGCCGACCGGCTGGGCGACGCGATCGACGAGGTCCAGGACGCGGTCATCCGAAAGGCGACTCCGGACACGCTGGAGCGCCTGTTCACGCTCAAGCGCGAATTGATCGAGATCCGCCGATCGGCGGGCCCCACCCGCGAGGTCTTCAACCAGATGACGAATCGGGAGATGACCCTGGTCGATCCCGAGGAACTGGTCTTCTTCCGCGATGTGTACGACCACGTCATCCGGCTGACGGACGAGATGGACAACTACCGCGAGCTCGCGTCGTCCACGCTCGACGTCTACCTGACCCAGGTGAACAACAACCTGTCCGTGATCATGAAACGGCTGACCGGGGTGACCGTCGTCCTGGCCGGGATCGGGGCGGTCGCGGGCGTGTTCGGGATGAGCGAGGCGGGCGCGGCGCTGGGTGGTGCCGAGGCGGGTGGGTTCTGGCTCGTGACGGGGCTGATCCTTTGCCTGGCGGTCCTTGCCGGGGTCTTCCTGCGCAAGATCGACTGGATCTAGCGGGGCTCAACCGCACACGACGGGCTTGGGCTTCGGGTGGGCGTCTGCTGGATCGGCGCTCGCGACGGACAGTGGCATGGCCAGGACCTGGGTCTTGCCGGGGGTGCCCTTGGGCCCTTCGGAGGTCTGGAGCCAGAGCTCCTCCGTCGTGGCGTTCACCGCATCGCGCAGGTCGCGCTGGTGGCGCCGCACTTCGGTGATCTCATACAGGAATCGCTGGTCGTCACTCGTCCAGACCTCGACGATCATGCCCAGTTGCTTCTTGCCCGACGTCCGAAGGAGCGGCAGGAACATGCCTTCACGGGCATGGGCGTAGAGGTAGGTCGCGCGGCCCTGCCCCGGTTGCGCAAGGGCCCTGATGTATTGGGCGACATCACACAGCGGGTACGCGTCCGTGCCCTTCACGATCGGGAGATCGATATCGAGCGCGGCGATCCGGACCCGGGTCGCCACCCGGTCGATCCCCGGACTGGGGCTCGCGCTCGGACTGGGGCTCGTGCTCGCGGTCGGATTTGGGCTCGCGCTCGCGGTCGGCGCCGCCGTCGTAAGGGGCGGCAGGGTCAGGAGCGGCGCCTGCGTCGAGCGCGGCGTCGCGAGCGCGATCGGCGCACCCGTGGCCGTCGCCCCGGGTTCCGCGGCGACCGGGGTCGTATAGGTCAGCAGCCCGGCGGCGAGGAGGGTCACGCCGAGCGCGGTCAAGAGCGCGGGCAGCAGCCGCGTGCGGAAACGCTCGGCGAGGTCGGACATGGGAGCGGAATGCTACCCCGACCCTCACGAGCACGCCCTCGCCCGTTCGTACTGGTACCCTCCGGCGGACATGCGGGCTCGACTGTTCATCGTGCTCGGCCTCGTGACGGGCATCGCCGCCGCCGCACTGGTCCTCGGGGGGATCTTCATCCTCGCACCGGAACCGGTGCGTTCGCCGTCGCCACCACCGCAGGTTGCGGAGACGATCGTCCCTTCACCGGGCCCGGTGGCCAGCTCCACGCCGATCGCGTCGGGCACCACGGTGGTTCCCAGCGGATCGGCCGCGCCGAGTGGGTCCGAAGCGCCGAGTGGGTCCGAAGCGCCGAGTGGGTCCGAAGCGCCGAGTGCGCCCGCAGCGCCGAGTGCGCCCGCAGCGTCGGGCGGTGCGACCGGCCTGTTCCATATCGGCGAACCGGCCCCGGCCCTCGTCGTTCCGCAGGTCGGCGGCGGGACGATCAACCTCGCGAACCTCAAGGGCAAGCCGGTCTGGGTCAACTTCTGGGCCACCTATTGCCCGCCCTGCGTGGACGAGTTCCCGCTCATGAACGGGTTCGCCATCCGCCACGCCAAGGACGACCTCGTGGTGCTGGCGATCGACTTCAAGGAGGATGAGGGGACGGTCGCGAGCTTCGCCGACGGCCTGAACACGACGTTCCCGCTGGGTCTCGACAAGGACGGCGCAGTCGCCGATCGCTGGAAGGCTGCGGCGGTCCTGCCGGTCCATTTCTGGATCGACCGGGACGGGATCGTCCGCGACGGCGCCGCTGGGGGGATCGGCCCGGACATCATGGTCCGCGGCCTGCGGTCGATCCTGCCGGGTGTCGACGTCAGTCCGTGACCCACATCGTCTCGTCCGCCGAGGCGATCGAGGCGGCGCTGATCCGATCGACCGAGGCGCCCTGGCCCCTCCTCATCGTCACCGACTTCGACGGGACCCT
>JAABUN010008152.1_pt1 | contig 10868 bp, 9 predicted proteins | sample 5559311 | NCBI WGS metagenome assembly JAABUN01 (sample SAMN10711877, study PRJNA513370) | rock metagenome | isolation source: Antarctica rocks | place: Antarctica: Victoria Land, Siegfried Peak sud | reverse complement strand
ACCCGGCGCCGAGATCCGTCTCGGTGACAATGCGGTGGCCATGCCATTCGGTCGGGTCACGCTTCGCCTGCGCGCGCAGCAGGCGCGGCGAGTCCTCCTCAGTCATTGAGCACGAGGACTCTCGCGTGCAGGATGGTCCGCTGGTGCAGGGCGGTCCGGACGGCGCGGTGCAAGCCGTCCTCGAGGTACATCGTCTCGTTCCACTGCACCACATGCGGGAAGAGGTCACCGAAGAACGTTGAGTCCTCGGCGAGCAGGGCCTCGAGGTCGAGGGTGGTCTTGGTAGTAACGAGCTCGTCGAGCCGCACCTGGCGCGGAGGCACTTCCGCCCAGTCCTTGGAGGTCAGGTATCCGTGGTCGGGGTACGGCCGGCTGTCACTTACTGCTTTGAAGATCACTGATACAGCCTAGGTAATTGCTTCGGCCAATGGAACGCGGACGCCCCGTACCGGCCATCTCGTGGCCCAATGGTTACGCCGATGGTCTCAACCGGTCAACGCACCGCCCGTAATCGATGATGGGCAGGTCCGCCACAGCCGAGCAGCGGGCGACGTCGCTCGCGAAGTGGCCCAAGCCGCGGCGCCTCGACGCGAACTCGGCTCTTCTGGCGGTGGTGGCATCGAAGCTGAGTCAGGACTGGTCGCCCGAGCAGATCTCCCGCTGGCTGCGCCTTGAGCACCCTGGTGACATCTCAATGCGGTTGTCGCACGAGGCGATCTACCGGTCCCTCTTCCACAATCTTCTAGTCTTATTGGTCTTACAAGTCCTCGTAGTCTGGGAAGACCTTCATCTCAGATTCGGCGGACGACGAGCTCAGTTGTTTGCGTTCGCCCCGAGTCAGTCCGAATTGAATGGGCTTTTTGTACACGTTACGGATTGGCAGTGTTAGAACGAGCTCCTCGCCGATTCGGGGGTTCCACATCGGCAGCGTCGACGAAAGTGCGGGCGCGGACCTTCTGTTCCTCATCAATCAGCCACAGCAAGAGCCTGGCAGAACCCGATGGCGCTTCGACGGTGACGTTTACGTCCTGACTCACATCGAAAGGCAGTGCTGTCACTCGGTCACTACTGACAGCGCCGGCAAAATCGAGTTCTGCTGCTCTTGAGTTGGTGATGGTGTTGAAAGGGCGTCCTGCTTCCACCCACGCGGCCCGAATACGACCAACTAGGGGTGTCGAACCGTGGTGGGATACGCGTACACCGAGACTCAGGGGAGCGCTTGGCACGGGGATATCAGCACCGGGATGCTGCGGCACCAGGTCGACAATGAGAACTGTTTCCGCGTTTATATCTGCAGGGTCCAGTCCGCCGAGATCCTTCCGTCGCCGGTCGGTATCGACCAGTCCGGCGTTCTCGTGTTCGACGTCGGCGAGTTCGGTGTAAACATAGCCGGCGAACCGGTTGTGTCGACGCAGTTCCTGGGTCTGCCAGCGAACGTACCAGGCACGTTCGAGGCTGGTGAATCCTTCTCCGAATTCACTGTTGAGGATCGGCACTCCGGTGCGCGGAAAGTTCTTCGACCCGTAGAGGTTCTTATCAACGATGAAGGCGGGGCCAAGTTTGACGGGGAAGTCTTCGCGGTCTCCACTAGCGAGGTCCGCGACGTTGCGGGCCCAGGTTGCGGGATCCGGTTCGTAGTAGTGCCAGTCCACAAGGTCGCTGCGCACATGTGACCATCCGGAGTTCTCCACGATGGGGCGCGTTCGATCGATTGCCGCGAGTGCGTCGTATGCTGCGGCTGCGGCTGCGGCACGCTCATGGCTACCGGGAATATCCCAGTCGAGGCCCCATTCCTCGTTGTAAAGACTCCAAATGATGATTGACGGATGGTTTCCGTCACGTTCAACCATAGGTTTGATTTGTGCTTCGAAGGCAGCAGAGGCTTCGTCACTGAAGCGGCTCGGGCAGGCCGGTTCGGCCCAGACAAGCATTCCGAGCTGGTCGGCGGTGTGCAGCCAGCGGGGTTCCTCGAACTTGAGGTGCTTACGAACCAGGTTGAAGCCCAGCTCCGCCGCCAGTTCGAGGTCTGCAGACAGGGCGGCGTCAGTTGGTGCAGTCAAGCCAGTGTCGGGCCAGTAACCCTGGTCCAGCACCCCCCGGACATAAAGGCGTTCATTGTTGAGATATAGTTCCTCGCCGCGGACCTCAATGGAGCGCAGACCAGTCGTGGAAATGACACGGTCTACATCATCACCTTCTCCCGCGATGACACTCACGCGGTATAGGTGCGGGTCAGCCGGTGTCCAGAGTCGTGGCGAGTCCACCTCAAGACGGCCGCCAGCCCGCCCGGTTTCATCGGTGACGAGCTGAATGCTGTCGTTGTCGCTTCCAATGATCTGGACCGACACCGGCGTGCCGGCTGGTTGGTCCCCGGAGAGTTGCACGGCGATGTTGATGCCGGTGAGCGAATCACCTCGAAGTTCCACTGCCTGGGCATAGGTGCTGCCGCGTCCCTCCAGCCAGACGGTCTGCCAAATCCCGGAGGTAGGGGTGAAGGAGACTCCGTCGTAGTCGTCGCGTGGGATGGAGCGTTGCTTGCCGTGCACTATCGAGCGCTTGTCGGCAGGCGCTTCAACGGCGACCGTCAGTTCGGCCGGCACGCCCGGAACCAGGTGATCGGTGACGTCGAATTCGAAAGACGTATAGCCGCCGACGTGGTCGCCGACCTTGACGCCGTCGATGAAGATTGTGGCGTGATGCCAGACGGCACCAAAGCAGAGAGCGACCCGGGCGGCGGACCAGTCCTTGGGGCGGACGACGGTGCGGCGGTAGGTGGCCGATTCGAGCCAGGTGCGTCCGATACCTGAGGCGAGGGTTTCCCAGGCGAAGGGGACGGTAATTACCGCATTGCCGTCGGCGCTTTCGAAGTCCCAGTGCCCATTGAGGTTCAGCCAACAGGCGGAGCGATCCCGGTCAGGGCGAGGGTATTCCGGGCGCGGAATCGCAGCCGGTTTTGTGTGGTTCGCGCGTGCTTGGCCTAGTGTCGGCTGCCCGTCGTCGTTGAGTTCGTCGGTGGTGTTGATCAGTGTGGTCATTGGTGTTAGCCCTTCACGCTTCCAGCGAGTATTCCGTTGATAAAGTGCTTCTGCAGTGCGATGAAGAGCACCAGCAGGGGTAGGAGTGCTATTGAACTTGCGGCGAGGAGCTCGCCCGTGACGGTCGCGTAGTCGGCGCCGATACGGTTGCCGGTGATGTTCTGCGCCAGGGTCGCCAAGACGACCTGCAGTGTTGCCAGACGGTCAGAACTTGCGATCACGACGGGCCAAACGAAGTCGTTGTAGATGTTCATGATCGTGAGCACCGCCAGGCCGGCGAGACCGGGACGAATCACTGGCAGAACGATGCGCCAGAAGATCCCAAATTCGCCGCACCCATCGACGCGAGCGGCGTCGAGGAGCTCGTCGGGAACGGCGGTGATGACCTGGCGCATCCAGAAGATCGCGAATGCATCGATCGCCCCGGGCAGGATCAGGGCCTGGTAGGTGTTGACCCAACCGAGTTCCTTCATCTCTAGCAGCAGCGGGATGATCAGCACGATGGTCGGTAGCATCAGCGTGATCAGGACCGCACCGAAGATCAGCTGCTTGCCCCGGAAGTTGTATTTCGCGAATGCATAGGCGGCCAGAGGTGCAAAAAAGAGGGTGAGCGTGCCCTTGAAGATGAGCACGATGCCCGTGTTGATGAAACCGGAACCGATCGGCACGTCCTGGAACATGGCCGTGTAGTTGTCGAAGGAAAACGAAGCGGGGTTAAAACTTAGCGGCGAGCTGATGATTTCATTGGCCGGCTTGAAGGCGGACACCAGAGCCCAGAGAACCGGGCTGAGAAACCCGAAGGTCAGCAGGACGAGGAATGCCTGCGACACGATAGCCGGACGGGCTCGGCGTGGTGTCGAAGTGCCACTCGGGCTGGTCTCGGCGGTATCAGACGCCGGCGGTGCGACAGAGGTTGCCATGGCTTAGTCCTTCGGTCGTAGGAGTCGTACGAAGACGAGTGACAGCGCCAGGACCAAGATGACTAGCAAGAACGAGTTTGCCGCGCCCGTGCCGAGGTCGGCTCGCGTGATGTGGTTGTACAGGTAGTAGCCTGCGGTCGTGGTGGACCCATAGGGCCCGCCCTGTGTCATGACGAAGGGTTCGGCGAACATCTGGAAGACCGCCAGGGTCTGCAGGATGATCACGAACATGATGGTTCGCAGTAGCAGTGGCACGGTAATGCTCCACAGCTGGCGCAGGCGGGTCGCGCCGTCGATTGAGGCGGCTTCGTAGACATTGGAGTCAATGAGTTGCAAGCCTGACAGGAAGATGATGATGACGAATCCGGTGGTCTTCCACAGGAACAGCAGAGCAAGTGTCGGCTTCGCCCATTCACTGGTGGTCAGCCAGCCGGTGTCGGGTAGCCCGATCAGCGCGAGGATGCTGTTAATGGCTCCGTAGTCCTGGTCGAACAGGACCACCCATATCTGCGCGACGGCTACGAGCGGAGTGACGAACGGCAGGATGAAGGCCACCCGGTAGAAGCCGCGGAAGCGCAGTTTCACGTTATCAAGCAATACGGCAGCGAGCAGAGCGATGAGTAGTTGCGCGGGAATGATGAGCAGCCAGAGTGCGGCGGAGTTGCCAAGTGAGGCCCAGAAGCCTGAGTTGGACAACAAATAGGTGTAGTTGTCCCATCCGACCCATTCAGCTGCGCCTGATCCGCGCCAATTAGTAAAGCTTAGGCGTGCGGTGAAAAACAGCGGATAGATGCTGAAGGCGAGGAAGATCGCTAGGAATGGCGCCACGAAAACATAGGGTGCGATTCGACGCTTCATTCTGGCCGCATTGAGGACGGTCATATTAGGTCTCGGTTTCGTGGGACTGAATCGGATGGGACGTAGGACAGGCTGGAATTACTGTCGATCGATCAGGTTCGACTGGATGTCCGCCGAGGACTTTTTTAGAGTCTCCTGCGGGGTGAGTTCTCCGTCGAGCATGCGCTGGAGGTCATTGCCGAGATAGTCGACGGCTCCTGCCCACCAGGAAGGCGTCGGTACGCTACCGGGGATCTCGGCGCTGGCGTTCGTCGCAACCGACCACAGGTCCTGCCCGCCGAGGGCCTCGACTGGCGTGAATAGGGCTTTGTCGGGATCCGCTGCGGGGCGGTAGCTGGGAATAGAAGTGTTCAACCCTTCCGGGTATACCTCATTAGGACCCCATACCGCTGTGTAGCCTGCCTCGTCGAACATGAGGAACTCGTAGAACAGCCAAGCAAGCTCCGCGTTTTCTGCATCGCGAGGGATGGCGAAGGAGGACCCACCCATCGCCCCGCTGCGGGCGCCGCCGTCCTCCCAAGCCGGAAGTGGCATGGCCCGCCAGTCGCCCTTCGTCTCCGTCAAAAGCTGCTGGGGTGCGAAGTCGAACCAGATCGCCCACGGATAAAACACCTGGTTACCGGAGTCGAGCTCAGCGATGTCCGTGGGGCCTAGATACTCTGCCCGTGTTCCGAGGTCTTCCTTCTGCACGGTGTCGAGGAAAGTCAGGATCTGCTCGTACTCGGGGCTGTCCAGGCGCAGCTCACCGTTCTCGTCGGCGATACTCGTATCGAGTTGGTTGGCGTACATCTCCAGCTGTAGCTGTCCGAGGAAAGCGGCTTGCTCAAGATGGATAGGCCCGGCTTCCGGAACCGCTTCCTTGTACTGACGGGCAGCCTCCAGCAGGTCATCGTATGTCTCGATCGTCGTGGCATCGACGCCGGCTGCTTCGAGAGCCGTGGCGTTGTAGTACAGCAGCCCCGGATTCGAATCGAACGGCACTCCGTAAATACCGCCGTCGGTGGAGTTCACATCGATTTTCTGGGGTGCGATGTCAGCGACATAGGGCTCAAGAACATCCCCAAGGTCCCACATGTAATCGGACAACCCGGCCACCTTGGCGTCGTCCAAAAAGACCCCGTCCGGTACGTCCGAACTGGTGATGAGTGTGTTTTGCAGTTTTGCATCGATGTCTACGGCTTGGTGGTTGACCTTGATGTCGGGGTAGACCTCATTGAAGTCGTCGACAGCCGCGTCAAAGACCTCATATAGGTCTCCCGAGCGGTCCCAGATCGTAATCTCTCCTGACGGCGAGTCGTCGTCGGGGTTCTGCAGTCGATTGGCCGTTGGTGCTGGCTCTTCGTTGATGTCGGGCCCGCATGCGGTCAGGCCAACAAGCATCGTGGTGGCAAGCCCCAATGCGAGACTTCTCCTGGCTGTCATCGAGCGGAAAGGCAGGTGCTTATTCAAGGGACACTCCTTTGTGACGTGGACGGCGTTCGCTTGGGCCGGCCTACCTTCAAGAGGCCATTTTTGCCAACGTATGCAAACCGTAACGGTAGTTTGCCAACGTTGCAAACGGTATCTTGAGGTACTACGAAAGAAGGGAGAGATCTAGTGCCAGCGACTCTTCGGGATGTTGCTCATCGAGCGCAGGTCTCCATGCGCACCGTTTCCAACGTGGTCAGTGGCTTCGAGGGGGTCAGCGAGCACACCCGGGCCCGGGTCATTCGGGTCATTGAGGAACTCGACTATCGCCCGAACCTGGTGGCCCGAACGTTGCGCACAGGTCGTACCGGGATGCTGTCATTCGTCGTTCCGGAAATAGACGTTCCCTACTTCAGCGCCCTTGCCCGTGATGTCATCAATGCGGCGGCAATCGTCGGCTACAGAGTCATGGTCGACCAAACCGGGCACGACCACAAGAGGGAGCGCGAGCTGCTGACCGGCAGTGATCGCACAACGCTCTTCGACGGAGTGCTGTTCAGCCCCCTCGTTACTCAATCCGAGCTGGCAGACATGGAGAGTACGAATCGCATGCCTCTCGTGCTTCTCGGTGAACACGTTTTCGACGGCCGCTATGACCATGTTGCCATCGACAACGTCCGCGCTGCCAGAGATGCGGTGCGTCACCTTGTAGAGCAGGGCCGAACTCGCATAGCCGCTGTCGGCACCCAGCCCTTGGAGGAGTACGCTACCCCCCAGCAACGCACCGCAGGATACGACCAGGCGCTAGGAGAAGCAGGGCTCAAGCTGAATCCCGAGTATTTACGCTCCGCGGCTCACTACAGCCGCACAGACGGCTATCAAGCCGCCAAGGAGCTTTTGGCGCTTAACCCGCGTCCCGACGCCATCTTCTGCTACTCCGACTTGCTCGCCATGGGAGCCATGCGTGCGGTCTTTGACGCCCAGCTCTCCGTTCCCGAAGACATAGCCATCATCGGCATTGACGACATCGAAGAAGGCCGCTTTTCAAGGCCCTCCCTCAGTACCGTCTCCTTGGACACGGCTTTCATTGCCCAACAAGCGATCGCCCGCGTCACCGCACGGATTGACGAGCCCGATCAGGAACCACGCCAAATCATCGCGCCTCATTCCCTCCGCGTCCGCGAGAGCACCCGAAAGTAGCACCCCCATCCCTGCATCGTCGTCAACAGTCCCTTCGCACTGTTGACGTCGCGGACAGCAATGGGGAGCTGAAGGGTGATTTCTTGGACCCTTAGCTATTGCAACGTGTGCAGAAACCTGAGACCGTTCTTTCAACGTTTGCAAAAGCGGCGTTCACCTAGTCGGAGGAACCCAATGGCGGGACTCACGAAACAACCCAGAAGTCGTATTCTCTCAGCTCTCACATCACTCGCAGTTGCTGCACTCACGTTGACGGGGGTGGAAGTCCTAGCTGGAAGCGCACCTGCTACAGCTGCACCTGCGGGTCAGGTGCTCTACTCCCCAAACCTGTCCACCTTTCCCAACGGCACAGCAGGCTATCCCCGCGCGATTCGTGTCGACCACGACGGATCATCGGCCCAGACGATGCTGGCTACCTTCGCAAAGGGTGGACACAACGCTCCCACCAGCCTGCCGATCTATCGAAGCACCAATGGCGGCTCGAACTGGGCTCAAATCTCGACCATCACTTCCAACACGCCGGGATGGGACATCGAAGCTCCCACTCTCTTCGAGGTTCCCCGTTCCATTCCCGGGCTCAACCAAGGGGACATCTTGGCTGCCGGTACCGCTTGGCGCGTCGGAGACTACACTCAGCAAAAGGTCGAAGTGTTTCGCAGCACCGACAAGGGAGCGAGTTGGACATACCTGTCCAACTGCACACAGACGAGTGGCTTGCCCAATCGCTGGGGACACGGCATCTGGGAGCCGACCTTCCTCGTGGCGGACAACAATACGCTGGCGTGTTTCATCTCGGATGAAAGACCAGCAGATTCTCCCACCAGCAACCAGATCATTGGTCATTACACCTCGTCGAACGGCGGCGTCAACTGGAGCGCCGCGCTCACTCCAGACGTTCGTTTCCCGAACGACAATCTGGCCCGACCAGGCATGCAGACCTTCGCCGAGCTGCCTAACGGCAACTTCATCATGTCCTACGAAATGTGTCGGGATGCAACTGATGCTGACCACGCGTGTGAGGTGTACGTCAAATTCAGCGCCGATGGGCTCAATTGGGGAGCTGCCGGTAGCGCCGGTACTTTGGTCCAAACCAGCGACAGTCGACAGCTACTCCACACCCCGTATGTATCGTGGACGCCCGGTGGTGGACCCAACGGAACAGTCATCATTTCCGGGCAACGAGTCGTCTCTGGGCCGACCGGCAACAAAACTGTCCTTGCAGAATCCGGCACTGTGGTCTTCGTGAACACCAACCTGGGTAGTGGCGCTTGGACCGAAGCCGAAGCCCCCGTGGCAGTCAATCCAACCGGCGGGTACGCTCCAGGGGTCCCATCGTGTCCCGGTTACTCCACTCCGGCCATCCCGCGTGAAGACGGCACGAGTTACGTCTACTTCGCCGCAACGTGGTTGGGCCGAAACAATCAATGTGAACTACGTGTCGGCATCGGCACCCTTCAAGGCCGTGCAGGGGCGATTACCGGACTGGCTGGCAAGTGCCTCGACGTTGACGCCAATCAAGCCGTCAACGGACGAGCGGCACAGCTTTGGACCTGCAGCTCAGCAAGCGGACAAGACTGGTCCACCGGGCCCCATGGTTCCATTCGAGCATTCGGGAAGTGTCTAGACGTCGACGCCAACGCAACGGCAAATTTCAGCAAAGTGCAGTTGTGGGAATGCAACGGCTCGGGAGCACAGACTTGGCAGGTCTACACCAACAATGCTCTGCGGAACCCACAGTCCGGCCGCTGCCTTGACGTACCTGAGGGCAGGACCGTCGACGGCACCAAACTACAGATCTACGATTGCAATGGACTGAGTTCACAATCGTGGACACTGCCATAAGTTAGCAGCGCCAGTCATGCAGGCCCCGGCTAAAGGCCGGGGCTTGCATGCGTTTCAGCTCGGTCACCGCGATGAAAAGTGGAATTTAGGGCATTGCCCTCGTCCCATAGAACTCTGATTGTGTCGCCGGGCGGTGAGGGAGCAAAGCCCCGCAAAAATTATCCGATCCAGGATTCGCTGATCTACAAGTCTTACAAGTCCGGATACAGATCGATCTCCGGTTCTGTATGCGGCAAGCTCAGGTGCTCCGGTTTCGTGCGTGGAAAATGCCCGTTGTAGACGCACTTCTTGAAGGGACCGTTAGGAGCCATCAGCATCCGCATGTGGGGGTCGGCGTGGTTGATCCACCACGTGCTGATGCCCAGCGAGCCGTCCAGGCGCAGGTACTCCCATGCCCGCCAGAGCGCTTCTATCCGGCTCAATGAGGCTTATTCAAAACGGTGAGAAGGCGTAACTTGATCGGCGCGTCTTAACAGTTGAGTGGCGGCTTTCTTGAGAGAATTGATTTACCACAATCGATCTCCAAGGAAGCCGCCACACATGTATCATACAACAGGGTTCAGCAGGACCGCCATCGTTGAGATGTGCGCACAGATCAGGGAATTGCTGCCGACGAAAAAAGGGTGACAGGAAGAAAAGCTGTGCTCGGTCTCTTCCGATCGGTAGTCGTAACGCTAAGTTATCTTCGACGTAATCACGTACAGCAGGAACTCACCGAATTCTATAACGCCTCTCAATCGACGATCTCGCGCACTATCGCAAAGTTCGTGCCCATCCTCAAGACCATGTTCGCGCACGAGGTTCCGACTGTTGACGACCTCGACCCGACATCGCAGTACATCATCGACGGTACCCTCCTTCCCTGCTGGTCGTGGCAGGCACTGCCTGAGCTCTACTCCGGCAAGCACCACACGACCGGGGTGAACATCCAGATAGCCTGCACCCTCAGCGGCACCCTGGCCTGGGTCTCCGATCCCTTACCCGGCTCCGTCCATGACGCGAAAGCAATTCGAGAATCAGGCCTTCTCGACGCGCCGTTGACCGACAACGGTCCGCCACGCCATGTAGGCGATAAGGGCTACATCGGCCTCGGAATGATCACGCCGAAACGTAAGCCCATCCACAGGCCACTCGTGGAAGAAGAAAAAGACTTCAACCACCAGGTCAACCAGATTCGTTACCAGATAGAACGAACGATCGCCAATCTCAAAACCTGGCGAATACTCCACACCGACTACCGCCGTCCCTACACAACATTCTCCGATACCATCGCCGCAATCATCGGACTAGAATTCAACCGGCAAACGTTTTGAATAAGCCTCCGTAGCTCCGGGTGCTTGTGCCACTCCGGGCACCAGACAAACTCGGAGCCGTTGCCGACGTCGCGAACGTATGCGGCGTTGACCGGTTGAGACCACGTCAGAAGTCAACCCCACATTGCAGGATCACGTTGGCGTAGGGTGTCGCCTCGCCCGTCCGGATGATGAGCCGCGCAACGGGCAGGAGCCCCTTCAGGTCCTCGTGCGGGATGTGCCGGAGCGGCAACTCCCTGTCCTCGAGCCACTGCCCGACGACGGATCCCGCCGCCTCGCTCGCGCACATGGCT
>JAABUN010008151.1_pt1 | contig 10868 bp, 12 predicted proteins | sample 5559311 | NCBI WGS metagenome assembly JAABUN01 (sample SAMN10711877, study PRJNA513370) | rock metagenome | isolation source: Antarctica rocks | place: Antarctica: Victoria Land, Siegfried Peak sud | reverse complement strand
AACGGTCAGCCGATCGCTAAAAGCAGAACTTCGAGGTTTGCTAAACTGTCACATTGAATTCGACAACAGTATCGGGTCGTTTTTGACACAAAAACTAAGTATAGCACCTCAAGATTAGGACACTACCTGGCAGCCTGAAACATTGACAAAGCCGATAAAATTTGCTAATTTGTAAGCATATTCCCCCGCTCGTTTCGACGGGCGGGTGCGAGGGCGAAGTCAAGAAATTGCTTCGCCCTCTGCGTTTTTTAAGGTAGATTTTCGATATGAAAATAAACGTCTATGTTGACGGTTTTAATCTCTATTAACCATTGGTGCTAGTTTGAAAATAGCTAAGTTATTGAAAATAAAGGAAACCATTTTTGCCTTAAAAGCGATTTCCAACGAATTTCCGGATATTTTAGCGAATTTACGAAATTAACGCTTTTTCCGAATTGCTAAGTCCTTTATTTTCAACAGTGCTAACTAGCACCAATGGTTATTATGGTGCGATAAAAAGAACGCCTTACCGGTGGCTTAATTTGCTGGAGATGTGCAGACTTCTTTTCCCGAACGATCAGATTAACAAAATCAAATATTTTACCGCACGCGTTTCCGCTCGCCCGACAGACCCCGATCAGCCCATCAGACAATCAACCTACTGGCGAGCCTTACAAACAATTCCAAACTTGAGCATCATCGAAGGCAGCTTTTTGGTAAAGCCGGTGATGATGCCGGTCGCTAATTCTAGCCCGCAACGCTACGAACGAGTGCTAAAAACCGAAGAAAAAGGTTCGGACGTAAATCTTGCCGTGCATTTGCTCAATGACGGCTACAAAAAAGATTATGAATTAGCCGTTATGGTAACGAACGACTCCGACCTTTTAGAGCCGATGCGCATCGTCAAACAAGAATTAAATTTGCCGGTCGGACTGGTTAATCCGCACAAAAACCCGAGTTTTGCCCTGCGCCAGCACGCGACCTTTATCAAGCAGTTGAGAAAAGGAGTTCTTCAAGCCAGCCAGTTCCCTACTTCTTTAACCGATCAAAATGGGACATTTCACAAACCGGTGTCTTGGTAATCCAGATAGCTAGATATTCAGCTACTTGTTGACAAAACCAGCTCGTTTGCTATGCTTCCCCCACTTCCTTTTTTAGAGTGTTGAATTTGTCGAATGTCATCGACAAAAAAACGTCAGCCGCAAACTTCCCGCTTGCGGCTTTTCTCTTGCGGCTGAGATTCGCTTTTAGGAGAGACCTCATGCAAATGAAGTGACCTCTTGCAAATGATTTTTTACAATTTGTTGTCATCGAGAAATTCCGTGATTTCTTCGTAGTTATCGGTGATCTCATGAATGCGAAGTAACCCCATGAATGAATTTTTATATCTTCCCCTGTGGAAGATGAAGGCAAGAGGTTTCCGCTTGAACCTACGCGCTCGGGAGCGATGTCGAATCAAGTTGCAAATTTGCAATCCGCTCACGCACAGGCTCGACGGGCGCGGAATGCCCGCAAGCACAGCCTTTAACTTGCAATCCGCTCACGCACAGGCTCGACTGTTTTATATTGCCCAAACTGGGTGTAATGACCTTGCAATCCGCTCATGCACAGGCTCGACTAAATCCTTTCGCCACCAGACCTGGCAGAATCCTTGCAATCCGCTCATGCACAGGCTCGACGGCGTCGGGCAGTGATTGCCAGAATGCCAATTCTTGCAATCCGCTCATGCACAGGCTCGACGATGTAAAACGTAGCTTTCTCCCAGTCGGGGTCTTGCAATCCGCTCATGCACAGGCTCGACCCGGTTGCGTTCTTCGAGCGCCGTTCGCGCGTCCTTGCAATCCGCTCATGCACAGGCTCGACACTTTATAAGCACTAAAGTTTGCCGCTATTTTGCCTCGTATGTGCGAGAGTGATGCCTGTGAGCGTGTTTTGTGTGGAAAGGCTTACTGGTATGGCTTGGAAAAGAAAAAGCCGCAAGTTTTTACGCTCACGGCTTCTTTTCTCTCTTTCTTTTCAATTCTTGTAACATTTCGTATGTGATTTCATCATACTGACCTAGATTGTTCTGTAACTGCTGCAGTTCTTCATTAGAGAATTCTGCTGCATATTGAGCGGTTCGCTTATCATCGTAACGACCCGGCTTCTTACCTTGCCCAAAAAATATCCAACCTTCGCCTGTTTCGTGTATTTCCATAATTATTAACTCCTTTGATTTGCATTATAACCTAGACCGCAAAAAGCCGTAAGCGTAATAACTCACGGCTTTTCCCGTTCTGCTTGAGACGTGGGAAGCCGCGTCGAATTATTTGGGTATCTTAAAAAACCCAGAAATTCATATCCTGGACATCGCTATACTACCCGCGCTCACGTCATTGATTCCTACAACGCCAAACCAGAAACAGTTTTGAATGATGAATCTTTACTGAATGACTTTTACACGATTCTTGATCAGCAAAAGGCGTTTGCCACCAATTGCTTCATCTTCTCGCCCCTGTAATGCAAAGAAGGCGCCCTTGGCGAACTCGATGAGATTCGGGAACTGTTTAACCTCGTTTGCGCACTTGCCTAAAATCAAAACTGTCGTGTATGAATTATCCGGGGCAGGCGGCATCTCTTGAATGCGTTCCTAACCCCTTGAATGAGAATTTTATGCCACAATGCACAGCGAAATCCAAACGAACCCAAGAGCGATGTAAACGATTTGCAGTTGCCGACCGAACGGTCTGTAAACACCACGGCGGTAAAACTCCGCGAGGCTTTGAGCATCCAAATTTCAAACACGGTAACAGGTCAAAGTTTCTCTCTCATCTGCCCGAATCCCTGAAAGCGGATTTCCATAAGAATTTAGGCGATGATAAAGACCCGCAATCTCTCAGGGAACAGGTTGCAATCAGCAACATAAGAACGCAGCAGCTTCTGGTATTGCTTGAAGACGGAGACCTGGCAAACCTGTGGTCCGAGATGAAAGCGCTGCTGTCAACGTTGAGAGACAGCGTCGAGTCTGGCGCACCGGACGTATTAACCTTAATTGCTCAAATGGAATCACTTGCCAAACTCAGCGAGTCTAACTTTTTAACCTGGCAGCAGATCAACAACCAGAACGAACAGACCCGCAAATTAACTGAATCGCAGATATAAGGTTGAACTCGGCAACCTCGACCGCCAGATAAAAGAATACAGCTACATACCAAAAGAGTTTGTCCGCGCGTTTGTGCTGCAGATGGCGGATGTGGTGATGAAACTCTCACCCGAATCAGTGCGGCACGAGCAGTTGTCGTTGATTCAGAAACGGTTTATGAGTTTGCCGCCGGTTGTCCGTGATGATGCGCCGAAACAGTTGGACAAGGGCAAATAATATTGATGGGTTTGCCTATAAAGTCCGTTTTGCCTATAGAATTAGCTTAAATGGAAGGTCGCGTTAACCTGAATAAAGGACTTACGCTGTATTTGCCTATAATGTCTGTTAAATTATCGACTTTATAGGGCAAAGCCAGAATTATACTTCTATTGGATAAACGAAATCTTGTATTATAAGTAATAAATTTCTTCCAAGAGCCTTTCAATTTCAAACCAATCTGCAAACGGTAGGTTTCCATCGGGCGATAATTTCAGAGGGAGGTTTGAAGAAGCATTTAAGAAATTAAACGCGCTCCTTTGAGGAGGTTATTAGACAGAATAACTGTTTTGTCTAATAAGAATCTTGATTTCAGTAAAAAACCTTTGGTTTTCCGTTAGCGAAAAACTGAGAAAATCAACTGTAATGTCTAATTGATTTTTAATTCATGGAATTGGATAATGATATTATTGCTGTTCTACTCTTTATTTGTGCTTGTTGAGTAATGCTTCGACAATCTGTTTTGGCTCTCGAAACGGGGTTTTTCGCAGTCTGTCAATTGCTTCAGCGAATGAAAGTAAACCTGTTCCGGCTGCTCGGTCGAGAACGCTTAAAGTGCCGATTGTGATAAATCCGAGTTTGGCAGCTTCGCGCCGTCCGTCCTTTTCATCAATTAAGATTGCGTCCGCTCCGAGTTCCTCAGCCAGAAAAATTGCCTCGCGTTCTCCGTGATCTAAATTTTCGAGTTTATTGCTCCGATTCAAGCGCACGTTTCGGACATCAAGCCAACCGGGTTTTGCGGCAACCCAATTCTTGATTTTTTCCGGGGTCTTCGTGTGCTGTAATTCATCTAAAACCGCTTGTGGAATGATAATCTGACCGAACAAAATTGGTAGAACGTCCTGATAATCAATTAAAATCAGGTAATTGAGCGGAGACGTATCTGAAACAACAATCATTTTTTCAATAAACGGTCTAATGCAGCCTGTTCGCGCTCTAAATCTTCAAAGCTATATTCCAAATCAATGCGGTGCGCCTTCAGAAAAGCGTCTAATTCAAGCCTCGTTTCAAAACCCAGCATCTCTCTTACCTGAAAGCCGGTTAAGCGGTCTGAGCGATAGCCTTCGAGCGCAATAGCCTCTAAAGCGGTGCGTGACAAATCCTTTCTGCTATTACCGAGCTTTTCAGCAATTGACTCTGGCAATTCAACTGTGACTGCAATACTCATAAATTTTTCCTTTTAGGTTCTTAAAATCAGTTACAAATTTTACCATTTTATCTGTTCAAAAGTTCACCTAATTTTATTCGTCTTATTCTGCGTCCGATAACACAAAAGGTGGTCGTAGCTTTATGGACGTAACCTCTTTATTTGTAGTGATTATCAGAGACTGTGTGTAGGTCGGGACTAGGCACTAAACTTATAATTAACACCTTTCTATTTACAGTGATTTTGTCGGACCCAAAACTACATGTCATTATCCTGGATGTTATTTAATTTCAAATTTTTCCAGCCACTCCTTGAATTTCCTCGCGCCGTCTTGTATCAGCTCCCGCTCAAATGTTTCTGAAAACGCAGAATCTACCTTCGCATCAATTCCGGCTTCAGGCTCTGGCAGATGTCGTTTTTCTTTGACCGAGTGTTTGAGCCGGTGCAGCGGTATGCGCGGGCTGCTCGTGTCGATTTTCATAATAGATACTCCGCCTCGTGAGTTTTGATTATTGAAATTATATCTCGAGTAATTCTGTTTCTTGTGCGGGCAAGTTTTTCATATGTCCGGCTTCAAGAAAAGCCACGGTTTTCCTGTATTCCTCGGCTTCAGCCGACAGCGTCAACTCGATTTCTCCGTGAAATTCGTGAACCGCGCCGGCAATTTCATCAAGCGAAACCTGAAAAAATTCGCGCAGATGATTGACGCGGTTCACTCTCCGGTCGTGAAATTTATGATGCAGCTTGTTTTCGAGCGCCGGCGCGTCTTCGCTGTAAATGACGGCGTGAACGTCGAATTTGAAAGGAACCGAAGCGTCGCCCAGCTCGCGCACCCGGTCGAGCGGGTCGAGCCGTCTAGTCATTCCGATTTTGTAAATGTTTTCGCCGAACGAGCCGATATTTGAGATAACGTAAACATGTCCCGAGCGGGTCATCTGGGCGCGCGAGACGGCGCGTTCCCTGTTAGCTTGGGCTTCGGTTAGTTTTTCCTGAAGCAGTTGGATTTGCGCGAGGAGTTTCGCTTGTTTTTCGCCGACGGCTTTTTCAGCATCGGCGGTCGCTTTTCGCAGCGCTTCGGCATAGCGGCTTTCTTCGCGCCCGGCTTCTTCAAGTGCTTTTTCTATTTCGCGGCGGGCGATTTCCTCTTCGCGCATCTCTTCACGGATGCGGCGCTGTTCTTCTTTTTCTTCCTGTAGTTTTTCCTGATGCTCGTGAACCAAATATAGTTCTTCGAGTTTTAAATTTAGAAACGGACGGGTTATTTCCGCTCGCTGGACGCTGACTAATTTGTTAAGAGCTTCGTGGGCTTTCAATATTCTGGCTTCCATCACTTTGACGTTGCTGTATTTTACTTTGGCGATTGCGGCGTCGCACTTGCCGTTAAAGGCGCGAAGAATTAATTTGATGGTTTGGTTGGTTTGTTTTCTGCCCTCGGCGGCGCCGCCGTTTACCGTCCATGCGGCATCGCACACGGCGGTGGTCTTTTGCGCGATCATTTGCTTTTGCTTGCCTCTGATTCTGTCGAGCTCGTTCTGGTAATGACCGGACGAATCGAAACCGTAACGGGGCGTGTAAAACCCGAACGACTGCATTTCCGCCGTCTCTTCATATTTGGCAATATCGCGGCGGATAATTTCGGTGTTTTTCTGTAAAGTTGCGAGTTCTTCGCTCGCGCGACCGGATCGTTCCGTCAACGCTTCGAGCGCTTGTTTGTGGTTGAATTCGGTTTGGTGAATCTCGCCGAGCAGTCTGCTTTTGTTCGATTCTAACTCGCCGAGAATGCGGTGTTTTTCCGCGTCTTGGTCGATAATCGGCTTGTATCGCTCCGTTATGGCGTCTCGTTCGGCTAGAAGATTCTTGTTTAGAACCGATAACTTTTGAATTTCGTCAGCTAGATTCTGTTTTCCTTCTTCGGCTTCACTAAGCTGCATTCCCTTTCGTCGAAATTGAAAAAACAAAAAGATTAGAACTGTCAGAAGCAGTATTGTTAAAACTAAGAAGGTGATTGAAAGAGAGTCCATATTCTTTTCAAATTCAATCTGCGCTCAACGCATTTGAGTCGAAAATTACTCCTGAAAATAATCTACGCGGAAATTTTTGTTTTTGGATTGTAATTGAAATGCGATTCGTTTTACAACAAAATTGTGTTCGATGGGAATTTCTGTTGAATTTGAAGTTATTTTCTTGGCTACGGAAATTTGAGCTAGAAATTATTGGGTTATCCGCAAAAAGCGGTTGAAACCGTTCGCCGACCGCCCGTCTCCATTGCCCTGCCTGACGGAATCCAACCGGGTTTTGCGAATACCCACTGCCTTCTGTGTTATCAGACGCTATAGATGTATGTTAATCACGTTAGTTTTCGTTTGTTAGTCCATTATGGTGTGATTTTGAGCTTCTATATCTTTGCACTTTTCGAGCTTTTCAATCGTTTATATTGCTCGGTCAGTTCTTCCAATTCCGTTTTCAAATCCTCTTCGGTCGCGCCCGAGCGGTCGCCGGTTTCATCAACTTCCCCGCCCAGGGCTTTGATGGCTTTGACCGCGTTAGCAATGCGCGTTTGGAGATTAGGGCTGGCTGACGGTGGAACAACTTCCGCTTTCGGTTTCTCGCTCGGGTTTTCAACAGGTTCGGCGTCCCTATTTTGTTTCGGCTCTTTCTTTGATTCTCCGTCCGGCTCCGCAGTCGATTCCTTTTGCTTTTCGGTTATCTCATCTGTTTGGCTTTTTGCGCGAGTGATTGGGTTTTCCTTCTTGCCGATCGACTTCTCGCGTCGGGCGGTTTTCAGATCGAACAAAACGCATTCGAGAATGCCGACGAGCGCGAATTTCGATATTCCGTTGTTTTGTATTTCATATGCGCCGTCACGCTCGGTGATAACTACCGTTTTTTCGCTCATAAATGCCCTTTGCTTGAACTTTCCCTAAAAAAGTCTCCCCTGTGTATCAATCTAACCCTAAAGTTCGCTTTAATGCCTCTTTCTTTGATTTTGAATCGTTCAGTTTGCGGTCGCTGGTTAAAAGTTAACTGACTTCCCTCGCCTGGAAATAAACACATTCCTTTGTTTTTGCACCGACGACCTCGACCTGCGCGAATAATTTTATTAATTTATCGGCTTTCTTTTTCGCCGTTTGAAAATCATTCGACTGCCCCTTTCGTTCGAGCGGCTTTGAATCGTTCATTTCCCTTTCGCCGGCGTTGATAAGATACATATTTAGTTTTTAATTGCTAATTCCTTGATTATCCAGTTCCAATCCTCTTCGGTGTACCACTTTTTGTAGTCGTTCAAAAATTCCTTGTCGTCTTTGAATTCCTGTAAAAAGATAACTGCCGCTTCTTTCGATTCATCATCCAGTGGTTTTATGTCGTCGTCGGCACCGTCCGGCTCGGGGTACTGTTTTCCGACGGTGTCGGGTTTGGCTTTCGATTTCGAGGGCGAAGTTTTTTCGACCGGTTTTTGATTGAGCAGTTTCGAGCTTAGAACTTTCGTCAGAAATGCTGGAACGGATGATACCGGATTGCTCGCTCGCCTGCTGGCGGTTTCCAGTTCCAAAACGAGCAGGTCGGCAAGACGTCCCCACTTTTCGCGCTCGTATTTGGATAATTGCGCGCCCGTTAATTTCGTTGCCGCCGCTTGGAATTTCTCGATGAAATCGGAAAATAATGCGGTAGCGCTCTCATCATCAGTTTTTATATTGTCTTTAAAAAGAGTCTTGGACGTATCTAAAGCACCTGTGTTTGTTAATCCTGAACCTAGCGCAGGCAGGGCTGTTTCTGCGTTAACTACCACTGGTGGTTTCTGCGTTGCCTGCGTTAGCTGCTCCGCCTGCGCTAAGTGCGCTAACTGCTCTAAGCCTCCATTAATCTCCTCAGGCAATATAACCTCGTAAGAGTTTCCGCCTTTTTCGCCGTCAATCCGTGTTGTGATAATTAAACCGATCGCTTCTAAGTGACGCACATTGTTATAAAAAGTATGAGTTGATTTAATGCCGGATCCTCGCATCAATCCCTTTTTAGAAATTCGTATTAAACGTGTCGGCTTTATTGCTCCCCGAGTTAACGAATAAAGGTAGTCATACATCTGTTTTGACTTACCAATAAAAACACCAATCGGTATTTGCCGAACTATTGAATTGGCAACCTTTGTAAAATCTTTTTCCGGTGCAATGGGGAAATCGGTTCTGTGTGCGCTAACTGCTCTAGGTACTCTGCGTGCGCTAGGTGCGCTAACTACCTCAACCTTCTCCGGCGTTTCTACAGAGATTATTTCGAGCAAAGGTTTTTCGGCTTTCTCTTTCAGCCGCTTTTCTTCCGCTAATTTTTGTAATCTCTCAAATGCCGAACTCATACCGCAACCTCATCTTTAATATGTTCAATCTCATCGACCGGTATTGAATCCAATCCGTATTGACTCATAAGAACATAAAGCATGGCGCACATTTTTAAGACCGAACGAGGCACTCCGGCTGTCTGGTTGTAAATACGCTCGATAGCGTCATCTGTGAACGGGTTTTTTATTTCAGCATATTCACATTTAGTCAAAACCATTTCTCGGGTCTCAGCCAAAGTAAGCGCATTCAAAGTTGAGTACATTACAATCCGGCTTTTTAGGTATTTATTACGTTTATTATCAAGTTTGGCTTTCAATTCAAGTTGACCGGCAAGAACGATCTGAACCAATTTTTCTTCATTTGTCTCAAAATTCAAGATTGCCCGTACAAGTTCAAGTTGCTTATTATCCAGATTCTGTGCTTCGTCAATAAATAAAATGACGTTTTTCTCTTGTGCAAATTCTTCAACTAAAAAATCATTAAACATTCTCTCCTGAGCGTTTCGTGATGACTTTGGTTCAAGTCCGAAGCCTAAACAAATATCTTTGAGCATTGCGAATGGGGAAGGGAAGTTTGGAGTCGGGATGAGAAAGGTTCGACACTCTTCGTGCGCTCCATATTCTGACGATAGATACCGGAGCATTGTCGATTTTCCGAGACCAACATCTCCTAAGATACAGGAGAGTCCCTGTCGATGATTTATAACATAGCGCGTCTTATGCAAAACGGCTCGTAGACTATCAGTTAAGTGAAGCGCTAAAGGATTTGGTGAAATTGAAAACGGGGTTTGTTCTTTTGCCATAGCAACGGCAATTTAGCACAATAAGTGTAAAAACGAAAGCTTATTTCAAGTTAAGATATAAAAATGGTAGTCGGTTTTAATGTTTGTGTAGATTGTGACGAGTGAAATGCAAGAAATCGCTCTTCGGCAGGTATATAATTTATGTGAATCAATAGTAGAGAAGTGACAGACAAGCAAGAATGATAAGATTTTCTTGCTTATGGATAATCAACTGATTCAAATTTATTTGCTTGTCTGCCAAATCTACGATAATCAAAACGGTATTGTCAACTTAACTAATCATGAGATAAGATTCTGTTCGGCCGGTTGCGGAACGCAGATTTTTACCTCGTCATTGGCGTCTCAAATTGCTGTCTGAATGTTTGTCACCTCTCGCCAAGCGGTAAATCTTGATTGCATTTCTGTCCGGTAATTTTGAGCTTTCAAAAGATGTCTGCGAGGGCGAAAGTGCGAATTGATGATGCCAAAAGCCGAGATAAATCTTTGCACCTGTCCCGCTGATTTGAACCGCCTCATGACCTTTTCCCTGACTCTGGTCGGTTGATGTGAGTTTTCCGCTCGGTTGTTAAGTCCTTTGTGCCGACGATGTTCGACGCTTGGCATGATTTCACTTTTTGCTGCCGAATAGCTCCCCAGTTTATCTGTGATGATGACTCGCGGGACACATTGCAAACCTTTCAATAATTTACGAAAGAAATGCTTAGCGGCTTTCTTGTTACGACTCTTCTGGACGAGAATATCGAGCGCATTGCCGTTTTGATCCACGGCTCGCCAGAGATAATGCGGTGTGCCGTTGATCTTGATAAACATTTCATCCAGATGCCATTTGTCGCCTGGTCGAGCACGACTGTGTTTCAGCTTTTTGGCGAAAGTGTTGCCGAATTTCAGACTCCATTCTCGGATTGTTTCGTAACTCACTGTCAACCCACGCTCACACATGATTTCTTCAATGTCTCTAAAACTCATGGCAAAGCGGAAATAAAGCCAGACACAGTGTGAAATAATTTCGGCTGGAAAACGATGGCGACGGTAGGAAATAGGAGAAGACATCTCGTGATTATCAGTTCAGAGGTGAAGAATTGCAAAACTGAGATGGTTTAATTATTCAAGAGAAAAAACTCTCTGTAAAATGAGAGGATGAAAAAATACGATAAAGAATTCAAAAAAGAAGCGGTTAAGAAATATTTGGACGGTCAATCGGTGGCTTCGATTTCA
>JAABUN010008150.1_pt1 | contig 10869 bp, 8 predicted proteins | sample 5559311 | NCBI WGS metagenome assembly JAABUN01 (sample SAMN10711877, study PRJNA513370) | rock metagenome | isolation source: Antarctica rocks | place: Antarctica: Victoria Land, Siegfried Peak sud | reverse complement strand
CGCCGAGGCCGATGCCGACGAGGGCGCTCGGCTTCACGTTGGCGTCGGCCTGCTCGATCATCTTCTGGAGGTTGAGCACCTGGGGGGTGATCTTGTCGAGGAGGTTCTTCTTGTCGACCTCCTGCAAAGCCTGCTTCAGGAGCATGTCGGCCGAGGAATCCTTGCGGTTGTTGCGGCCCACGAGCACGTCGAGGCGCACCGAGGCCCGGCCCTCGCCGGGGCCGCTCAGGGCGAAGACCAGGGCGAGGATCATCCCCACGACCAGCGCGCCGATCATCAAGGACAGTACCAGAGCACTCATGTTGCACGACTCGGAGGGGTTGTGGGGTTGGGGGGTCAGTCCCGGGCCAGGACGCGTTCGGTGAACATGTTCGAGGGGAGCTTGATCCCCTTCTGCTCGAGGCGCGGCACGAAGCTCGGGCGCACGCCCGTCGCCTCGAACTGGCCGAAGGCCCGGCCGTTCTGATCGACGCCGACCTGCCGGAAGCGGAAGATTTCCTGCATGATGATGGTGTCCTGCTCCATGTTCATCACCTCCGTGATGCTGCACATCTTGCGCGGGCCGCCCTGCAACCGGTTCACCTGGATGATCATGTCCACGGCGCTGGCGATCTGCTGCCGCATGGCCTTGATGGGCAGTTCCGTGCCCCCCATCATGATCATCGTTTCGAGGCGGGCGAGGCCGTCGCGCGGCGTGTTGGCGTGCAAGGTCGTCATGCTCCCGGCGTGGCCCGTGTTCATGGCCTGGAGCATGTCGAGGGCTTCGGCCCCCCGGCATTCGCCGACGATGATCCGGTCGGGCCGCATCCGCAGGGCGTTCTTCACGAGGTCGCGGCAACTCACGGTGCCTTTGCCTTCGATGTTCGCGGGCCGCGTTTCGAGCCGGACGATGTGGTCCTGTTGCAGTTGCAGTTCGGCGGCGTCCTCGATGGTCACGAGGCGCTCGTCGCCGGGGATGAACGCCGAGAGGGTGTTGAGCAGCGTGGTCTTGCCGGAGCCGGTCCCGCCGGAAATGAGCACGTTCATGCGGGCCTTGATGGCCCCTTCGAGGAGCATGGCCATTTCCGGCGTGAAGGCTTTGTAGTTGAGCAGGTCTTCGAGTTTGAGCGGGGTCGCCCCGAAGCGGCGGATGCTCAACGACGCCCCGTCGAGCGCGATGGGCGGGATGACAGCGTTCACCCGCGAGCCGTCCGGCAGGCGGGCGTCGCAGAGGGGGCTGGTCTCGTCCACCCGGCGGCCGACCTTGCTCACGATGCGGTCGATGATCTGCATGAGGTGGTCGTTGTCGCGGAAGACGACCTCGGAGCGCTCGATCTTACCGCGCCGCTCGACGTAGATCTTCTTCGGCCCGTTGACCATGATTTCGCTGACGGTGGGGTCTTTCAGCAGCGGTTCGAGCGGGCCGAAGCCGAGGGTCTCGTCGAGGATCTCCTCGATGAGCTTCTCGCGCTCGATGCGGTTGAGCAGCGGGTTCTCGGTGTCGCAGAGGTGCTCGATGGCGCGGCGGATGTCGCGGCGCATGGCGTCGCTGGCGAGATCCTTGACGCGCGACAGGTCGAGCCGCTCGACGAGCTTGGAGTGAATCTGCCGCTTCAGCTCCTCGAAGTTCTTACCGCCGCCGGCCGTGCCGCCGAAGCTGGGGCTGGACAGCCGCGACAGCCCGGAGCCGCCCGCCTGGTGGCTGAGGTTGTTGAGCTTCGAGATGCCTTGTTGCAGCCGCGACATAGCCGAAGTTCCTGGTGTGCGATTCTTGGTGCGTGCCCGGTCCCGACGGTCACTTACGGCCGAAGAAGCTCCAACCCGCCTTCAGCTTGGAATCCGCGGCGGGTCCGACGGGCTTGCCCGCCAGGGCCTGGGCCAGGCTGACGATGGCCTGCTGTACGCGGCACTTGGGGTTGTGCTGCACGAGGGGCTGCCCCGCGACGCGGGCCGCGATGAGCGCCTTGGGGTCGTTGGGGATCTGCCAGAAGATTGGCTTGCCGATCACCTCCTCGGCTTTCTTGAGGCTGATGCCCTCCTCGACGGTGTCCGAGCCGACGCGGTTGACGACGACGCGGACCTTCTCGGCGAGGTTGTCTTCGCTGCCGAGCAGGTGGATGAGCCGGACGACGTTGCGGAGGCTGCTGAGTTCGAGCTGCGCCGTGAGGAGGATGGTGTCGGCCATGCGCAGGGCCATCATGTCGGTGGGCCGCAGCGACTTGCTCAGGTCGAGCACCAGATGCGAGTAGCTCATCTTGAGGAGGTTCAGGATGCGCTCGATGTGCCCCTCGTGGAGCACGCCGATCTCTTGGATTTCCATCGGGTGCCGGAGGATCGACAGGCCGGTCCCCTCGTGGCGGACCAGCGCCCGCCGGAGGAAGTTCATGTCGAGGCGTTCGATGTTGCGGGCCAGGTCGGCGATGCTGATGTTGTCCATCCCGTTGACCTCCATGGCGATGTCGGCGTCGCCGAGGGCCAGATCGAGATCGACGAGGGCGACGTTGTTGTCCGGGTCGGTCGCCAGCGTCGCGGCGAGGTTCACCGAGAGGCTGGTGGTGCCGACGCCGCCGCGCGAGCCGAGCACGGCGATCATCTGCGTCGCGCCCTGTTGGCGCGTCAGGCCGCCGGGGCGGGGTTGCTCGCCGAGGCCGCCGCTCGATTCGCCGAGAGCACGGCGGAGGGCGGCGAGCATGTCTTCGAGACCGACGGGGTGCGTGAGGAAGTACTTGGCCCCGCGCTGGAGCGATTGCAGCAAAGCTTGGTGGTCGTGGCTGATGGTGAGGATGGGGAGCTTCGGATGCTGGATCGACAGCTCGCCGATCATGTGCAGCGCCTTGGCCTTGTCGGCGTCGAGCGAGACGATGGCCAGGTCGGGCATCGTCTCTTGCTGGTCGATCACGTCGAAGAAGTACTCGTAGCGGGCACACTCGGCTTCGAGCCAGACGAAGTCCACGCCGAGCAGCAAGGTGCGGAGCGATTCGCGGGAGGCTTCGGAGGGGTCTACGATGGCGACGCGTTGCATATCGATCACCGAAGTCGGGGTGTCCGTCGGGTTGTGGAGGCGGCCGGGCGGTCCGCGAGGAACCGCCCGGCCTTTGCGTTGCTTCCGTCCCGTCGGCCGGCTACCGCCCTTCGGTCACCGGCACCGGCAGCGGCACCGTCGGCGGCAGGCTCGCCGGAACCGCGGACGGTTCCGTGATGACCGGGGCCGGGGACGCCGGGGCGCCCGTTGTCGCCGTCAGGCCGGGGGGGGCGATCAGACCCTTGCAGCCGGCGGGGCCGCAGCCGGCCGAGCCTCCGCTGGGGCCACCGACGATCGCCGGCCCGTTGCCCTGGTTCCAGGCGTGGCGGTAGGCCGGCACGTACTGCTTGCCCTCGAAGATCTTGCGCGAGCCGCGCGGCGCTTCGAGCAACTGTTCAACGAATAGCTCATAATCGTCGGGGCTGCGCGTTTCTTTCCCCGGAACCCGCCGCGGCACCTGGCAGACGTTGAGCGGTTCGACGAGCCGCGGCGTCACGAGGATCAGCAGTTCGGTTTCCCGTTCGTCGTGGGTGACGCTGCTGAAGGCGGTGCCGAGCAACGGCAGGTCGCCGAGGTAGGGCACCTTCTGGGAGCTCGACTGCACGGTCGTCTCCAGCAGGCCGCCGATGGCGAACGTCTGGCCCGATTGCAGGAGGATCGTGGAGCGGACCTGGGTCTCGTTGAAGCCGGGGGTGAAGCCGAAGGCGGTCGTGATGCCGCGGCCGTTGTTCACCGACGAGATCCGGGGGTTGATTTCGAGGTAGATGCGGCCGTCGCCGTAGACGACGGGGAGCACTTCGACTTCGGTGCCGACGGGCGTGAGGGTCACGCCGGGGCCGTTGATGCCCGACGAGGGGCTGAGCACGGCCTGCTGGCCGCCGACGCGGAAGAAGGCCGGCCGGCCCGTCTGCGTCACGATCTTCGGTTCCGAGAGGAACTTGGCGATGCCTTCGGTCCGCAAGGCCCGCAGGGCGCCCGTGAACTGGCCGGAGACGACGCCCGCGACGATGTTGGAGTTGGCCCCCGAGGTGAATCCGGGCAGGGTGCCCGTCGCCACCCCCGAGCTGGCCAGGCCCCCGAGCACCGAGCTGATGCCGAAGCTCCGGCCGCCGGCCTGGAACGAGAAGCCGCGCTCGCGGAGCATCGTGCGATCGACCTGCGCCACGACCACGTCGATCATGACCTGCTGGGTGCCGCCGATCTGGAGCGCGTTGATGACGTTGGCGACGGTGCCGCCGACGGCGCTGCTGGCGATGCGGATGATGATGTCGGCGTCGCCCGGCTGGGTCACCGTGCCGCTGACGACGATGACGTTGCCGACGCCGGGAATGATCTCCACGTTGGCCGTGGGCACGGCCTGCCGGATGACGAACTTGAGTTGCTCGTAGTCCGGCTGGACAACCACGGTGTACACGGCCTTCGAGCGGTCCTCGAAGGTCACGGTCAGTTGCGTGGCCCCGCCGAGCTTGCCGACGAGGTCGATCCGCATGAGGTCGGGGGCGATCGGCCGCGCGTCGAGCACGTCTCCGTTGCTCAGGGTGATGTCGGTGATGAGCTTCTTGATCTTCGGGTCGAACCGGGCCAGGCCGCCCAGAGGCACCAGCAAGGCTCCGCTTCGGGGTTCGACCTTGACATCCACCCCGCCCACCGCCGGCTTGGGCGGTTGCTGGCCCACGGCGACGGTGCTGCCCGCCAACCCCGTGAGAACGGCCAGGCCCGCCATCCAGCGGCGGCGTCGATTACGTAGCAGGTGCATCCGTTCACCCTCCTCACAGGACTGACGGGTCAAGTGGACCCGCCGTGTTCGGTAACCGATCCGGGGTGCGTCCCCGATTCGGAGTCAGTTCGTCGCCATCCCCCCGCGGGGCGATCCGGCCAACCTCCGGAATCCTTCCGATGGTCGGCGATTCCGCGTGCTTCACGGCGCCAGGAACGGGCTTTTCGAGCCGCCCGTTTCGTCTGGCTTTTTCTCGTCCGGCTTCTTGTCGCCCGGCTTGCCTTCGCTCGGCTTCGGCTCGCCTTCGTCCGCCGATTCCGACTCCGGCCGCACCACGCCGACGTACTTGTGGTCGCCGTTGGGCAGCTTCTGGTAGCGGTACTTCATCGCGCCCTTGGCCGTCTGCACGGTCACGTCCACGTACACCGGCTTCGGCGGCACGGGCTTGGGCGTATCTTCCGGCTCGCCGTTCTTCGGCGTCGATCCGCTCCCTTCCGGCGCGCCCTTGGCCATCTTCGGCTCGGCCTCTTCCTTCGGCTTCGGCCCCAGGAACGACTTCGGCACGAAGTAGTTCGCGGGCAGATCCTTCAACAGGAAGTCGCCGTTGGCCGCGTAGCTCTTAAGCTCCTTCACGGCCGAGTCCGGCACCAAGCTCAGCGGGTATTCCGCGTCCTTGAAGCTCTTGGCGATCAAGTCGTCGGTGATCGCGGTCCCCGCGGCGAGGTCGGCCGTCGGCACCTTCACCTTCACCATTTCCACGACCGGGGCCGTCGGGGCAACCGGGGCCTTGTCTTCTTCGACGCGGTCGGCCAGGATGTCCCAGATTTCCTCAGCCTTGAGCAGCTTGTGCAGGGCCGGTTTGTCCGGATGGCGGAGGCCCATCCGCATGGTGGCCCCGCGCGAGATCGCCCCCTGGAGCAGAAGCTGCTGTTCGGCCGTCACCGCCAGCGAGACCATGCCGACGTTCGGGATGCCTCCACCTGGGGTCTGCGACGGGTTCGCGTCCGAGTTCACGGCCAGCACGAGCATGTCGAGGAATAGCGGGAACACGACCCACTTCTGCGACTTCTTCAATTGCACCGAGGCGATGATGTCCACGTGCGCGCCCGGCCCGATGAAGCCGCTGGCCGCCTCGACCGTCGACATCGCGGCCGACATCACGCTGTGGCCTTCCGGCGGATTCAGGAACCGGTTGGTCGTCACGTCGTGCGGGTTGAACGGCTCCCCCTGGCGGACGGTCCGCGTCAGCCGCTTGTCCTTCAGGTTCTCGGTTTGATCCACATACACCTGCGGCACCGCGTCCTTGGCCATCGGTTTCATCACGACGTACTTGTCCATCTCGTCCGCCTTGAGCATCGTGCCGACGGGCAAGTCGCCCGCGGCGACCGGCACCTGGACCGTTTCGGTTTCTTGCCGCTTGCCCTTCGCCCCCACCTGGAAGTTGAGGAAGGCCGCGATCAATCCGCACACCACCGCCACCGCCACGAGCAAGATGTTCTTCGATTTCACTGGTGCCATCCCCGGAGACATTGCGACTGCGGCCCGATCACCACCGTTCCGAAGCGGAGCCGCGCTGCGCCTCGGCGTGGGGACCGTGTTTTCCTGCGGCCGGGCCGGCGAATTCCGCAGGGTGATGGCTCGGACGGGAAGCGCCGCGGCGATGGCCGCGGCGGTCGATCGAGCGACCAACCCTAGTACGAAGTTCGCGTTTCGCAAGAAGCCGGAGGTGAAGCCTTTTTACCTGTTTCGCCGAGTTTCCGTTTGGTAACGAAGATTGACACACCCAATCTTTCGACCGGCCTACCCTGAAGCCTTCAGTTTTTCCGGTTGTATCGATCCCGCGGAATCTCCCCATAGTGCCAAACGCGAAAGCCCCGCCGGTGAGGGCGGGGCTGAGCGAAGAACAAGGAGGTTTGAAAGATTCGGCTCAGGCGCAGAGGATGAGGCGATACCACAGGTAACCGAGGAACCCGACGCAGAGCGGGACGCCGTAGGGGAGGCGGACCCACGAGGGGCGGCGCGTGTTGGCGCGAGCGGCGGCCTTCGCGGGGCCGTCGGTCACGAGGGTTTGCAGGTCGCCCACGATGGCGCGGAAGTTCTCGGCGTTCTTGCCGAACTGCCGGCGGGCGAACATCATCACGACACCGAAGACGCCGCCGACGATGGCGCCGAGGCAAAAGGCCCAGATGATGACCGACGCTCCGACGCCGAGGCCGAAGAAAGCGCCGACCCAGGCCCCGAAGCCCATCTGCATCTTCACGTCGCCCTGGCCCATGCCCTGGATGAAGAGCATCGGGAAGAGGAGCACGAAGCCGAGGAACGTGCCAAGCAGCGCCGAGGCGAAGCCGCCGGTGGTGTCGGCGTCGAAACCGGGGACGAGGTTCACGCCGCAGTCGTGGAGGAGGCCGATGTACCAGCCGCTGACGACGAGCGAGAGCGTGAGCCAATTGGGAACCTTGAAGGCCCAACCGTCGATGGCGGCCGCGAGGATCATGCCGAAGGCGAGGACGACCATCGCGCCGAGGTTGCCGTATTCGGTCGGGCCGATCTGCTGCCAGAGCTGTTGGGCGGCCCAGGCGAGGCCGACCCAGCCCACCCCCAAAAGCGGGATGCGGGCCATCGAGATCAAGAACTCGCGGTCGATCCCCAGGGAATCGTCAACGGAGGGGGCGGCCGGGGCGGCCAGAACGTCGTTCGCCATATGCGGACAACCTCGAAGGGGCGGGGCCGGGAAGCCCCGGGACGGTACGGCCCCAACCCTAGAACGCGGAAACGGAAGAAGCCGAGCCAAAATCGGCTCGGCTTCGGGTCGTGGCTCGGTCAGGCCGGCTCGATTCAGCTCGGCTTGATGGCGGAGCCGACCTGGCTGAACGTCTGGTTCGACGCCCCGCCGATGGCGGTGATGGCGGCGATGCACACCACCACGATGAGGGCGAGCATGACGGCGTATTCCACCGCGGTGGGTCCGTCCTCCCGTTTGAGGAAGTGGACCGCGCGGCGTACCGCCGTCCGTACCATGGTCGTTACTCCGTAGCGACGGGCGCTCGGAGGTCCGTTTGCGGCGACGAGGCAAGCGGCCGTGTGCCCGGGCGAGTTTCGCTCCCCCGCGGCGGACCGCGGTGGAACTGGGCGGCTTGTCGTTCCCGTACCGGACCAACCGGCGACCATCTACGCCGGAAACCTAGATCGCCTTTCGGGGGGCGTCAAATCCGGAAGGCACGCCGTTTCCCCTTTGCGATCAGGACCGGGCCGCGGTTTCCGACAAGGCGGAGATTTGTTACCGGAGGCTTGCACGGTTGTGCGCCGGGAACGGAAAACGCTACGGCCCGCCGGGAAACTTCAGGCGGGGCGGGGTTCCTCCGGGAGCGGCTCGGCTCCGGGCGGCGGGGTTTTTTTTTCGACGCGGATGTAGTCGGCCCGCTGGCGGGCGTACTCGGCCGCCGTCAGTGCCGAGAAGGTCGGGGCCGCGTCCGCGGACATCTCCTGCCGGAACAGTTGCTTCAAGAACGGGATGCACCAGCCGCAACCGGTGCCGGCCCCGCCGCATTCCGAAAGCTGGCTCGGCACGCGCGGAAGCTCGCGGCGCAGGTGGTTCACCAGCTTCCGCTTCGTGACGCGGAAGCAGAGGCAGACCCTGTCGTCCAAATCCATGAGCGGCTTCCCCGAATGACTGGCCGGGCCACCGTCACGTAAGTTGATTATCCGAAGGAAGCCGCCGCGCACGCAACGGAGATTCGCCATGACGCACACCGTCTTGCTTTGCGGCCTCGGTCAAGTCGGTTGGCGCGTGCTCGACTCCTTGAAGGCGGCCGGGGCAAGCATCACCGTCATCGATTTGAAGGCGAAGGCCGACGATCCGCGCCTGAAGGGGATCGCGTTCTTCCCCGGCGATTGCCGGCAATCCGAACTGCTCGAGCGCGCCGGCGTGCGCACCACCACCGGGGTGCTGATCGTCACCAGCGACGACTTGCTGAACGTCTCGACGGCGATGCTCGTGCGGCGGATGAACCCGAACGCCCGCATCGTCGTGCGGATGTTCAACCAGAACCTCATCCCGCGACTCGGCGCGGCGCTGCGGAACACCGTGGCCCTTTCGGTGTCTGGACTCACGGCCCCGCTCATGGCCCTCACCGCCGTGAGCGGCGAAGCGCTCGCGGCCTTCAACGTCGGAGCCGCCCCGCAGCAAATGGCCGAGGTGGTCGTCGACGGCGATTCGTCGCTCAGGGGCGAACGGCTCGCGGACGTGGCCGGGCGCGCCAAGGTGCTCGTCGTCTCGGAGGAATGGCCCGCGGACGCCCGGCTGGACGCGGGGGACCGCTTCGTCGTCTGCGGCAACCCGACGGCCGTCGGCGAACTGCTGGCGTTGGCGTCGGGCACCTTCGCCTCCACGGTGGAATGGGCCGGGAAGCTCCGCCGGTTCGCCCGCACGGCCCGCCGGACCCTCGGGGAAATCGACCTCTCCATGAAGGCGGCCACGGTCGTGCTCTTCGCCGTGCTGCTGGCGAGTTCGCTCGTGTTCCGCTTCGGCATCGGCGTGGAATGGGGGGAGGCGCTCTACCGCACGGTGTCGGTCGTCGCCACCGGGGCCGACCTCAACGGCACCGGCCAGCACGAATGGGTGAAAGTCTTCTTGAGTGCCCTCAAGTTACTGGGGGCGGCCTTGATCGCGGGGTTCACGGCCATCTTCACCAACTACCTGCTGCGGGCGAAGCTCGGTGGCGCCTTCGAGCTGCGCCGCATCCCGGACGCCGGCCACGTCGTCGTTTGCGGCCTCGGCAACATCGGCTTCCGCTGCGTCGAGCGGTTGCTCCAACTCGGCTGTCAAGTGGTGGTCATCGACCAGAAGGCGGACAACCCTTTCGCCACCACGGTGCGCCGCATGGGGGCGGCCGTGCTCCTCGGCGACGCGACGGTGCAAGAGGTGCTGAAGCAGGCCGGGGCACTCAAGGCCCGCGCCGTCATCGCCGCGACCTCCTCCGAATTGGCCAACCTCGAAATCGCCCTGCTCGTCCGCGAACTCAACCCGGCGCAGCGCGTCGTCGTGCGGCTCGCCGATCCCGACCTCGCGGAGGCCATGCGCGATGCGGTCGAACTGAAGTACGCCATGTCCACCCCGGCGCTCGCGGCCCCGGCGTTCGCCGCGGCGCTGTTGGGGGATCGTGTGCAGGCGATCCTCACGGTCGGGCGCAAGACGATGGCCGTCTGCGAAGTCGTCATCCAGGCGGGCGACGGCGACCTCGTCGACCACCCCTTGCAGGAAATCAGCCTCGACTACCGCTTCCTGCCCATCGGCCTCGCCGGCCAGCCGACGTTCGCGGAGGTCGGGGTGCCGAAGGGCTACCGCCTGAAGTCCGGCGACCACCTGACGGTGGCGGCGGAGTTGAGCGACCTCGAACGCCTCGTCCGCCGGGCCGCCCCGGAAAAGGGGTACTCGGTGCTCGTGCAGGATTTCCCGTTGACGGCCCGCGACGCCCTCGCGCCGATCGTGCGGGCCAGCCGCCATTGCACGGCCGACGAAGCCCAGGCGATGCTGGCGGACAAGAACTTCGTCTTGGGCGAAGGGCTGAGCCGCGGCCAGGCCGAGGAGCTTTGCGCGCGTGTACTCCGCGAGAAGGCCCACGCGACCATCCTTCAGCCGCGGAGCTGACCGAGCAACGCCCGGCCGAGCAACCGAGCCTTCTTCCACTTGCCGATGCGCGGCCGGGCCGTCAGCACGTCGTAACCCCGCCGCTCGATGGCGTCCAACACCGCCTCGCCACCGAGGGCGAACAGCTCGACATCGACGCGCGCCTGGCGGGGCAGCCGCGGCAGCAGCGTCCGCCCGTGCGTGAAGAAGCCCCACGTCCGATCTACCTCGAACTTTATCAAACCGCGGAAAGCCGCATCGACCCGCTTCGCGGCCAGTTGGTCCTCGGCCACGCCGAAGCGGTCGCGGTCATCGCGGGGCAAATAGACGCGGCCCTTGGCGAAGTCGCGGGCCACGTCCTGCCAGAAGTTCGCCAGTTGCAGGCCGGTGCAGATCTCATCCGAGAGGGTTCCCTTGCGCTCGTCGTACGTCTCGAATAGGTGCAGCACGAGCCGGCCGACGGGGTTGGCCGAGTTTTCGCAGTAGCCGAGGAGCTGGTCGAAGGTGTCGTACTTCGGAACACGC
>JAABUN010008149.1_pt1 | contig 10870 bp, 12 predicted proteins | sample 5559311 | NCBI WGS metagenome assembly JAABUN01 (sample SAMN10711877, study PRJNA513370) | rock metagenome | isolation source: Antarctica rocks | place: Antarctica: Victoria Land, Siegfried Peak sud | reverse complement strand
CGACGGCCACACCTATGCCGCCATTGCCGCCCGCCTCGACCTCCCGGTCGGTACTGTGAAGAGTCATGCACGCCGAGCGCTGCTGCAGCTACGTCGGCGGATGAGATGAGACCTGTGAACCACATCGAGGCCGAGCGCCTAGCCGGTCTGGCCCTGGGCGACCCCGAGCCGCTGACGGACGAGCAGGCACGTCACCTCGAGTCCTGCCGGGACTGCCAGGCCGAGCTCGCCGAGCTGCGGGAGATCACCCACACCGCTCGCCACACCGACCCTATCGCCGTCCGCGTCCCCGGTCCCGACCTGCTGAGCCGGATCGATGCGGAGCTGGCCGGTGACACCGCGCCGAACCCGGTCGGTGCTTCCGGTGCCATCCCGGCCGGGGCACACGAGGCGGACGGCTTCGTACGAACGGCTGATCCGCAGCCGCGATCGGGCCGCCGCTCCCGCGGGCTGGTCCTGCTGGCCGCGGCGGTCGGCCTCGTGCTGGGGGTCGGTGGCACGGTCGCCTACGAGCGGGCCCAGAACCCGGACGAGCGGGTCGTGGCGACGACGAACCTGGCTGCGCTGCCGGGACAGAGCGGCGGCGGCCGGGCCGAGCTCGTCCGTGCGGACGGGGTCGACAGCCTGCGGGTGCAGGTCGACTCGGCGACCCCGGCGGGCGAGTTCCGCGAGCTGTGGCTGATCAACGCCGACGGCCGGCGGATGATCGCGCTGGGGGTCCTCGACGCGTCCGGTCGCGGCAGCTATCCGCTGCCCGGGCAGCTCGCGGGGGGCCTGCAGGACTACACCATCGTGGACGTCTCCCTCGAGCCGTACGACGGGGACGCCGCCCACAGCCAGGCCAGCGTCGTCCGCGGCACCCTCGCCTGAACACGGCGCAGGGGCAGCCCAGCGTGAGGCTACCCGGCTCGACCCGCGGTCGGCCTCGTCCGAGACGGTGGTGGGTGGTGCTCGTCGGGGCCCTCTGCCTGGCGGCGGTCGCCGTGGTCGGCGTCCGGGCCTGCACCCCCAGCCAAACCGGCGTCCTGACGGTGATGACCCGCAACCTCTACCTCGGCGGGGACATCACCCGTCCGATCCGGGCGGCGGACGGGCGTACCGGGCCGGACGCCCTGCTGGCCCTGGGTCACGCCAACCGGGAGCTGCGCGACATCGTGGACCGGACCGACTTCGGCATCCGCAGCCGGCTGCTGGCCGCCGAGATCGGCACCGCCCGACCCGACCTGCTCGGACTCCAGGAGGTGGCCCTCTGGCGGCGCGGACCTCTGCAGCTCGATCGACTCGGCGAGGCCAACGCCACCGAGGTGGACGTCGACTTCCTGGCCCTGCTGCTGGCTGAGCTGGCCGGCCGCGGCCTGGACTACCGACCCGTACGCGTTCAGCAGGAGTCCGACGTGGAGGCCCCGGCCTTCACCGGCGACCCGTCGGTCGGCACGGCGTCGGACGCCCAGGACATCCGGCTCACCCTGCGCGACGTCATCCTGGTCCGGGCCGGTTCCGGGGTGCAGGTCACCGGGACCGGCAGCGGGAACTACCGGGCACGGATCGAGCAGGTCGTCGGCGGACTGCCCGTCGCCTTCGTCCGCGGTTTCGTCTGGGCGGACGTCACGGTCGGATCGACCCGGCTGCGCTTCGTCGACACCCATCTCGAGTCGGCCAGCGCCGACGTCGCCCTGGCCCAGGCGTCGGAGCTGCTGGCCGGCCCGGTCGCGGAGACGGACCGGCCGGTGGTCCTGGTCGCCGACGGCAACTCCGATCCGGACAACACCGGCCCCGAACCGGGCAGTGCGGCAACCGGGGCGGCGGCGTACGAGCTGCTGACCGGGACCGGGCGCTTCGCCGACGCGTGGCTGGCCTCGGGAGAGCAATCCGGACCGGGCTACACCGCGACCTACGGGGAGCTGCTCGAGGATCCGACCTCGGCCGCGCTGGACCGCCGGCTGGACCTGATCCTGGCCCGCGGGCTCGACTTCGACCGGGTGCCGGCCGAGGTGACCGGGGACGACCCGTCCGAGCGTGACCCCGCCACGGGCCTGTGGCCGTCCGACCACGCCGGAGTGGTGGCCAGGCTCCAGACCGGGTGAGGAACGCGCCCGTACGCTCGTGGCGTGCTCGACGCCCTCTCCCCGCAACGCCGCCGGGTCGTCCTGGGTGCTGCTGGGCTCGCCCTGCTGCTGGTGCTGGTCCTGGTGGTGACCGCCGTCGTACGAAGCCGGTCCGGTGCGGACGGTCCGGTGCCGCAGGACCAGCTCGGACCGGTGCTGCTCGTTCCCGGGTACGGCGGCCAGGGTCAGTCCCTGGAGCCGATGGCGGCAGCCCTGCGTACGGACGGTCGCGAGGTGGTCATCGTCGCGCCGCTCGGTGACGGAACCGGTGACCTGCAGGCCCAGGCCCAGCACCTGGCTGAGGTCGCCCGGGGGGTGCTGGCGGACACCGGCGCCCCGTCGGTCGACGTGGTCGGCTACTCGGCCGGGGGCGTGGTCGCTCGGCTGTGGGTGCGCGACCACGGAGGTGCGGGCACCGTCCGTCGGGTGCTCACCCTCGGCTCACCGCAGCACGGGACGAGCCAGGCCGCGCTGGGTCTCGAGCTGGCCGGCGGCTGCCCCGCCGCCTGCGAGCAGCTGGTGCCGGACAGCGACCTGCTGCGCCGGCTCAACGCCGGCGACGAGACCCCGGACGGTCCACAGTGGGCCACGCTGCGGTCGACGGCCGACCAGGTGGTCACCCCCGTCGACTCGGCCTCGCTGGACGGTGCGCTCAACCTGGCCGTCCAGGACTACTGCCCTGACGCGGCCACCAGCCACGGGGACCTGCCGACCGACTCGGTGACCTACGCCGTCCTGCGCTCGGTCCTCGGCCGGGACGCGCCGACGGTCCCCGGGGTGGCCTGCTGACGCTCCCTGAGCCCGACCAACGGACCCTGGACGGACCCCACCTGACCCTCGTACGGTCGAAAAAATGCAGGTCGTCCACCTTGGAAGGACCGAAATGTTGCCTCGGCCGGCTACCCGCAGCGCTACTTCGTCTACCAGGAAGCGCGCCCCGTCCCCCGGCCGCCGGTGGGATTCCAGTTCATGCCCGTGCAGGACGTCACCAAGCTCTGTCCCTGATCTCAAGTCGGGAACGTCAGTCGTCGATGTCCTTGGTGCCGAAGCTGGCCCAGGCGGCGAGGGTGAACACCACCAGGTAGCCGAACTGGACCAGGGTTCCGCGAACGACGTCGGGCCACAGGATCGGGTCCCGGAAGAGGTCGACGAAGGACAACCAGTAGCGGGTGGGCAGGAACGGGTGCAGCGCTCCGGCGGCGTCCAGACCCAGCAGCACCGTCGAGGCAATCAGCAGCCCGATCGTGCCCAGGGCGGCCCCGATCGAGGACGTGGTCAGGGTGGAGAAGAACAGGGCCACCGCGGCCACGCCCAGCATGCAGACCACGACGTAGGCCAGGGCCAGCACGGTCCGACCGGCGATCTGCTCGGAGGTGAGGGTGGAGCCGCTCAGGCTGACCGTCCCGGCGGCCGGAGCCTGGCCGAGCAGCAGCCGACCCTCCACCGCCGTCACCGCGGCGACCACGAGCACAGCCAGCAGCACGAAGGCCACCACCGTGACCAGCTTGGCCAGCAGCAGATGCGTACGGCCGACCGGGCGGGCGAGCAGATAGCGCAGCGTCCCGGTCTGGGTCTCGCCGGCGATCGCGTCACCCCCCAGGACCGCCACCCCGATCGGCAGGAAGAGCGGCAGCACCACCCCGAGCGCGGCCAGCGGAAAGAGGGTGCCGTCGCTGAGCACCGCGGACAGGAACGGCGGACCCGTGCCCGGTCGGGGGCCGAGGTCGGTGACGGCCAGCAGCACCGCCACCAGGGTGGGCAACGCGACCAACATCGCGATGATCACCCAGGTGCGGGGCCGGCGCAGCATCTTGATCAGCTCGACCATGATCACGCCGCGGCCCCCGAAGCGCTGCCTGCGGCCAGCACGATCTGCTCCAGGTCGCGCCGGTGCGGACCGATCTCGGTGACCCGGACCCCGGCGGCGACGAGCTGGGCGTTCAGGGCGGCCGGATCCGCGGACCGGATGAGCAGCCGCTCGCCCTCGACCCGCTCCACCGCCGAGCCGAGCAGCGAAGCGCAGCCGAAGGAGTCCGGGGACCGGACCGCGACCAGACCGGTCGGGGCCAGCAGCACGTCCAGCCGTTCCTGCAGCACCAGCCGACCCCGGTCGAGGACCCCCACCCGGGTGCACATCTGCTCGATCTCGGCCAGCAGGTGGCTGGACAAGAAGATCGTGGTGCCGCTCGCGTTGAGCCGGAGCAGCAGCTGACGAATCTCCTGGATGCCCTGCGGGTCCAGCCCGTTGGTCGGTTCGTCCAGCACCAGCAGCCTCGGGTGCCGCATCAACGCGGCCGCGAGTCCCAGCCGCTGGCGCATCCCCAGGGAATAGGCGTGCGTCCCCCTTCGGTCGGCCGGGTCGAGACCGACCTCGGTCAGCACCTCGTCGATCCGGGTCTGGCGCTGGCGCCGGGGGCTGCGGTCCGCGCCGCTGGCGTCCAGCAGGGCCAGGTTGGCCCGCCCCGACAGGTGGGGATAGGCGCCCGGACCCTCGACCAACGCGCCGACGCGGGGCAGCACCGTACGCCGCGACGCCGGCATCGCCTCCCCGAGCACCTCCGCCTCCCCCGAGGTCGGCAGCACGAGGCCGAGCAGCAGCCGTACGGTGGTCGTCTTGCCGGAACCGTTGGCGCCCAGGAAGCCGTAGACGTCGCCGGCCCGGACGTCGAGGTCGACCGCGTCGACGGCACGCAGGTGGCCGTAGCGCTTGGTCAGCGCCCGGGTCCGAATCACCGCGGTGTTGTCGTTCACGAGGTCCCCAGCAGCTCGGCGGCCGCCCGTTCCAGGGACTCCGGGGTGACGGTGCCGGCCAGCAGGAAGCTGATCCGACCCTGCTGCCGGGGGGTGACCAGCAGCCCGACCGGTCCCACCGGGGCTACGGTGCCGACCGCGGTCTGGCGGGCGGCAGCGCTGGTCTGCAGCCGGGACCGCAGCGGACCGGCGACCTGGCCCCGCAGCGGCAGGACCAGCAGCGTGGTCGGGCCCCGACCGTAGACCCCGACCGCCCCGGGGTCCCGACCGTTGCGAGTCTCGAGCCCGGCCAGTGAGGCGGGCAGGTCGTACGCCGCGAACGCGTTGGCGGCCGCGGCCACGTCGACGGACTCCTCGTACTGGACGGAGATGCCGTCCGAGGGGGTGAAGTCGGTGGTCGCCGCGGCCGGGGTCCGCAGCTCGAGCTGCTGCAGGGCGGAGGTCAGGACGGGCCGACGGTCCCCCGCTCCGTACAGCTCGACCCGCAGCGGCAACCCGGTGCCCGGTTCGACCCAGAGGTCCAGGTGGTCCACGGTCGTGGCGGCGGTGTCCGGGCGCAGCCGGAGACCAGGGGCGTCGACACCGGCGACCCGCCGGGCCGGCAGCCGGGACAGCTCCGCCGGCTTGGCGCCCTGCAGCAGGGACCGGCCCAGGGTGGGCGGCAGCAGGTCCGAGGCGTCGGGCAGCCGGACGGTCGACACCGGTGACACGGTGGCGGTCGCAGACTCGAAGACCCAGCGGATGGAGAGGCCGCGCTGGCGGAACAGGTCGGTCTCCCCGGTGCTGCGCAGCCGGTCCACCCGCCAGTCCGAACCACTGCGCCACCACACCCGGAGCTGGTTGTCCTCCCCGAGCAGCTCAGCCAGGGTGGCAAAGGAGTCGCTGTCGGGCACCTGCAGGGCGCCGGAGGTCTGCACCAGTCCGGACCAGGCCACCCCACCCGAGGCCTGCACCCGAGTCGCGAGATCGATGGCCGAGATGTCCGAGGCGGCGGCGGGCCGGTTCGCCACGGCCACCGGGACCGCGACCAGGGCGACCGCGGTGAGCAGCACGATCCACCAACGCGCTGTCATGGCTGCCACTGTAGGTCGGCGGGCTGAGACCGGCGCTCAGCCGCCGGGCAGGGTGGTCGCGAGCTGTTCGGCCAGCAGCAGCGCTCCCACCGCCGGGTCCTGGTCGAGCACCCGTACGTCGGAGAAGCCGACCCGGCTGAGGGCGGACCGGATCGCGTCCTGCAGCAGGGGCTGATGGACCAGCACACCCCCACCCAGCACGACCGGCAGCGGCTGGGCCGGAGCGAGGCGGGTCGCGATCGGCCGGACGAGGTCGACCAGGTGCCGACCCACCGGGGGCCACCGCGTTTCGCACCGCTCGGCGCCGTGACGACTCGAAGGGGCCATTCGGGCCCGCGTCTCGCACCGGTCGGTGGGAGGCGGGACCCCTGAGGCGCGGCACCCCGCGGGCAGGACTGACCTCAGGGGATGAGGCTGGCCCCGCCCGCGGACCAGACCCGGTTGCTGTTGGAGTTGATCTCCGTGGACACGATATCGATGGTGAGGACGTTGATGTTCTCGCCGTAGCCGACCACGTAGTAGTTGCCGGCCCGCGGCAGCATGGCCACGCTCTCGACGGTGGCCCCACCTTTCCCTACGAAGTCGACCACCTGCAGCTCGGCCGGCCGGGCCACGATCTACCGCAAGATCAAGGCGTACGGGATCTTGGTCGACTGGGCAGAGCCCACCCCAGCCGGACGAAGATCGCGGGAAGGTGGCGGGGTTCGGTCAGCCGTGAACCGTCAGGCAATCAGGCGGACACCATCAGGGCGCCGCGTCGGGCTTCTGGACCAGCGCATAGCGCCGTTCCGGGCGGCCGGCGTTACCGTAGCGCAAGGTGACGCTCATCAGGCCCGTGCTCGCGTAGTGCTCGAGGTAGCGCCGTGCGCTCACCCGGGACACACCGACCAGCTCGGCACACTCCGTCGCTGACAGACCCGGGGGGCCGTTGGCGACCTCGGTCAGAATCAAGGTGGCCGTCTCCGGACTCATCCCTTTGGGGAGCTGTTCGAGCACGGAGAATGCCGTTCGGCCGAACAGCCGGTCGATCTCGGACTGATCCCCCAGCCGGTACGGGTTCCTCGAGGACCGGTGCTGTCGGTAGTCCTCGAGACGTTGCTGCAGGTCGGCAAAGGTGAAGGGCTTCAGCAGGTAGTTCGTGACGCCCAGCTGGACGGCCTGCTGGACGGTCCTCGACTCGTTACCCGCGCTGATCACGATCACGTCGCAGTGCAGCCCGTGCACCCTCAGCTGGTTGAGGAGGTCGAGTCCGAAGACGTCGGGTAGGTACAGGTCCAGCAGGATCAGGTCCGGCTCCACGTCCTTGATCACCTCGACAGCCGCCGCACCCGAGTGCGCCACGCCGGCGACCCGGAAGCCCTCGACGCGGGAGACGAAGCTGCTGTGGATCTTCGCCACCCGGAAGTCGTCGTCGATGACCACCACCGAGATCACGCGAGGGCCCGCTCCGCGCCGGGCGCCAGCAGCGCCGTTCCTGGGGTGACGGTCATCCGGGCGATGAACCGGGCACCGTCGGAGGTGTTCTGTGCGACGACTTCGCCGCCCCGCCGCTTGCAGATCAACATGGTCAGGGCCAGGCCGATACCGCGTTCGCCGCCCTGGGCTGCCTTGGTGGTGTAGCCGTGCTCGAACACCTCGGTCGCGAGCTTGGTGGCGATGCCGGGCCCGGAGTCGGTGACGACGAGCTCGACGGAGGTGCCGGACTGGCGGATCTCCACGGCGACCCAGGGGTCTTCCTCGCCCTCGGCGACCACCGCGTCGATCCCGTTGTCGATCAGGTTGCCGAGCACAGTGGCCACATCGAAAGACGACTCAGATCTCAACGGTGACAGTCCCGTCCGGTCGCTGATCCGCAGTGCCACCTTTCTCTCGGCCGCCAGGGCTGCCTTCGCCAACAGCAACGCTGCCACCGAACGGTCCTGGACCCGGCGGGCGATCGTCAGGTCCAGCGACGCCCGCTTCTGGACCAGGGTGTCGACAAAACCCACCACCTCCTCGTACTCACCGATCTGGATCAGCCCCGAGATGGTGTGCAGCTGGTTGCCGAACTCGTGTGCCTGTGCGCGCAACAGGTCCGTCGTCCCTCGGAAGGCGCCCAGCTCGCTCTCCACCTCGGCCAGCTCCGTCCGGTCCCGCAGGGTCGTCACGGACCCGATCGAGCGACCCTGGTGGACGACCGGCATCCGGTTCAGCACCAGCACCCGTCCCGCCCGGATGACGACCTCGTCCGCCTCGTGGTCCCCGGTGTCGGTCAGGACATCACGCAGCCTGCCGCCGATGCCCAGATCGCTCAGGCTCTGGCCGACCGAGTTGGCGGGCAACGACAGCAGATTGGTCGCGAGAGGATTGACGAAGGTGACCTGGTTCCGGGTGTCCAGGGCAAGCACGCCCTCCGCGATACCGGAGAAGATGGCCTCCCGCTGCTCGGCCAACGCCACCATGTCGGCGGGTTCCATGCCCAGCGTCTGGCGCTTGATCCAACGGGCCAGCAACAGCGAACCCACCACACCCAGGACCATGGCCGCCCCGAGGTAGGTGAGCAGGGTCGGCGCCGCCGAGACCAGGGAGGACCAGCGGCTCGGACTTGGTTGCGCCGCGATGGAGATACCCAGCTGTCGCGTCGGTTGGCCGTCCTGATCAGGGTTGGACAAGATGGGGACGGCGGCGGTCAGGAAGTCGGAGCCGCGGATGGCGACGCTTCCCGACCATGATCGCTGAGGCTCCGCCAACATCTCGGGCCACGGCAGCGTCGTGGCTTCGAGCCGCGGATCGGTGCTGACCACGATGGTGCCCCGGAGGTCGGCCACGGCGGCCAGGTCCACTCCGGTGGTCGACTGCAGGCTCGCCACGGTCGCTGGTAGCGGCGACCCAGCCTCCCCGACGGGCTTGAGGCGTACGGTGGGGTTCGCGGCCAGGGACTCGGCCAGCGCCAGCACCCGACGCCCCTCGACGCGCTCGAAAGTCGCCCGAGTCTGCTCCACCGAGACTGCGGAAACCGCCACCAGCACGGCGGCGATGAGTATCAGCTGGACCAGGACGAGCTGGGTCGCCAGGGTGAGCCTGCGGATCGCTCCCACCGCACCTCCTCGGGCTTCGGGTTCTTCATTCTGCTCCCGGATGCGGGTTCAGCGCCCACCCGGACCCGCGACCACAATGACCACAACTTTTCTCGTGACCACAACCGGCCGGATCGGCGGCGGGGATGCCAACCTTCGGATACACCGTTCACGCGAACCCGGAGGACAACGATGTTCAGGAAACTCAAGCTCGGAATCGGCATACTGGCCGCAGGAACCGTCCTGTTGAGCGGATGCGGGGCCACGGCCGAGCCGGACGCCGGCAGCAGCGCAGACTCCTCGCAACCGATCGCCGGTTTGCGGTTCATGGTCCCGAACACGGCCGGTAGCGGTTACGACACCACTGCCCGCGCCGTGGCGAAGGTGATGGATGACACCAAGGTGACCACCAATGTCGAGGTTTTCAACCTGGCCGGCGCCGGCGGCACCGTGGGTCTGTCACGGACCGTGTCGGAGGAGAGCAACGGGAAGCTGCTGATGATGATGGGGCTTGGCGTGGTCGGCGCCCAGTACACCAACAAGACCGAGCAGAAGCTGGACCAGACGACACCGATCGCCAAGCTGATCGAGGAGTCCGGGGCGATCGTGGTGGCCAAGGACTCCCCCTACAAGACCATCGACGAGCTGATGACCGCGTGGAAGAAGGATCCGAAGAGCATGGCCGTTGGCGGTGGCTCCTCACCGGGCGGGCCCGATCACCTGCTGCCGATGCAGCTCGCCCAGACCGTCGGCGTCGACCCCAAGCAGGTCAACTTCATCTCCTACGACGGTGGCGGTGACCTCCTCCCCGCGATCCTCGGCGGAAAGGTGGCCTTTGCTGCGTCCGGATTCGGTGAGTTCCTCGACCAGGTCGAGGCCGGTGAGATCCGCGTGCTGGCCATCAGCGGGCCGTCCCGAGTCGATGCTGTCGACGCGCCGACCCTGAAGGAGTCCGGTATCGATCTGGAGTTCACGAACTGGCGCGGGGTGGTGGCTCCTCCCGGGATCAGTGACGCGGACAAGGCCGCCCTGGTCACCGCCGTGACCACGATGCATGACAGCCCCGAATGGAAGGAGGTCCTGACCAAGAACGGCTGGACCGACGCCTTCGTGACCGGCGAGGAGTACAGCACCTACCTGGGCGAGCAGACCAAGCGCGTCGAGGACGTGCTGACCACGCTCGGACTGGCGTGAGCCAGGCGGTCGCGGTTGCCGGCCGGAGCCGGCAACCGCTGGTCGAGTACGTGCCCTGCGCCTTCCTGGCTCTGCTGGGCACCATCCTGCTCGTCGACGCCAGCACGCTGAGCAGCAACCTCACCGGAGTCGACCCGCTCGGGCCCCGTCCGGCACCCATCCTGGTCGGCGGGATTGCCCTGGTGCTGGCGCTCGCCTTGGCGCTCGCCATCCGCCGCGGCGACCGGGCCGAGGCTGAGAGCGGCGAGGACATCGACCTGGAAGCCCGGATGGACCTCAAGACCGTGCTGCTGCTCGTCGGGGTCTTCGCCGCCAACATCATCCTCATCGACCGGCTGGGCTGGGTGATCAGCGGCGGCCTGCTCTTCTACGGGTCGGCCCTGGCGCTCGGCAGCCGGCACTTCGTCCGCGACCTGCTCATCGCCGCCGGGCTGTCCCTCGGGACGTTCTACGGCTTCGCGATCGGGCTGGGCGTCAACCTCCCTGCCGGCATCCTGCAAGGGATCCTGTGATGGACAGCCTCCAACTCCTCCTCGACGGCTTCGTCACCGCAGCGACTCCGATCAACCTGCTGCTGGCGCTGATCGGGGTCACGGTCGGCACAGCGGTCGGGGTGCTGCCGGGTATCGGGCCGGCGATGACCGTGGCCCTGCTGCTGCCGATCACCTACGGCCTGGAGCCAACCGGGGCG
>JAABUN010008148.1_pt1 | contig 10870 bp, 5 predicted proteins | sample 5559311 | NCBI WGS metagenome assembly JAABUN01 (sample SAMN10711877, study PRJNA513370) | rock metagenome | isolation source: Antarctica rocks | place: Antarctica: Victoria Land, Siegfried Peak sud | reverse complement strand
AGGACGGCGAGCTCACCGACAAGTCCGGTCCGCTGCGCTGGGCCGCGGCTGGCGGTCTGCGCAGCCTGGTCGAGGACCTCGCCACCGGGCTGGAGGTGCGGGAGCAGACCGTCGACCACATCGGTCCCGTGCTGCGGGGTCAAGGGTTGCGCGTCGACGGACTGGAGGCGGCGGCGGCGGTGCTGGCCATGCCGGACCCGCAGGCCGTACGGCTCCTGGACCCGGCGTACGCGGCGGAGATCGCGGCCCTGACCGATCCGTTCTCGCCGGTGCTGGCCCTGACCGCCCGCTGGGCGAGTCGGACCTGGGCTGACCTCGACGGGGTGTTCGTGTCCGGTGACCCCCTGGTGTCCTGGATTGCCGACGACGGCCGGCGCCGCGGGGATGGTGCGCCGGTCCTGGTCGCCCACTCCACCCCAGAGTTTGCCGCCGAGCACCTCGCCGCCCCACAGGAGGCTGCCCTGTTGCTGGCGTTGGCCGTACGCGATCTGCTCCGGATCGGCACCGAACCGGTCTCCACCCACGTGCACCGCTGGACCTTCGCCAAGCCGACCGGATCCCGGGACCAGACCTTCTTCCTCGGCGACAGCCTGGTCGGACTGTGCGGTGACGCCTGGTCGCAGAAACCCCGGGTGGAGTCCGCCTATCTGTCCGGCCGCGCTCTGGGCGAGGCCCTGGCGGAGCGACTTGACTGAAGGCCGGGCGCCTACGGGCTGGCGGCCATCGAGCCCGCGTCCCGGCGAGCGATCATCACCGCCCGCGCGGAGCCGACCAGATAGCGCGCGCTGCCCAGGCTCTCGCTGAACGGGCGAGCGGGAAGCACCAGGGCGTCTCGGAGCGTCCGGGCGCGACCCGAGGCATTGGATATGCCGAAGTGACCGTACAGAGTTTGGCTCTGCACCCGGCCGCTCACACCCAGGAGATCGTTGTGCCGGGCGACCAACCAACACAGCGCCGCAGCCGTGGTGGCGTCCTTGACTCGACCACGGAGGACCTTGGGGTCACCTATCGCGATGTCGTGGGTCAGACGGCGTACGGCGGTCAGCACCTCCGCGTCGAAGAAGGTGCGGCACGCCTCGGAGATGAGGGCGTCGATGGCGTGCAGCCGCTCGTGGAGGTCGTCCGGAACGTCCTCGAGGTCGAGTTCCTCGATCGGGAGCAGGTCCGCGTCGAGCAGCTCGAGCTGCTCGAACCCGCCCACCTCGTCGGCCAGCATCCGACGGACCAGGGCCTGGATGTCCAGCTGGCCGTCAGGGAGGTACACGAGGCCGGGTCCGTCGTCGAGATCAGCCACCTCATCCAGGAAGTCCGACGTGATCTCCCGCAGGGTCCGTTGGACGTCCGCCGTCCCGGCTCTGCTGATGCCCCGCTGTCGATGACCCACCGGCAGGAAGGCCGCGAGCAGCGCGGGCAGCTTGGCCAGCACGGCGCCACCCGCATCGACGTGTTCCAGCACCCAGTCGAGGAGGAAGATCTGGATCTTGCTGCCACTGGCCAGCAGCGGGTCACCGAAGCCGTTCGTACGGCCGAAGTCGAGCCAGCTCCGCAGCAGCATCGCGTGGTCGCTGTCCTGGGCGAAGCGCTGTCCCTCGGGTCCAGCGAAGAAGTCCTGCATCACCCGGTCAACCTGCCGGTCGGTGTAGTCCGGTCGCGGTTCGACCACCCCCCCGGGAGGGCACCGGCGCAGCAGCCACTCGAGCAGGGGCTGCGCCTGTGGCCAGGAATCGGATTCGAACGGTGGCCAGATGAGGAGCCCGGCCGCCAACCCCTGTTCGATACGGGCCCGAGCGTCGGCCGGGGCGAGTTCACCGGACTCCACCTTCGCGGCGGGTGCGATCTCGGCCCAGGATCGCTGCAGAGTGGACAGAGGCGCACCCAGGACGAAGCAATCCTTCACCGCGCCCGCGTTGTTGAAGTCCAGGAAGGCGACCGCGGAGAGATCGAACCCGCCGACCCGGGCACCCAGGGCGACATTTCCGCCGTCGCGCAGCCGATCGACGCTGTACCAGCCGCCGGAGACCTCGACATCGCCCAGCTCCAGCATCCACGGCAGCAACCGCTTCCGATCGATTCCGCGCAGCGCTGCGACTCGTCGTAGGTCGTCGAGGATGAGGTGCCCCAAGACCCAGGCCAGGGCGTCGGTCTGCACCAGACCGCCTTGGGTGAGGACGTCGATGAAGTCCGCGGCGGAAGGGAGTCCGGTTGGCTCGGGCCTGTCCGGGCCTCGGTTGATCCGGGGGTCCAGGGTACTCGCCAGCCCGCTGGCCATGGACAACATCCCGAGCGGGTGTGGGTCGGCCATGGCCGCGTCGATGTCGCTGATCAAGGGGTCGAGCTCGGACGACCCGCGCGACCGAGACGCCCGCCGGGGGGGCTGCTTGCGCGGGTCCCCACTGCGCTGGTTCCGCCCAGGAGACTTGCCGCGTCGAGTCACGAGCGAGAGCGTACGAGGCTGACGCCGAGCAGGCAACGGGTCACGCTGGCGGACCGGAATCTGTCCGGCTGGCTGAGCCAAGGCCGCATACCTGGGAGCCGCCAGCACCCGGGTAAACCCTTGGTGGAGGGGCTCGGCTGAACTGCTGGGTCAGATCAGCGGCGGGCTCTCGGCTATGCGGTCGATATCTACCAGCCTGTACGTTAGGCGACGCGGCCGACCGGATCGCTCCGTTGTCTGCGTAACTTCAAGGGTGGCGACAACCGAATGGTCGACCATGGTGGCCATCCTGCCCACAACCTGCTCGTCAACCGATCCCCACAACTCTCCGCCCCGGGACTCCGGCATGAGGTAGAACCGGCGACGAAGAGTCCGGGCGCCCTCGAGGTAGCCGAGCACTCGTGTCGTCGTCACCTTGGTGTCTTCGAAGTCCATCGCTGACTGGATGGACTCCGCGAGGCTGGTCGACACCTCAGAACGGTGGGGCTGAGCTCCACCACCGACGGAGAGTGAGACACCACCCGAACGAGCAGCCACCTCAACAAGCTTGCCGATGGCGCGGCGGCTGGCCGGTCTGGTGGAGAGGATTGCGTCGAGGTCCACTCGGGTGACCTCAGGACCCGATGGCATGAGCGCAACCAGCCGCTCCAATGCCATACCGGTCACGTTCTCGATGATCTCGACTCCGTCGAACAAGCCGGTCTCGATGTCGGTTCGAGGGGTCGAGAGCATGAGCACGTTTCCCGACACCGTCTGCATGATGGGCGTGCGCTCGTAGTCAGACTCGGTCAACCGCGCAGCAGATCCGGGCTTGGCAATGTCTTTGGCCATGAAGGCCACCGCCTGGCTCAGATCCAAGGATGCTCGACCAGTCAGACGTGACGAAGCCTGCAGATCACCGAGCTCGGCCGTCAGAACGACGCTCCGCCCGACTCGATAGTCCACCGGCACGGAGGAGTTGTACGCCATCAGGAACGACTCGGTGCTGAAGCGGTCCCGAGCGTCCGCCCAATTGGTCCCACGCACGGCGTCCAGAGCCGTGCGTCGCAACTCATCAAGTGAGCTCATGGTCCACCTCCACGTAGCCAATGCGGTTCCCGGCGTGACCAATCCGGACCCGTCCTGCCCGGCCGTCAAGAGAGCATGCCACCACCCAACGCGTTCCCGCCGGGCAAGCGCAGCATCCACCAGACCACCGACACTTTGCAGCCTAGGTGCCACAGCCGACAAGGGTTTCCAGACGAGCACATCTTGAAGGGTCAACCAACCTAACGCGCTTGGATCGGTCGACAGGTGAATGCAGGCCGTCTCCCAGTCGTCAGGTATCAAGACCACCCGCGCCAGCGGCAACCGGCCAAGCTGGTGGGTGCAGAACCTTCCGCCCAGCAGCAACCTGCCAGGTCCGAATGTCTCACGCAGTCCGACAGCGGCGAGGTGCACCGCCCTGAAGACTTGGGCTCGACCCTCTCGCTGAGGAGCCTCCAGTACAAAACGGCTGCGGACCTCTTCAAGGTTCGCGAGGTACGGGCTGGCATCCGGCGGCAAGAACCCGTCCACCATCGCGGGGAACACCATCTCGACTCGAGTCTCCTTCTGAGACGTCAGGCAACCGACGCTGCGTATCTCGGAGCCAGCTGCTCCATCTGCTCCATCACCAGCTTGATCGCGCCGGGCTGCTTGTCCGGGGGGTACTTGTACTTCACCAACAGCCGCTTGATCGACGACCGCAGCTTGGCGCGGACGTCGTCGCGTACGGTCCAGTCGGTCCGCACGTCGCGCTGCATGATGGCCACCAGCTCGCGGGCGATCTGAGCGAGCACGTCCTCACCCTGCTCGAGCACAGCTGAGTCGTTATCGGCCACCACGTCGAAGAAGGCCAGCTGGTCGTCGTCCAGCGGTGGGGTGAACTTCGCGCCCCGTTTGGCCTCCTCGGAGACCTCCTTGGCCAACGCCACCAGTTCGGCGATCACCTCGGCGGCCGTGAGCTGGGAGTTGGTGTAGCGGTTCATCAGCTCGGTGACGCGCTCCGAGAAGGCCCGTTCGCGGACGATGTTGCTGCGCGTCACCCGGGTTGACTCCTCCAGCACCAGCTTGCGCAGGGCCTCGATGGCCAGGTGCGGATTCTTCGCCTGCTGCGCCTGCTGCAGGAAGGCCGGGTTCAGATCCGACAGCTGCGGCTTGGGCATACCCGCGGCCTCGTAGATGTCGATTACCTCACCGGTCTGGGTGTTCTCCGCGATCACCGCCGCCAGCAGCCGGGAGATCTCCTCCGGGATGGGCTGTCCGCTCGCCCGCCTGGCCTCGGCGTCGAACTTGGCCATGTAGACGCGTACTTCTTCATAGAACTGAACATCCGTACGCAGCGGCGCCAGCTCGTCGCTGCCCGCGCTCAGGGCCCAGGCCCGGGTGAGCCGTGCCGCCTGCTCCCGGTAGAAGTCCGCGAGGTTCTGCTCGTCCTCACCGACCTGATTGCCGACCGTACGCGGATCCCGGAGGTAGTTCGTCATGGCCTCGGCGGCTTCGACGAAGGAGCGCTTCCGGCGCGGGTCCAGCCGTGAGCGCCAACCGAACCCGGCCACAGCCTCGTCGATGGAACGGAGCAGCGTACGGACCAGATCCACCGCCTCCGCCACGTCTCGGCCCACCGGCTTGGTGTCCTGGTCAGCCTCGGTGTATTCGGCGAGCGCCTTTTGCAGGTTGTCGGCCAGCGGGGCGAAGCCGACGAGCAACCCGGCGTCCTTCCCTCGAAACGTCCGGTTGACCCGGGCGAGGGTCTGCATCAGCAGCGCACCCTTGAGCGGCCGGTCGAGATAGAGGGTGTGCAGCGGCGGGGAGTCGTAACCGGTCAGCATCATGTCCTTGACGATGACGATCTCGAGCTCATCGTCGACGTCGCGGAGCCGCGCCTTCACCGTCGCGTTCTCGCTCGGCCGCCGTACGTGAGCCCGGATGGCCTCGGTATCGCTCGCATCCCCGGAGTAGACCACCTTGATCTTTCCCCGGCCCAGCTCGGTCGAGTGCCAATCCGGACGCAGCCCGACGATGGCGTCGTACAGGCGGGCGCAGATTTCCCGGGTGCCGCCGACGATCATGGCCTTCCCGGGCGCGGTGATCAACGGCTGCATCACCTTCCGCCGGGTCTCCCAGTGGGTGACCAGATCCTGGGCCAGCGCAGCGATCCGGGCCGGGGCGCCGTAAACCGCGTTGACCACGGCCACGCTCTGCTCCAGCTTCTTGCGCTCGACCTCGTCGAGCCCCACCGTGAGGCCGTCGGCGGCCCGGTCGAGATCCTCCTCCGAGACCCCCGTCTTGAGTCCGACCTTGATCAGCCGGGGCTCGAAGAACACTGGAACGGTGGCCCCGTCCTCGACCGCCCGGGTTAGGTCGTAGATGTCGATGTAGTCACCGAAGACCGCTTGGGTGTTGCGGTCGGCGAAGGAGATCGGGGTGCCGGTGAAGGCGATCAAGGTCGCGCGCGGCAGGGCGTCACGCAGGTGCCGGGCGTAACCGTCGAGGTCGTCGTAATGACTCCGGTGCGCCTCGTCGACCATCACGATGATGTTGCGCCGGTTCGACAGCAACGGGTGCTCCCGGCCGGCGGAGCGCTCGTCGTCGGTCCGACCGAACTTCTGCAGGGTGGTGAAATAGATGCCGCCGGTCGTACGGTTGCTCAGCTCGTCTCGCAGCTCGGAGCGCTTGGTGATCTGCTTAGGCTTCTCCGGCAGCAACCGGCTGCGGTCGAAACCCTGGAACAGCTGACCGTCGAGCTCGGTCCGGTCGGTGATCACCACCATCGTCGGGTTGAGCAGCTTGTGCGCCCGCATCACGAGGTTGGTGTAGAGCTCCATCTCCATCGACTTGCCCGAGCCCTGGGTGTGCCAGACCACCCCGGCCTTGCCGTCGCTCTCCACGGCCTGGATGGTGTTCCCGACGGCCTTGGTCACGGCGAAATACTGGTGCGGTTTCGCGATCCGCTTGGCCAGCCCGTCCTCGCCCTCGTCGAAGGCGGTGAAGTGCCGCATGAGCTGCAGGAACCGGTCGACGTTGTAGAGGCCGTAGAACGCGAGCTCCATCCGCGTGACGGGGTGACCGTCCGGTCCGGGCTCGGTGGGGTCCACAACTCCGCCCGACTCATCGACATTCCAGGGCGAGAAGTGGTTGAGCGGGGTGAACGAGGTGCCGTAGGTGGCGGTGATCCCGTCGCTGACCAGATTGAACACCGAGTAGCGGAACACCGTCGGGAACTCATGCAGGTAGGTCTGCAGCTGCGCGTACGCCGCCGCCAGGTCCGCGTGCAGGTTGCCGGCCTTCTTCAGCTCGATGACGCTGACGGGCATGCCGTTGCAGTAGAGCACCAGGTCGAACCGGCGGCGGAACTCTGCGCGTACGACCGTCACCTGGCTGGCGACCAGCCAGTCGTTGGCGTCGGGGTCATCGTGGCTGATCAACCGGATGGTCGGGGTCTGTTCTTGCCCCTCGGCATCGACGTAGGTGATGCCGCGATAGCCGGTCGTCATCCAGTCGTGGGCGCGCTCATTCTCCGAGATCGCGTCCAAGGATCGCGCGGCGGTGACCTCGACCAGGGCCTGCTGCAGGTAGAGGTTGGGGACGTCGGGGTTGAGTCGGCGCAATGCCTCGAACAGGCGCGGCGGAATGACGAGGTCCTCCCAGCTCTGCCGCTCACCGGAGCCGGGCGCGATCTTCTCGCCCTCGACCGGCTGCCAGCCCAGCTCCGCCAGCAGTTCCTTGGCGTACTGCTCCCAGTCGTCCTCGGACGTCCCGTTGCGATTGCTCATTCCTGTTCCGTTCCCTGAGCTTGTCGAGGGGTCACCGGGTCCGACAGCTCTGCTTCGAGTTCCGCCACGGTGGGCAGGCTTGACGACAGCTCAGCCGGGATGGAGTTGGTGAGGGCGGTGGTCCACTCAGCGACGCCGATCGAACCCTTCATCGCGCGTAGGGCGTATTCGGCCACCACGTCGTTCTTCGACTTGCAGAGCAGCAGCCCAATGGCGGGTTCGTCGTCCGGGTGACCGAGCAGGTCGTCGACGGCCGCCATGTACATCCCGAGCTGACCAAGAAAGCTCGGGTCGAACGGGACAGCCTTGAGCTCGATGACCACGAACCGACGCAGCCGGAAGTGGTAGAAGAGCAGGTCGCAGAAGAACTCCTGGCCACCGATCTCGAGCGTCACCTGGCGACCAACGAAGGCAAAGCCCTGCCCCAGCTCGAGGAGGAACTTCTCGGCATGGTCAATGAGGCCGCGCTCTAGGTCACGCTCGTTACTAGGCTCCGTGGTAGCGAGGAAGTCGAAGAGGTACGGGTCCTTGGTCGCCTGCTGAGCAAGGTCAGACTGGTCGGGTGGCAGGGTGGCGGTGAAGTTGGTGACCGCACGACCGGACCGCTCATGAAGACGCCCCTCGATCTGGAAGGCAAGTACGTCGCGACTCCAGCCCTGGTCCACTGCGGCGGCGGCATACCACTCCCGCGTCGCTTGGTCGTTAAGCTTCTCCATCAGAGCGATCTGGTGATACCACGGCAATTGTGCAAGCGGCCCTTGCACAAACGCAGGGTCGGGCCAAGCTGCAGCGAACGCCCGCATGTACTTGAGGTTGCGTGGGGAGTAGCCCGTCGCCCCCGGGAACCGCTTCTTCAGGTCGGCCGAGAGCCGGTCAATGACCTTGGCCCCCCACCCTTCGAGGCCCTGCCGGTCGAGAATCTCCCGCCCGATGAACCAGTAGGAGAGGAGCAGTTCAGAGTTTGCGGCGGTGACCGCTTTACGGTGACCCGTCGAGACGTGACCAGCCACCGAGTCGAGCAGGTTTAGGTAACAGTCCGGCATGGACGATCGCCCGGGTACGCCGGGGAAGCCGGCACGGGCGTTGAAGTCGTCGGACACTCAAACCACCCCCTCGACCTGGCGCTCGGCGTCCTTGACGTGAAGCCGACCAGACATGAGGTGTGGGAGTAGCGTGTCTCGGAGCTCAGCAAGGATCACTGATTCCTTCTCAGCGGCTAAGGCCTTTTGCCACAGTGTCGTCATCAGCGAATTGATCCTCTCGATCTCGTCAAGTCTCGGAACAGCGACTGGTGCCTCAAGATGCCGCCTCTGAATATGGCCCATGGTTGTCGCTTTACCGGCGGCGATGGCGCGGAAATCATCGAGCTTTCGAATGAGGGTTTGGTGCGCCAGCCACATCGGCACCCCGTTAATGGGAATTACTTTGAAAATATGCTGATTAATAATTCCCTCGTCGCGAAACCACCGATGGAGGGTCAACGATCCCGACCAGGCAAAAAGTAGGTCGCCGGGTTTGGCCTCATGGTCTTTGGCAACTGATAGGTCGTTATAGATGGTGGAGTTCCCAATACCCGAATTGAGCTCCGCAATGCGGATTACGACACGTCCGTGACCGGATGCCCCTTTCGTGAAGGCCCGCCCATTTACGAAGCGGGCAAGTGAGACCAGCGGCACGGACACCGACCCGTCAAGGGCGGCCCTGAATCGTGCGCTTGCAAGCTCGTCTACCTTCCCGGCGAGGGCGGTGTTGGCGGCAATCTTCGTGTCGAGTGCCCCCAATACTTCCGAGATGGCCCGCTGCGTAGGTAACGGTGGAACTCGAACGGGAGTCTTCGCAATGTAGTTCCTGTTCAACATTGGTTGAACGCTACCCGAATCGTAGCCGGTAAGGTCCATTGATTCGAATAGATGAAATACCCAACGCGGTTCGTTGCCGTAGAAGTTTGCAGCATAAAGAGTGGTATTAAGTGGCCAGTAGTCGCTTTCGCTCCACGTTGGCTGCCCTAGATTAGTGGCCCTGCCTATAGTCAGTCCAGGCCCTATAACTCTACTTTCCGAATGGAACCCTCCGATGCCGCCCGATGTCAAAATGGGAAATTGACCCTCAACACGATTACCGTGAGGAAGATCGAAACCACGACGGAGATCGACGACCCTATCTAGCGGCTCCGTTTTCCAGGCTGTCACTGGAGACGGCCCAGCTGCAGACGCACCGCACTGGCCAGTCGATCAGATTGGTCGAAGTGGATGAGCACGTCTTCTGTGAGTCGTCTTATCCTTTCCTCTACTGGTTCGCCATCCGCAGTAGGACCCACAGAACCAACGTATCGGCTCGGGGTCAGCGTATAGTCAGCCACCTTTATATCGGCGATGCCTGCGGAATAGCAGAAACCTGGTTGATCCCTATAAAGTTGCGCCGCGTCGTCGGCCGAGACTGTCCCCCGCCAAGCATGGAAGGTGCTAGCGATCCGACTTATGTCCGCCTCTGTAAAGGAACGCTCGGCCCGGTCAACCATGTAGCCAAGGTCGCGGGCGTCGATAAAGAGCACTTGATCACTCCGCTCGACAGAACCGCAACGACCCCTAGTCTTGTCCTTCGTGAAGAACCACAGGCAGACCGGGATCCCCGTTGACCGGAACAGCTGAGTGGGCAACGCCACGATGCACGACACCAGATCGGCGTCGACCAACTGGGCCCGGATGGCCCCCTCCCCACCGGAGTTGGTTGACATCGACCCATTCGCCATCACCACGCCGGCGCTACCCCCTGGAGCCAGCTTGGAGATGATGTGCTGCATCCAGGCGTAGTTCGCGTTTCCGGTCGGCGGGACTCCGAATTTCCACCGCGAGTCCTTCTCGTTCCGGGCCCAGTCCTTGATGTTGAAGGGCGGATTGGCCATCACGTAGTCAGCCTGCAGCTCAGGGTGCAGATCCCGGGCGAAGGTGTCGCCCCAGACCGATCCGAGGTTGGCGTTCAGACCGTGGATGGCCAGGTTCATTTTGGCCATCCGCCAGGTGCGTTCGTTCAGCTCCTGGCCGTAGACCGAGATGGCGGACGGGTCGGCGTCGTGCGCCTCCAGGAACTTCTCCGTCTGCACGAACATACCGCCCGAGCCGCAGCAGGGGTCGTACACGCGTCCGTGGGTGGGCTCCAGCACCTCGACCAGCACCCGTACGACGCTGGCCGGGGTGTAGAACTCCCCGCCCCGCTTGCCCTCCGCCTTGGCGAACTTCTCCAGGAAGTATTCATAGACCTCACCGAGCAGATCGCGGGCCTTGCTCGCCCCCTGGCCGGTGAAGCGGGCGCTGTTGAACAGGTCGAGCAGCTCCCCCAGCCGACGCTGATCGACGTTGTCCCGGTTATAGATCCGCGGCAGGGTCGCCTTGAGCGACGGGTTGCAGACCATGATGTGGTCCATCGCGTCGTCGATCAGCCCCCCGATGGTGGCGTCCCCGCGACCCTTGGCGTTCTGAGCCAGGAAGGTCCAGCGCGCCTCGGTCGGGATCCAGAACACGCCACTGCCGGTGTATTCGTCGACGTCGTTGATCAGCTGCTCGATCTGGTCGTCGTCGAGACCGTCGGCTTCGAGCTCCGCCCGGATCTGCCCCCGCCGCTCCTCGAAGGCGTCCGAGACGTA
>JAABUN010008147.1_pt1 | contig 10871 bp, 8 predicted proteins | sample 5559311 | NCBI WGS metagenome assembly JAABUN01 (sample SAMN10711877, study PRJNA513370) | rock metagenome | isolation source: Antarctica rocks | place: Antarctica: Victoria Land, Siegfried Peak sud | reverse complement strand
CTGCGCGCATGACGAGTCGGTAAGTGCCGGCCTTCAGCGTCTTGCCGGAGAACTTGCGCGTGACGGTGATCCGGTTGACGCCGGCCTCGCCGGTCAGGGTCCTGCGGCCCGCGACCGAGGCGAAGTACGTGCACGCCCTGCCGCGGGCGTTTCGGCTCGAGGACCGTGCGCACCCGGACGTGCCCGTGGCGTGACCGGTGCGACGCACTTGCAGCCTCAGGGTCACCGTGGCCCCGCGCGAAAGCGCGAAGCGCAGGCTCGCCCGTGTGCTGGGGCCGATCGTGCGGGTCGACAGCGTCACGCTGCTCAGACGCGGCGCGGCGAGGCGCGCGGGTGCCGGAGGCGACGTCGGCCCAGGCCCCGGCGTCGGCGTCGGCGTCGGACTCGGCCCCGGAGCGGGAGCCGGGGACGGGCCGGGGGTCGGGTTCGGAGTGGGGTTCGGAGTCGGATTCGGGTTGGGGTTCGGATTCGGATTCGGAGTGGGATTCGGAGTCGGATTCGGATTCGGAGTGGGGTTCGGAGTCGGATTCGGGTTGGGGTTCGGAGTCGGGTTGGGGTTCGGGTTCGACCCGCAGGCGATGGCCGCCGGCGGCGCCCCGAACCCTTCGTAGCGCTGGACGAATCCGGCTGTGGGCGGGGTGAACTCCACCGTCTGACCGCCGGCGAAGATTCCGCCGTCTGGCGTGACCGTGACCGCGCGCGACTCACCGCCGTTGACTCCCGAATCGGTCGTCACCCGGCCACCAAAACCGACCGCGGTGTCCAACTGGCCTCCGGGGGTGATCGCCCACAACGCCGCGGACCGCAGCCCGGAGTCCTGGAAGGCGCCGGCCCCGACGATCCTCCCCCCGCCGGCGAGCGCGATGCCGCGGGCGCCGACGGGCTCGCTGCCGCTGTACCTGACGGAGGACCGCGGCGTGAGGAAGCCCCCGCTGCCGAAGCTCGCGTCGGTGACGCCGCTGGGCGTCAGGCGGACGAACAGCGCGGCTGCTCCGGCGTCCTGGCGATCACCGCCCGCGGCCAGGATCCGCCCGGCGCCGTCGATCGTGACGGCGTTGAACGTCGAGTTCGCGCCGCCCTGAGGGTGGTAGTAGTAGAAGACGCCGGGTAGGCGGTCTCTAGGGCCGAAGCTCGTATCCAGCCCCCCGTTCGCGTTGACCCGGGCGATCAGCGCGTTGGGGACCTGGAGGCCGGGGATCTCCTGACCGACAAACACGATCTTGCCGTCGCTCTGGATCGCGACGCCCCGAGCCTCCGAGCCGGTGCCCAGATCGACGACGGCGGAGCCGTTGCCGGCGAAGCTCGTGTCCGGCGCGCCGTTGGGGAGCAGGCGCGTCAGCGCCACCCGCGAGAAGCCGTCGGCTCCCGCGATGCTCCCCGCCGCCACGATCGTGCCGCACGGTCCGATCGCCACCGCGTTGGCCACGGCGCCCGGCGCACGCGCCGTCCCGCCGCTAGCGAAGCTCGTGTCGAGCGAGCCGTTGGGGTTGAAGCGGCGCACGACGAGTCCCGAGTCGGTGCCCGCCACGACGATCTTGCCGTCTGGCTGCACTGCCACCGCCTGCCCGACGCCTGAGCCGGCCGCGAACGCGGACTCCAGGGCACCACTGGCACTCAGCCGCTGCACCAGCATCGAAGGACCACTGCTTCCCACCGCGATGACCCTGTTGGTGCTCTCGGCCGCCACCCCGAGCACGGAATCGCCCGCAAGCACCGGATTACCTGGCTCCCCGGCCGCGAGCGAGCTCGACGGCGACGCCGCCGCCGCAAGCATGAGGGCGCCAAGGGCCGAAAGAAGCGGACGGCGGCAGCGGAGGTGGATCGTCATGGCCCGATCGTACAGACGGGAGCCTGGAGCAGCACCCAGTGGACGACCGTTGCCAGGCGACGCTCATGAACGCACAACGCCGCCGCCCTTCCGGGCGGCGGCGTCATGACAACTGCTGCCGGCGATGGCCGCCGCCCGGTGGGGACGGCGGCCGAGACTGTTACTTACGGCTCTGCAAGACCGCCCGGAGCTGCTTGGTCTTCTTCAGCCCCGTCGCCTTGCGGAACTTCGCCTTGGACCCCTTGCTGAGCACCGCGGCGGTGGCCGTCGGCGACAGCGCCTGGACCACGTTGTCGACGCCGATGAACGTCTTGAGCGAGTTCGGCGGCACGATCTGGATCGAACGCGCACCGCGGAGCTCCGCGGGCGTGAAGGAGACCCTGACCGTGGCCTGACCCGCCGCTCCGCCGGATCCGGAGATGTTGATCGGGGTGACGGCCAGCTGGGTTCCGCTGTCATCGATCAGGCGGAAGTCGTTGTCGCTGGCGTTGAACCGCTGGTCGAGCAGGATGCTCGCCACCCCGGTGGCGTTGTCGAACGAGACCCTGAGCGCCTCGGGACCGGTCGTGAAGCCCGTCGCGAACGCGCCGGCGTTGCCGCCGACCGGCAAGCCGCCGGCCGTGCTCGTCAGGCCGCTGGTCGCGCTCGTGACCGCCGCGCTGGCGACATCCGCGATCACGAAGTACTCGTTCTGTGAGGCACCGTTCGGGATGACTGCCCGAACCGTGTTGTTGTTGACGATCATCACGGAACTAGCCGCGACCGCACCGGTGTCAGAGCGGGTGACAACGAAGTTCGCGGGCGCCGGGGTTCCGGCGATCGTCTCGTCGAACACGAAGTCGACCGTCGTGCCGTCAGCCGCCAGCGTGGCGGACTGGAGGTCGGGCCGAGTGGTGAACCCGCTGCCCCCCGGCCGCGTCGCCGACAGGCGCGCGCCGTTGGCGTCGTTGCCGGTGGCCCGCGCCTGGACCGCTGCGGGATCGACGAAGGCGCGGACCGCGTTCGCGACGCTCGGGGTCGAGGCGCTCCCGACCGGGAACCTCACGGCCACCACGTTGGCGGCGATCGTCGCCGCCGTGCCGGTGGCGACGTTGCCGTCCCGGTCGTTGAAGCGGAAGCGCGCCGCGACCGCGCTTCCCGCCCGGACGTTCTGGTCGAAGATGAAGTTGATCGTGTCGGTGGAGTTGACCGCGGTGATCCCGGTCAGGTCGGGGGCCGTGGTCTTGCCCGCGGTGCCGTTGTTCGTGGCGCTCGTGCCGGTGAGCTGGACCAGCGCGGTCGAGTCCGAGACGTTGCCCCGACCGTTGGCCAGGTTCCTGACCGCATCGTCAAGGGCGGTCCCGTAGGTGTGCTGCGTCACGTCGACGTCGGTGCTCGAGTACACCGCGTCGGCGCACATGTTGTTGTCCGAGGCGCGGGTGGCGGTGTCGGCTCCGACCTGCGCCTGGCGATAGGTCCCGATGATCAGGCTGCCCGCCTGCGGGAGGCTCGCGATGCCCTTGTTGAAGCAGAACCGGACCGTGGTCGTGACGTCGGTCGTGTTGACGTTCCTGACGGTGGCCGAGCGGAGGTCGGGCCGGAGCGACGTCGTGAGCGGGATCGCCCCGCCCATCGCGGCGTTAGCGGCGACCGGCGCCACGAGCGGCACGGCCGCGAGGGCCAGTACCGCCAGGGAAGGCGCGTGAACGCGCCTACGGAAGAAAGACAAGATGAAGCCCCTTTCAAGGGTATCGAGAGAACCGGGAGCCCCAACGGCCGCCGACACGACGCGCTTTCTACCACACTCTCCCGGGGAGCGGGTAGCCAGAACGGGATTTTGTCAGTCCGCTTACCGGATCATTGGCTGTCTCCGGGGAGTTTGGACCCACAGGGTTGTGGTCTGCGGGCCGCCATCGGCAGCGAATCGTGCAGCGTCACGCGCTCGACCGCTCCAGCGCCCTGACCACCTCGATCTGAGGATCGGTCCCGAGCTCCTCCCCGGACGGGGCCGTGGCCGGGGGCTCGAGCGCGGAGCTCGCGGGCCGCTTGCCGCGCTTGGGGGTCAGGCGGTGCATGGCGTGCAGCACGGTCAGCAACGGGCTGCGCGTGAGCGGACGTCGCGCCAGGGTCGCCGGCGCGCGCTGCGTGCGCTCGGGCAGCAGCGGCTCGCCGGCCCCGACGAGCGACATGCCGGTCGGTCCGATGTGGTGGCGCAGCGCCCAGTAGCGCGCGTCGGGGATGTGCTTCACGGGGATGCGCGTCGGGTCCCGGCCGGGCAGCGCCATCGCCTCCTGGTAGGCGTCGAGGATCACGCTCGCGGTCTGATCCCACGTCAACCCGGCCGCGGCCGCGGTCAGCAGGCGCACATGCGCGCTACGTTCCGGGCCGTCCTGGAGCAGCGGGAGGACGCGGTCGGCGGTCTGGGCGGGGTCCCAGGGCGTGATCGTGGCGGCCTCCGGCGCGAACAGCTCCGTCAGCGAGGACACGTGGGCGAACAGGCACGGGACCCCGGCGGCCGCCGCCTCGAAGGGCACCAGGCCGAAGCCCTCGTAGGTGGTCGGGTAGACGATCGCCGTGGCATGGGAGAGCAGCCATCGCTTCGCGCTCTCGTCCACGGCGGCGACGTCGACCACGGCACGGGCGACCTTGGGGCGCGAGGCCAGCCAGGCGGCCTCCTGTCCGGCCGAGGATCCGCTGGTCACGTGCGGCCCGCAGAACACGAGCCGTCCCGGCCAGCCGTGACGCTGCTGGAGAGCGTGCACCAGCCGCAGGGCGAACACGCGGTTCTTGTGCTTGAAGTCCGTGCCGAGGCACAGCAGGAACGGCGCGCCCGAGAGGTCGCCGGCGACGGTCGGTGCGCGCGGCTCGACCTCCAGCGCGGTGAGCTGATGATCGACCCCGATCTTGGCGACCCGGACCCGCTCGGGCGGTACGAGGTCCTCCGTGAGCGCGTCGTCGGCGGCGTGGCGGCTGAAGAACAGGACCATCGACGCGGTGCCGAGCGCCTCACGGATCAGCACGCGGAATGCCTCCCACTGCTGCGGCGTCTCGAAGTAGCCCGGGTTGCGGTAGGCGATCAGGTCCTGGTGGGTGACGACCAGCCGCTCGCCCAGCAGCTCGAGCAGGGCCAGGTCGCGCAGCGAGGTGGCCTGAAACGGCCGGTGGACGATCGGGTCGCGGCCGATCTGCTCGGTGATCTGATGCTCGCGGATGGTCTGCACCCCGATCATCGACTCGATGATCGGCTGGGCGTAGGCCCCGAGGTTGTCGGGCACCAGCAGCCGGAGGCGCACCCCGCGCGTACGCCACAGGGCGTGCACGAGCTCCAGCGCGTGCAGCTGGGTTCCCGTGAGGATCGGGCCCAGGCAGCGCACGTCGACCGTGACCCCGGGGCCGAGGATCGCGGTTCGCGCGATCGCCAGAGCGCGCGCGAGGCGGTTGTCCGTGGAGGTGGCGCACTCCTCCATCGCCTGCTGGTAGAAGGGATAGCGCGTGTTGACGAGCCGCTCGTGGCGCATCCGCAGCTCGCTGCGGGCCTCATCCGCGTCCTTCGCGCCGTCGGCGTCGTTCGCGCCGTCGGCGGGACCCGCGCCGTTCACGAGCATGTCGTCGGCGTCGTTCGCGAAGGTGTCGTCGCCGCGGTGCAGGACCAGCACGTCGTCGGCGACCACATGCTGCATTCCCGCCGCCGTGCAGCGCTGCGAGAAGTCGATCTCCGCGCTGTAGCCGGGAGCGAACGCCTCATCGAAGGCCCCGACGAGGTCCAAAGCCGCGCGACGGATCAGGAAGCAGTAGCCGATAGCAGTCGGCACGCGCGGGTACAGGCGGCGAGACACGTGGCGCAGGTTGGCCGCCGCCGTCTCCAGCGTCGTGTCCTGCGGCAGCGCGGCGACCGGCACGTTGCGGTGGGGCACCGACACGATCGTGCCGTGGTTGGTCAGCGGGGTCGCCGTGGCGATCGAGGCGCCACTGGCCAGCGCGGCTCGCAGCCCCTCGAGCATCCGGCGGCCACGACGCAGTGGCTGTCGAGCAGCACCACGTCGGCCCGTGACGCCATCGCGAAGGCGGCGTTGCAGACGCCGACGAAGCCGACGTGCTCCTCACCGCGCGCCCAGTGCACGGCGTGCGTCAGGCAGCCCTCGCGCTCCAGATGCTCGGCCCAGAGGCGGTTGGCCGGGTCCGGCGACGCGTCGTCGGCGATCAGGATCGGGACCTCGTGCGGTGTGTGCGCGAGGACGCTCGTCAGGCACTGGGCGAAGCGCTCGTGCTGCCCGTGGACGCGAACCACCACCGCGGTCGAGCCGTCCGGCAGATCCAGACGTTCCTCGCGCGTGAGTGTGATGAGGCCCATCGGCGACCAGGGTACCTGCGATCTGACCCGACGGGGCGGGGCCCCGTGCGCGCCCGCTCGAGTTACGGAGCGCTCGGCAGCTCGGGCACCTCACGCCGCAGCCCCGGCGCGCGTACGAGCTTCACGGGAGCGAAGGGCGACGTCAGCTCGACGAAGAACGTGACGCCGTCGCGCTCCTCGACCGCGATGACCGCCTTGTCCTGCAGCCGCCAGGCGAGCGCCCAGATGATCGCGAAGCCCGCCGCGATCCCCGGCACCTGCGGCACGAGGAAGGCGAGCGCTCCGGCCACCGCGGTGGCGGCCAGGAGCGGCCAGAGCCGGTTGAGGACCGTCAGCCACGGGCGCTCCTCCGGCATCGCCGTGGCCGCGCGCGCCTCCGCGAGCGCGCGGGCGATCGGCGGCGTCGTTGAGGTCTCGCGCCCGAGGAACGCCCCGACGAGCGACGCGACCAGCCACCAGCCCGCGGCCTGGAGCGCGACGCTCGAGCCCGGGTCGTTCGCCGCGCCTACGACGCACGCGGCGGCCAGCGCGGTCGCCGCGCCGGCGCTGAGCAGCACCGTGGTCCGGAGCAGGTCCGCGAAGCGCATCAGGAGCCCCGGCCGCGACGGCGATCGGTCACGGGCTCCTACGCGAGCGCGACGAGCAGGTCACGCACGCCCGGGGGGCCGTCGACCATGATGTCGGCCGCGGCCTCGAGTTCGGACGGCGTCTCGTCGGAGCGGACCCCGACGCAGAGGGCGGCGCCCAGGCGGCCGTCGTCGACGAGCGCGCGCAGGCCGGCGAACGCGTCGAGGTCGGTGCGGTCGTCGCCCGCGTAGAGCGCGACGTCGAGGTGCGCGTCGGTGAGCAGGCGGACGATGCCGCGGCCCTTGTCCATCGCGACCGGCGGGCGGACCTCGAGGACCTTGCGGCCCCAGTGGGTGTGGAAGCCCTCCGCCTCGGCGCGCTCAGCCAACTGGGTGACGGCGGCCTCGGCGGCGGCCTCGTCGGGCGCCCCGCGCCAGTGGAAGGCCGCGATCGCCGCCTTGTCCTCGGCGCGCACGCGCAGCCGGTCGAGCTCGGCGGTCTGCGCGCCCTCGGCCCACGCCCGCACGCGGGCACCCCACTCGGTGACCTCGGAGTCGACCTCGGCCTCCGTCGCGCCGCCGCGCAGCACCTCGGTGCCGTGGTTGCCGATGTAGGTGATCGAGCCGAGCGAGACGATCCGCCGCGCCACCGCCGCGCGCCGCCCGCTGACGCACGCCACGACGCCGTAGCGCTTGGCGATGAGGATCAGCGGGGTGCGCGTCGGCTCGGGGACGTGGGCGTCGTCGGCGTGGCGGACGATGGGCGCGAGCGTGCCGTCCACGTCGAGCAGGACACCGGCCTTGGGCGGGTCGGCGAGGAGCGGGGCGAGCGCTTCGGCGAGCGGGAGGACGAGGGCCATCTGGCTCGTAGTATGCCGGGCATGCCGCGCCGCCGAACCCTCGTGCTGGCGGCGATCGGGACGGCGGCCGGGCTCTTCTCCGGGCTCTTCGGCGTCGGGGGCGGCGTCGTGATGGTGCCGCTGCTCCTGCTGTGGCTCGACTACGGTGAGCGGGAGGCCACGGGCACCTCCCTCGCGGCGATCGTCGTCATCGCAACGGCCGCGACGCTCACCCACGGCGCCTACGGCAACGTGCGCGTCGCCGAGGGGCTGCTCGTCGGCGCCCCGGCCATCGGCGGGGTGCTCGCGGGCACCTGGCTGCAGCAGCGCGTGGAGCCGCGCACCGTGCGTCTGCTGTTCGCCGCGCTGCTCGCCGCGTCCGCCGTCGAGCTGCTGATCTGAGTGGTCGTCGCCGCGCTCATCGGGCTGGTCGCCGGTGTCGCGGCGGGGCTGCTCGGCATCGGCGGCGGCGCGCTGTTCGTCCCGGCGCTCGTGCTCGTCCTCGACCTGCCGCAGGTCGACGCGGAGGCCACCTCGCTGCTGGCGGTCATTCCCGTTGCGCTCGTCGGCGCGGCGCGCCAGCACCACTACGGCAACGTCCGCGTCCGTGACGGGCTGCTCGTCGGCGCGCTGGCGGTGCCGGGAGCGGCGCTCGGCGTCGTGCTGGTCAACGCGCTCCCCGAGCGCGCGATCGAGGTCGCGTTCGCAGCCCTGCTGTTGTGGGTGGCCGCGCAGCTCGTGCGGGGCTAGGACGGGCCGGGGCGTCAGGCGAGCCCGTGCTCCAGCGCGCCCTTGACGGCGCCGTCGAGCGCGTTTATGCGAAAGAGCGCCAGCGCCTCCGCCGAGCCGAAGCGGCGCTGCGGCGCTGCGTCAGCGCCGTGGTGGGTCAGCACGCAGTGCTCGAGCTGGAGCCGGCGGGCGGCGTCCAGATCCGCGGCGCGCTCCCCCAGCAGCCGCAACCCGAGCTCGACGTGACCCAGGAGACGCCCCTCCTCGGAGAGCTCGATCTCGGCGCCGTACACGTACTCGCGCGTCTTGCCGAGGTCGTGCACGAGCGCGGCGGTGATCAGCAGGTCGGAGTTGAGCTTCACGTGCAGCTGGCAGGCCTCCAATGCGAGGGTGCCGACCGCGACGGTGTGCTCGAGCAGGCCGCCGAGGTAGGCGTGGTGACCCGCGCGCGGGGCGCACGGCGCCAGGCGCCAGGCCGCGCGGAGCTCCCCGTCGCCGAGCAGGTGCGCGAGCAGGCCAGAGTAGCCCGGGTCGTGGACCTCGCCGGCGAGGTGCTCGAGGAAGCCGTCGAGCTCGTCGAGGTCGCGGTAGGCGACGGGCAGGAAGCGCGCCGGGTCGGCGCTGCCCGCTGGCACGGTGGCGATGTTCGCGACGTCGAGCTGGAGCTCCTCGCGGAACCGCTCCACGCGCGCGCGTACGCGTACAAGCTCCCCGCGCTCGAAGCGCCCGGCGAGGCGGTCGGCGTCCTTGAAGACGCGGCCGGGGATCGCGCCCGTGCGGTCGCGCAGCTCGACCGTCAGGTAGGGCGCCCCCGACTTCGTCGTCAGGCGGTCCTTGCGGGTGCAGGCGAAGATCGCGTCGATCGCGTCCCCGGCTCGGAGCGTCGCCACCGTCGTCCCTCCGCCCGCGGTCGCCTCGGGCTGCGGTCCAGACACCCCGACCATGATGCCCGTGGCGCCCGGCGGGCGCGCCCAGACCGTTTCAGTACCGTGGCCGGATGCAGCCGCTCATCTGGGAGAGCCGCCCCGACGGGCTTCGGGCGCCCGCCCTCCTGTGCGCCTTCACCGGCTGGAACGACGCGGGCGACGCCGCCTCCACGGCCCTGCAGTTCATCGGCTCCTCGCTCGGGGCGACGCGCTTCGCCCGCATCGACCCCGAGGAGTTCTACGACTTCCAGGCCACCCGCCCGATGATCCGCCTCTTGGAGGGCAAGAGCCGCGAGATCGAGTGGCCCGAGGTGGAGGTCTACGCCGCGCGGGTGCCGCGCGCGCCGCGCGACCTCATCCTGCTCCAGGGCCCCGAGCCGTCGCTGCGGTGGCGGATGTTCATGCAGCAGATCATCGACCTGTCCGAGGCGCTCGGGGTGCAGATGGTCGTCACGCTCGGCGCGCTGCAGGACGAGGTTCCGCACACGCGTCCCGTGCAGATCACGGGCTTCGCCTCCGACGAGGGGCTCGTGGCGCGCCTCGGGCTGCAGAGCTCGAACTACGAGGGCCCGACGGGGATCACCGGTGCCATCCTGGCCGCCTGCCAGGACTCCGGCCTGCCCTGTGCGTCGCTGTGGGCCAGCGTGCCGCACTACATCGCGGCGGCGCCGAACCCGAAGGCCGCGCTGGCGCTCGTCCGCAAGCTCGAGGGCCTCGTGGGCGTGTCGGTCGACGCGCAGGAGCTCGAGTCCGACGCGGAACGCTACGAGTCGCAGGTCTCCGCGGCCGTCGCGCAGGACCCCGACGTGCAGGCCTTCGTCGAGCGCCTGGAGGCCGCGGCCCTCGAGGAGGAGGCCGGCACCGCGCACGACGTCCCCAGCGGCGACGTCATCGCCCGTGACTTCCAGCGCTTCCTGCGCCAGCGGGGGCCCGGCGGAAGCTGACTGCGAGCGCGCGACGCGTCTCAAGCCCCCCGATGCCGTGGCCCACCCCTCTACGTCGCCACGGCGCGCGCAAGTCCGCGGTGGACCCGCCCGGTAGATCTCCAACCACGATGTAACCGTGGCGCGAACGCGAGCCGTCGGACCGCGACGGCCTCGTCGCCCTGGGCATCGTCGTGGCCATCACGGCGGTCAGCATCGGCGTCGGCCTCCTCGCCGGCACCGCCGTCGTCGGCGACCATGACGACAAGACCCGGTCGCTGGTCAGCGACGTCATCGCGGCCGTCGCCGTCGTCGTGCTGCTGCGCCGGCGGGGGTGGTGGACGCACGCCGGCCACGCCGCCCTCGCAGTGGCGCTCGCTTCACCTCATGTGGCCTCTCCTGCTGCTCATCGCGCAGAAGTTCGCCTCCGCGAAGTACGACGCCGACCCCATCGACGCCATCCTCGGTGCACCGTCGGCCCTGCTCACCGGGCTGTGGGAGGAGGGGCCGTCCGCGGCTTCTTCCTGCTCACGCTGCTCGTGCTGGCGATGCGTCGCGGCCAGGGACCGCTGAAGGCGGTGGTGCTGTCCAGTCTCCTCTTCGGGGTCCTGCACCTCGCGGGCATCCTGGGCGCCGACCAGCCGGAGGCGGCGGTCGTCCAGGCGATCTTCGCGGGGCTCTACGGCATCCTGCTCGGGGCGTTGCTGCTGCGCACGAACGCCCTGTGGCT
>JAABUN010008146.1_pt1 | contig 10875 bp, 12 predicted proteins | sample 5559311 | NCBI WGS metagenome assembly JAABUN01 (sample SAMN10711877, study PRJNA513370) | rock metagenome | isolation source: Antarctica rocks | place: Antarctica: Victoria Land, Siegfried Peak sud | reverse complement strand
TCGAGCATGTGTTCGCCCGCCAGAAGGATCAGATGGGGCTGTTCATCCGCACCATCGGCATCGCGCGCGCCGAGACGAAGATCACGCTCGCCAACCTCGCCTACAATATCGACCGCCTGATCTTCCATGAACGTAGAGCAGCCATGGGATAGCTGTGTCCGGCGAAGGCGCTTTCCGGCAGAAAACGGCCGGATACGCCGCCTTCAGACAGGAAATGTAGCGCACGACGCTCTCGTCACGCCGCAAGCGGCGCAAACGACACGTTGATGTGGGTGCCCAGCTTCAGATAGTGGCTCGCGGTCGGATCGCAGTGGAGGTATAGGCTGCCGGTGGGCTTCAGCACCCGGTGCAGCTCCACCAGTCGCACCGCCATCATCGCCAGATAGGCCATCATGGCGTTCTGCCCGATCGCGGTTCGCATCGCCTGCAACAGCGTGTGGAGTGCGTGGTTGCCGCTGGCGGTCACGTCCATCAACGCCTCGTCGGCCGCCGGTCCCCACGTCCAGGTGTCGTTGAACGCCTCGATCTGCGCGTCCGCCCCGGCCCCGTCCGGCGACTTAAACAGCACGGAGTAGCTGGCGTTGGAATTGAACGGCGGGTCGAGGTAGATCAGGTCGACTTGTCCGTCCGCGACGTGCTCGCGCAGCACGGACAGGTTGTCGCCATAATAGAGCCGGTTCGTCATGCCTGCGCTGATGGCAAAGGCCGGGTGCGCCGACAAGCCGTTCAGCCGGCGCACGCCTCGCAGCGCCCCAGCACCTCCAGCACCGGGCGGGTCGCCACGAAGCCGCCGCCGCCCGCCACCGCCAGCACGCCGGCCACCGCCGCGTCGTCGTCGCGGTGCTCGACCACCCCGCACTCCTCGCAGATCAGCCACACGCAGTCATGTTCGCAGGCGGGATGCGTGTTGGCGAGGTAGGCGTTGGCGGTCTCGATCCGCCGCGCCAGGTTGGCGCGAACGAACAGGTCGAGGATGCGATAGACGCTGTTGGCGGCCACCCGCCGGCCCTCGTCACGGGACAAGGCCTCGGCCAGGTCGTAGGCGGACACCGGACGCTCGGCCCGCGACAGGATGGCGTGGGTGGCGGCGCGCAGCGTTGTCCAGCGCTCGCCCGCCGCCTCCAACACCGCGCGCGCGTCGGCGGTCAGGCAGGCGGTGCCGGGGTCGTGGTGATGATGGGCCATGGCCCCAAGCTAAGCGCGGGCCGCCGCTCCGGCAATGCGGCCGTTCCACCAATGGCCGGTCGCGAGCAGGGCCACACCCGCCACCGTCAGCGCCGCCTCGCCCGCGCCGTGGGGGATGAGCAGCGCCGCCGCCATCAGCGCCAGCCCCGACAAGCCCAGCATCAGGGGCTCGCGCCGGGCGTGCCGCGCCACGCCGCTGCCGAACGCCACCAGCCCAAGGACGAGCGCCAACCCCAGCCCGACCTCGTGGATCAGCGGATTGGCCAGGGCCGCGCCGAGCGACCCGGCGAGCGCCACCGTGCCCACGCAATGAACGGCGCACAGGCCGGACAGCCCGACGCCCAGGCGGTCTTGCGTGAGCGGGCGGCGAGCGGCGGGCATGGCGGCTACGATAGCCGATCGTTGGTCAGGATACAACATATCATTAGGAGGGCTTACCTGGGCCGTCTTGTTGTGGCCGAGGGGCGCGCGCATATCGCGGCCATGGCCACCCTGCACGCCGCCACCCTCCCCCACCCGACGGCGCGCGCGCGCCCTATCGCGATCGCCCATTGGCTGTTCGCGGTGGCGGCACTCGTCTTCGCCATGGTGGTGGTCGGCGGCATCACCCGGCTGACCGAATCCGGTCTGTCGATCACCAGCTGGAAGCCGATCGCCGGCACCCTGCCCCCGCTCTCCGACGCCGCCTGGATGGCGGAGTTCCGCGCCTATCAGCGGATCCCGGAGTACCAGCTGATCAATCGCGGCATGAGTCTGGCCGACTTCAAGGGCATCTATTGGTGGGAGTATGCCCACCGGCTGCTCGGCCGCGTCGTCGGGCTCGCCTTCCTGCTGCCTGCCCTGTGGTTCGCGGCGGTGCGGGCGATCCCGCGTGGATATGGCTGGCGGCTGGCGGCGCTGTTCGCGCTGGGCGGCCTGCAGGGCGCGATCGGCTGGTGGATGGTGGCGAGCGGTCTCACCGAGCGCACGGACGTCAGCCACATTCGCCTGGCCGTCCATCTGGGCAACGCGCTGCTCATCATCGGCGGCCTGGTCTGGACCGCGCTCGACCTCCGCGCCCACGCCCGGGGTGAGCCGGTGGGCCGGATGACGCCGCTCGCGGTCGGCGCGCTGCTGGTGCTGGCCGGACAGCTGGTGCTGGGCGCGTTCATGGCCGGGCTGAACGCCGGCTATGCCTACAACAGCTGGCCGCTGATGGGCGATCGGCTGTTCCCGGAGGGCGTGCGGATGCTGGCACCCGCCTGGACCAACGTGGTCGACAACCCGCTGGTCGTGCAGTTCGCGCACCGCTGGTGGGCGTTCGTGGCACTGGGTGCGATGATCCTGCTTGCGCGCGCCGCCAGACGAGCGGGCGACCGGCGCGCGTCGGTGGCGCTCCACATGGCGGTCGGCATCCAGATCCTGCTTGGCATCGCGACGCTGGTGACGGGCGTCGACCTGTGGCTCGGCGTGCTGCACCAGGCGGTCGGCGCGCTGGTGGTCGCGGCCGCCGTGTGGTGCGCCCATTCGGCCGGGCGGTATGTGGATACCCGTCGGGAACGCCGCCCGAACGCTTGACCTTTGGCGGGTCGGGCGGCATTGGCCCTCGTCTGACGCCCCTTTCGAGGGGGCACCCCAAGCAAAAGGTCTCCCAGCCCATGAAGGCGCTGTTGAAGACCACCCGGTCGATCAAGCCGACCGAGGTGGAGAAGAAGTGGCACGTGATCGACGCTGACGGGCTCGTCGTCGGGCGGCTCGCCGTGCTGGTCGCCGATCTGGTGCGCGGCAAGCACAAGCCGTCCTACACGCCTCATGTGGACTGCGGCGATCACGTGGTGATCCTGAACGCGGACAAGGTGCGGTTCACCGGCAACAAGCGCGAGCAGAAGGTGTATTACAAGCACACCGGCTATGTCGGCGGGATCAAGGCGATCACGGCGGCCAAGGTGCTCGACGGCCGCTTTCCCGAGCGCGTGATGGAAAAGGCCGTGGAGCGCATGGTCCCGCGCGGGCCGCTCGGCCGCCAGCAGATGAAGAACCTGCACGTCTTCGGCGGCGACCAGCATCCCTATGCCGGACAGGACCCACAGCCGCTCGACGTGGCCGCCATGAACCGCAAGAACAAGGTTGGTGCCTGACATGACCGACGACCGCACCCCCGACAACTCGGCCGACGTTCCCAAGATGGACGCCGACGGCCAGCCCCAGACCGCCGCCGAGACCAAGGCCGAGGAGCAGGCCGCTCCCTCGATGGACGGCGTGGCGATCACGACCGCCCCGACCGAGGCGGCCGAGACCACCCAGTCGGACACCCGCCAGTCGCTCGCCGACCTGGGCGACGTCGTCGGCGACGTCGCGTCGGACGAGCCGATGCGCGAGATGATGCCGCTGCGTGAGCAGATCCTCGACAAGCAGGGCCGCGCCTACGCCACCGGCCGCCGCAAGGACGCCGTCGCGCGGGTCTGGGTCAAGCCCGGCTCCGGCCTGATCACGGTCAACGGCCGCGACCAGACGACCTACTTCGCCCGGCCGACGCTGCGCCTCGTCATCAACCAGGTGTTCGACGTCACGAACCGGCGTGGCCAGTATGACGTCGTGGCGACGGTCAAGGGCGGCGGCCTGTCGGGCCAGGCGGGTGCGGTGAAGCACGGCATCAGCCAGGCCTTGACCCGCTACGAGCCGACCCTGCGCGGCCAGGTCAAGGCGGCCGGCTTTCTCACCCGCGACAGCCGCGTGGTCGAGCGCAAGAAATACGGCAAGGCCAAGGCGCGCAAGAGCTTCCAGTTCTCCAAGCGCTAAGACCACTCGCCTATCGGGAACGCCCGCCCGTGCCCCGGCACCGGCGGGCGTTTTCGTGTTCGGATCGGGTGCGCCGCAGCGCTCAGGCGTAGGCGTAGGCTCCGCCCCTCGCCAGGGCCGCCCGGTAAGCGGGACGGGCATGAACTGCCTTCAGCCAGCGCATGATGACGGGACGAGTCCCGTCCAGGCCGGCGCGGCTGCGCGCCGCCTCCAGGGGAAAGCTCATCATCACGTCCGCCGCCGTCAGCTCGTCGCCGGCGAACCAGGGCGATCGGCCGAGCTCGCCTTCGACATAGTCGAGGTGGACGTCGATCATCGGCTGGATTCGCTTGATCGCCACCTTGCCCATGACCGGGATGCGCGACAGCACGAGCTTGAGGAGGAGCGGCGGCATCAGCGAGCCCTCGGCGTAGTGCAGCCAGTGGCGGTAGCGCAGAGCCTTCCCCCGATCGTCGGGCGGACCGAGCACCCCACCGGCCTTCTCCACCAGATACTCGACGATCGCGCCCGTCTCGGCGATCGTGTGGCCCGCGTCCCCATCGACCACGACCGGCGACTTGCCGAGCGGATGCACCCGCTTCAATTCCGCCGGTGCGAGCATCGTCTTCGGGTCGCGCTCATACCGCTCCACCTCATAAGGCAGGCCAAGCTCCTCCAGCATCCAGAGCACGCGCTGCGAGCGCGAATTCTCAAGGTGGTGGACGACGATGGTCATGGTGCGGCTCCCCTGTTCGTGCCGCAGCCTATCATATCGATCGTCGGATGCCGACGACCCGGTGGCGCTGGACAGAGCCCGCCGGTGCGGCTAACCGGCTCGCTTCCGTGGTTGGGGCGCGTAGCTCAGTGGTAGAGCACTGTGTTCACACCGCAGGGGTCGCAGGTTCAATCCCTGCCGCGCCCACCACGGCCAGCCCACCGGACGGGGCACGCGGGCGTAGCTCAATGGCAGAGCAGAAGCTTCCCAAGCTTAAGACGAGGGTTCGATTCCCTTCGCCCGCTCCATTTTCCTGTCCGCCGACGTTCGCCACCGTCTGGACAAACACCCGCAACCCTCGGTATTTAGCGCTTATCAGGCCGCAAGCGTTCACTCGCGTTCGCATTCCGCCACCAGCCTTTGGGGTATGATTGGGGGGTATATGCAAAACGGCTAACACGGTACCGCCGCGCTTGGGGGTATATTGGGGGTACGGACCCCGGACAGGCTGGCAAGCATATGGCCTTGACTGACGTTGCAATCCGCAATGCGAAGCCCGCCTCGAAGGCGATCAAGCTGGCGGACGGGGGCGGCATGTTCCTGCTTGTCACCCCGGCGGGGGGCAAGCTCTGGCGGCTCAAGTTCCGCATCGATGGGCGCGAGAAGCTGCTGGCCCTTGGGTCCTATCCGGAGATTGGCCTTGGCGAAGCGCGCAGGCGTCGCGAAGAGGCGCGCGAGCTGATCGCGCTTGGCAAAGACCCCTCGCGTGAGAAGCAGCGCGAAAAGGTGCGTTCACGGATCAAGGCGGCGGACACATTCACGGTGATCTGCAACGAGTATTGCGCGAAGCGCAGGCGCGACGGGGCCAAGGGCTGGGCACCCGCCACGGCGACCCGCAGCGAATATCTGCTCTCGCTGGTTTGCGGGTCCATCGGCAAGTTGCCGATTGGCGAGATTGAACCGGCGGACGTGTTGACTGCCATTCGCCGAATCGAAGGCAAGGGGAAGCTTGAAAGCGCCCGGCGCAGCCTGCAACTGGCTGGCGCGGTGTTTCGCTATGCTGTCGCCACGACCCGGCTGGCATCGGACCCTACCCGTGATTTGCGCGGTGCGCTGACTGCGCCAACCGTTACCCATTACGGCGCGATCATCGATGCAAAAAAGGTCGGCCAATTGCTGCGCGCCATCAATGACTATGAGGGCAGCGGCATCACCAAGCTTGCCTTGCAGATTGCGCCCCATGTCTTTGTCCGCCCTGGTGAGTTGCGCCATGCAGAATGGAGCGAGTTCGATCTGGACGGGGCGCTCTGGATCATCCCGGCGGGCAAGACGAAAATGCGCAAGGCACACCATGTCCCGCTTTCGCGCCAAGCCATTGACCTGTTCCGGGAAGTGCAAGCCCTCACTGGGCCAGCCGGGTATGTGTTCCCTTCGATCCGCACGCGCGCCCGGCCCATGAGCGAAAACACCATCAACGCCGGGCTGCGGCGGCTGGGCTATACCAGTGACGAAATGACAGCGCACGGCTTCCGCGCGATGGCGTCAACCCTGTTGAACGAAAGCGGCAAGTGGCATCCGGACGCTATCGAACGGGCGCTGGCGCATGGCGATAGCGACAAGGTGCGCGCGGCCTATCATCGCGGGGCGCACTGGAATGAGCGCGTAAAAATGGCGCAGTGGTGGTCAGACTATCTCGACCAGCTACGCAAAGGAGCGGACATCGTGCCCTTTCCTGATCGCGAGGCTGTTTGAACTGTTCGCCGCTTGGAGATGAAGGCGACGGAGGTTAAGTCTCTCAACTGGAATGTGAGGGGCAACGGCGCGGATGGATATTCAGGCTTATCTTAGTGAAATCCGCGCGCTCTACGCCAGCGGCCAAACAACCGAACACAGTTTCCGCCCCGCCCTGGCGAAGCTGTTCGCTTCGACTGACGTGGCGCTTACCGTCATCAATGAGCCGAAGCACATCACCGAAGTTGGCGCTCCCGATTTCGTGTTCCAGCGGGGGGATGTTGCCATCGGCTGGTGCGAGGCAAAGGACATTGGCAAGGATGTCCGCAAGTTCGCCGCCAACGATTACAGCAAGGCCCAGAAGGAGCGTTACAAGAAGGGCCTGCCCAACCTGATCTACACCAACGGGCTGGATTTTGAGTTCATCCGCGAAGGCGAGGTGGTGGATTTCATCACAGTTGCCGACCTCATCCCGACGCTGCCCGCGCGGACAGACAACTTCCCCCTGCTGGAAAATCGTCTGCGCGATTTTGCGCATGTTACCCCGCTCAGCATCACCTCATCCAAGCGGCTGGCCAAAATAATGGCTGGCAAGGCCGCGATCATCAAGGACATCATGGGCCGCGCGCTGGTTGCCGATTTCAAGGCTCAGGAACAGGGTGGGAAGCCAACCGACCTGATCGGCCAGTATGAGGCGTTCAAGGCTAACTTGATCCACGACATCACCGTGCAGGACTTTGCCGACATCTACGCCGAAACCATCGCCTACGGTCTGTTTGCCGCCCGCCTGCATGATGAGACGCCCGACACGTTTACGCGGAGCGAGGCGCTGGAACTTCTGCCCAAGTCCAATCCCTTTCTGCGCGACCTGTTCATCTACATCGCCGGGCCAAATCTGGACGAACGCCTGCGCCGTGTGATCGATGAACTATGCAACGTGTTTTGCGCCACCGAAATGGAACAGGTGCTGCGCCACTTTGGCAAGATCACCGCCCGGCAAGACCCGTTCCTGCATTTCTACGAGGTGTTCCTGGCCGAATACAACCCGGCCAAGCGCAGGGGCCGGGGCGTCTGGTATACGCCCGAACCCGTGGTGAACTTCATCGTGCGCGCGGTGGACGACGTACTGAAGACCGAGTTCGGTTTGGCCGACGGGCTGGCGGATACCAGCCGCATCACCATCGACTGGGACACCGGGCAAGACGGCAGGGACGGCAGGCCTGCCACGATCAGGAAGCAGGTTCACCGCGTCCAGATTCTCGACCCCGCCACCGGCACCGGCACCTTCCTGGCCGAAGTGGTGAAGGTGGTGGCCGAACGGGTGAAGGGCATCGCGCCGGGGCAATGGTCAAACTATGTCGAGCAAGACCTGATCCCGCGCATTCACGGCTTCGAGCTGCTGATGGCCAGCTACGCCATGTGCCACATGAAGCTCGACATGATCCTGACCGGGCTGGGCTACAAGCCATCGGCGCAGCCACCGCGCCTTGGCGTCTATCTCACCAATTCACTGGAGGAAGGCGAACGGGTGGAACAGACCCTGTTCGGCTTGTCCCGCGCCATTGCCGAGGAAGCCAAGGCCGCCACCGACATCAAGCGCCAGACGCCCATCATGTGCGTGATCGGCAACCCGCCCTATTCGGGTATCAGCCAGAATAACGGCAAATGGATCACCGGCAAGATCGAGGATTACAAATACGTCGATGGCGTCCACTTCGGCGAGCGCAAGCACTGGTTGCAGGACGACTATGTTAAATTCATCCGGTTTGCCGAACACATGATCGAAAAGAACGGCGAGGGCGTGTTGGGGTTCATCACCAACCACGGCTATCTCGACAACCCGACCTTTCGCGGGATGCGGTGGCACCTGATGCAGACGTTTGACCGCATACATGTTCTTGACCTGCATGGTAATGCGAACAAGAAGGAAGTCAGCCCGGACAGCAGGCCAGACAAGAACGTTTTCGACATCAAGCAAGGCGTCGCCATTATTGTGGCCGTGAAGCATCGGCGCGAAGGCGAGAAGGCGAAGCCACTGGCTGAGGTGCGCCACGGAGAACTATGGGGCAGCCGCGATGCTAAATATTCGACGCTTTGGGAAGGAACGCCTTCGGCGATGAGCCTTGCCGCATTGCCGCAAAAAGGCCCTCAATATCCTTTTGTGCCCCGCGAATATGACGTCGATGCCCAATACACGAAGGGCTTTTCGGTCGCCGATTTTATGCCATCCAATGTTGCTGGCATCGTCACCGCGCGGGATGGACTGGTAATTGCATTCGACGCCCAAGAACTAACGGAACGCATCAGCGCATTCGCCGATCCAACCAGCACAGATGCCGACGTTCGGTTGAGTTTCTTTGGGAACAAAAAGGGTGGAAAATACCCGCCGGGCGACTCAAGAGGTTGGAAGCTACCAGCCGCCCGTAAATCTCTCCAAAAGTCGGACTGGCACGGCGATATCCGGCCTATTGCATACCGACCCTTTGACACACGTGCCATGCTATCTCGGCCAGACATGGTAGATTGGGGCCGCGTTCAATTTATGCGCAGTTTTCGGGATCGGCCAAATCTCGGTGCGTCCTACACGCGAACAATCGAGGGGGGCCGCGACTTCGCAGACTTCCTTGTTCACGATCTGCCGATAACGCACCACACGCTCAGCATCAAAGAAGTGAATTACCTAGCCCCTCTCTATCTTCACCCGGAAGAGGGCAGCTTAGACCAATCCGTACATATCAACTTCAACCCAAAGCTTTACGCCCAAGTCCGCAAAGCGGCTGGCCTGATCGGCCCGCTGTCCGCGCCCGATGGCAACGACGGCTTCCGCCGTGCAACCGGCGATGCTCGTCCGGATGAAATCAAGGTTTTCGACTACATCTATGGCGTGCTGCACTGCCCCGCCTATCGGGAAACTTAGGCCGCGTTCCTGAAAATTGACTTCCCGCGCATCCCCTTCCCTCCATCACCCAAAGTGTTCGCGGAAGTAAGCGCCAAGGGCGAGGCGCTGCGCCGCCTGCACCTAATGGAAGATGCCGCCATCGGCGATGCGCCCTATCCCTTCCACGGTGACGGCGAGAGCATGGTGGACAAGCCGCGCTTCGATGCCGGGCGCGTCTGGATCAATGCCAGCCAGTATTTCGAGAACGTGCCCGCTGTCGCCTGGGAGTTCCATATCGGCGGCTACCAGCCCGCGCAAAAGTGGCTGAAAGACCGCAAGGGCCGCGCGCTGAGCTGGAATGACATTCGCCACTACCAGAAGATCATCAAGATTCTGGCCGAAACAGACCGCATCATGCGCGAAACTGAATTGCCTTTGGAATAGCGCTGCGGCCAACTTGACAATCCTCGCTTTGTTCTGATCTTTGGCGCGGGGATAGGCTGGCCAGCCGACAAGCGCGACACTCCGACACGCTTCCCCGCTTCACCATTCGGAGCCGCTGCGGAGAGCGGGAATGAATGAAGTCGCCATACTTGAACGGTTGGTTCCGGCTAGCGACGTTTTCGAACTACTGGCGCGAGAATACGACCGGCGCGATGATTACGAAAACTTCGACGTATGCAAGAAAGTGGCGCTGGAAATGCTTCTCGCTCGGCTCAAGGATGGCTTCCTCGATGCGTGGTCCACGGCATGCAGCCTTGATTCGACGATCGATACCGGCGGAGTTTCAGCCGAGCAGATAGTTGCACCTTGGGACTATTATCATCGCGAGGGCATGCCGGCGAAAGTACCTCGGGAGTTTTGGGCGCACTATCACTACGCCGGTGACAACAACCGTTCGTTCGATCCACTCGCAGGCGATTTTCGGTTTGCGTACACGGATGAACAGTTTTCGTACCGGGACGGTAGCGCATATGCCATCTTTTTCGACCCAAAAGGTCTCCCGGGCTTTGCCGTGCCGAGCTGGCACGGTCCCATTGACTCGATGCCGAAGAAACAAGCTCCGGCCGCGTTGCCCCCTCAAGCCGGCAAAGGCCGCCCTCCCGCGAATTGGTGGCCAGCTTTTGCCGAGGAATTGGCGTTCCATATCCATGAGAATGGCGCACCGAAAACTCAGGAAGCGCTAATAGAAGCGGTATTTGATGCCTTGGCAAAACAGGGAAAGCCCGAACCTAGCCGCACGCAAATTCAACCGGTTATCAGACAGTTGTTTGAACGGTTGGGGCGAGCCGGAAAATAGCACCCCCTGACTTTCCGGCCAATTCCGGCCCTATACGGCTGACCCGACCGCCACGGCGCAAGACAGTCTGCTCTGTTCTCAAATGAACGGAGCCGAGCAAATGACCATTTCTCCTGACCCTCTCGCCTACAGCGTGAGCGAGGCCTGTCGCGTTTCGACCCTAGGTAAAACCCGCCTCTATCAGCTGGGCACCCACATCAACGTGTCGTTTGCGCCGCTTGCGGCGTGACGAGAGCGTCGTGCGCTGCATGTCCTGTCTGAAGGCGGCGTATCCGGCCGTGTTCTGCCGGAAAGCGCCTTCGCCGGACG
>JAABUN010008145.1_pt1 | contig 10876 bp, 12 predicted proteins | sample 5559311 | NCBI WGS metagenome assembly JAABUN01 (sample SAMN10711877, study PRJNA513370) | rock metagenome | isolation source: Antarctica rocks | place: Antarctica: Victoria Land, Siegfried Peak sud | reverse complement strand
GCCGGACAGCGTCAGGTTGGTGAAGTTGATGTTGCCGTAAGCATATGCCGTTGCATGGGCGTTGCTGGCGGAGGCCAGCAGGGCAAGGCCGGTGGTTGCAGCAAGAAGGTGGCGAAGCGTCAGCATCGGTGTCTCCATGAACAGGTAAACGGCATGTGAACTGTGCCCCAAGAGCGGATACAAGAACTGTGCCAAACCCTAGCCGCCTCTGCTCCGATACTTCCGCTACCCTGCTGTCAAGCCGATGACCAACACAATGTAAATATTCCTGGCACTCCTGCTTCGAGAGCATCGCAACTTCTCCGGCTTATGCGAATGGCTACGGAACAATTTGCCGTAAAACTCCAGCTATCGATTCGAATTATAAAATGAAAACAAAATAAAGACTACAGGGCCATGGATCCCGATTAGAGCGCCTGCTGATCGGACCACTCTGTGTCGCTGGCCCGCCTCCACCTGCTAAATGTGTAAAGAAATCCTATCACCTTCGCCGATGGCGGTGGCGCTGGAAGGCCGGGGCAGTGGCGGCGCGACCGCTACAACAGATGGGCGGGGCGGCGATGGCGCGCAGCGACGCGCCCTAGCTGCGCGACGACAAGGCCAAGCCTGTCAGCGCATGAGGTATGTTATGCCGCACCGCACCAACGCAGAGCCGCCATAATGGCAGCCGGCCACGCTTTGCAGCATCTCCTGGCTTGTTGCTTCGAGCTGCAACGAAAAGGGCGGCACCCGCAGGTGCCGCCCAGTTCTTGCTGCCCGCCTGAGCGGGCTGGCTTACTTCGCGCGGCGGCGCACCAGGCCGAGGCCCACGAGGCCCATGCCGAGCAGCGCCATGCTGGCCGGCTCGGGCACGGGCATGCCGCCGCCGCCGCCGCCGCCGCCCGGCGGGGTGGTGCCGCCAGCCGGGGGTGCGGCCAGGGTGAAGGCCGAGGCGACCGAGAAGTTGCCGAGGGAGCCGCTGCGGTTCAAGTTGGCGATCACGCTTGCCGGCGAAGGGTCGAAGGCCAGCAGGCCGTCGGCCGGCGTGAACGTGCCCAGGAACAGCGCGGTGATCGACTCGTTGCCGGTTGGTGCCACGAACTGGTCCGTCTTCTGGGCTGAGGCAGCAACGAACGTGCCGCCGGTGAACGACGCCCGGAAGTCGCTTGGGCTGGCGGTGGCGGTCGGTGCCGTACCGCCTGGCAGGGAGAAGGTGCCGATCGTGACCGGCAGGCCGGACGCGACGGTTGAGAAGTTGTTGGTGCCGCCCTGGGTCGTGGCGTTCGTGACGGTGAAGCTGGTGCGCGTCAGCAGCGACTGCCCAGTTTCGTTGGCGCCGTCGGAGAAGGCGAGCGAGCCGGTGATCGGTGCGGCGCTGGCTGCGCCGGCCCAGGCAACCGCTGTGGCCGCAAGGGCCAGCTTGGCAAGATGGTTCATGGTTCGGTTCCGTTCCTAGTTAAGGCCAGCCCAGTGCAGCTTGCGGCAAGGACACAAGGCTGTGCTGTTAAGGCTACATGAACGGCAGCAAGACCCATGCCAGATGCTCGAAGTCTCTCTGCTCAACGGTATTGCGGCGCCTGTCATGTCCACCTCTGCGGAGGTGTAAATGTTCCTGACTTTCCCAAGTCAGATGCCGAGGTTCTTACACCTTGGAAGGCAAAAATGCTGTAAGCATGTGCTAGTGGCAAACATCAATTCAAAATGCAAAAAGAAACGATACAAGCATTGATACTGAATTACTGTGGGTGGATGCGGTTTCTGCGGTGGCTTGGCTACACTGCTGCCCCTTGTAGCTGGGAAAATGTGTAAAGGGTGGTTAACACCTGCGGCCCACCCCAGGACACGCGCGTTCGGCCAAGCCGCGGGACAGTCGGGTGAAGACAGGTTCCAGCGTCCAATGCTGCACCGCAGCAACGCCGAACGTACGGTTGTGGAAAGACACGATCAGACCTCGTGGGCGAGCAAGGCCCAACGCTCATGGTCGCGCCACTCGCCTCCGATGCGTAGGTAGCACGGTGAGAACCCTTCCAGGCGGAAGCCAAGCCGCTTCACCAGGGCAATCGAGCGCAGGTTGCCAGGTTGAATGTTGGCCTCCAACCGGTGCAGTCCCAGCGCCTTGAAAGCGTGCGCCGTGGCCAGCCGGACCGCCTCAGTCATCAAGCCGCGTCCGGCTAGGGCTGCCGTGCCATAGTAGCCGAGATAGGCGCTTTGGGAGACGCCGGCTACGATCTCGTTCAGGTTCACCACGCCTATGATCTGGCCCGATGCCGCCTCGCGGGCGATCAGCCCGACGTTGGGGCCGGAGAGCGTGCGCCCGAACCAAGCGTCGAAACCGTTTCCGTCGGTAAAGGGCGACGTCCAGGGGTGATGGTGTTTACGGCTCTCCAGGTTGACCCGGATCAGCTCAGCAGCATCGGCGCGGGTGGCAGAGGCCAGAACAACGGGCATGGCTCCAATCTTCCACCTCCTGCCAGCAACACGTATGCTGCACCGCAGCAACGCCGAACGTGCAGTTATGAAAACAGCATTCCGCTTGCGATGAATTTGCAGGCCGGGCGGGTGTGAGTTTGGCACGGGTCTATGGACAGGGCTTTGGGTGTGGCCACGGGGCGGCTCTACCCCGTGGCCTGCCTGGATCATCATGGTGTTGCGAGCGAGGCGACTGTCCGAACTGCATTGATGGCAGACCTCTCGTAACCGGCTGGATGCTGGCCAGCCCGCAGCGCTATGTGGCGACTGTGGTCTGGCCAGACAGCTCCTTATCGCGTTGCCGAAGGTGGGACCGGAGGTGGGGCTGTGGTCGTACCCACACTGTTGGGCGGAGCCGGCGCCAGAGGTGGTGCTACAACCGTATCACCGACGCTCGACCCCGGTTGGTTGGTCGGCCGTTCCGTACCTGAAGCTCGCGGCAAGCTGTTCGTCGTGTTCGGCGACGACTCGCTCGACCCTCCTGCAGGTGGGCTTTGAGTGGTGGTGAGCGGGTTTTGCGCGAGTGCCGGCGCGGCGCCCAGGATGGCAAATGCGAGAGTGAGGGTTCTCATGGTTGGGGTCCTTTCGTTGATCATTGATGCTAAAGCTTGCGGAACCGGCCGGGTTTCACTGCCTCCACGTCAGTGTCGCACCTGTCCATTGCACTGGGCAGCGTGGGCGAACCCGGCTCAGACCGACATCGTTCCTTCGTCCTGGCTAGCGTCCGACCAGGTCAAGCTGACCTGATCCCTTGTCACTTTCTGCTGCGCCGCAGCAACGCCCAATGTGCGGTTATGCAAGCTGTGGCTTGCCTCAAGCCACCATGCCGTTGCGCTGTCTGCACAACGGCATGGTGGGTGCTGCCGTTATTCGTGGACGCGGAACTCTTCCGCCGACTGGCCTCCGGCTTCGGCCTGGGTCAGCCAGGTCGGCTTGCGGCCGCGTCCGGACCAGGTCTGACCGTTGGGAGAACGGAACTTCACAGCCGCTGGGGCTGATTGCTGCCCGGTCTTCTTGCCGCGTTTCGGCTTTTCCGGGGCGTTGCGCGATTGGCCGAAAAGCTGGTCCGGGGTTAGGCCGATTGAGGCCGCTTTCTCCTCGATCTCGGCCATCAGGGTGCGGCGCGCTTCGTCCAGCTTTCCTGCACGCTCCCGTTGTATCAGCGCACTCAACTCGTCCAGTTCGGTGTAGTTTAGACTAGAGATCATCTTCTGTATTCTCTCGACCGTAGCATCCATAGCGCTTGCTTCTCAATCCGTTTACGCTTGGCAAAATACCGCTTGCGGCACTAATTTCAAGCCTTCTTTTGCAGGAAGCGCTACATGTTCTTTCAAGCCGGGCTTTGCCGGCTGGGCGCGGCGTGCGGCTGCAGCGCGATCCCAGCAGGAGCCTAGGTGGCCAAAGCTCACAGTTTTTGCTCACTGAGCCAGAATGGTGAATTGCTGCAATCATGCCGCATCGCCCTACGCCGGACTCTGAGTTTGTGTACAGCCCAGACAGCACAGCAAAGACCCCGGAGACCCTGGGTGCAGCGAGGCCGGAAGCAGAGGGGTTTGGTGCATGGCCCTGCGCGGCCCAGCGAAGGCTCGACTCCTCGGTTCAGCCGCATGGCGCCGATGCGTGAGGATCACATACGAACCCGTGCCATGATCCATAAGGCAACGATTGGGCAGCAACCCCGTTCAGTGCAGGCAACATTCTCACCAGGAGGTTCTATGCAACGCATTCTACCTATCGCTGCTCTTGGCTTGGTGCTGGCCGCCAGCACCGGCGGCATCGCCTTGGCCCAGGGAACCGGCACTGCAACCACCAACACCACCCCTAGCCCGGCTGACCGGCCGTACAGTCCTACCAACCCACCGCCGCGGCCGGAGGCTCCGACCAACTATGGCTGGATCGGTCTGCTTGGTCTGGCCGGCTTGGCTGGCCTGCTTCCGAAGCGCCCCGTCGTCATGCCGGTGAATACCAACACCACGACACGTCCGTAGTCGCTGGCCGTCCGGGCTTCGGCTCGGGCGGCCTAGAAGCTCGGGGCTGAGAAGCTATGGCCCTGCCATGCTGCACCGCAGCAACGCCGAACCGCCATTATGCAGGCAGGCTGGAACGACTTGGGCAGCCCTCAGTCTGCATCGCCGGTCGCGGGCAGGAAACGCCGGAGGGCGACGACGACCTCGGACGGCACATAGGGGCACCTGGCCGCCTGAAGCTGGAGATCACCGAGACCGTGCTGCTATGCGATCCATACCGTGTGCGCAACATCGTAGCGGCGCTGCGGGAACTGGGGATGCACATCATCCTTGACGACTTCGGGGTCGGCCATGCCTCCATCGCCTACTTGCGGGACTGTGCGTTCGATGGATTGAAGATCGACCGCAGCTTCACGGCTGGCATCGAGACCGATCCACGCAGCCGCGCATTCGTGCGCGCGATCATCGAGATGGCGCGTGCGCTGGGCATCGGGGCAACGGGGAAGGGGTGGAGACGGAGGGTCAGCTCCAGATGCTGCGCAACAAAGGGATCGAGACCGTTCAGGGCTACCTGCTTGGCCGCCCGATGACGCCCGACGCAGCCGCACGCCTGATCCAGCAGCCGAACGGCTTCTATCAAGGGTGTTGAGCATGGCGCGGAGTGCGGCAGTGAGAGGTAAAGCTCCTTTGTGGCAGGATAGTTTCTATTAGACCAATGTCTCATAAATTACTCGTTTAGGTTCTGGAATAAAGACTCTACATCAGCCAATTTGCCATGAAGTATTATCGTTGGGATAGATTTGTAGGTTTTGCACCTATCTAGCGCATTTGTCTTGCAAGCTCCGTATTAACAGCTATGCGTTGCCTCTCGTCATCGATGTTCTAGCGGATGGACTGGTGTGGGACCTCTGCCGTCAAATATGATATTGCAGTGGGCTAAGAAGGTAAGCACCTTCGCTGCTGCTTCTGAGCTGAAACGCGATCAGCGGGGTGGGATCGCTGTGGTGACGGCTGTGGCCTTTCCTGTACTCCTGATGTGTGTTGGCATAAGCATCGACATCAGCAACTGGGGCATGATGAAGCAGGAGCTACAACGCACGGTTGACGTCGCGGCGTTTGCCGGAGCAGCAGATTTCTCTAACTCCAATGATGCGCAGAGTGCGGCAAACACGGCCGCCAACCTCGCCGAACTGAACGGTGCCGCGGGCAGCACCACCCGGAGATGGGAACCAGGTACGAGAGTCTTGAGCGATGGCCAGGTGACTGTCCAGGTATCGAAGGGAATAAAGAACAGCAAGAGCACCGCCTTTCAAGTCACCATCACACAAGCCGCGCCAGTTACATTTGCAAGAATAATGCATCAAGCAGAAACCATCGTCGTAGGCGCGACTGGATGGGCTGAGACGCAGGTCAACGTGCAACCCTGCATTTTAGCATTGGGCAACGCCGGGGCTGGCGTGTCAGCCCGCGGCAACGCCTCAATAACTCTTGCAGGATGCAGCGCGCGCTCCAATGCTTCAATCTCGACTGTTGGTAATGCGAACATATCGGCATCAGCTTTCTATGCCAATGGTCCTATCACAGGCTCAGAGACGGGTGGCGCGCTATATCCCAACAATGGCACCATCCCAGATCCCTACGCTGGATACAGCCCTGTACAAACCGCTCTGAACAGGCTCATGCCCGGGTATGGGCCGCCGTTCAACAATAAGCCGAAAGACAACTCTTCGTTGTCCGCCGGAGAATGGTCTAGCTGGGATATTAAAGGCGATGTCAAGCTAGCGCCTGGTATATACTACGTTCACGGCGACATCTCCGTTGACGCCCAAGGCTCCTTGTCTGGTACTGGCGTGACCATTGTAACGTCAGGCTCGCTCAAACTGACGGGAGGAGCAAACCTCACGCTCTCAGCTGCGACGACCGAAAATAGCGAGCATGGTGCGATACCTGGTATCTTATTTGCTGGCAACTCATCGAATGACTCCTCGTTCAGGGGCAACACAAACCCGTCCCTGACGGGAGTGATCTACTACCCCAAAGGTGCGCTCGATTTTGGTGGAACGGCCCAGGGTGGGAGTTCTGGATGTCTCGAAGTCATTGCGTCAAGCGTGGCCTTACAGGGGACAAGCGGTTTGGCATCAAACTGCTCCAGTTACGGGGCACTCGGCTTTAACAGCGACAACTCGGTTGCCGGAACCCTCGTCCAGTGAGCAATCCTCTCAAAGGATTGCTGCGCGACGTTCGCGGATTGGCAGCCGTCGAATTTGCGCTTTGCTTTCCAGTGCTGCTGGTGGCGCTTGGTGGCCTCGGCGACTTCTCTCTTGCATATTGGACCAAGGGTCTGCTCGCAAACTCAGTCGCACAAGGTGCGCAATACGCCCTTCTGACCGGCCCGCAAGTCTCCACTTTATCCGTGCGGGACATCGTAAGGCAAAAGCTGAGGCTTTCTGTATCCGACGTTGACGTTTCACAGCCAAGCTGCAAATGCGTTTCAGGCACGCCTGCGACGGCCAGGCAACAGACTTGCGGGGTGCCATGTTTGAGTGGCAGCTTGCCGGGCACCTACATGACGATCTCAGCACGCTACACATACACCTCGCTATCACCTCTCTACAGTCAGTTGGCAAACCCTGTGTTGACCGAGACGGTGACGGTCAAGCTGAAATGAAGACTCGGCCTCATCAGTCGTTGCTCGTTGCCTGTCATGGGTCTGTAACCCTGGAGTTTGCCCTTGTTGGCGGTCTCTTCCTGATGCTGATCCTGTTCATCACCCAGGCCAGCCTGATTTTATGGGCGAAAGCCGCCATGCAGGAATCTGCCTCGCGCACCGCTCGATGCACGGCTATCGCCTCGTCCTACTGCACCGATCCGACCGCTTATGCAAATTCTATTTTGAACGATTGGGGCGTGTCTGGCATAGTACCAAAAGTTAACATATCGGTTACACCTGGTGCGACTTGCAATAACCTGTCAGGCCGCTTCAGCATGGTAAAAATCGACAGTACAGGCTCGCCCTTCTCAGGTTTTGTGGCACCCCTGTCAAGCATCATTCTGTCCAGCAGCGCCTGCTATCCATCCGGTACTTGACCGTAAACCAGATTACGTTCCTCTACCTCGAGTGTCCCTGCGTTCAGGCAAAAACCAAGGAGGCCCACCAGCAGCATACGCGCGAATTCTTATGGTAACGCCCAAACCAAGGCCGCCCGGCCATCCTCTGTCTCGCGTCTGACCAACGGCTTGCTTTCACCCTGTGCGCGGCGCGAGCGCAACGTCTGGCTGCTGCCCAGGCCCCTTGGGGGGCGCCCCCTCATGACGACCTCTGGTTGGGGTGGGCTGTCGTAGGTTGATCGCTGCGGTGTTGTCGTGAGCAAAAACACCTAATCCGGCCTGTAAATCCGCACCTCACGACAACCAAGTGTTCATAGTGAAAAGCTGCTCGGCGCCGGACTGCACGGCGGCAGTCAGGCCCTTACCGTAGATCTCCGCACGGATGCTGCCAGTGGGCCAGGCATCTCTTCCTGAAAATCGCAGTCTGCCTATCCAAAGCGTCGCACGCTATTAGAAGCCTGCACGGTCCAGTAGCTTTCAAAACGGGCAGTAAGTAAACATAGTCTTCGACCCTAATCCTTACTTGCGTCGCCAGAACCACCCATGGCCGGCAGGTTGCACTTTAACCTTGCGGCTGTTGAAACCAACCTCTCGGGCGAGGGTTTCCATGGCGTTGCGGAAGGGTCCATGCTCCTGCGCGACTGGCTTCCCTAAGCTCGCTGCGCGCTCGACCGCGCGCTGGATGTCAGGGATCACGATATCTGGCGCCATCCCTAGTCCCTCTAGTATTCGCCGCTTCTCCAACCCCCCGGCCATTCCGGCCCGGTTGAGTATTATAACGGCACGTCGAGGCTGTGCCGGGCCATTCGGTATATCGAGGAGGCGCAGCGTGTCGCGAATACTTGCTAAGGTTGGCATCATGACGAGCACTCGTTGATGCGCCAAGTGCATCAGGTCACGGTGCAACGGTTGACCGGTGAACGGTAGGTCTGTCACGATGAAGTTGTAACGGCGGCGAAGCGCGTCTGAGAGCCGCGCCGCGCTGCCCAGCGGGATATCTAGCTCATCGGCCAGGTCTTCCTGCTCGGATAGAACACATAACCGCTCAGCGACTTGCTGTGTTGCACGTTCCATGAATAGTTCATCGATCCGCTCCGGCGCCTTAAGCACCGTGTGCAGGCCAGAGCCAGGCTTCGCACCCAACAGCATGGCAGACACGCCAAGGTGAAGGTCGGTATCGAGCAGCACAGTGTGCCGCTTAGACTCCACCCCCAGATACCAACTGAGGTTTGCCGCAATGGTGCTTGCGCCCACTCCGCCGCGCACACCGGTGACCGTCACAAGGCGGCCACCTTGCACCGCATCCTGCATCAAGCGCTGCTGGTTTAGTAGTGGGCCGAAATAGCGCGCGACGATGTCGCGGGTCAGTGGTTTGTGCAGGTACTCCAAAGCGCCGAGATCACGGGTTACTTGCCGGTAAAAATCGACGCCCTGAGAGTCCCCAACGACCAGCATCCGTACGTTTGGCTCTAGTACTTGCAACAGGTTACTCAGCTCGACGAGTGGGTTTTCCTCCCCGCCCAAATCCACAATCAAGGTAAGCGGTGATGCCATACCGGCCAGCGTCGCAATCGCCGCACGGATGCCGGCGTGACGGAACTCGACCTTTTCGGACACGATTCCCGACAAGCCTTCCCGAAGCGCATGCTCTGTGTCGGCGTCGCCTGTGAATGCGAGCAAGGGCACACGGTGGGGCCGTACGGCACTGACCTCGCGAGCCGAAGCCGATAAGTTGTTCAATGGAAGCACCATTGGAGGTTCCTGTTGAGTTCGGCTTGACTATTTCTGATCAGGCATTGATCCAGAAATGCGGTCCTGAAGCAACATGGTCGAAACCGTCCCGTTGCGCAACCTTGACAGGCTTGAACCCAAGTTGACCCGACACGGCGACAATGTTTGCATTTTACCTGGGCAGCTTAGTGCCAAGTCCGCCCATGCTGCACCGCACCATCGCCGAACGGCAGATATGGAAACCACCTTTGTACTCCGTTTTGTCAAACACTCGTTCGACAGGACGCTATGGTCGCTCGGGTCTGTGCTCCGGTCAGCTGCAAGCTGCAATCAGTGCTGGGGTGCGGGCGCGGGTGAGTTCTTAACTTTTCCAGGCACATCATGATGCGGGGCCGTCACGGTGCGGTGGTATGAATGAGGCATGACGGCACTCGTCGATCAGGGTCTCGGGGTGTGGGGGCGTGCGGATGACCCGCAGGCGCAGGTGCGGCTGCGCGACCGTGCGCTGGACAAGCTGCGCCAGGGCCTATGTGTGTTTGACGGGCAGCGGCGGTTGCTGCTCTTCAACCGTCGCTACGCGGAGATGTATGACCTCCGGCCCGAGGACCTGTGGACCGGCATGACCCTGGAGCAGGTCGCGGACCTGCGCTATGCCGCCGGCACCGGGCCGGACATGCCGAAGACGGAGTACCTGACCTGGCGCGACCTCATCCAGGTCTCGGATCGCATCGTGGAAACCGTGGTGACCCTGCGCAACGGCAACATGCACGAGATCCATCACGAGCCGACGTCGGATGGCGGCTACGTCGCCACCTTCGACGACATCACCGAGCGGCGCCGGGTCGAGCGGCGCATCCAGCACATGGCGCATCACGACGCCCTGACCGGCCTGCCCAACCGCGTGCTGTTCGCTGACCGCCTGGCCGGCATGATGGAAAGGCTGGGCGGTACGGCGGAGACGGTGGCGGTGCTGTGCCTGGACCTGGACAGGTTCAAGCAGGTCAACGACACCCTGGGCCACCCGGCCGGGGACGAGTTGCTGCGGCACGTGGCGGCGCGGCTGCGCGGCGAGGTGCGCCCGATCGATACCCTGTCACGGCTCGGCGGGGACGAGTTCGCGATCATCCTGAACAGCTTGCGAGACCCTGGCGAGGCTGCACGCTTCGCCGACCGGTTGATCCGCGCCATGTCCGCGCCGTTCCAGCTGGCGGCGCAGGCGGTGACGATCGGGGTCAGCATCGGCATCGCCCTGTGCGACGGCGCCGCGGTCGGCGCAGGCGAGGCACGGCCGGACCCGGATGGCGTGCTGCGCTGCGCTGACATGGCGCTGTATTACGCGAAGGCCGAGGGGCGGAACAGCTACCGCCTCTTCCAGTCCAGCATGAACACGCGGCTGCACCGCCGGCACTCGATGGAGCAGGACTTGCGGCGGGCACTGGCAGGGGGCCAGTTCATGCTGCACTACCAGCCGCAGTTCGACCTCCGCACAGGCCGGATGACGGGGGCTGAGGCGCTGCTGCGCTGGCGCCATCCGGACCAGGGCATGATTCCGCCCTCCGAGTTCATCCCGCTGTGCGAGGAGACCGGCCTGATCGTGCCGGTGGGTGAGTGGGCGTTGCGGA
>JAABUN010008144.1_pt1 | contig 10878 bp, 10 predicted proteins | sample 5559311 | NCBI WGS metagenome assembly JAABUN01 (sample SAMN10711877, study PRJNA513370) | rock metagenome | isolation source: Antarctica rocks | place: Antarctica: Victoria Land, Siegfried Peak sud | reverse complement strand
ACGAAGCTCAGCGGGGGCGTGATCTCGGCCGTGGTGTGCACGGTGTCGACGACGCCGGGCAGGTCATTGGTCGAGATGTTCCAGTACGTCGAGCTCGTCGGCGAAGAGGTCCTGGGAGGCGACGGCGATGCGGATGGCGACGCCGGCCGGATGACGGCGCCGAGGAGCAGGGTGGGCGCTGGGCTGCGGCGAGTCGCGCGGCGAGGTCGGTCCGGCGCCGATCGGCCGACCGGGCGCCGCTTGGAGCCGTGCCGGCACCTGGCTGAGCTCCCGCGCGCACCGCGCGCAAGCTACCAAGCTGCCCTTCCCCAGCCGGTGGCTACACGGCGGCACGCAGGCACTAGCGTCCCGGCGATGAGCGACGAGCATGCAGCCGCCGACAAGCGCAGTTATGGACGCTCCGCGAGCTTGCTGACGCTGGCGCTCGGCCTGGCCGGCGTGCTCACCTACGCGTTCTTCGCCCTCGCCTCCCACAGCCTCGACCCCGCCGACTACGGCGACATCGTGATCCTCTGGTCGGTCGTCTTCCTGCTGGCCTCGACCCTGTTCCGGCCGATCGAGCAGCTCCTCGCGCGCACCCTCGCCGAGCGGGAGCAGGCGGGCGCCGGCAGCTCCGACGCCCTCGGCGCCGCGGTGAAGATCCAGATCGGGCTCAGCCTCGTGGCGGTGATCGGGTTGCTGATCGCCCGCGGCCCGATCGAGCGCGAGCTCTTCGACGGCGAGGGCGCTCTGTTCTGGATCATGGTCGCGTCCCTGGTCGGCTTCGGCCTCGCCTACTACGCGCGCGGCTTCCTCGCCGGACGCGGACAGTTCCGGCTCTACGCCGCCCTGCTCGTGATCGAGGTGAGCACCCGTCTGGCGTTCGCCGTGGTCGTCGCGCTCGGGATCGCCGGCGGGGCGAACCTCGTCGCCCTCGGCATCGCGACGGCGCCGATCGCCCCGCTGATCGTGCTCCCCCTGGCGCTGCGGCAACGGCGCGCGAGCCGCCCCGCCGAGACCGCCGCGGTCCCCCCCGGGGGTGGCCCGGAGCTCACTCTCGGACGCGGCGGGGCCTTCGCCGGAGCCGTGCTCGTGATGATGCTGACCGAGCAGGTGCTGATCAACTCCGGAGCGCTCTTCGTCCGCGCCTCGGAGGGCCCCGCCGCCGCCGGCTTCATCTTCAACGTGCTGATGGTCGCCCGCGCTCCGCTCGTCCTCTTTCAGGCGATCGCGGCGAGCCTGCTGCCGCACCTGACGCGCCTGCGGGCCCGCGACGACGAGGGCAGCCGCGACGCCTTCCGCTCCTCCGTCGAGATGACGCTGATCCTCGTCGCGGCCTTCGGGGCGCTCACGACGCTGGGGGTGCTGGCGATCGGACCGCAGGTGATGCAGCTCGCCTTCAGCGACGAGTTCGACTACGACCGCACCGGCCTGGCGATCGTCGCGGTCGGCATGGGCTTCTACCTGAGCGCCGCCTCCCTCAACCAGGCCGCGCTCGCGCAGGGGCAGGCGACGCGAGCGGCCGCCTGCTGGGTGCTCAGCGCCCTAGCCTCCATCGGGTTCGTGCTGTTCGCGCCGCTCGACCCCTTCCGCGCCGTCGAGGTCGGCCTCGCCGGCTCCGCCGCCATGCTCGCCGCCCTGCTCGGGGCGATCTACCTGCGCCCGCACCCTTCGGCCGCCCAGGTCGTCGATCCCGGCTCCGGCCGCGAGCTCGAGGCTCAGCTCCTCTCCGCCGACGAGATCGCCTGAGCGGGACTTGAGCGATCCGGCGAGCATCAAGGTCGAGCGACGCGGAGGCGCCGCCTGGATCACGCTCGATCGTCCCGATGCGCTCAACGCCTGGACGAAGGAGCTGGGAGCCGAGCTGCTGGCGGCGCTGGAGTCCGCGGGCGCTGACGAAGAGGTCCGCGCGGTGGCGATCGCCGGCGCCGGGCGTGCCTTCTCCTCCGGCGCCGACCTGAGCCAGCCCCCGGAGCTGACGAGCGAGGGCAAGCCCGACCTGCGGGCGCGGCTGACGCAGGTCTACAACCCGGTCATCCTCCAGATTCGCGAGATGCCCAAGCCCGTCGTCGCCGTCGTCAACGGCCCCGCGGTGGGGATCGGCTGCTCGCTGGCGCTGGCGTGCGACCTGATCCTCGCCGCCGAGTCGGCCTACTTCCTGCTCGCCTTCGCCAACATCGGGCTGACCCTGGACGGCGGCGCCTCGGCCTTCCTCGCGGCCCGCCTCGGCCACGCCCGCAGCGCCGAGCTCGCGCTCCTGGCCGAGCGGCTCCCGGCGGAGGCGGCGCTGACCTGGGGGCTGATCAACCGGGTCGTGGCCGACGCCGATCTTCCGGCCGAGGCGGAGGCGCTGCTCGATCGCCTCGCCGGCGGCGCCACCGGCTCCTACGCCGCCAGCAAGCGCCTGCTCAACGAGCGGCTCTACCCCGGCCTCGCCGAGCAACTCGCGCTTGAGGCGGAGCTGCAGCAGGGCCGCGGCGAGAGCGAGGACTTCGTCGAGGGCGTCGTGGCCTTCCTCGCCAAGCGGCCTCCCGACTTCAAGGGGCGCTAGGGGTGGCGGACCGGTTGCCGACGGGACGGATCGGGCGCCTCGCCCGGGTCGGGGCCGCGGCCGCGGGCCAGGCCGCCCGCCAGGCTGGGACGCGCGCCGCCAACGTCGGACGGACCGAGGAGCGCGCCGCCGTGGCGATGGAGCGGCGCCAGCTCGAGGCGGCGGAGCAGATCGTGACCGTCCTCGGCGGGATGAAGGGCGCGGCGATGAAGATCGGCCAGGTGCTCTCGTTCGTGGACCTCGGGATGGTCCCGCCCGAGCATCGGGAGCGCTTCCAGGCGAAGCTCGCCACCCTGCGCGATGCAGCGCCCACCGTCTCCTTCGACGGGATGCGAAAGGTGCTCGAAGGCGACCTCGAGCGCCCGATCGCGGAGGTCTTCTCCGACTTCGATCCCGAGCCCATCGCCGCAGCCTCGATCGGCCAGGTCTACCGCGCCTCGCTGCCCGACGGGCGCGAGGTCGCGGTCAAGGTCCAGTACCCGGGGATCAACGACGCCGTGCGCGCGGACATGAAGAACCTCGGGGTCCTCCTGCGCCTCGCGCGTAGCATCACGCCCGAGCTCGACACGAAGGCCGTCGGCGACGAGATCCGCGAGCGCATCGTCGAGGAGCTCGACTACGAGCTCGAGGCCTCCAACCAGCGCACGATGGCGCGGCTCTATGAGGGCCATCCGTTCATCGCCGTCCCACCCGTGGTCACGGCGCTCTGCAGGGAGCGGGTGATCGTCACCGAGTACGTGAGCGGCGACGGCTTCGAGGCGCTGCGCTCAGAGTCGGAGGCGGAGCGCGACCGGCTCGGCGAGATCGTCTTCCGCTTCTACTTCGGCTCGATGTACCGCCATCGCCGCTTCTCCGGCGATCCGCACCCGGGTAACATGATCCGCCTCCCCGACGGGCGCGTCGCCTTCCTCGACTTCGGCCTGTTCAAGACCATCACCCCGGAGGTGGCCGCGTTCGAGCTCGCCTGCCAGCGGGCGACGAGCGAGGGCGACGCGGAGGCGCTCCACCGGCTGATGGCCGAGGGCGGGTTCCTGCCGCGGGGTGACCGCCTCGATCCGCAGGCGCTGCTGGCGTTCATCCGCGACGGGATCGGCTGGTACACGACCGACGAGCCGCTCCGGATCGACCAGGAGATCGTCAACCGGACGTTCATCCAGACGACCGACGTCCGCTCGAGCCACTTCGCCACCGCGCGCCACCAGGACATCGCCCCCGAGCACCTCTTCGGCCGTCGCCTCGAGCTGCTCACGCTCGCCGTCATCGGCCAGCTCGGCGCCGCGGCCAACTGGCACCGGATCGCCCGCGAGTGGATGTACGACGAGGAGCCCGTGACCGAGCTCGGGAGGCTCGAGGCCGACTACCTGGCGGGGCGCGTGGACCCGCTCTGAGCGCCGGCCAGGCGCTCGGCGAGCTCCGCGCGCGGGATCTCCCGGGGCTCGCGACCGAGCTCCCGCGCGAGCTCGGCCTGAACGGTCGCGGCGAACGCGTCAAGGTTCTGCTCGCCGCCCAGCTCCCGCCCGAGCGAGGTCATCCGCGCCGCCTCGATGCCGCACGGCACGATCCAGTCGAACGGCTGCAGGTCGTTGTTGACGTTGATCGCGATGCCATGGGTGGTCACGCCGCGCGAGACGTGGATGCCGATCGAGCCGATCTTGCGCGCCTCGCCGCCGCCGTCCGCCAGCGCCGGGTCGCGCGCCTCGACCGCGGTTCCCTGCGGCCCGATCGAGCCTGCCGGGAGCGGGGGGGCGCCGGCGGTCCAGACGCCGGTCAGCCCGTCGAAGACCTGGGCGGCCACGCCATGAGCCGCGAGCGAGGCGATCATCGCCCGCTCCAGCAGCCGCACGTAGGCGTGCACGTCGGGGCGGCCCTGGGGAGAGATCCCGGCGAGGGCCACGATTGGATAGGCGACGAGTTGGCCCGGCCCGTGGTAGGTCAGGCGGCCGCCGCGGTCGGTCTCAACGACCTCGATCCCCTGCATCCGGTACCAGTCCTCGCCCATCCCGAGCTCGCGGCGCTCCGTCCGCCGTCCCTTCGTCAGGACGGGGGGGTGCTCGAGTAGGAGCAGGATGTCGGGAACCTGTCCTCGCACGCGGGCCGCGGCGAGCGCGCGCTGGAGCTCGAGCGCCTCCGCGTAGGGCTCGATCCCCATCCGCGCGCAGAGGAGCTCATCGCGATCGCCCATGGATGGAGTCTGCCAGGGGGCGCACGGCGCCCCGCATTCCCATCACCCCCGGGCGGGCTCAGAAGGCGTGTGGAAGGTAGTCGCGCAGGGGGTCGCGGCTCATCGACCGCTGGCGCTGCGCTCCGCGCGCCGGCGGATGCCGCGCAGAAGGCGGCGCACCACGAGCACGTGGCCGCGAGTCCCGAGGACCCCGGCGCGATAGAGGCGCCCCTTGCGCCCAAGGAACTGCGCGCGGGTCTCGAGCCGGACGCGGGAGCGCTGCCCCGGCAGCATGTCGATCCGGAAGACCACCGCGTACTTCGAGAAGGCGTGCTCGCCGATCAGCGCGAGCATCACCGGCGCGATCGAGCGGCTGACGACGAACCCCGGCAGCGTGCCGCCGGGGTGGTGGAGATCGCCGCTCGCGGCGGTATCGCGCGCCCCCACCCGCTCGGAGTAGCGGCGGGCGAAGCTCGTGTCGAGCGATTCCTCGAGCGTCGGAAAGAGCGCCGCCCAGGCCGCCCCGGCCGGCGCGTCCAGCTCGATCTCGTACTCGTCGATCGGCGGAAGGTTCTCCAGGGGGACGTCGATTACCGGTCGCCACTGCTCCTCGACGAGCTCCGCCGTGCTGGATTTGCTCACAGTGCCAGTAACACCGGCTCTTCCAGCAAGTCGCGGATGCGGGCGAGGAACCGGGCGCCGTCGGCGCCGTAGAGGATGCGGTGGTCGCAGGCGAGGTTGACCGACATCCGGTGGCCGGGGACGATCTCGCCTTCGCGCACGACCGGCACCTCGTCGATCGAGCCCACGGCGAGGATCGCCGCCTGTGGCGGGTTGATCACGGCCGAGAAGCTGCTCACCCCGAACATCCCCAGGTTCGACACGGTGAAGGTTCCCCCGGACAGCTCCGGCGGGGTGATCGTCCCCTCTCGCACGCGGGCGGCGAGGGCTCGGGTCTCGGTCGCGATCTCACGCAGGCCCTTCCGATCGGCATCGAAGACCGTCGGCACGACCAGGGCGTCGCGGGCGGCAACCGCGACGCCGACGTTCACCCGCGAGTACTCCTCCACCTTGCCGTCGCGGTAGGCGCCGTTGGCGCGGGGGAACTCGCGCAGCGCCAGCGCGCAGGCCTTGATCACCATGTCGTTGAAGGACGGGACCAGGTCGCCCTCGGAGGCCTTGGCCTTGATCCTGCCGCGCGCCGCGACCGCCTGTGACATCTCGACGTCCGAGGTCAGGTAGAAGTGCGGCGCGGTCGCCTTCGACTCCGCCATCCGCCTCGCGACGGTGCTCTGCAGGCGGGTGAGCTCAAACGTCTCAGCGTTGCCGCGGGCCGTCTCCGCCTTCTCCTTGGCGCCGGGGGTCGGAGCGGTCGCCCGCTCGGAGGCCTGAGCCTCCGCCTGCTTCTGCTCCTCGGGGATCTGCGGCTCCTCGCCGGCGGTCCGCCCGCCCTCGGCCTCGGCGCGCGCCGGGTCGCCGCCGCCGGCCTCGGCCCGCTCGACGTCGGCCTTGACGATCCGCCCCCCGGGCCCCGACCCCGATACCGACGAGAGCTCGATCCCCTGGTCGCGAGCGATCCGCCGCGCCAGGGGAGAGGCCTTGACCCGCTCGCCGCCGTCGCTGCCGTCATTGTCTGCGGAGCTCGCGGGCGTGGACGCTGTCTGCTGTGAGCTGTCTGCCTCACCGTCCTCCTCATCCTCTCGCGAGGCCGCGCCGCTCTCACCGTCCTCCTCCTCCGCCGTCTGCTGTGAGCTGTCTGCCTCGTCGTCCTCCTCGGCCGACGAGTTCTCAGCAGCTTCGCCTCCCTCGGCAGCCTCACCCGCCTCCCCGGCCTTCCCGATCCGAGCGATCACCTCCCCGATCGGCAGAGTGGCCCCCTCCTCGGCGACGATCTCGACCAGGGTCCCCGCCTCGTCGGCCTCGTAGACCATGTTTGCCTTGTCGGTCTCGATCTCGACGAGCTCGTCGCCGACCGCCACCTCGTCGCCGACCGCCTTCATCCAGCCGAGGACGGTCCCCTCCTCCATGGAGTCGGAGAGGCGGGGCATGACGACGTCGCTAGCCACTCCAGCTCTCCCCCCGAGCAGGAGCGGACCCGCCTGGCAGCAGACAGCAAACAGCAGACAGCTTTCGCTCTCGAGACTGTCCGCTGTGCGATCGCCTCTGGCGATCGCGCTGTCCGCTGTCCGCTGTCACCTCGCCCCCTCGGTCGTCTCCAACACTGCGCTGACGATGTGCTCGGGGTGGGGGATCGCGGACTGCTCGAGGCGCTTGGAGTAGGGCATCGGGACGTCGGCGCCCGTGACCCGCTGGATCGGGGCGTCGAGATGGTCGAAGGCCTGCTCCTGGATCAGCGCGGCGAGGTTGGAGCCGACCCCGCCGTGGGGCCAGCCCTCCTCCACGATCACCGCCCGGTTGGTCTTGCGAACGGACTCGAGGATCGTGTCGAGGTCCAGCGGTCGCAACGTCCTCGGGTCGATCACCTCGGCCTCGATCCCGTGGTCGCTCGCGAGGGTCTTCGCCGCCCGCTCGGCCTCGTGGGCCATCTTCAGGATCCCGATCACGGTCACGTCGGTGCCCTCGCGCCGCACGACCGCCTCGCCGAAGGGAACCGTGTGATCGTCGCCGTCGGGTACCTCGCCGCGCATGCCGTAGAGGGTCTCGTGCTCGATGAAGATCACGGGGTTGTCGTCGCGGATCGCCGTCTTCAGCAGGCCCTTGCCGTCGGCCGCGGTGGAGGGGCAGGCGACGAGCAGCCCGGGGATCTGCAGGAACATCGCCTCGAAGGAGTGCGAGTGGGTCGGCCCGAGCTGGTGGCCGCCGCCGCCCGGCATCCGCACGACCATCGGCACCCGCACCTGTCCGTTGAACATGTAGGGGATCGCGGCGGCGTGGTTGATGATCTGGTCGAAGGCAAGCAGGGAGAAGTTGACCGTCATCAGCTCGACGACCGGGCGCATCCCGGCCATCGCCGCCCCGACGCCGGCGCCGACAATCGTGTTCTCCGAGATCGGCGTGTCGCGCACGCGCTCTTCGCCGAACTGCTTCATCAGCCCCTCGGTGACCTTGAAGGCGCCCTCGAAGACGCCGATGTCCTCCCCCATCAGAAAGACGTCCTCGTCGCGCTCCATCTCCTCGCGCAGCGCCGCATTGAGCGCCTCGCGCATTCGCATCGTCGCCATCAGTCGTCGTCCTCCGGGGACTCCTCGGCGTCGATCGAGCCCTCCTCCTCGGCCTGCGCCTCGTCCGTCGGGCGGCCCTCGTCCTCCTCGGCGGGACCCTCACCCCCTCCACCCCCGGAGCGCGGCGACTGCCCCCCGTAGGCGGCCCCGGCCTCGTTCAGGTCCCGCACGCGCTTACCCTCGGCGGCCTCGCGCTCGCGCTCGCCGCGGAACGGGTCAGGGGTGCGCTCGTCGACGGAGTACCAGCCGCCGGTCTCCTCGCCGACCACGTAGAGGTTGTCGTAGAGGGAGTCCAGCGGCGGCTCCGGCGAGGCGTCGGCGAACTCGACCGCCTCCTTGACCTGCTTGTCGACCTCCTCGCGGAGCCCGTCGAGGTGGCCGTCCTCGATCACGCCCTCGTCGGTGAGCCGCTTGGCGAAGCTCTCGATCGGGTCCTTCTGCCGCCACTCCTCGACCTCCTCCTTCTCCCGGTAGACCTCGGGGTCGGCGGCGGAGTGGCCGCGGTAGCGGTAGGTGAAGGCCTCGACGAGCGTCGGCTTGCGCTCCTCGCGAGCGATCCGGAGGTGGTCGGCCACGCACTCGCGGATCGCGACGACGTCCATCCCGTCGACCCGCTCGCCGGGCACCCCGAGTCCCTCGGCCTTGTGGGAGAGGTCGGTGATCGCCGAGTGGCGCTCGATCGAGGTGCCCATGCCGTAGAGGTTGTTCTCGACGAGGAAGACGACCGGCAGGCTCCAGAGCGCCGCCAGGTTCATCGTCTCGCCGAAGTTGCCCGTGTTCGAGGCGCCGTCGCCGAACATGCAAACCGTGACCGCGTTGCTGCCCTTGAGGTCGGAGGCCAGCGCGAGCCCGGCGGCGACCGGCAGGTTCCCGCCCACGATCCCGTAGCCGCCCATGAAGCGGCGCTCGCCGTCGAAGATGTGCATCGAGCCCCCGCGCCCGCGCGCGGTCCCGTCCTCGCGGCCGAAGAGCTCGGCCATCACGTTCTTGGGGTCGGTGCCGCGGGCGATCGCGTGGCCATGGGTGCGGTAGGTGCCGATCAGGTAGTCGTCGTCGTCCATCGCCGAGGTGGTGCCGACGATCGTCGCCTCCTCGCCGATCGCCAGGTGCAGGAACCCACCGGCCTTGGCCCGCTGGTACTGGCGGCCGGCCTCCTCCTCGAAGCGCCGGATCAGCGCCATCTGCCGCAGCAGCTCGCGGCAGGTGTCGGCGTCCGGGAGATCTCCCCCGCGCGAGCTTTCGAGCACCCCTGCCGGAGTGTGAACCTCGCTCGTCTCCTCCCGGTCAGCCAACTTCGAGGACCATACCCAAGCCGGGGTGCCGTGACGCTCGGCCGTTGGGGCTCGCCGCCATCTGCGAGCATCGGCGGTGGTGCAAGGAGGGGATGACAGCAACTCGGAGGGTCCGAGTTGGGCCCTGGCTTTGGGGTTAGCGCTCTGCGCCCTGGCCTGCGTGCTCGCCTTCGCGACTGCCGGCGCGACCACTGCCGCGGGCGAGCGTCTCGGCAACGTGCTCGGAGCTCTCCTGGCCCCGCTCCTGATGGCGATCATCGGCCGCTTCCTCTGGGTTCGGCTCGGGCCGGGTCACCCTCCGGTCATGAACTGGGCCTGGCTGCTGCTGCTCACCGGGGTCATCGGGGTGGTCCTGGCCGCGTCGAACGCCGCGCGCACGGCGCAAGAGGAGGCGAGGAGCGGTGGTGAGGAGGTGCTCACCAAGAGGCACGTTGGCTACGACCGGGACATCTCCAGAGCTCGAGCCGGCGCATCGAGGGACTCGAGACGCCCGCCGAGAACGTGAACGAGATCCAGGTCGGGGATCAGCCGTCGGCTGAGAGCGTCCCAGCCGCGACGACCGCCTCCTCGAGGCGGTCGTCTCCCCAGAAGGCCTCATCGCCGACGAGCACGGTGGGCACCCCGGTGACCCCACGATCCCCGGCGGCGTCCGTTGCGTTGCGGAGCTTCCGCTTGACCGCCGAGCTCGCGGCCGCCTTGGCGATTGCGTTCGGGTGCAGCTCGCAGGCCGCCGCGGCGATCGCGACGCTGTCGGGGTCGCTCAGGTCGCGGCCTCCGGCGAACGCCTGGCGGAAGGCAGCGAGGACGAAGGAGACGCTGCGCCCGATCGACTTCGCGTAGGTCGCCACCCGCATCGCGTGGAGAGTGTTCCCGGGCCAGGGATCGGGCCAGCGAACCGGCTGGAGGCCCTGCTCGGCCGCGCGCCGCTCGACCTCGCGCATGCCCTCGGCGCGACCGGGGCCGTTCGCCCAGGAGTCGCGCTCGAAGCGTGAGAAGAGCCCGCCGAGGAGGATCGGCTGCCACTCGGGCTGGGGCAGCTCGGCGTCGGCGAACAGTCGGCTGATCCGCTCGGCGCTCAGGTAGGCGTAGGGGGAGCCGAGGTCGAAGTAGAAGGTGACCTCGGGCCCTCGGGACGGAGGCTGCGGGCCCCCTTCCTCGCGCCCGCGCAGGTGGGTTTCCAGCTCTTCGGTCATGCGCTACCCAAGGCTTACATTTGTGTACATGTCAGCGCGTATCGGGGGCACGGGAGCTACGCCAGAATCTCAGCGACGCGGTGCTGAAGCGGGTGGAGGACGGAGAGCGGTTCGTGATCACGTCGCGAAACGAGCCCGTGGCTGAGCTCGCGCCGCTGCGAGGTCGCCTCGGGACGATCCAGCGCATGATCGACGAGGGTCGGGCGACGCCTGCCGCCGGACCGATGGTCTTCGACCCGATCGAGGACGGGGGGATGACCCTCACGCAAGCGTTGATGATCGAACGCGGGCATCGCGAAGAGGACTGATGCACCTCTACCTCGACGCGTCGGCCCTGATGAGGCTGATTGCGTGGGAGCGCCCCAGGGGTTCGAGGTGGTGTCGCGCCGGGCGTCTGAGCCGCCGTGGCCGTGATGCCTCAGGCGTGCGTCGCCCAGCCGTCGACCGCGCGGGCGGCCTCGGGGATCGTCTCGGAGATCGTCGGGTGGGGGTGGATGATCCTCGCCAGCTCCTGGTAGCC
>JAABUN010008143.1_pt1 | contig 10880 bp, 16 predicted proteins | sample 5559311 | NCBI WGS metagenome assembly JAABUN01 (sample SAMN10711877, study PRJNA513370) | rock metagenome | isolation source: Antarctica rocks | place: Antarctica: Victoria Land, Siegfried Peak sud | reverse complement strand
CAGGGACCGCCGAACGAAAGGGCCCCGAGGCACAGGCGCGAAGTGCGGTGCGCTCCCGCTCGTGCTGATGGTCGCGCCAGGGCTCACCGTGGCCTTCGAGGTCCTGTCCGACATCCTGCTCGTTCGGCCGCTGCTGGCGTCGGCGCTCGTCCCCGGCACCAGTCGGCGGGTCTGGTCACCGGCCCGCGTGTCGGGGTGGGCGCCGGCGCCGACCCGGGTAGGCCACCGGCCCCCATGGACCTGGCAGTCAGCGAGCGACTGAGCTGCCGGCGGAGGGGAGCGTGTCGTGGGCAGCGTTGATGTCCGCACCGTCGTGCTGGTCGTGCACGTCGCGGGTGGTGTCGTGGCGCTGCTGTGTGCGGCGGTGGTGATGGCTGCCGGTTCGAGGCAGGACTGGAGCACGGGCTGGGGCACGGGCTACGTCGGGTGCGTCGCCGTCACGGCCGTCAGCGCGGTCGCCCTGACTGGTCCGGGTGCGACGCTGCCTGCTGGCGTGCGCGTGGTCCTGCTGGCCGTCGCGGTCGTGACGTGCGGCTGCCGCCGCCCGCGGCCTGCAGCTGGCCCGCCGGCCTCCCGCCGGGCGCGGCTCGGCGCGGCCTGTCCAGCTGCGTCTGCTCTGGGGCAGCGTCACGTCGCTGGTCTCTGCCATCGCGGTGGTCTCCCTACCGGTCGTGGTCTGGGTCCCGGTCATCATCGCCGGCACGCTCCTTACCGAGCGGGGCTACCGGCGGGCCCGGCTCGACCCTGCTTGGGCATGACCCACGAACGGGTGCCGGTCACGGCTTCGTCGGACCGGCCACCGCCGCACCAGGGCGCGACCCGGCGGGGCGGGGCACCCCGATGACTAGCGCCGCGGCCGTTGTGTCGCCGCTGCGCCGCGGCGAGGTCGCCCTGGCCGCCGCCGTGCTGGCCGCAGCGCTGCACGATGACCCGGGGTGGCGGCACGTCGTGCCCGACCCCGCTCGACGCAAGACCGCGTTGCGCGGCATCACCAGCGTGGCAGTGCGCGACGCGCTCGCGTTCGGCGGTGTCCTCGCGGCCCGCGACGACGGCCGGCTCCAAGGAGTGGCGGTGTGGCTGCCGCCCGGCCGGTACCCGATGAGCGGACGCCGCAAGGTACGGGCCTTGCCCGCGACTGCCGCGCTGGCCATGCAAGGCCCCGCGCAACATCCTCGACCTAGCCCGGTTCGGTGCCAGCATCGACGCCGTCTTCCCATCCGAACCGGTCTGGTACCTGCAGATCCTCGGCGTGCACCCCCACGCTCAACGCCACGGGCTCGGCCTCCAGCTCCTGCAGCCCGTCCTCGCCCAGGCCGACAGCACCGGTGTCCCCTGCTACCTGGAAACAGCACAGCCACGCAACAGCGCCTACTACCAGCGCGTCGGGTTCCAGAAGCTCGGACCAGCCGCACCGCTACACCCCCGCGGCCCACCCATGACCCGGATGATCAGGCCCGCTTGAGGATCGGCTACTGGTCAGCCAGTGCCGTTCTACGTCGTCGAAGGCTTGTCCTCATAATGGCAGAAGGGATGTCCGTCCGGATCGAGCATGACCCGTACATCGTCTTGCGGCTGATAGTCGGCAAGAGTGGCTCCGATCGCGAGCGCATCCTCAACGGCGGCGCCCACGTCAATCACCCCGACGTCGAGATGGAACTGCATCTGCTGCGCGCCAGCTTGGCCGGGCCAAACAGGCGCTCTGTAGTCCTTCTCCAGCTGGAACGCGAGATTGCTCGATGTGCCACGCCAGGACCGTCTCGTGATCATCGACGACCTCGATCGTCGCCGACAGTTTGTGGGGATCGACCCCGATGAACACCTTCGCCATGCCATCACCCGCCTACGTCGTGGACCGATAGGGATCGACAACTGGGACTGCTGGAACCAGGCCAAAGACCTGCACGCGCGGCTTGTGGCAGCGTGAGGCCATGACGTTGCCTGTTTCTGCCCGCGACCTGACGGATGACGAGTGGCAGCTGGTGGCGCTAGCCCGCTCCACGATCGACGCCAACACCGACGCTGGCCCTGAACAAGATGGGATGCACACGATGGGCGCGGCTGTGCGCACTTCGGACGGTCGCATGTTCCCCGGTGTGAACCTCTACCACTTCACCGGTGGCCCGTGCGCTGAGCTCGTCGCCCTCGGCGCTGCCCGCGCCGGTGGCGCCCGCGACATCAAGACCATCGTGGCCGTCGGCAACCACGGGCGCGGTCCGGTAGGTCCGTGCGGGAGGGACCGGCAGGTGCTGTTCGACTACTACCCGAGGATCCGCGTCATCTTGCCCACCGAGCAGGGCGTGCGCAGCGTCCTGATCACCGATCTCATGCCGCTCGCTGTCCCGTGGACCGTTGACGGGGGCACCCAGCCCTACGACCCGACGTTGTTTGCCGATCAGTGACCGCCCGACGCGCGTCTCATTGATCGATCGGCTACCGGTACGGCGTCTCGATCGTCCTTCGGCTACCGGAACGCGCTCCCAACGCGGCATAGGCGTTTCGAGGGCTCTTGGCTGGTAGGAAGGCCGGTATGAGCAGCGTTGAGGAGGCGGCCGTTGCTGCCGCGAAGCGGCTGGCGGACTCGTGCACCGACATCCTGCAAACGACTGTGGTCTCAGCGGTCCTGCACGGATCGCTGACCATGGACGACTTCCGGCCGGGGAGGAGTGACCTTGACCTGCTCCTCGTTGTGGAGCGCGGCCTTACATCCAGCGAGGCCGATGCGCTCGTCGGGGCCGTTCGCGCAGCCGACCTAGGCCCGGCAGGTGGCGTCGATCTGCTGGTCGTGACCCGACGGACTGCCGAAACGGCTGCTGATTGCCCCGGTCGGGAACTCCTGGTCGGGCGCTGGCCTGGTTCAGGCGAGGAGTTGGAGGTCGAGGGTCAAGACGACCATGTACCGGACCTTTGGCCGGAACTGTCCGAGGCCCGAGCGAACGGGCGCTCGCTCCTAGGGCCGGAGCCGCGTGAGGTCATCGGCGAAGTGCCACACGACCGCGTGCGCGCCAACGGGATTGGCTGGCTTAGAACCTGGCTCGAACGGATCGACGACGACAAGAACGCGGTCCACATGGTGCTGACGGCGTGCCGGATGTGGAGGTTCGAGTTGACAGGAGAGCACACGTCCAAGACGGCCGCGGCCCGCTGGGCCCTCGAACGAGATCCCTCCCTTATCGGCGTCGAACTGGCTCTCTCCGCACGCAGCACATCTGACACCCCGCGAATCGCGCCCCGCGAGGTCGAGAGAGTCCTGCTCCGAGTACTCCGCGACCTCGAAGAGGACACTCAAGACTGAGCAGCATCCGGGGGCGTGCGACAGGCTCCAGGCCGAGTCCCGCAGGGGATCCCCTGCGGGACGGGCGGGCCGCAGCAGCTCGGTCCGCTCCGGAGTCACCGCTAGCGGTTGGTCATCCGGAGAGCCGCTTCATCATGAAGATCTCCAGCGCCTCGCCCGGCGTCAGGAGACAACCGCAGTCGCGGTAGCCCAGCCTCCGGTAGAGGTGTTGGGCGGTCTCGTCGGAGAGGGTTGAGGTCATCACCAGCTTGCTTCCTCTGGCACGACACCGGTCCTCCCAGCCTTCGATCATGAGCCGCGCGTACCCCTGCCCGCGATGCTGCGGTAGCACGTGGATGAGGTTCATGAACGGGACCGTGTCCCAGAACAAGCCCCAACGGAGCCACCCGACGGGCCGCCCATGGACCTCGACCACGAGCACCCGCGCGGCGGCCAGGACGGATCGGAGCTCCGACGGGTCCAATTTGTCGTTCTCGAGAAGGAACGACAGGTGCGGCTCATCTGCTGTCATCACCTCGGTCACATGGTCAGCATGCCGAATCGCACGCGAATCAGAAGCGCAGGCTGCAGGAGGTCGCGGTTGGGTCCCGATCCCGATCCCGGATCGGCATGTGGGTACTGCTTCTGTCCCGTGTGATGGTCGGCATGGAGCAGACTGAGTTCGATGACGGCACAGGCGACCATTAGACCCGCGGTGGCCAGCGACCTTGACAGGCTGCTGCAACTCGGGGAAGCGCGGCGACGTCAGTACGCGGAGTACCAACCAGTCTTCTGGCGCCCGGCGGCTGACGCTGCCGACCACCAACGGCCTTACCTGGCCACGTTGATCGAGGACGACGCGGTGATCACCGTCGTCGCGGACACCGGAGGAACACTCGCCGGCTTCGCTGTCGGCATGATCGTCGCGGCGCCTCCGGTCTACGACCCCGGCGGCCCGACCTGCCTCATCGACGACTTCGCCGTCGCTGTCGCCGAGCAGTGGCCTACGGTCGGGGTCGAGCTGCTGGGCGCCCTTCGGCGCACTGCACGGGAGCGAGGAGCGGCACAGGTCGTCGTTGTCTGTGGGCACCTCGACGGCCCCAAGAGGACCGCGCTCGAACACAGCGGGCTGAGCATCGCCTCCGAGTGGTGGGTCGCTCCGCTGGGCAGCACCTGAGCGCTGACTTGATACCCGCATGCCGATGGTCTTGCGCGACGTAATCAGAGCGAGGTCGGCCTTGGTTAGCGGGAGGAACGGGGTCGCTGCCATAGTCGAGACCATGAGGGTCTTGGTGCTGGGCGGCACGACGTTCATCGGTCGCCGTGTCGTGGAAAGGCTGCACGACCGCGGCGACGAGGTGCTGGTCGTGCACCGGGGCCAGCACCAGCCAGCACCCTGGGTGCCGGTGGATCATCTCCTCGCTGACAGGCAAGACCTGCAGGACCATGCGGGCGAGGTCGGAGAGTTTCGCCCGCATGCCGTCGTCGACACCTGCGCGATGACCGCTGGCGATGTCACCGCCGTCCAGCCGGTGTTGCCCGAGGTGCCGACGGTGGTCTTGTCCAGCCAGGATGTGTACCAGGGCATACACCGGGCTGCGCACCAACCGCTTCGAGTCGCCGGTGCCCCTCACCGAGAGCTCCGAGCTACGTCGCGACCGCTATCCCTACCGCGGTTCGGGGCTCGAGGGTGTCCCGGACGACTATGAGAAGCTGGATGTCGAGGAACGCTGGCTCGCCCGCGGCGCCGTCGTCCTGCGGCTGCCCATGGTCTACGGCCCGCACGACCAGCAGCGGCGAGAAGACCTCGTGCTCCGCCGGATCCGCGGAAGACGGCAGCGGATGCCCGTCGGCGCGGGCAACCTGCTGTGGACCCGCGCCCACGTCGACGACGTCGCGACGGGCGTACTCGCGGCGCTGGACACCCGGGCCGCCGACGGGCTGGCCATCAACCTCGGCGAACCACAAACCGTGCCCATCGTCGAGTGGCTCGCCCAAATCGTGCGCGCCGCCGACGCCGACCTGGAACTGGTACAGGTCCCCGACGGGGCACTACCTGCGGACTTGGCACTGACCGGAGCTCCGCCGCAGCACATCCTCGCCTCCGTGCAACGGGCCGAGCAGCTCTTGGCGTGGTCACCTGCCGACCCGGCTCTACGCGTCGCTGAGTCCGTGCGGTGGCACCTGGACAACCCGCCGGACAGTGCATGGACAGACGAAGACTCCCGCACCGACGACGCCGCCCTCGCCGCCGCCTGACTCGACGACTCCATATGCCGTCCCGGTCGGCCATCGGCTTGCGGATCGCTGCCGTATATGATTAGCAAGATGCCCTTCCCGACTCTGCTCGTGATCGACATGCAGCAGGCCTTTGACGACTCCTCGTGGGGGGAGCGCAACAACCCGGGTGCAGAGACTCGTGTCCGCGAACTGCTGGCGGGGTGGCGTGATGTTGGTGCACCCGTCATTCACGTGCGCCACGACAGCGCCTCGCCATCCGGGCTCTTTCGCCGTGGCACTCGAGCATTCGAGTTCAAGCCCGAGGCACGACCACTTCCGGGCGAGGTGGTCCTCGACAAGCGGGTCAACAGCGCCTTCATCGGCACCGACCTGGAAGAGCGCTTGAGGAACGCCGGGGCTGATCGCGTCGTCGTGGCCGGACTGACGACCGATCATTGCTGCTCAACGACGGCGCGCATGGCCGGCAACCTCGGCTTCGAGACATGGTTCATCGCCGATGCCACCGCGACCCACGCCCGGGCCGGCTTCGACGCCGAGACGATGCACCAGACCGGCCTCGCCAGTCTGGACGGCGAGTTTGCTCGCGTCATGACCACGGCTGACGCGATCCAACAACTTCACCAGCTCGTCTCGTCGCCGCAAGCGGATCCCTCCCGGCACGGCCGGTTTTCGGTCGCCAGGCTGCCGAGGGCGTCGCCGCTGGCCCTTTCCTTTGGGGACGGTCTATCCCGATAGATCGTCGGCGTGTGGCGTCCGCTAGGTAGCGTGCCTGTGTGGATGAGGCAGCCAGTCATCCGGACCCTGAGGCCGTGTGGCGGCCGCGTTTCCCGGAACTGTTCGGGAGCCGGACCCACGACTTCGCCGGGGTGGGATTCGGCCATCTCAGCCTGAGGTTCACGCTGTCCACCCCTCCTGACGCCTTGGTCAGCAATGTCAGGGTTATCGGCCTTCGTCGGGGCCGCATCGTGTTGTGCTCGAACGACCTGGGTTGGCGCTTCCTGCCCGGCGGCACCCGAGAGCCGGGCGAGCGGGTCCAGGACACCGCCGAACGTGAACTGCTGGAAGAGGCCGGTGCCGTTCTCCGCGGTCCGATGACCACGGTGGGGGCCTTCAAGGTGCACAACGCCGCGGCTCCCTACCGGCCGCACCTCCCACATCCGGACTCGTACTGGCTCTACGTCACCGCCGAGGTCGAGATCCGCCAGCCACCCACGAACCCGGCAAGTGGCGAGCATGTGACCGACGTGCTCGAACTGCCGCCAGGCGAGGCGATCGCCTACCTCGGACAGTTCGATAACGTCATGGCTGACACCCTGCGACTCTTCGTCGAGATGAGCGGCGTCGAACTTGGATCACCGGTCAACCCGCCTGAGGCCTGAGATCGCAGCTGTTCCCCCGATCGCTCTGCTGGGCCTTGGTCGAACGAGGCGCGACGGATTACTCGTCGAGACGGTAGATGTACTCGACCACGTCCCTGTCCACGCCGTCGGCATGCGCGGTCTCGGAGCCAACCTGGACGAAGCCCGCACGCGCGAGCACCTTGGCGGAGCCGATGTTGTGTTCGGCTACGCGTGCGAACAGCGGCCTCGTCAGCTCGATCTGAGCGAACGCGTCGAGCGCAGCCGAAGCAAGCCCCCTACCCCAACGGGTTGGGTCGATCCAGTAGGTGACTTCTCGCTCACTCTCCATCGTGAAGCTCCCAATCGTTCCTGCGAATGCGCCGTCGTCGTCGTCGATCGCAAGCAACGTGCAGTCCGAGTCGTTGCGTATGCGCTCGTAGTGCCGATCGAACGCTGCACGGTCAGAGGGGTCGGCTCTCGTGAAGGCCGCCATCGCGACAGCACCGGGATCTCGCTCCCACTCGAAGACCTGATCGAGATCGGCGTCCTCGACCATCCGAAGTCTGACGCTCATGCCAACCAACTGTAGGGATCACGACCGACAAGACGGGGCTGCTACGGAGACCATCCGCTTGCGGGGTGGCGCTGGCGGTAAGGGCTGGGGTGCGCAGGCGGCCAGCGGAGCCGGAAGTGGTTCGTCTACCGGGGACGGCTCGAACCGACGCCAAGCGTGCCGGGTGTTTGCGGGTGCTGTTCACAGGCGAGTCGCGGCAGCACCCCCGGCGTCGGCGCTCCCGTCACCCGGATAAGAGAACGAGACCTTTCCGCTCACCCCACTGTCACCTTCGTAGCGAAGGTAGGTGCTTACGGGAGGATGTCCCGAATCTCGTGGAACTTCGGTGGCGATCCGGGGTGAACTCTATGCGGCGGCTCCGATATTTTCGGGGGTCTGGGCCGTCGTGTCGGGGTGAGCGTGGCGGTGCAGGGCGGCCACGAGCTGGGGCATCTGCTTGTGCCCCTTGATCCGGCGGAAGGACCGTTCGGCGTTGAGCATGCCGGCCGCGGTCCAGCGCAGCACCATGTGGCCGTCTCGCCAGCGGGTAGTGGGTCAGTTTGACTGAGCCTGGTTGTCGAGCAGTCCGGCTATCTCGGTGACCGTCCACACGTGGTCAGCAACCCCCGCAGCCATGGCCGGAGTGGTCGGGTAGCCGCCTGCGGCCTTGGTGAGCGTCTTGTGCGGCCGAGCGAAGTTGTAGTGCATGTAGTGCAGCGACACGGCGTGCGCGAGGTTCTCGACCTTCTTGGAGAATCCGTTCGTCAGACGGGTGAAGCGGCGCATGCCCATCCGCATAGTGAGGTTCTGACGCTCGACGTAGGACGTGGAGACGAGCGCCTTGACCGGTTGGCCGGTGATCCGGCGCTTCTCAGTCCCGGTGCACTCAGCGGGGCTGTAGCGGCGCTCGTTGCCCATCCCGGCAGGCTCGCCGTAAAGCTTGACCAGCATCGCGTAGTCCACGTCAGCGCCAAACGTGTCCTCGACGGCGCTCAGGTAGGAGCGGTTGCCATCCGTGGTCAGTTGGACCCGGTTCGCCAGACGGCTGCGAAGGTCGGCCATGAACACGTAGGCGTCCTCGGCGGTGCGCTCGCCCACCAGCCACGATGGGACGAGCTTCGTGTCAGCGTCGATGGCGGTCCACGTCCACACGTCGCCGTAGCCGAACGTGCCCTGGTGCTCCTCGGGGACGTTCTTCTGCTTGGCGTAGCAGTAGGACCAGATTTCGTCGCATTCGATCCGGGTGCACGGCAGGTCGGTCAGAGTGGCGTCCTGATACTCGGCGCACGCTTCGCCCAGGTCGGTCAGCAGCTTGACGATGGTGTTCTTCGCCGCGCCGGTCACTCGCACCGTGGCACGGATGCTCATGCCCTCGACCAAACAGCCGACGATCCGTGCCCGCTGCTCCGTGCTCAACCGGTTGCTCATACTGACTATTATGCCTGACCGCTTAGGCATATTGTCAATGGGCCCAGTGGAGCCCATGCTTGTCGCTCAAGCATGGTGGTCACTCATCCCACAGTTCGAGTTGCAGCGGTCCCTTCTGGAAAACCTTGGCGAACTTGCGCTTGAAGTCGGCCATGTCGTCGCACAGCTTCATGATGGCGATCACCTGCTGTACTTGATTGTTTACCTTTTCGCGGCCATGCTGTTTCAACCACTGGTGGTGATTCTTTCGAAAATGCGGATCGGGATTGATCTTTCGTAGTTCGCGTCCGACATCAGGATCGACCGCGTCGTAGACGAACATCATGATGTACTTGCCCCAGCGGATAGGCCGGTTTCGTGCCGAGTACTTGACGCCCTCCAGACGCGCGAGCTCGATCCAGAACTCAGGTGGGAACATCTGGGCCCAGTCGGCCATTTCCTCCGCAATGAAGGCCTGAAGCTTCAGTTGCAGCGCTTGCTTACTACGGACTGCCTGGTAACCGGTCGCCTCATCAATCAGCGCAATGATGCCGAGCTTGGCCGTAGCGCGGACGATGATTTCTGCCATTTCCGCAAGACCCTGTTGGCGGCGAGACAAGGTTCCAGACTCGCGAGCCGCAAGATAGAGGTCGCATATCTCAATCAGCAACGTGGCTTCATACCCTGTCGCGACCGGACCACCGGGGACGCGAAATTGAATGGTTTGGCCTGCCAGACCAGAGGGATCGGCACCCGGCAGCCGTTCGATGTATCTGTTCAGGGCACCGCTATCGCGGCCTCTCGTAATGACTCGGACGACCTCGCGTTGCGTGATTACTCGACGGCCATCACTCAGTACGTGTCCCTCAATCTCAATATTTCCAATGGTCAGGCTGCCCCGAAACATGGAGTAGGGCATGTCCGGTTGGCCCGATACGGCAGTTAGAGCCCGACCACCGCCGCCGCCGCCGCGACTCTCATCTGACTTGGCCCACCGGGCCCGACTAGCAGCCTTCGCTATCTGACTTCGCTCTGCCGGTGTCAGCTTCTGCGCTCGGGCCCGACCGCCCTTGTATGACATGGACTCTTCGTTGTCTGGACTCACGCCGCCTCCATCGCTTGCTTGCCGGCAAGCATAGGAAGATGCTTGCCGGCAAGCAAGCCTTTGGAAGCTAGTCAGTCCTTGCCCAGCGTGCCGCTGCGGCCCTTCGCGCTATCTCCGACCGCTCCTCAGCCGTCAGCTTCGCGGCCCGCGCCTTGCCACCCTTGAGCCCGCCACGCCGCCCTAGCGCCACGGCTGCTGGGTCCTTGCCGTCGTCGGCAGGCTCGGCCTTGTCCTCGTCTGTGCTGTCCGCGACGATGGACGCGGCGAGCGAGTTGAGGTCGGCAGGGCGGCGCTTGCGTGAGCGGTCAGGCATAGCCTCATAGTGTCACGGTGCGCTCGCCGTTAGAAGCTTCAAGGCTTGACGACGGGGGTTGCCAGGTGTCCAGGTGGATGGACGGGTTAGTGATCGCCTCTTCAGCGATCCCCCCGCTGGGGCTGGGGCTATTGCAGGTTCAAGACGACGGCTCGCCGACCGCCCTGGTGCCGTTTGCGCTCATCGCATTCGCGTCCGTCGCCGTGATGCTGGCGGTGCGCGGGGCCAGAGACCCATCCGCAATAGCCCCGCCCGAGCCGTTGTGGCCGAGGTCACGATGGGGCGCATGGGCCTACGTGGCTGGACTGTTCTCGCTTCCGGCCACTCTGCTAGCGGCAGCGGCGGTCTCGATTCTCCACGAGCAGTGGCTGCCAGCTGCTGTGTTGCTCGCGATGACGATCACGCCTGTCCTCCTCAGAGTCACACACCTGACAACCACTAGACGAGCGAGGCGACAGAGCCGGTAGACCGCCGCCGAAGTCATCCGGCCATACCGCAATCCGCCTCAAACTGACCCACTACCCGCCAGCGGGTCACGTTGCGGTTCGTCGTGCGGGCGATGCTGATCATCGACTCGACGGGGTTCGAGGTGATGAGCGTCTTCGCCAGGCGACCGTCGATGCCCAGGCGGCTGACGGTGAACATCTCCT
>JAABUN010008142.1_pt1 | contig 10881 bp, 7 predicted proteins | sample 5559311 | NCBI WGS metagenome assembly JAABUN01 (sample SAMN10711877, study PRJNA513370) | rock metagenome | isolation source: Antarctica rocks | place: Antarctica: Victoria Land, Siegfried Peak sud | reverse complement strand
GCAATCGCGGGCGGTGCCGCAACCAACGGACACGCAGCAACCGCAGGCGGTGCCGCGACGAACGGACACGCAGCAGCCGTCAAGGGGGCCGCCACCACCGGCGGGGTCGCGCCCGTCAGCGGAGCCGCGACCGCCGAGCCGGCCGGACACGGCGTGCACGAGGCGTCGGATCCGAGCGTTCCGGTGCCGGAGCGGCTACCCGGTCTGACCGAATCCGATCTCGCAGCCGCGGCCGCCGACTCGTACCACGGGCGGCACCGGGACTCCAGCTGATCATCGGAACGCCGACAGCGACGACGATGATGGCGCACTGCATGGCTGTGCGGGCATCCTCGGCGTTTCGCGGGCAGATGGCCATGATCAACGCCCCCGGCAATGCGGCGGGAAGGTCGCCTGTCGCATCGTCGACCGATCGAAGCGCATTTTGGAGCCCTGGTGCCGTGTCGTATGCTGGTCGGGCTCCCAACGGCAAGCCGTTGGAGGCGGACTTCCGGTCCAGCCCCCATCGTCTAGCGGCCCAGGACCCCGCCCTTTCACGGCGGTAGCACGGGTTCGAATCCCGTTGGGGGTACTCGGTTCTCGATGCTGGAGCAGTCCGGTACGTTGGCCGATGCATGGCCCTGTGGCGCAGTTGGTTAGCGCGCCGCCCTGTCACGGCGGAGGTCGCGGGTTCAAGTCCCGTCAGGGTCGCACCGTGCGGGGCCGGCTCGAGAGATCGGGCTGGCCCCGCGCTTGGGCCAGGTAGCTCAGTCGGTACGAGCGTTCGCCTGAAAAGTGAAAGGTCGCCGGTTCGATCCCGGCCCTGGCCACCAGTGCGCGCCCTGTGCTGTGGGCGCGCCGCCATCGTCCAGTGGCCATCCAGCGGCGGTGCCCCACCCGCCCGGGTGGCAGAAACGCGATCACGAGTGGCGCCAACCGAACTGGGGCTCGTATCCCAGTAGGCGGCGGGCCTTGTCGATGGACAGCAGCGTCTCGTGTTCAGCCAGTTCCTTGCGGACCTCCAGGTCCGGGAACACCTCGGCGGCCAGCGAGGCGCTGGATCGGGACATCACCGTGTCGGCGTTGGCGATGATGAAGATGTTCCGGCCGGGCAGCTCGGCCTGCAACCCGAGCCGGACCGCCTGCGCGCCGTCCCGGGCGTCGATGTAACCCCAGACGTTCCATTGCCGCAGGGCGGGATCCGTGTCGAAGTCCGGGAACTCCTGGTAGTCCTCGGGTGACATCACGTTCGAGAAGCGCAAGCCGATCATCGTCAGCTGCGGATCCCGGCGGCAGAACTGCAGCGCCATCTCCTCCTCCAGCGTCTTGGCCAGCGAGTACGAGGACTCCGGGCGCGGGTGGTACTCCTCGTCGACCGGAAGGTAGGGCGGCGGATTCTCCGGACTCATCGGCAGCCCGAGAACCGTCTCACTGGAGGCCCAGACCACCCGCTTGATGCCGGCCGCCTTCGCCGCCGAGAACACGTGGTAGGTGCTGAGGATGTTGTTGTCGAATGTCGCCGAATCGGTGGTCAGACCCGGTGCCGGGATCGCCGCCAGGTGCACCACCGCGTCGATCCGGCTGTACCGGTCATCGACGGCGTGCAGCGCCTCGAACGTCTGGCCGTAGTCGGTGAGGTCCACCTTGACGTGCACCGCGTCCGATCCGGGCGAGGAGACCCGATCGATGTTGACCACCTGATACCCGTTCTCCAGCAGATCGGTGACCACGGCGTGACCGAGTTTCCCGCTGCCGCCGGTGACGGCGATCCTGCTCATCTGAGTTCCTACTTCCTGTCGAGGTGATGCGCCGGACGGACGATCCCTGCTGTACTTCCTACCCCGAGCCTGAAGCCTGCTCGCGGCGGCCGGGTCCACTGGCACTTACCTGGAGACCGAAGGTCGACGGCGAACGCCCTTGTCGCCCACCGATTCCGGCCTACGCTGGACAGGGTGACGTCAACGACCACAGACCTTCCCGCACCCGAGATCTCCACCGTCGGCCAGCTACGGGCCGCAGGTCACCGCTACCGCAGTGTCAAGCAGGAACTCCGCGACAATCTCGTCGAGCGGCTGCGCTCCGGGCTGCCCTCACTTCCCGGGATGGTCGGGCTCGACGACACCGTGGTGCCGGAGGTAGAGCGAGCCGTCCTGGCCGGTCACGACTTCGTGCTGCTCGGCGAACGCGGCCAGGGCAAGACCCGGCTGATGCGCACCCTCGCCGGGCTGCTCGACGAATGGACGCCGGTGATCGAGGGTTCCGAACTCAATGAGCATCCGTTCCTACCGATCACCGTCGGTTCGCAGGCAATGGCGGATGAGCTGGGTGACGACCTGCCGGTCAGCTGGCTGCACCGCAGCCGCCGCTACGCGGAGAAGCTGGCCACTCCGGACACCAGTGTCGGCGACCTGATCGGAGACGTCGACCCCACCCGGATCGCCCAGGGCCGTCATCTCGGCGATCCGGAGACTGTGCACTACGGTCTGCTGCCGCGCGGCAACCGCGGCATCTTCGGCATCAACGAGCTTCCCGACCTGGCCGAGCGGATCCAGGTGGGCCTGTTCAACGTGCTGGAGGAACGCGACATCCAGATCCGCGGCTACGCCCTGCGGCTGCCGCTCGACCTGCTGATGGTCGCCTCGGCCAACCCGGAGGACTACACGAACAGGGGCCGGATCATCACCCCGCTCAAGGACCGGTTCGGTGCCGAGATCCGCACCCACTACCCGCTCGACACCGCCGCCGATGTGGACCTGATCCGGCAGGAGGCCGAACCGGTAGCCGAGGTGCCCGAGCACCTGCTCCAGGTGATCGCCCGGCTCACGCATGAACTGCGCGGGTCCACCTCGATCGACCAGCGATCCGGCGTGTCCGCGCGGTTCCCGGTGGCAGCCGCCGAGGCGATCGGCGCCGCCGCGCTGCGCCGGGGAGCCCTCGCCGGCGAGAACGACCCGGTGGCCAGGATCGGGGATCTGGCGCCGGTGCTGGCCACGCTGCGCGGCAAGCTGGAGTTCGAGATGGGCGAGGAAGGACGCGAGGCGGAGGTGCTGGAGCACATGCTGCGGATGGCTACCGCCGGCGTGTTCCGGGAATTGACCCGCGGGCTCGACCTCAGCGGCCTGACGGACCGCTTCTCCGATGACCTTGTCGTCGAGACCGGTGCGCTGGTTCCCGGGCGGCAACTTCTGGAACAGCTCGGCACCGTTCGGGGCCTGTCCAACCTGCTCGCAGCGGTCGGCATCGGCGAGGACAGCGTCACACCCGGCCAGGTGGCGGCGGCTGTTGAATTCGCCCTGGAGGGACTGTTCCTGAACCGCCGGCTCAGCAAGGAAACGACAGCCGGACCCGCCGGCACCACGATCTACGGCAGCTGACGATGGCTGCCGCTGATTCTCCATACGGGCGGGATCCCCGAGGACGGTTCCGGTACCGCTCCTGGCACGACGGGCCCGATCCGCTGGCACCACCGTTCGACGTCCGCGCCGTTGTCGACGACATCGGCCAGCAGCTGATGACCGGCCGCAGCCTTCGGGACGCACTGGAGTCGTTGCGGCGCAACGGTTCCGAGGGCAGGCAGGGTGTCGACGAGCTGCAGCGCCGGATTGCCGAGAAGCGCCGTGAGCTGTCCCGACGCGGCGACCTCACCGGTGCCCTGTCGTCGGCACGGTCGGCACTGGATCAGGCGCTGGCCGCCGAGCGGGAAACCCTGGCTGCGGCCGACGACGATCAGGCGCGACTGGCCGAAATGACCTTGGACGCGTTGCCGGACACCACGGCGGCCGCGATCCGCGAACTCGAGGACTACCAGTGGCGTAATCCGGAAGCGGCCGAGCAGTTCCGGGCGATCTCCCGCAGTCTGCGCGACCAGCTGCTGAACCAGCAGTTCAGCGGCCTCAAGCAGGCGCTCAGTTCCTCCGATCCCGATGCGCTGCAGTCGATCCGCGACATGTTGGCCGACCTGAACAAGCTGCTCGCCGACCACGCCACCGGCCAGGACACCCCGGAGCAGTTCGCCGAATTCATGCAGCGGCACGGGGAGTTCTTCCCCGAGCAGCCGAAATCCGTTGACGAGTTGATCGACCAGCTGGCCCGCAGGCAGGCCGCCGCCGAGCGGCTGATGCGGTCGTTGACCCGGCAGCAGCGCGCGGAACTGGAAGACCTGATGGACCAGGCCATCGGACAGGACATTGACCTGGCGTCCGAACTGGGCCAGCTGCAGGACAACCTGCGCAGTCTGCGCCCGGGAACGATGCGCGGCCAGGGATTCGACGTGGACGGGGACGAACCGCTGGACTTCGGGCAAGCCGCCGGCGTCGTGGGTGAACTCGCCGAACTGGAGGAACTGGAGGCACAGCTGGCCGGTGAACATCCGGGGGCCACCCTGGACGACGTCGACGTGGGCGTGCTGGAGCGGCACCTGGGCGGAGACGCGGCCCGCGACGTGCGGGCGCTCAGAGAACTGGAACGGGAACTGGAGCGGCAGGGCTGGGTGCGTCGGTCCTCCGCCGGACTGTCCTTGTCGCCCAAGGCATTACGTCGTCTTGGCCAGACGGCCCTGCGGAAGATCTTCGCCGACCTGGACGCGCACGGCGCCGGAAATCACGACGATCAACGGACCGGGGCCGCGGACGAACGCACCGGCGCCTTCCTGCCCTGGGAGTTCGGCGGCGAGCAGCAGTTCGACGCCGTGCGCACCGTCACCAACGCGGTGCTGCGAACCGCGGCCACCACCGCCTCTCGCGACGTGCCCGCATCGGAGCACATCATCGGTGACCCGGGCAGCTCGGCGAAGGCCGGACCGGTGCTGCTGGAACCCGACGACTTCGTGGTCGCCGAGACCGAACGCCGGACCCGAGCAGCCGTCGCGCTGTGCGTGGATCTCTCCTTCTCGATGGTGATGGAGGACCGATGGTTGCCGATGAAGCAGACTGCCATCGCGCTCAGTCATCTGATCTCCAGCCGGTTCCGGCAGGACGCCCTGCAGATCATCGGATTCGATCGGGTCGCACGCACCATGACGCCGATGGAACTGGCCGAGATCGAGCCGGAGTGGGTCAAGGGCACCAACCTGCAGCACGCCCTGATGCTGGCCACCCGCCACGTCCGCCGGCATCCCGAGGCCGAGCCGGTGATCCTGGTCGTCACCGATGGGGAGCCGACCGCCCACCTGGAAGACGGCTTTCCGGTGTTCAGTTGGCCGCCGGCCCCTGAGACCATCAGGGCGACAGTGGCCGAGGTGGACGTGGTGTCCCGGATGGGCGCCACCCTCAACATCTTCCGGCTCGGTGACGACCCCGGTCTTGCTCGGTTCGTCGACGCCGTCGCCCGCCGCTCCGGTGGCCGGGTCTTCGCCCCGTCGGCCGATCGGCTGGGGGAGTACGTGGTGAGCGACTACCTGCGGGCGCGACGCGGACGCTGACGTCGCCGGCTTCCGGGCCGGGTGCCGCTGCAGGTTGCCGGTGCCAGATGCCGATGCCCCTGCCGGCTACCCGGGGGCGGACGGTTGGGCAAACTCCCGCACAACGGTTGGCCGCCGACCGACGTTGAAAGGGTGAGTACCCGCAAGGAGGCCGCCGGCGGCGACCAGACAGCGGCACTCACGTCGACAGCCGGCCTGATTGAGAGGGCGGGGAATGCGCTTCGAGACGTTCGTGACCGAGCAGGCTGCGGCACTGCTGCGGCATGCGACCATCGTCAGCGCGGACCCGCACCAGGCGCCGGATCTGGTGCAAGCCGTCCTGGAGCGGGCACTCGCGAGGTGGGCGAAGATCGATGATCTCGATCGGCCCGACCTCTATGTGCGTCGGACGGTCGTCAACGAGTTCCTGTCGGTGCGTAGGCGCTGGCGCCGTACCTACCCCACGGATGTGGTTCCGGAGCCTGAACCGGCACCCGACATCGCCTGCGGGGTGGTGCTGCGCGACACCATGATCGTCGCGATTCGTATCCTGCCACCTCGAGAACGGGTAGTGGTGGCCCTGCGGTACTGGTCCGGGATGAAGGAGGCCGAAATCGCCGCTCAGCTGGGATGCACGGAGTCGACGGTGCGGTGTTATCACCTCCGCGCGATGCGCCGGCTGCGGGCCGCGATCGGCGCGCCCGGTCCTGCTGACGCTGAACAGGCCGATACGCAGCGTTTCCAACAGCTTTCAGCCGATCCGGTCGAGCGGACTTCGACTTCGCTGCCCCACTGAACACCAGGAGCTGAACCATGTCCGACTTCGTTGCGCAAGAACCGCAGCAAGCACCCAAGTCTTTGAGTGACGACCAGCTGCATGCTGCGCTCCTCGACGCCTACAGACACCTCGCCGATCAGGCGCCGCGCGGTTCGACGTTGCTGCTGCCCACCGAGCATCGATCGCACCGCGGCCAGGTGGCGATGGTGATGGCTGCCGCCGTCGCCGCGATCGCGATCCCGACGGTCGTGATCACCCAGATCGCGCGTCCGGGAGGCAGCATCCTGCCGGGCGGGCCGGTTACTGTATCGACACCGGTCCCCGCGCCCTTCACCGGATCGCTCACTACGACGCCGCCCGCCACGAAGACGGTGCATTCGACGCCGATGGCCACCGTGGTGCAGGCGTCGCCGCCTGGGACAGCCACCGTGGTGCAGGCGTCGCCGCTCGGGACAGCCACCGTCGTGCGGGTGTCGCCGCCCGGGACAGCCACCCTAGTGGTGGCGACGACGCCCGCCGCCGCTTCCACCGAGTCGGGGTCGAGCACGCGAACCTACTCTCCGATGACCGGTTCCGACTCCTGGTCCACCGTGCAGCGAGCACCGTTCATTGTCGGATACCTGCCGGCCGGCTACCGGTACCGGGGTGCCCAGTCCCAGACGGACAAGGACGGCGCGCCAGGGATGATCACGCTCGTCCACACCAAGGCCGACTCGGCGACGATCTGCGTATCCCTGTACCGCTACGACCAGCACAGCTGGAATTGGGACAGTCAAGCAAAGTCGGTGGAGGTCAACGGCCTGCCGGCGCGGGTGACGGACGGAATGGTGATGATCAGGTACGGGTCGGCGCTGATCACCGTTTTCGCCAAACAGCGCGAAGGGTCAGGCGAGCTGTTGGCGGTCGCCCGCGGGCTCTCCCTGGCCAAGGATCCGGCCGACGAATCCACCTGGTTCGCCATTGCGAGGGCCGTTGGTTAATGGCACGGTCGGTGGTCGGCGGCACCTCAGCAGGACCGCACCGCATGCCCCGCTGTCGGGTCAGGACTCCGCTTCGGCTGCCAACCGTGCCAGCGAGTCGTCCAGCTGTTCCTCGCTGACCAACGGGAACTTGACTTTCTTCAACAGGTCCTTGTCGGTGACCTTCGACCAGTCGTAGGTCAGGGACACGTCGGTGGAGTCATGGCCGCTGGGCGTGAGCTCCCACATCCATTCCCAGCCGGGCGGCTCGGTGCCGGCCGGTGCCGTCTTCCAGGCGATCAGCTTGTTGGGGACGAAACCGGTGACGGTGTTGTCCGTCTGGTAGTCACCGCCCATGTGATCGCCGGTCATGTTCATCCGGAACACGTCGCCCGCCTCGGAGATCCGCTGCGGCTTCTCGGCCGAGCGAACGAATCCGGAGCCGTCGAGCTGAGCGTGCGCATCCGGGTTGCTCAGCAGATCGAAGATGCGCTCAGCGGGGGCTGGGATGGTTCTCGTCACTGTCAATTTGTCGTCCATCACCCCAGTGTGCGCCTTGGGGCCGACCGGTGCAGATTCTGGTCTGCTGGCCCAGACACAGCGACCCCGACTGACGGTGTAGTGACGCGGTTCTGCCGGCGCTGATCTCGCGTTCATGTAGCCGGCCGAGCGATCAAGACCAGTAGCGGTGAACGACCGGATCGGATCCGCTGCGGACGTCCCTGATGTGGACGTGTTTGCCGACGTTGGGCGCTTCCAGCATGTACGGGACACCGTCGAAGATGCCGAGGTAGACGGCGACGTGCCCGTCGTAACCGACGATGTCCCCCGGCCGGGCGTCCTTCCAGTCCACGTCCTGCCCGGCCGACCGTTGATCCGCCGAATTGGTGCCGACGCGGAAACCGGCTTGTGCCAACACATATGCCGTCAGGCCGGAGCAGTCCAGGCCGACCAGACCCTGACAGGAGTTCTTCGCCCCGCCGCCGCGCGAGCACCCCTCGTCCGCGGGTCCGTCGTCGGTGCCGCCGCCCCAGACGTACGGCGTTCCGAGCATCGCCAGCCCGGCCGCCAAGCCCTTTGCCATGTCCGGTGTTGGAGCGATGATCGTGCGGCCGGCCAAGCCGTCCGGAACGAAGGAGTTGTCCGGGATCACCACGCCGGTTCCCCGCACGCTCACCGCCCCGGCGCTAAGCGTCGGGAAGTATCGCGAGAACAGGAAGTAGAAGTTCCGGTTGCCGTAGGTGCTGCAGGCGTCGCCGACGCCCGGGTAGGACGCCAGCGCCGCGGCGTTCGGCTGATAGGGCGTGTAGTTGTAGAGCGCTGCCGTTGCCTTGTTCCGGATGGTGACAGTCGCGCCGCCGCAACCACTTTCCCGGACGTTGTACGGGATCTGGGTGGTCTGGCCGGCGCGGAAGTTGTACTTGCCGGGATCCACGACGTACCGCGACCACTGCTTGGCCATCCCGGTTGCCTGCTTGACGAAGCCGGAGTGCTCCGGGTCGCAGCGAGCGGTGCCGCCGGGACCGGAGTCCGGGCAATGCCAGCCCCACGCCGCGTCGTAGTCGGCTGCCTGGACGTGGTTCGCGGTCAGCAGACCGGATTCCTTCTGCAGCGTCACCAGCATCACCTGCGGGTTGACGTGGCAGGCCAGCGAGGCCTTCCAGATCACCTCGGCCGCATCGTCGGTTCCACCGGGGATCGTCAGGCAGTACTTGTTCGCCTGCACCGTCGGGATTCGCAGCCGCAGGTTCTTCAGGCAGCGGTCGCCGGTGCAGGCGGCGCCCTGCGCAGCGATGAACGCCCGGATCTGTGTCAGCGACATCGCTGCGGAGTTGAAGAACACCTTGTCGGAGATGATGTAACCGGGATCGAACGTGTCCGGCACTCCGGAGGCGGCTTCGTTGTCCTGCGGGCAGGTGTCCGCTGCGGGATGGAAGTCGTAGGCCGGCGTATGCTGGTATAACTTTTTGACCAGGGCGTCCGCGGTGGTGCGCCAGCCGTTGTACCGCAGGCTCAGTTGCTTGCGTTGCACCAGTTCGGCCAGCGCCCAGTCCGGTCGCGGATCGGCGGCGTATTTCGGCGCCCTGGCCAGCAGGGCGCTGTAGAACATCCGGGTGGCGCCGATGGCGTCGGTCCGGTCGTACTTCAGGTAGCCCCGATGCGGCTGCTGGAACAGCCCCGCGAAACCGTCCCGCTCGGCGAACGGGTCCAGCGCGGACTCGTTCATGGCCACCAGCAGGGCGATCCGGACGCCCCGCTGGTCCACCTTCATCGCCTTGCCGACGGAGATGATGGTCGCCGCGGTCTGTACCTGGGCGTTGCCCAGTTTGGCCCGGCCGAAGGTGCCGCCGGTCGGTGCTGATCCGGGCGTCTGCTCGGTGGTGGTGCAACCCCGGTCGCTGCGCGGTGACCCGGTCAAGTGCGGTGTTCCGCCGGCATAGTCCACGACGGCCGCCCGGTGGTCCGGCCGGCCGCTCGAGGCCGTCGGACCGGTCGAATCCGTCGCCGACACCGCACCGATCTGCCCGTGAGCCAGCCCCGGACCACCGGCGGCGGCGATGACGGCGACCACCAGGCCGACGGTCAGCGTGAGCAGCTTCCACCACAGGGAACGCAGTCCCGGACGCTGAATCTGCGACGGTGTGGTGCGCTGCGGCACGTGCTCACCCCTGTTTGCTCCGGTCGGCCGGGTTCCGTCGGTTCGACGCTAGGAGCACTCTTCGGTTCCGTCGATGGGCACTTCTGCCCAGCCGGGCCCGGGAGAGCAGCCGCCGTTAGATTGGCCGGATGACGAGCCCCACCGACGATCCGGAACCCGAACTGATCGCCAGGGTGCAGGGCCGGCTCGGGCATCTCACCCTGAACCGGCCGGCCCAGATCAACGCGCTGAGCGTCGAACTGATCACCCTCTTGCAGGACCGGCTGGCAGAGATGGCCGAGGACGACAGGGTGGAGCTGGTGCTGGTCGACGGCGCGGGGGAGCGCGGATTGTGCGCCGGCGGCGACGTGAAAGCGCTGTATTCGGGGATCGTCACCGGCGCGGGACCGGGGGAGTTCTTCACCCGCGAGTACGCCATGAACGCCGCGATCGCCCACTATCCGAAGCCGTACGTGGCGGTCATGGACGGCATCACCATGGGCGGTGGAGTCGGCATCTCCGGTCACGGCTCCGTGCGCATCGTCACCGAACGGAGCAAGGTCGCCATGCCGGAGACCGCGATCGGGCTGTTCCCGGACGTCGGCGCTCTGTACCTGCTGGCCAGATGCCCCGGCGAACTCGGCACCCACATGGCGCTGACCGGGGCCCGGTTGGACGCCACCCAGTCGCTACGCGCCGGCCTGGCTTCCCACTTCCTGCCGACCGGCCGGTTACCAGGACTGCTCGAGCGGCTGAGCAGTGGCCAGGCTGCGCTCGACGACATCAATTGGCCGGCGCCGCCCCCGGAACCGCCAGGGCTGGAACCCGGCTGGATCGACGCCTGCTACGCCTCGGACAGCATCCACGAGATACTCGGGCGGTTGGACGGCCGCCCTGAGGAAGCCGCCAGGCTCGCGGCGGCCACCATCAGATCGATGTCGCCCACCTCGGTGACCGTGACGTTGGCTGCGATCCGCCGGGCCAGGTCGATGACCGTGGATGGAGTGCTCCGGCAGGACGCGTCGCTGATCCCGCACTTTCTCACCCATCCCGACCTCCGGGAAGGCATCCGGGCGCAGGTGATCGACAGGGATCGCCGTCCACGCTGGAACCCGGCCACGCTGGACAG
>JAABUN010008140.1_pt1 | contig 10881 bp, 10 predicted proteins | sample 5559311 | NCBI WGS metagenome assembly JAABUN01 (sample SAMN10711877, study PRJNA513370) | rock metagenome | isolation source: Antarctica rocks | place: Antarctica: Victoria Land, Siegfried Peak sud | reverse complement strand
GCCGGCACCCTCGCTCAAACACCAGCACTCTCACCTGATGGCACTGGGGAAGGGGTTTCGGCTCGCTTCTTCCCGGCCGCGAGCAACAACAGCAACAGCCCGGAGATCCCCAACCCACATGCGACAGCCAGCCAGGACAGCACAGCCGATGAAGTGCCGGCACCGATCGGTCGGTACTGGACCCGTGAACTGAAGATGTCCTGCGTTTGGCTGGCCTTGTCTCCGTTGCGGGTGTCATCCCATGCCACCAAGGTCAGCGCGTCCAGAGCGACCATGCCGGGAGCCTGCCGGATATCGGCGTTGCCGTACCAAACTCCCGTTCTGCGGCCGATCGACTGGTCGGTGATCCTGAGGTTGCTTGACCACGTCGCACCGTTGTCCTGTGACGTGGACATGTACACGTCATTGGCAAAGTTCCCGTTGTTATTCCGGAAGTCCCACCAGGCAACCTCGACCCGACCATCAGGAGCAACAGCTACTTCGGGGTGATACTGACCGGTCAAGGCGTCGGGCGGATCGTCGCTCAATCTCTTCGGCTCGGTCCACGTAGCGCCACCATCGGTTGACCGTTCGTAGTAGACATCGTGAACCCACTTGACCTTCTCAGACGTCTCAGATTCATACACGAGGTGCAGGGTTCCAACACCATCTCCCTCACCGGACCACTCCAGCGCCGGATAACGGAATGTCTCTGTCGCCGGACTGAGCTCTGTGACGGAGAAGGTCTTCCCTCCGTCAGTCGATGTGGACAGAAAGACCGCCGTATTGTCCATCTGTGGTCCATTACCGAAACGGGCGTTCCAGACTGCGTATAGTTTGCCGGCGTCGTCGACTGTCAGGTCCGGCCAGTAGTACTTGACCTCGTCTGCGCCCGGCACTTCGTCCATCTCGGCGGCTTTCGCTAGACGCTCGCGGTTCGCGTCGTCCTCAAAGTACTTGGCGGTCAGATCAACCGGCTCCGAGAATGCTTTACCCGCATCAGTCGACGCAGCCATCACCGGCAGTTCGCGGTCTCGATAGGTCGCCTTCCATCCGAGGTAGACGATGTCCTCGTCGCCGCTGGCCTTATCGATGACTAGGCTCGATACCGGACGGTTGTTCTCTTGGCTGTCGCCCTTGAGACCGCGAGCGTCGCGGACGACGGTCGTCTCCCAGGAATCACCGAGATCCGTTGATCGGGCCACGATGGGGCTGACATTGCCCCGCCAACCGCCACCTCGCCCGATCGGCCAGTCGCTGAGCGTGTCCTGGACGTCCCATCCGGCGTACGCGTAGTAGAGGGCACTGTCGCGACCGAAAGCGGTGACTGCTTGCGGTGGTCCTGTCTCGGTCTGGAAGCAGAAAGGGTATCCCTCCCTGACAGGGGACGTCGCCGGAGGATCCCAGGTTCGGCCCCGGTCCTGCGATCGCAGTAGCCCGCATGTTCGGGATCTGATCTCTGCGGCGGCGGCGACGATGACCTGTGGGTTGTTCGGGTCGACGGCGATGGTCGGTGCCGAGTACATCCGGGCCGGGTTCCTATCGTCGTTGGTGGCCTGGACGGCCTGCAGCACCCGGGGGGGCTCTGCCGCCTGCCCCACCGAAGCGGGTGGCATCAGCGTGAGGGTGAGCAAGGCGATCGTCACGCCGGCGCTGGCTTGCCGTCGGTTCATGATCGCGACCTACGGGCGGAGTTGCGCTGCTGGAGCACAAGAACGTAGAAGGCGATGGTCAGGACCCCCATGACGCCCATCGTCGCCAGTACCAGTCTCACGAACTCGCCTACCGAGAAAGGATCCGACTCAGTCAAGGTGGCTGGCCTCGCTTCTCTTTCAAACCCTGCTGGAAGGCCTAACGGAGGACCCCCTGGCCCCACGATCGTCACGGCTGCCTGCCCTGGAAAGCGACTTGGATTGCCCTCGGCGTCCTGCTGCACTGCGTACAACACGGACCGTCCGGCGGCAGTGCCCACGGGAATCTGCACGTTGCCTTTGATGACGTTGTCCGGACTCGGCTCAAGCTCGGCCAGGACCTGACCGTCGGTGCTTCCCAGACGGATGAAGGTGATTTCAGTGTAGGAGAAACCACTCACCTCGACGATGTCACCCGCTGCGAGCTCCTGCCTGGCGACTTCCAATATCGAGAAGTTGTGACGAGCCGAAGCAGGCGCCTGCACGAATGCAAGAGTGACCGCGACGAACGCGAACAAGAGGGGAAGCCGACGGGCCACCATATGAGCGTTCCTCCGAATGATTTCCGTGTTGTTGGTAGAAGGAAAGCATGCCTTCAGGGGTCTCAGCACCCGCTGTGGGTGCAATCTAGGATTTGCTCCTCAGGCATCGTTCGCCATCTTGCGCCGGTTGACAATCACCAGCAGCACCATTCCCACTCCTAAGCCAAGCGCCGATCCGGCTGCGATGAGTGCCCAGCTTGGGACGGAAGAGTCTTGGCTAGATGTGGGACCGTTGAGCTGGAGACTGGCGAAGTATGCGTCCTCGGCTTGCGTCTCGTTGCTTCCGGCCCTCGGGTCCTGCCAGGAGAAATAGACGTTGTCGTCGGTGGAGGCGATTCCCGTTGCCACGGAAGCGTTGACGTTATTGGACCAGACACCCAAGGACCGGTCGATGGCTCGATCGTTGATCTTGATGTTGCGAGAGAACGTACGGCCTTGATCCGAGGAGGAACTGTAGTACACATCCAGAAGGCCCCGGTCGCGGCCGGGGCTTGCTGGCGGCCGTGGGCTGTTACGCGCATCATTCCAGGCGACATCAAGACGCCCCCCGGGCGCGATAGAGATACCCGGCAAAGAGTGGTTGACGCCTTTGTTGGCGTCGTCATTTACGGTCTGCCGCGGACCCCACGTCTTGCCGCCGTCCGTGGATGCACGCAGGTAGATGTCAGTTCGGTCTTTTCCCTCCCCAGTCAAGGCGAAGTTCATGGGGTCTTTCGTGCTGTACCAGGCTATGTAGACAGCCTCAGAGTTGGGATCCGCGGCGATGACTGGCGGCCGATAGTACGCCTGAACACCCTGGTCGATCGGTGTGCGTTCCCAGGACTTGCCGTGATCGGTAGAGCGCACGTAGTAGATGGGGACCGGTTCCGCTCGGGCGATCGGAATGGGAAGAGTCGGGCTCGCCAAGGGCTTGCCGAACCCCTTCGACCAGTAGGCGGCATGAACCGTCCCATCTTGACCGACACTGATCCACGGGTGCTCACTTCCCTGCAAGATGCTGATGTCGAAAGGTTCCCCGAAAGTCTTGCCGCCATCAGCCGAGGCGGCCACGACCGCCTTGACCGGTTCCTTTGGGCTCTGCCATTCGCCTTGTGCCCAGCCAACATAGATGCGCATCGGATCGGAAGGGTCCACGGCGCCAACTGGCGCGTAATTGTAGCCGTGGTGAGGATCCTCCTTCGGCCCCTCATAGACGAGCCGCACATCGAAGGAGCGTCCCCCGTCGGTGGAGCGGGCCAGGTACACATTGCGGGGCACGAATGATCGAGTGCGAGGGAACTCAGCCGTCGGGACCCTGGTGTCACGCAACAGCGCCTTCGGATCATTCGCGGTCGTCACCACGTACAGAACTCCGTCTTCATCGAAGAACGGCATGACGTGGGGCCCGTACTCGGAGCCGATCGAGCAGTCCGTGAAGGGTTCGACGTGAAGACTGCCCCCTTGGGACCAACTCCGCCCGTCATCGGTCGAGACGTTCACTGCGCAATTTCGAGACCCCCGTACATCCACCTCCGCGACGACCAACTCCCCGTTCTTCGGGTTCCGAGCGATCAACGGGGTGGCATGAGCGCGCACCGGGTTCGGGTTCGACGTGACTTGTACAGCCCCCGTCACGACGGCCTGCTTGCCTTCTTCCTGCGCCGAAGCTGGAGCGGCCACGACGAAACAAGCCACTAGTGCAACAACGTGAGGCAGCCTTCTCACACGCAACCTCCTGAGCCATCCTTCACAGAGTGAACGCCGCGCCGGAACGACGGCGGCTGAAGCATGGCTTCGGAGCGCATATAGGTCAAGCCTGCCCCATGAGAAAACCTCACGGACACATCTAGGCGTCAGGTCGACAGCGGCATCTCAAGTCACTAACCGAAACTTCGGGAGCCGTCAATACTGGACCTGAACACATAGCGGCAACGAATAGGGCCTCGTAGCTTGGCCAATGGGCAGGTCCGCTTGAGCTCACGGTCTCCCGCTCGACCTCCTTGACCGTGGTCGCGTCAGACGTCGTCGTCCCGAGCGTGCGCCGGCATCCACGTCGGCCTGCTTGCACCAGCCCCGCAACGTGCCCGGGTTGACGCCCACCCGCGGGCCGATCCGCTTCACCGCGGCGTTCAACGTCAGGTCAGGCGCTTGCTCGCGGGCCTCCGCGACGGGCCGCTGCGCTCGCTTCTGCCGCTCGTTCGGGTACTTCCTGAGTGCTGGCACTGGACCACTCTCCCGTGGCTTCAGCGCCTCCACCAGACTCGGGGCGGTTCATCTTCCGCGCCCCGTGATGCCGATCAGGTCGGCTCCGCGCCGGGACGGCCCTCTTCGATGACGTAGCTGGCTCTGGTCCGTATGGGGGCGCCGCGCCGACTCACGAAGTCGACGACGCGAAAGTCCACCGTCCAGTCCGTGGCGGTGACCGTGTTGCGTACGTAGCCGCGGTTGCGGTTGATGAACTTGATGTGTGGGTTCTCAATCATCTGTGCCCCGTCATCAGGCCCTGTGTCCTGGCCGTCGCCTCCGCTGGAGACTGACGTGCCGGCCAACTCGGTGGCCACGGTGGCCGAGGTGGGGTCGTTGAAATCGGCCTTGACGTCGCACACGTAGTTGGCGTGCACGTCGCCGGTGAGCACCACCGGATTCGAGGTGCCGGCCTGGACGAGGTGATCGCGCAGGGTGTCCCGCTCGTTCACGTAGTTGTCCCAGGCGTCGTCGCTGAATGCCGTTCCTGGCCCGAGTAGCTGGTCACGCTGGGAGAAGAAGACCTGTTGCGCCAGCACGTTCCACAGCGCGGTCGGCCCGGTTACAGCCTGGCGCAGCCAGCGTTCCTGCTCGTCGCCCAACATGGTGCGCCCCGGATCGGTTCGCTGCGCGTCACCGGCCTGGTCGCTGCGGTACTGGCGGGTGTCGAGCACGTGGAAGTCAACGAGCCCGCCGAAGGTGAGTCGACGATAAAGCTGGATGTCGATGCCGCGCGGCAACGACGACCGGCGCAGCGGCAGGTGCTCGTAGTAGGCCTGGAAGGCCGCCGCGCGGCGGGCCAGGAACGCCTGCTGGGACTGAAGGCGCGGATCCTGTGGGATCTCATCCGCCCAGTTGTTGTTCAGCTCGTGATCGTCGAACACGACGATCCACGGGAAGGCGCCATGGGCGGCCTGAAGGTCAGGATCGGTCTTGTACTGCGCGTGCCGGCGCCGGTAGTCCTCGAGGGTGACTGCTTCCCCGTCCCCTTCGTGCTGGCGTGGCGGATCGGTACCGGGCGCCCCCTCGTAGATGTAGTCGCCGAGCTGCACCACCACGTCCAGATCCTCCTCAGCCAGGTGCGCGTGCGCGGTGTAGAAACCGCTCGCGAAGCTCTGGCAGGAGGTGAACGCGAACGCCAGCCGGTCCAGGCGAGCACGAGGGTCAGGGGCGGTTGTCGTCCGACCGACCGGGCTGATCTCCGAGTCGGCCCGGAATCGGTAGAAGTACTCCGCGCTTGAGCGCAGGCCGCCCACCTCGGCGTGGACGGAGTGCGCAAGCTCCGGCCGTGCCAGATCGGTTCCCTCGGCAACCACCCGCCGGAAGTTCTCATCGGTCGCGACCTGCCACTCAACAGCCACCGGCCGGTTCGGCATGCCACCCCCGCCATCCTCGAAGAACGGGAACGGGGCCAGCCGGGTCCACAGCACCACACCGTCAGGCAGTGGATCACCAGAGGCCACGCCGAGCGTGAACGGTGCCCGGACCGGCCCGCGGCCGCTCTGCCCCCCCGACATCGATCGGCCCAGCGCAGCGGTGGCGGCGAGCGCGCCTGCCCCCGCGGCACCACCGACCAGCAGCTGACGCCGCGACAACGAACCTCGGCTCAAACGTGACACGGTCGGTTCTGGCATCAGCAACTCCCGCACGGCTGGCCTGCCGCCCACGGCACCGAAATGAACGACAGAGGCCCCGCCGCAGAAACCCAATCTAAGACGCCACAGTCACATGTGACCGCCCAGGACAACAACAAGGTTTGGGCCGTCGGCCGCTAAGGCTGGCAGCCCCTCGACAGTTGGCTTCTCGTCAGCCGCCGCTTGCCCGGGCCCGTCATCCACTCAGCCGCTGATCGGGCGGGGGCGGGTGCGATCACGGCGGTGAGCGTCCGTCGAACAGAGCGGTCTGCGGGATGGAGGAGCGTCGATCTCTCATGCCGATGTGCGGACGTCGACCGGCTCCGGTCCCCGGCCACGTAACGAGCGGCTGCCACCAACTTCGGCAGGCGACGCTCATCACGGCGTGACTGGTTCGGGGTGGCGGCGATCGTCCTCGTCGGGCCGCGGCCTTGCGTGGCGGCCGGCCGAGGAGACCCGCACGACACCGGCAGAGTGCCGGCACGCCCCGTCCGTGAAGGGCTGCGGCAGATCGGCGAACAGGTGGATCTTCGAGACCGTCTCGGTGCCGCGCGGCATTCAGGCCTCGACGGGGAGGCGAAGGCGGCCTTCGATGTTCGTCTCGTGTTGGACGCACGGGTGCACGGCGCGTTGGCCGTCCTGCTCGGCCGTCACGAGCGACTGCTTGTCCTGCGCGACGCGCTTGTTCAGGACGACGCAGTCGACGCCTTCCCAGTCGAGTGGGATGTCGACCTCGGCCCCGGAGCGCACGGATCATCAGCGCTCGCGAAGCTTGTTGGCCGGAGAGAGCGACCCGGCAGGAGCGAGGCCGTGCATGCGAGCACCGCCAGGGTCAAACGATGGCGGGCGCGCAGTTGCGGATTCAGCATGGTGATTACCCTGACATGGTTGGCTCCTTGTAGACATACGCGAGGTGTGACCAGGGATCTGTCGGGGAGGGCATGGCGAGTTTGTGACGGGAGTACATTGGTCAAGTGACCTATATCGGTCATCTGATTTCGCGGGCTGGCACCACCTGCACAACTGGACCGCAGTCCGGGGTGTCTCAGGCGATGAGGTGGATGGTCGCGGCACTGACACTGGTCGCCGGCTGCTCCGTCTCCCCGCCTCCGGTGACCGCGCCGAGTCCTCCCGCCGCGTTCCCGTCCGCCTCGCCGTCAGCTGTCCGCGTCCTGTACCGGGTCGAGGTGCGTACCGATGTCGCCGACTTCGAGGCGGTGGTCGTCAGCACGCTGAGCGACCCGCGTGGCTGGCAGCGCGCCGGGTTCAGCCTGGTCCGCAGTGCTGACGCGCCGTACGTCATCGTCCTGGCCGAGCCGGACGAGGTGGACCGGCTGTGCCTGCCGTACGACACGTTCGGGCTGTACTCCTGCCAGAACGGGCCGGTCGTGGCGTTGAACGCCGACCGCTGGCGCACCGCGACGCCGGAGTGGACGGGGGACCTCGCGACCTACCGCCAGATGCTCGTCAATCACGAGTTCGGCCACCTGCTGGGCCAGCGGCATCCCCCAAGACCGCAGTGTCCGGTGCCGGGAGAGCCGGCGCTGGTGATGTCGCAGCAGAGCACCGAACTGAACGGCTGCCTGCCGAACCCGTGGCCGCTGCCGGTTGAGGTGACGCGGGCGGCGCAGCATGATCTGCCGTTGTCGCCGCCGTGAGTCCCCGTCCGGGCACTCCATCGCGAAGTCAATGGCCCAGGCTCCAGATGCGGAGGCATCCGCCAGCGCGGCGGGCAGCTGTGACTAAGCCCGGATCCACCGTCGAACCTTCGGTGTTCGGACGACTTTCGTGATCTTGCTGCTGGCGGGGAGAGGCCGTGCGGGGATGGCCGGGCGGGCCGGCTGTCTCCACGTTTGCTCGGTCAGGTCCTGTCGGACGGGTGGGTGGGTCAGGCCGTCCTGGGTGGGCTGTTCGCGGCGGTCGCCAGCTGCGCCAATGCCTTGTGCCAGGGCCAGCCGGTCGGTAGGTGCAGGGTGAGCCGTCGTGCTGAGCGGGCGAGCCGGCCGGGGACGGTGATGAGCTGGGCGCGGATGGTGCCGGTGGTGGCTTTGGCGTGGAAGCTCGAGGCCAAGGTGCCGGCGGCGCGGGTGAGGTTGAACGCCATGCTGGCGCAGACCAGCCAGGCGCTGTTGGCCCAGAAGTGCCCGGACGGCAGGTGCGCCAACGGCCCGTTCTTCAGGTCGGCGATGACCTGTTCGACGATCGCGTGCGCCCGGTGCGCCTTCTCGGCCTCGAGCATCTCCAGCGGGCTGTTGGTGAACACCGCGTGGTAGCGGTAGGCGGTGAACAGCTCGCTCTGATTGTTCGGGTTCATGTCCTTGACCCGGCGCACGATCAGCCGGGCGTGCACCTGCTTGGCCTTGGGCTTGGAGGTGAACGCGGTGTAGGGGATCTCGGCGACCTCTGCGTCGGAGATCCACCGCTGCTGGTCCTCGTCGAAGATCGCATTGGTGTACTTGATCGCCGTCCAGGCCCGGTCGTCGATCGTCGTGATGGCCTTGCGGACAGCCTTGTCCTGCCGGGCGGTGATCGAGAAGTGCGCGCCCTGCCGTAGAGCGGCGGTGATGACGTCGCAGCCGTAGAACGCCGAGTCCGCCCGCAGCACCAGCAGCCCGCTCGCGCCGGCCCTGCCCGCTGTGACCAGCGCGTCGGTGACGAACCGGCCGGCTCCGCGGGCGGAGTTCGTCGATCCCTTGCGCAGCCGGGCAGCGGCGATCACCGGCGCCGAGGACGGTGTCGAGACGACCGCGAGCAGCGCGTTCAGGCCCTTCACGCCGGTGTAGCCGCGGCCGGCGCCCTGTTTGGCGTAGCCGTAGGTCTGCCGAAACGTGTCATCGACGTCGACGTAGGCCAGCTCGTCGGCGCCGGGCAGCAGCGGTGCCTGACCGGCCAGGTTGATCAGCAACCGGGACGCCACCGCGTCGAGCTGGCGGACATGGCCGAAGGTGAACGAGCGCAGGAAGGTTCCGAGCGTCGACGGCGCCCGGATGCCGGTGAACAGCCGTCTCATCGCACCGTGCCGCAGCAGGTCCATGTCATCGATCGAGTCGGCACCGGCAATCATCCCTGCGACCAGGCTTGGAACCTTCAGGTGCGCGTTGACGCCACCGGCCTTGCCCAAGTGGACGTGGTCCCCGATGAGCCGCTGCAGACCCGCTCGCTCCGCGAGTTGCAGCACCGGTGCCAGGCCGGCACACGACACAAGATTCGGGTCATCGAACACGGCGGTGAGGTCATGACAGACTCGCATCTCGCGGATGCCCTTCTGTGTGCGGTGAACTGATCCCTAGACAAGATCGATTCTTCCGCAGCAGAAGGGCATTCCGTCGTTACGGCGCGCGCCTCACAACAAGATCCACGGTGGATCCGGGCTAAGGGATCACCCAGGGCAAGTCGGTCGAACCGCCCGTCGACGCCCCGGCGCTGTCGCCGCTGGAGGTCGTCAGGGCCGAGCCGTAGTCTCTGACTTGTGCCGGGGGAGTCGTGCGGATGCGCCCAGCACCGCAACTCGCCGGGCTGCAACCCCAAGCGCGAGGCCGGCGCTGACGCGGCGGTCTCGGCCATGCCGACACCAGTCTCGACCGACATCCGGCTGAACCCGGCGCAGGACGGCCGCATTCATCGGGCCGACTGCTGGCACCTCATGGGCATTGAGGGCTTCCAGAAGCAGGCCGACTGAAGCTTCTACCGGCCGGTCGACGCGCGGTGTTCACGCGCGCCCACCGGGACCTGTGCTGCTCCACCTGTGAGCCGGGACGCGACGTGTAGGCCTGCGCCGCGGTCCGCAGGCGCAGCCCACACAATGCGCTCATCTGCCGCATGGCGCGCGGTCGTTCCGAGGAGCGGATGTGGCCACGATCATCGCCGCATGGAACGGACAGCGGGCCGCAGTCGCAATGAAACGGGCACTGCCCATCGTGCGGGAGTGCCACCGACGTCGTGCAGCGGTGAACCGTTTTACCGCCCTGCGTGGAGATGTTGGATCAACGTCCGGCTGTCTTGTGGTCGTGCGTCGCAGCGAGTCCACCGCCGAACGTCGTCATCCCGGACGTTGCCTGCAGCGTGCAGGATCGCGGGGCGGCCTGAGCCCCGCACTGGCTCGAACCTTGCCGTTGCAGCCAGACCACATGGACCTCGTCAGACCCCACGAACGTCTGACGGCCCACAGACGGCCCTGACGGCCCAGACGAGCCAGGGTTGGCCGCCCCTCGCCTCGGGAACGAGCGGCTGGACAGTGCCGCGGCATCCGTTGTGGCCTCAAGACCAGGAGGACACGTGGCAGCCAAGTTCGAGGTGTACGAGGACCGATCCGGTGGCTTCCGCTTCCGCCTGAAGGCGGCGAACGGCGAAGTGGTCGCTACGGGTGAGAGTTACACCACCCGCTCTGGAGCTCGCGGCGGCTGCGACGCGGTCAAGCGGGCGGCAGCAGCGGCCACGGTTGAGGACGCTTAGCGACTCGCGGCATAACCCAGAGGATCGCAGGTTAAATCCTATTCCCGCTACAGAAGAAGTGCAGGTCAGAGGCTCTTTTCCCGGCGACGGGAAGAGGGCCTTTGATCATTAGACCGTCATTTGCCCCGGTCTTTCAGCAGTGGCCAACGACGTGGTCGGATGATCTTGCTGTGGTGTGGGCGGTCTGCGGGCAGCGGTGAGCGCCGGCGCTGGGTCCGGTGTCTCCGTGGTCCGTCGTGGGCCGGTGGGTGGCGGTGGGGGCTGGGCTGTCAGGCCGGGAGCGGGATCTGCCGCAGGCGCCGGAATGCTCCGGCCAGGGCGAGGGCCCAGGGCCAGTGCTCGGCCAGGCGCAGGAACACT
>JAABUN010008139.1_pt1 | contig 10882 bp, 11 predicted proteins | sample 5559311 | NCBI WGS metagenome assembly JAABUN01 (sample SAMN10711877, study PRJNA513370) | rock metagenome | isolation source: Antarctica rocks | place: Antarctica: Victoria Land, Siegfried Peak sud | reverse complement strand
CAGCGTGCGTCCCGCGGCAAGTCGGGCGACAAGCTCGGGCCGGTTCTCGAGCCCCGCGCCGTAGACCACGCTCTCGGCTCGGACCGGCTCCGCCGCGTCGACCAGCTCCGCCATCCCTCCGCGCCCGCCGAGGTCGCGCATGATCGACACGCTCGGACACAGCCGCTGGAGGTCGAGGTCCCCGAAGCGGTCGACTGCGAAGACGTCGTGCCCTTCCCGCGTTGCGAGCTCGGCCAGCATGCGCGCGCTGACCGAGACGATCAGGATCACAGGAGCCCCTCCAGCAGTGCGACGAACAGGACCGCGGTCACCAGGTCGGCCGTCGTACCCGGGTTGAGCGCGTTGCCGTCCCTCCGCAACGAGGCGTCGAACGCCTGAAGGGCCGCCTGGCCCGCGTCGCCGCGAACGTCGCCGGTGGCCAGGACCCGGGCCGCGCCGGCCGACACGCGCTCGGCGGCGCGGCGACCGCGCTTGCGCGCGATGAGGGTGTCCGGGACCGCCGCGAGAAGGGACAGGTAAAGCTCGACCGTCGCGGAGCGCGGCCCCAGCCCGTCGTCGAGTCCGCCCGCCAGCGCCGGGAGCCCGAGCTCGAAGGTCAGGCCGTAGCCGGTCGTGTACTCGGCGGCGATCGAGTCGCGGTCGGCGGCGGTCGCCATCGCGTCGCGCAGGGCGAGGGTGGGCGCGGCGCGCACGTCGTGCTCGACCGCCTCGTCGAGGCCGCCCGCCCCGGCCGTGCGGATGGCCGCATAGGCGGCTCGCGAGTCCTCCAGCGTGAGGTCGTCCAGCACCTCCTCCGTGCGCTCTCGCAGCGTCCCTCCGAGGAGCGCCGCACGCGCGAGCGGCGCCGTGAGCAACGCGATGCCCAGGTTCGTGTTGGCGCCGGCGACGCGGCGCGTCGCGCGCACCGCGGCGAGCACGGTCTCGCCGACGCCCCGTTCCGCTGCCCGTCCAAGCTCGGGCCCCAGCGCGATCGCGCTGCGCAGCATGTCCTCATAGGAGGTGTCCGCGAAGTCGTGGCGGGGCGTGATGTTGCCCGGCTTCTCCGCGCTCGCCTCGAGCACGCACGCCAGCTGTACGGCAGCGGCGACCGCCTCGGCGCTCCGGCGGGGTCCCTCCCCGGGGCCCGAACCGCGGCGCCGCGCCTGCTTGACCTCCATTCGCGGCATCGTATAGCTTCCCGCCGGGCACAAGCCCGCGATGAGGGCTGCTGTGCGCTGTTGCGGCGGCCTGTCGAACCGACGGGAGGAGAGGCGCGTATGGCGAGTCCCTTTATGGTGGGCGAGTCCCTGGTGGGAGAGGGCAACGAGGTCGCTCACATCGATCTCCTGGTCGGGTCCAAGAACGGCCCGGTCGGCATGGCGTTCGCGGCCGCCCTGCTCAACCAGAAGGAGGGGCACACGAACCTCCTGGCGGTGGTGGCGCCCAACCTCCCGGCGAAGCCCGAAACGCTGATGGCCAACAAGGTGACGCTCAAGGGCGAGAAGCAGGTGGGGCAGATGTTTGGACCGGCGCAGGCGGCGGTCGCCCGCGCGGTCGTCGATTCCGTACGCGAAGGCGTCATCCCGGAAGACCAGGTGGACGACCTCTGCGTGATCGTCGGCGTCTTCATCCACTGGGAGGCGGCGGACGACAAGAAGATCTTCGACTGGAACTACCAGGCGACGAAGGAGTCGATCGCCCGAGCCCTGAGCGGCGAGCCCACCATTCAGGAGATTCTCGACGGTGCGGGCGAGGCGCGGCACCCGTTCGCCGGGGGATCCGAGGGGTAGCCACGCCGGACCGAACCCCGCAGCCGTGCGAGCCCCGCCTCGACGGGGCCCGCACGGTCGTCACGGGCGGGAGCAGCGGCATCGGCGCGGGGATCGCGGAGGCGTTCGCCGGCGCCGGCGCGACCGTGCTCGTGACGTTCCGCCGGAGTGAGGCGGCCGCGCTCGCGGTTGCCGACGGCATCGCGGCTCGGGGAGGCCGTGCCCTCGTCGCGCGCGCCGACCTCGGGACCCGCGCGGGCTCCGAGGCGCTCGTCGCTGAGGCGCACGAGCGGCTGGGCGGCCTCGACGTGTGGGTCAACAACGCCGGCGCCGACGTGCTCACCGGGGAAGCGGCCGGCTGGGGCTGGGAGCGAAAGCTGGACCTGCTGCTGGCCGTCGACGTCAAGGGCACCATCGCATGCTCGTACGCGGCCGGCGCCCTGATGCGCGAGCAGGGCGGCGGCGGCGCGATCGTGAACATGAGCTGGGACCACGTCAGGAGCGGGATGGCCGGTGCCGATCCCGAGGTGTTCAGCGTCGTCAAGGGCGGCGTGCTGGCCTACAGCAAGAGCCTGGCGCGCGCTCTCGCCCCCTCGGTGCGGGTCAACGTCCTGTGCCCAGGGTGGATCGAGACCGCGTTCGCGGAGGGTGCCGACGCCGAGTTCCGGCGCTCGGTGGCCGAGTCGACGCCGCTGCGCCGCTGGGGGACTCCGTCCGACGTCGCCGCGGCGGCGCTGTATCTGGCGTCGCCGGGGGCGGCATTCATCACCGGGCAGGCGATCAACGTCAACGGTGGCCTTGTGATGTAGTGAGCCCGAAGGAGGCGATCGATCATGGCCACAGAGGAAAAGCTCAAGCCCTACTCCGACGAGGAGGTCGAGGCGAAGATCGTCGAGGACGGCCTCGACGGCTGGTACCTCGACGGGGGCTGGCTGAGACGGAAGTACAGCACCGACGGGTGGCCGAGCACCTTGATGCTCGTCAACACCGTCGGCTACCTCTGCGAGGCCGCGTGGCATCACGCCGACCTGGCGGTCACGTGGGGCAAGCTCTGGGTGAAGCTGACCACGCACTCGAGCGGCGGCATCACCGATAAGGATTTCGCCCTCGCGCGGCAGATCGAGGACGCCGTCCTGTGGCGCCCGGGCGCCGACAGCGCGCTCGAAGGCACGCCGAACAAGTTCGTCTTCAGCAAGGGCACGCGCTAGCCGCGCGACGTGTCCGAGCGGCTCCTGTTCGTGACTGGCAAGCTCGCGGCGCCCGCGCTGCGGGACACGCTGGGCCGCGCCGAGCTCCCGTTCGACTACGACATCGCGGTCTTGAAGATCACGGTGGCCGCGCTAATGACCACCGACTGGATCGCGAAGCGCCTCGACGTGCCCGAGGCGGTCACGCGGATCATGATCCCCGGGATGTGCGAGGGCGAGGTCGACGTCCTGAGCGAGCGCTTCGGGCTCCCGGCCGACAAGGGCCCCGCGGATCTCAAGGCGCTCCCGAGCTGGTTCGGCCAGGCCGACGCGCGCGCGGGCTACGGAGAGCGCGACATCCGCGTGTTCGCGGAGATCAACCACGTCCCGCGCCTGGATCGCGACCAGATCTTCGAGGTCGCCGAGTACTACCGCGAGGCCGGCGCGGACGTGATCGACCTCGGGCTCTCGCTCGGCCGCGACTGGCTCGGCGAGGGGCCGGCGGTGATCGCCGAATTGCGCGCCGCCGGCTTCGAGCTGAGCATCGACACGCTCGACCCCGACGAGATCCTGATGGCCGACGAAGCCGGCGTGCAGTACGTGCTCAGCCTCAACGGCTCCAACCGGCACCTCGCCGAGCGCCTGTCGGCGACGCCGGTGCTGATCCCGGACACGCCCGACGACCTCGACAGCCTCGACGCGACGATCGCCCACCTCGAGGCGCTAGGCAAGCCGTACCTCGTCGACCCGATCATCGAGCCGATCGGCATGGGGTTCGCCGCGAGCCTCGCCCGCTATCTCGAGATCCGGCGGCGCCATCCGGACGCGGAGATGTTCATGGGGATCGGCAACCTGACCGAGCTCACCGAGTCCGACACCACGGGGGTGAACGCGCTCCTCATCGGGTTCTGCCAGGAGCTCGGCATCCGCAACGTGCTCACGACCGAGGTCATCGAATGGGCGCGCGGCGCTGTTCACGAGACCGTCCTCGCGGCCCAGCTCATGCACTTCGCGCACGCGCACCACACGCCGCCGAAGCACATCGACAACCGGCTCCTCACCGTCAAGGACGACGAGTTCCGCCCCTACGACGAGGCCGAGCTGCGCGAACAGCACGCGCAGGTCACCGACCCGAACTACCGGATCTTCGCCGACGCCGACTGGATCTATGTCTTCAACGCCGACCGCTTCGTCAAGGGCACGGACTTCAACGAGATCTTCGACCAGCTCGGGGTCGAGGAGGCCACGCATGCCTTCTACCTGGGTAAGGAGCTGATGAAGGCCACGATCGCGCGCGAGCTGCGCAAGAACTACCGCCAGGAGTCCCCGCTCGACTGGGGATACATGACGTTCGCCGAGCCGCGCCGCGAGCGCGTGCGGCTCACGGGGCAGCGCACCAGAAGCGCTGCGGGGGAGGAAACGTGAAGAAGATCCTGATCCAGCTCGACACCGACGAGCACCCGAGCACGTTCGATGCGATCGTCGCCCACGACGCCGACGTCGACGTGCTGCTCCGGTATGGCGGCATCGAGCCCGACGTGGTGAAGGGGCTCGTGCAGTCGGCGTTCTTCACCCGCGGCCCGAAGGACCTGGCGAATATGGCGGTGTGGGTCGGCGGCTCGAGCGTGGGCGCCGGTGAGAAAGTGCTGGCTGCGGTCCAGGAGGCGTTCTTCGGCCCGTTCCAAGTGTCGGCGATGCTCGACTCCAACGGCTGCAACACGACCGCGGCGACGACGGTCGCGCGGCTCGCCGCTGAGATCGACCTGAAGGATCGGCGTGTCGTGATCGTGGGCGCGGGCGCCGTCGGCCTGCGGGCGGCCGCGCTCCTGAACGACGAGGGCTGTGAGGTCACGGTGTCGGGGATCCCGGCGTCGCGCTTCGGCGACAAGCCCTACCGCCGTGCCCGCGGTCTGGACGTCGCGGAGGAGCGTGACATGAAGACGGTCGAGCCCGAGGACGACGAGGCGCTCGCCAAGGTCCTGGACGGCGCCTCGCTCGTCCTGGCCGCCGGTCCCGCGGGCGTCGAGCTGCTGCCCGAGTCGGTCTGGCGCAAGCTCGATTCGATCGAGGTGTTGGCCGACTTCAACGCGGCCGAGCCGCTCGGGATCGAGGGCACCGGCGCCGAGGACGAGCTCGAGGACTACGACGGCAAGCGCGTCCTCGGGGCGCTGGCGATCGGCGGGCCGAAGATGAAGGTCCACAAGGCCTGCGTGCGGCGACTGTTCGAGTCCAATGACGCGATCCTCGATGTGGACGGCGTCTATGAGATCGCGAAGGAGCTGCTCACCTGACCACGCGCCCGCGCGTCGCCGGCATCGATCCCGGCACCGTCTCCTTCGAGGTCTGCGCGCTCAACGGCGGGCTGCCGCTGCTGGAGGAGAGCTTCCCCTCCGCGGAGCTCGGTGCCGACCCCACGCCCCTGGTCGAAGCGCTGCGCGCCTACGCACCCTTCGATCTCGTGCTCGGTCCGGCCGGGTACGGCCTTCCGCTCGTCCCGGCCGCGGAGGTCGGCGAGCGCGAGCTGGCGCTGATGGTGCTCAAGCGCGCCGACGAGCCGGAGGCGCGCGCCGGCATCGCCGGGATGCGCTCGATCATCAGGGCGCTGATCGCGGCCGCCATCCCCCTCGTCTTCGGGCCTGGCGCGATCCACCTCCCCACCGTCCCGGACCATCGCAAGTGGAACCGCATCGACCTGGGAACCGCCGACAAGGTCACGAGCGCGGCCCTCGGGATCGTCGACCAGGCGGAGCGCCTCGGGATCCCATACGAGGAGACACGGTTCGTCATGCTCGAGCTCGGCGGCTCCTTCAGCGCGGCGCTGGCCGTCGACGGCGGGCAGATCGTCGACGGGTTCGGCGGCTCGGCGGGTCCGATCGGTGCGCGCGCGTGTGGAGCGCTCGACGCCGAAGTGGCGTATCTCATCGGCGGCACGCTCTCCAAGCGAACCGTCTTCAGCGGCGGGGCGCTCGACCCGGACGGGGACGTCGGCCTTGGGGTGCCCGGCACGCTGGAGCGGCTGCGCGCGGATCCGCGCGCTCGCGACGGCTGGCTCGCGCTCGAGGAGGGAGCGGCCAAGGCCGTGCTCGGGCTGACCGCGTCGGTGCCGGCGCCGCGGGAGATCCTCGTGACCGGTCGCCTGGCCTCGACGCCCGGGCTCCTCGACGCCCTCGCCGAACGCCTGGGGAGCGTGGCGCCCGTCCGCTCCACCCCCGCGGTCAAGAGCGCGGCGCGGGGAGCAGCCCTCCTGGCGGACGGCCTCGCGGGCGGGAGCTATGCGCCGCTCGTCGCTCGCCTGCGCCTGCGCGAGGCGCGCGGCGGCGCGCTCGACCACCTGCGGATGTACGGCGCGGAGCGGATCGAACTCGGCTAGCAGCCGTCTGCCTCGAGCCACCGGCGCATCGAGGTCTGGGGCATGTCGGGTTCCCCGGTGCGAAGCTCGCGGCGCAGCTCGCCCAGCAGCCCGGCGCGCTCGGTGGTCAGATCATGGCGGCGGATCGTCTCGGTGTTCTCCTGCGCAGCGGGCGGCGCGCATGCCCGCGGCGCCGACGACGACATCGCGGACGACGTCGATGACGTCGTCCTCCACGCGCGGCGCGTGCGCGGTCAGTCGCACTGGTCCGGGCTCGATGACGCACTCGATCCGAGCCGAGAACGGCTGCGCCGAGCGCTGCCACCCCGAGGCGGACGACCATCTCCACGCCCGTGAGCCCGACGCGGGACGGCGACACGCCGACGGACGGTGGTGCCGTCAGGCGGTCGACCGTCGGCGCCCGGCTAGACCGCCGCAGCGCGCGGTTCGAGCAGCTTCGCCACCGCCAGCCGGCGGCGACAATTCGGCGCGACGGCCTCGCAGATCTCGCGAGGGACGGCGTCGCCCCAGGCCCCGGCGGCGTCCTGGGCGGAGGCCAGCACGCCATCGATGACCTCTGGGGAGGGTCGGGCCTCGACCAGGCAGCGCAGGCCGAACCCGATGTGCCAGCGCTCGTCGCGCTCGACGCGCTCCACGCCCTGGCGCACCCCGGGCAGCGCGCCGTCGTCCAAGTCCGCGAGCAGCGCGCATTGCCCGGCGGCGAGGACGATCCCCTCGAGGATCATATGGTAGAGGCCGATGCCCGTGTCCACGCCGGTGCGGCCCGCCGCGAGCTCGCCGGCCATGGCGGGCAGCCGCTCCTCGAAGAGCTCGAGCACCCCGGCCGGGGCGTGCGCCCGAGCCGCGTCGCGACGCTCGTCCTTGGTGTCTCCGGGGAGCTCGAGCACCTCGGCGACGATGCGGTCGAAGATCATCGCGTGGCGCTGCTCGTCGCGGCGCTGCAGGAAGAGCACCCAGGCCACCAGGGAGTTGTTGGCCGCGTCGCCGAACGGCGCGAGATGCACGGCGACCGCGTCCTCCGCCACGCAGAAGCCGGCGAGGAGCGCGATGAGGCGCTCGCGACGCTCGTCCGGGAGCTCTGGCCACGCGCGGGCGTCAGGGGCGAGGTCGATGGCCTTCGCATCCCACTGCAGACGAGCCGCGACCCGCGAGAAGAAGGAGGGCCAGCGGCCGGAAGGGAGCAGGTTGCCGTTCCCGACATCCTGCTGGGTAAGACGTCGCCCCGTCGCGGGATCGAACGCGAGATCCCACGCCTGCCGGTCAGCCATGGGGGCAAGATACCAAGCGACATCTGCCAACTCGGCAGTACCGCTACGGCGGCTCGGGTCCTCGTCGCCGCGTCAGGACTTCGCAGGTCGGTCGGCGAGCTTGAGGATGAACGACAGCGACGACCGCGGGCCCGGCCAGTGCTCCTCGATCATCTCGAGCCCGCCGCCGCGGAGGATCGCTCGCAACGTCAGAACGACGACGATGGCGTCGTCGAACTGACCGGCGACCGGGATGAAGTCCGGGATCAGGTCGAAGGGAAGCGCGAGATAGACGACCATTGCAACGACGATGGCCCGGTACCGACGAGGCAGGCGTGAGTCGCCGAGCATGCGCTTGAACAGGACGATGCAGTCCGGGACGAATCCGGCGACCGCCCGCGCGTCTGAGCTCCGCCCCGCAAGCGCGAGGACTCCGACGAAGATCGCGTAGACGATGACCGTCGCCAGGCCGAGGAACAGCGCCCACTTCGCAATGCCCGTCATCCGCGGGCCGGGTCGGAGGCGTCAGCACTCCACACGTGGCACATGGAGATCATTGTGGTCGAGAGCCGGCCGGTGAGACCGGCGTCGCCTTGGCCGATCAGGAGAATCTCGAGCTCTGGCCGTGCGCATCGCCATCGACATCGATTCGACCCTGCACCATCACTGGCCGCTGCTCGCGTCCGCGGCCAAGCGCCGCTTCGGCGTCGAGCTGCCCTACGAGCAGCAGTTCCCGTGGGCCGGCCGCCGTCTCAGCGAAGAGCAGCTGCGCGTGTGCATCGAGGACACGCACTCCGATGAGGCGATCGCCGGCGCGCGCCCCTACCGGCACGCGGTTGAGATCATCAACCGCTGGTATGCCTCGGGGCACTCGATTCACATCCTCAGCCATCGCGCCCAGCGGTCGCTGCCCGCCACGCGGCGCTGGCTGGCCGACATCGGCTTGCGCCAACACGACCTCTGGTGCGGCTACGACAAGGTCGCGCGCTGCCGCCAGATCGCCGTCGACCTGCTCATCGACGACAGCCCGGACAACCTGCTTCGCGCCCTCGACGCCGGCATCCTTGTGGCGTCGCTCCGCCACCCCTGGAACGAGCACGTGTGCGACGCGCCGCACGTCACCTCCGCCGCCGACTGGTGGGAGCTTGCCCGCGCCCTCGAGCCGGTCCTCGGTGGCGGGGTCGCTCAGCGATAGTCCTGTTTAGGCTGTCGTGCTCGGCGACCGAATGATTGACAATCTCCTCATTCTCGGGTTCACCCTGAGCTTGGACAACTTCCGGACGGCGATCGCGCTCGGAGGGCTCCGGCTCACGTGGCGCCATGCCTTACAGGTCGCTCTCGTCTTTGGAGTCTGGGACACGCTGGCACCGCTCCTGGGCATACTGGCGGGCGATTACTTCGGCGAGAAGATCGGCCCCACGGCCGAATATGTGGGCGCCGCCGTCCTCGGTAGCTACGGCATATACCTGCTCGTCCAGGCGTGGCGCACCCCGGCGCCGGAAGAGCTGGACCGACGTTGGGCGTTGTTCGGCCTTCCTCTGCCGTTGAGCCTGGACAATGCATTCGCCGGCACGAGCCTGGGCCTGCTCGGCTTTTCCCCCTGGGTCACGGCTCCATTGTTCGGCGCCATCACGGTCCTGATGACGTTCGTGGGGTTGGGGCTCGGGCGAGTAGCCGCCCACTTCATTGGCATGCGCTCCGACCTCTTGACCGGTGTAGCGCTCGTCATCATGGCCTTCGTGATGGGGCTTGGACTGGGCTAGCTTAAGACGAGCCGGACGGGCGCTCGGGAGGGTCCGGCGAGCACCGCCGGCACCACGCCAGCGATCGACGAGCACACCAGGATCTCGTCCGCGCGCCGGTCGGCAAGCGTAAGGTCCGCCTGCTCGGCCACCGGCAGCGATGTGCCGGCCAGGATGCGGCCGTCGGCCCGCGGTCGAAGGAGGATTCGGCCGCCGCGAATCAGCACGTTCGCCCACGATCGGCAGCTCGCGCTACGGTGCGCGCGCGAGCGACAGCTCGGCGTCAGCGCCCGGTACGACGTCGATCCGCAGGCCCGCAGGGCCGCCTGCCGTGCGGACCAGAGAGCGCACGCGGGCCTCGAGGTCAGGAGACAGCGCGCGTCCGTAAAGCTCGGTCAGGCTGCCGCCAAGCCGCGCGAGGTGCGCGGCGAGCCGCTGCGCCTCACCGTCAACCACAAGGAGGCTCTCGAACACTCCGAGCGCGGGATCCGGGCGCTGGAGGCCATGCGCAAGTGCGGCGGGCGCCGAGGGTGGGAGCCTCATCCTCGCCGAGCCAGGGCTGAAACGGTGCGATGCGCCCATTAGCCCGGCGGCGTCAAGTAGCCGGAGGCGAGAATGGCCTCAACGGACCGCGGCGGCGCGACGGCGCTCGGCTCACCGGCACTCGCAACCGCCTCGAGCAGGGCGCGCGCCTTGAGGAGCGTCTCGTCGTGCTCCTCCTCGGGAACCGATTGAGCGACGATCGCTCCGCCCGTCCCGATCGAGCAGCCCGCCGGCTCGGTTACCAGCGTGCGGATGACCACGCTGAGATCGATCGCGTCGTTGAGTCCCAGGAAGCCGATCGCGCCCGAGTAGACACCCCGCGGGCGGCCCTCGAGCCGGTCGATGATGTCCATCGTGCGCAGCTTCGGCGCGCCGGTCATGGACCCGGCCGGGAACGCGGCGCGGATGCACTCGACCGGGGAGACGTCGTCGCGGCGGCGGCCGCGGACCGTGGAGACCAGCTGGTGGAGCGTCCGGTATGTCTCGACATGCATCAGCTTCGGCACCGAGACGCTGCCCAGCTCGCTCACGGCACCGAGGTCGTTTCGCAGCAGATCGACGATCATGAGGTTCTCCGCCCGCGTCTTTTCGCTCGTCGCCAGCGCTTCGCGGATCCGGCGATCCTCCGCCGCGGTGGCGCCCCGCGGGGCGGTGCCCTTGATCGGCTTCGCCTCGATCCAGCCGTCGCGGTCGATGTGCAGGAAGCGCTCGGGCGACGAGCTGAGGATGCTCATGCGGCCGAACCGCAGGAAGGCGGCGTACGGCGCCGGATTGCGCCTGCGCAACTCGCGGTACAGCGTCAGCGGATCGACCTGGATGCTGCTGCGGAACTCGTTCGTAAGGCAAATCTCGTAGCTCTCTCCGGCGGCGATCTCGCGCTTGCACTCGGCGATGTCGTCGAGGTAGCGCGTTCGCTCGCGCCATGGCGTGAAATCGACCGTCGCACCGGCCGAGCCGGCCGAGGCGGGAAGCGTCGCGAGCGCCTTCAGCTCGCGCACCGTCTGCTCCATCCAGGGGCGGGCGTCGGCCTCGCTGTGCGCGAGAC
>JAABUN010008138.1_pt1 | contig 10882 bp, 12 predicted proteins | sample 5559311 | NCBI WGS metagenome assembly JAABUN01 (sample SAMN10711877, study PRJNA513370) | rock metagenome | isolation source: Antarctica rocks | place: Antarctica: Victoria Land, Siegfried Peak sud | reverse complement strand
ATCAACCGCGCCGGCAACAGCCGAGTGCGCTGCTGACCGGCTCCAGCCCGGGCGACCACCTTGTCCACCACCTCAGGAGAGAAAACACGCGTCAGCACGCCCAGAGAGACGTGATCACTCAACCGTTTCAGAACTTTCGGGCTTCACCCAACCACTACGTGCCATGAAAAAAGATTAACAGACAAAACCCTAAGTAAACGGCATTGGCTCTAGGGAGAATCATTCAGGAGCACGCGGACGGTGGCATCCATGCACGTCGACACGGCCATCTAGCGGTGCAAAAACGCGGCCGCAAAGCGCTGCGCTTCACAGATCAGATGCTCAAGTGGCGGAGTGCCGGGGTGTCTTAGAAAGCTTTTGATTTCCGACACGGCTTACAACCGGGTTCCGAGCGAACCGAGGTTGCACTCAACGCACCCTCGCCGCGCATTTCATCGTGCGGGTCTCACGTGCATAGGTCGGCCTAGGAGTTGCTTGGGCCGAGGTCGCGGTCGTGGGATGAACGGTGAGTGACCGGCTTACGGGCGCCTGTCATCCTCCGTGATGGGGACAAGCTAAGGCGGCGGAGTCCTTGGATTTCGGTTCAGGGGCGTCCACCCATGGGTGGGCCGGTGTTTTAGTGCATCGCCATGTCATTAGACAAGTTCGGACCCTTTACAAACCGATAATACCGTAATACCGTCATACGAGCCGGCATTCATAGGTAGCGTCAATGGAGAGCAAACTATGTTGAAACGAGTAGCTGCACCCCTCCGAGTGCAGGCGGTCAACGCCCTCCGACGTGAAATCGTCGCCGGCAGTTATCTCCCGGGAACCCGCCTCACTGAAAAGCACCTCGAAGAACGCCTCGGTGTAAGCCGCACTGTTGTGCGAGAAGCCCTCCGGCAGCTGGAAAGCGAGCGGCTCATCGTGATCCAACCGAACGTCGGTCCAGTTGTGCGCGAATTGAGTATCGACGACATCACCCACCTGTACGAGGTGCGCGGCACGCTTGAGAGTGCTGCCGGTGGCTTGGCCGCGCGTCACCGCTCGGCCGAACAGCTTGCAGAACTACGCCGCGTCCTCGGCGTTATTGTTGAGCGGGCCGAAAAGGTGAGCACGCCAGAACTCGTCGAACTCAAGAATGACTTCTACGACACCCTCATCGCCTCCGCCGGCAATCCCATCATCGGCGAGATGCTTCACAATGTGCAGGCCCGGATTTCGCAGTTGAGGGGAATCACGTTGACGTCGCCCGGTCGGACGCCGCACATGATCGCCGAACTCCGTCGGATACTCAATGCCATCGAGGAGGGTGATGCCGAGGCTGCCGCCGCGTTGTGCCAGGCACACGTGACCGCCGCGGCCGAGATCGCCCTACAGCATGCCACCCACGCCTATTCCCAAAAGGAAGCAACTGCATGAAAACCCTCTTTATTGGCCTCGGCAAGATGGGCGACCCCATGGTCCGCCGGTACGCTCCCACCAGGGAGACGGTTCTATACGACGTCAACCAGGCTGTCGCCACCGCTCTAGCTGAGAGCGTCGGAGCCTCGGCGGTTCCGTCGTTCGATGTCATTGCCGATGTTGACGTCGTTATTCTCATGCTGCCGAACAGCCGCATCGTGGAAACCGTGCTGACTGGGGAAACCGGTCTGCTGAATAAATTGCTGAAGGGCGCTCTGGTCATCGACATGGGTTCCTCGGAACCGGCCAGCACGAAAGTGCTCGCCCGTCAGGCGGCCGACCTTGGCATCTCTTACGTTGATGCCCCCGTCTCCGGCGGCGTGGCGAAGGCAACGACGGGAGAGCTTTCCATCATGGTCGGCGGCGCCATCGCGGATGCCGAGCGGGCCGTCGAACACCTGGCGCCGCTGGGCACACAAATTCTCACCGTCGGTCCGGCGGGATCCGGACACGCGGCCAAAGCCCTGAACAACCTCCTATCGGCCACCAACCTCTCCGCCGCCGCCGAAGTCTTCACCATCGCGAAGAACTTCGGGATCGAGGCAGATGTGATGGTCGAGGTAATCAACGCTTCAACCGGCCGAAGCCAAGCCACCGAGGTTAAATACCCGAAGCACGTGCTCACCGGAGCGTTCGACTCCGGATTCGCCATGGACCTCATGCTCAAGGACCTCGCCATCGCCCACGAATTGAGCTCGAGCGCAGGCCTTACAACGCCCATCACCGACCAGACCGTGACAACGCTGACCGAAGCGCGCCATGCCCTCGACCGTGACGACCTCGATCACACGGAGATCGCCCGCTTCTACGAGCAGGCTAACCACGTCGAGCTCCGATCCTCGAAGTAGACCCAGAAAAAAAGGAGAACCATCATGACCGACGATCCGCAGCAATACATCGATGACATGGCAACCAAGCGTGGTTACGTGCTCGATTACCACAAGGTAATGGCCAAGCAGGACTTCTCCGTGCTGCAGGCCGCCAACCACGTCGTGTCGGCCGCCTACCTTGACCAGCGCACCCTGGACCGCAAGACAAAGGAACTCATCTTCATTGTGAGCCTCACCGTCATGCGAGCTTCCAAGGGCCACATTCAGAGCCACATTCGCGTCGCACTGGACCTCGGACTGACCGAACGCGAGATCCTCGAGGCCATCGAAATCTCACTGCCCGAAGCCGGCATTGTCGCCTTCCAAGGCGGTCTCGAGGCCTGGCGCGAAGTTGTAGGGGCCGAGGGCCTCGAACCGACCGTCTCCGCACACGAAGGCGGATCCGGCTCGGGGGAATAGCCTCCCAAGTTCAAGCCCAAGAGCCTGATGCATCACCAGCGGTAATCCAACGCTATTGCATGTTTGATCACAACCCACGAGAGATCACAGAGAGGTGTCTTCTCATGACAGAAGTACGAACGTCGCGCCCACAAACGAGCGCCGACACGCGAGTCCGCACCGCCGTAGCGGTGGGCATCGGCAATTTCATGGAATGGTTTGACTTCGCAATTTACGGCTTCTTCGCCGTACTGATCGGTCAAATGTTTTTCCCTGCCAACGCCGACCCTATCGTGGCTTCACTTAGCTCGTTGTCGGTGTTTGCCGTCGGCTTCCTGATGCGCCCACTCGGTGCGTTCATCCTCGGTCCGATCGGCGACAAGTACGGTCGGCGCACATCGTTGGTGGCCTCGGTCATGATCATGGGGGCGGCAACGTTCCTTATGGGTCTCTTACCTTCGTACGCGACAATCGGAATCGCCGCGCCAATCCTGCTCGTGCTGCTGCGCTGTGTCCAGGGCCTTGCGGCCGGCGGCGAGTGGAGCGGATCCGCTGCCTATCTAGTGGAAAGCGCACCCGACCATCGTCGCGGCCTGTTCGCCAGCCTGATCTCGGGGACTGCTGCGCTGGCGTTCATCGTCGGCAGCTTCGTCGCCCTGTGGATCAACTCCGCCCTAGACCCTGAGGCTGTAGCAGCATGGGGCTGGAGGATTCCCTTCCTGCTGGCATTGCCCATGGCCCTGATCGGCCTCTACATTCGTCTCAAACTGGGTGATACCCCCGTGTTCACCGCGCTGAAGGCGAATCACCAGGTCGCAGAGTCGCCGCTCAAGGCCTCCGGCAACAAGAAGAACATCTATGCCATCCTCTTGACGTTCGCATTCTCCAGCGTTTCGGGCCTCGGCATCTATTACTTGGCCACGTATATGAACAACCACTTCACCACGGCGCTCGGTGTTGAGCGGGTCAATGCGTTGCTGTTCAGTGGCATAGGACTGTTGCTGTACCTGCTCATGTGCCCCATCGCCGGAATCATTTCCGACCGGTACGGCCGCCGGTGGCCGAACATCATCGGCACCATCGGCTTCGTCGTACTCGCCGTCCCCTCCTTCCTCCTCTTCGAAACGGGCAACGCGGTACTGATCGTGCTAGGCGTGGCCGTGATCGGCGCCTGTCAGGCGCTGTGCTCCGTAACCAACGTCGTGCTGCTGGTAGAACTGTTCCCCGCCTCCACCCGTTCGTCGGGAAGCGCCCTCGGATATAACCTCGGCCTCGCCTTCATCGCGGGACCCGGTCCGCTGGTCGCGACCGCTCTCGTGGCGAGCACAGGTGTGTCGATCTCCCCGTCGTGGTACCTGGTCGCGGTCTCCCTCGTCGCCCTGCCGATCCTGCTCAAATGGCTGCCGGAGACATTCAAGCGCGACCTGCACTCGAACGAGCACGCGAACTGATCCGGCGATGAACGATGAGCCGGCCGCGGAGCGCGCAATGAGTGAGTTGTATGAAGTGGTCGTTGTGAGGCATGGAACTCGCACGACGAAACGCAGTGACGTGTTCCTCAACCATCACTTTTACGATGAGTCAGATGCTCCACACGCGGTTGACTACTACTTCTGGATCATCCGCAACGAGAGCCGGTCCATCATCGTCGACACCGGTTTCTCACCCGCCGCGGGGGCGGCGAGAAACCGTACGATCCTCATCGAGGCGGCAACGGCCTACCGTGAAGTGGGCGTCGATGTAATGCAGCCCCACCAGGTCATAGTCACGCATGCCCACTACGACCACATCGGCAATCTGGGTCTGTTCGCCAACTCGCCGGTGCTGATCTCCCAAGCAGAATTTGATTTCTGGCAGACCGAGCTCGCGACAAAGTACCTGATCGCCTACTTTTCCGAGCGCGACGAGCTTGAGGAGTTGCGAAGCATCAAGCGGGACGGCCGTCTAACCACCTTTACCGGCTCCATCGAAATTGCCCCGGGAATCGAGGTGATCGAGGTGGGCGGTCACACGCCAGGGCAAGCCATGGTTCGTGTGCCCACCAGAGACGGCGTCGTACTCCTGGCCTCCGACGCCGTGCATTTCCTCGAGGAAATCGAACGGGACATGCCCTTCATCTCGGCTACCGACCTACCCGGTATGTACGCGGGCTTCCAACGGGTACGCGACATGGTCGCCGCGGGCACGGTCGACATCGTCATCCCCGGTCACGATGCAGCCGCCCTCGACGGCCTCGAACCGCTGCGTGGAGAGCTCGCGGGTCATGCCGCCATCATCGGGAGAATGCCCTCGTGACCATCACAGCCCTGCTGGCCACGTGGACGGACGCCGCCACAAACGATGCCGAGAACCGCCACATCGGACGAGCCACCCAATTCGTTGTCCTCGCCGAAAACACCACGGGGGCGGCGATCACCATCAGGTACGACCATGGAACAGTCGATTGGCGCACCGGCGAAACAAATGACACGCCAAGCCCTGATATTCACGGCCGGGCCGCGTTCGCGGAGGCCGATGTCGACCACATCCACCTGCGCGCAACGGATGCCACCTGGCGGGAGCTCGCGAACCCCTCAGCAGCACCCCGGCGTCATGACCTGCTCTCCCTGATCAAAGCAGACGACGGCATCGAGGTCCTATCCGGCTGGCTAGCCCTCGTACGTCACCTCCGCGTCATCTCGCGCCTCGTCGAGATTGGAAAAGCCCATGACATCACCTAGCCCCTTCTTCGAGAACGCTGTCGGCCGCTACGTGCGACTCACCTCCCGCGGTGTCGACTACCGCATCTACTACGAGGAGGCGGGAAGCGGTCCTGCCCTCGTGGGGCTACATACCGCCGGAGCCGACGGTCGTCAGTTCCGGCACCTGCTTGCCGATGAAGAATTAACGTCCCGCTACCGCATTGTCGTCTTCGACCTCCCATGGCACGGTAAGTCCCTTCCCCCTAGCGGCTGGTGGAAAAATGAATACCTCCTCACGACAGATGTATATGCCTCGCTCGTCGAAGACTTCTGCACCGCCGTCGACGCGGAGCAGCCCATCATTCTGGGCTGCTCCATGGCCGGGTCGCTCGCTGTCGAACTCGCCCGCCGGGATCCAGACCGTTGGAGCGCGGTTATCGGGCTCTCCGGGGCGCTGAAGGTCGAGGGCCGGTTCCACGAGTGGCCGCTGCTGCCCGACATCAACGCCCAGCAGGTGGTTCCGACCTGGACGCACAGCCTGATGTCGCCCCACAGCCCAGAGGAATCTCGGCGGGAGGTCTGGTGGATCTACAGCCAGGGCGGGCCTGGCATCTACCGCGGGGACACCTACTTCTACTCGCAAGACTTCGACCTGCGGGACTCTGCCTCCTCTATCGACACCGAGCGGTGCCCCGTTTACCTACTGACCGGCGAGTACGACCATGCATGCACACCGGCCGATACGGCCGAGGCCATCGCGGCGATCCCCGGGGCCAAGGGCGGAACAATGACGGGCATCGGTCATTTTCCGATGGCCGAGAACTACCCTCTCTTCCGCGACTATCTCATGCCCATTTTGACGGAACTCGAAGGAAAACATCCATGAATGAGCGAAGCGTGCTTGACTCTGTGCCCGCCCGGTTGTTCGTCGGCGGTGAGTGGGTCGATGCCGAAGGTGGGCGCACCGTTGACGTGCACAACCCCGCGACCGGGGAAATCATCCGCACGATCGCTGATGCCTCGGTTGCCGACGGGGTATGCGCGCTGGATGCGGCCGTCTCGGTGCAGCAGGAGTGGGGTGCCACCCCGCCTCGCATCCGCGGCGAAATCCTGCGTCGGGCATTTGATCTGCTGCAGCAGCGCAAAGACGAGTTCGCACTGCTGATGACATTGGAAATGGGCAAGCCCATTGCAGAAGCAGCGGGGGAAGTCGCTTACGGTGGCGAGTTTCTGCGCTGGTTCAGCGAAGAAGCGGTTCGCATAGCCGGACGCTACGGACAAAACCCCGAGGGCACGGGCCGCATGATCGTGACCCAACGCCCCGTCGGGCCTTGCTACCTAATTACTCCCTGGAATTTCCCGCTCGCTATGGCTACCAGAAAGCTCGCCCCCGCCATCGCCGCCGGATGCACTGCCGTCATCAAGCCCGCGACGCTGACACCCCTCACTACACTCGCCCTCGTCGCTGTCCTGGAGGAAGCCGGCCTACCCAGGGGCGTAGTGAACGCCATCACGACCACATCGACCGTGGAGCTCTCAGATGCCCTGTTCGCCGATGGCCGACTACGCAAGGTGAGCTTCACGGGCTCGACCCCGGTGGGTGTCACACTACTCAAGCAGGCCGCCGAGGGCGTGCTTCGTACGTCCATGGAACTCGGCGGCAACGCGCCGTTCGTCGTCTTCGAGGATGCCAATCTCGACAAGGCGTTGACGCGGCAATGACAGCCAAATTCCGCAACATCGGTCAAGCGTGCACGGCCGCCAACCGGTTCATCGTGCACGAGCGCGTTACAGACGAGTTCGCGCGACGCGTGACCGAGCGGGTCCGGGGCCTAAAGGTGGGCAGGGGAACCGATACCACGGTGGACGTAGGGCCGTTGATCGACGAGAAAGCCGTACGCAACACCTTGCGCCTGGTCTCGGACGCTGTGGATAGAGGCGCCACACTCCTCACCGGCGGATCGGCGATGGAGGGCCCGGGAACGTTCTTCGAACCTACCGTTCTCGACAACGTAACCGGCGGCATGGCGATCAAGGTCGAGGAGATTTTCGGCCCGGTCGTCAGCATCATCCGTTTCAGCGACGAGGCCGATGCCGTGAGCAAGGCAAACGACAGCGAGTACGGTCTCGTCGCGTACGTTTTCACCGAGGACTTCAACCGTGGGCAGCGCATGATTGACCAAATCGACACAGGAATGATGGGCCTCAACGTCGGTGTTGTCTCGAACGCCGCTGCACCCTTCGGCGGCGTCAAGCAGTCAGGGCTCGGGCGCGAGGGCGGCGCTGAGGGTATCCACGAGTACCTCGAGACAAAGTACACGCTGACCCCTGACCCCTACGCCCAGATCGCTGGCGCCGCGGCTGGGCGTGAACACGACTGACGCATCCGCTCGTCGTACGTAACCGCGAGCTGACATCACCGTGTTGTGTCAGAACTCAGTGTCTGAAGCGGCGGTTTCCAACAAACGTCGCAACAGGTCTGTTTTGACGGTAGCAGTCCGGTCGTCTGGGTGTTGCAGTTCTACTGAACCCACCTCTTGCCGAATACTCGATAAGGTGCCGTGGCGGTCTCGCAAGACAATCACCAACGAACGAAACTAAACCGGCTCTTCAGAATTGAGAGTGTAGCTTCGGTCTGAATCCGCCGGATTCCAGCAATGATCTGGCGACGTAGTTGGTGAGATTGCGGAAGCCAAGGGCAGATCCGCGAAGGTGTTCGAGCCGGCCATTGATGGCTTCAGTTGGCCCGTTGGAGGTCCCTGGTCGGTCGAAGTATGCCAGCACATCTTGTGCCCGACGTTTGAGGGTTCGCCCGAGTGTTCTGAGCGCAGTGAGTGCGCTGGGAACGCCTGTGCTGACGGATTTGATCACGGCCTGCATCAACTCCCGCCCCTTGGCACGGTCCGGTTCCCGGTAGGCGGCGATCATGCGTTGGTAGATTCCCCAGGTCGCTGCAACTTCGACATGCGTATCAGGAGAGAACAGGGTTTCAAGGCGTTGGCGTTGCTTGTCAGTGAGCAGATCCACCCCGGTATGCAGCTTCAGCCTAGCCGAATACAGCGGGTCGCCAGCCCGCCCGCGATGCCCGCATGTCTGCTGCTGAACTCGCCGCCGGCACGAATCCAAAACCTCCCCGGCAAGGCGGACCACATGGAATGGGTCCATGACCGGAACAGCGTCGGGGAGCTCTTGGGCTGCGGCGCTCTTGAACCCGGAGAACCCGTCCATGGCCACGACCTCGATTCCTTGCCGCCACGCCACCGGGCGTGCCTGTAGCCAGGTGGCGAAGACTTGTTTTGATCGGCCTTCAACCATATCCAACAGGCGGGACGGGCCGGTCCGGTCACGGATCGGGGTGAGGTCAATGATCACGGTGACGTACTTGTCCCCGCGGCGGGTGTGTCGCCAGTTGGGTCGGCCAGGGGCGCGGTGGCAGCGTTACCGCTGTTCCGTTTCCCCTGGCCGCCCGCCGAACCCGCCGTGCGACTCTCGCCGCAACGGGCTCTCCACGAGAGGCTGCTGCGCCTCTATGCGGTTTGGCTTGATGGTGTCCACGGGGTCGGGATTCGGTATCCGCGGTAGCGGTACTGGACGACCGTGACGGTGGCTGCGCCACGGAACCGTTGCCCGTCGTGGGCCAGGCGCCAGGTGCCGGGCAGGCAGAACCTGCGCCGGAGCTCTGGCCATCCGATGCGGTGCTTCTTCCGCAGCCAGTTCGTGACCCGCTCCCAGGTGTAGGAGTCGATGGTGTTGAAGATGGCTTTGGAGACACCGTGCCGGAAGTAGTTCGCCCAGCCACGCAGCACCCGACCCAGGTACTCCATCAAGTAGCCGGGGTCGTGGTGCAGGGTGTGTCTGTAGGTCATGATCCGGACCCGTTCCTTGATCGAGGCGATCGCCTTGGCCGAGGGACGGGTGTAGACGTACCGCTTCTGACTCCCCCGTTTCCGCATCCGACGGATGTTGAAACCGAGGAAGTCGAAGCCTTCGTCAATGTGGACCACACGGGTCTTCTCCGGTGACAGTCGCAACCCCATCGGGGCCAAGACCGTCGCGACCTCGTCGCGCAACGCCTGGGCTTGCTCTTTCTCACCGGTCACGAGGACGACGAAGTCGTCGGCGTAACGGACGAGTCGGTAGTTTGCCAGGTCTTGGCGACGTCGTTTCTGTCGCTGCTGCTCGGTGGCCATCGTCGTCTGCCATTGCTGGGTGAAATGATCATCCAGCACGGACAAGGCGATGTTGGCCAGCAACGGGGAGAGGATCCCGCCCTGCGGGGTGCCGGTGATGCTGCCTTCCCGGTGGCCGGTGGCCGTGAGGACGCCGGCTTTGAGGAAGGACTTCACCAACGCCAGGACACGCTTGTCTTTGATCCTTGTGCGGACGCGGTCCATCAACGCGGTGTGATCGATGTTGTCGAAACACGCCTCGATGTCGGCCGCCAGCACCCACTGATACGACTTCGTCGTGAAGTGGTGGATCTCAGCGATCGCGTCCTGCGCGCGCCGGTTGGGCCTGAACCCGTAGGAGACCGACGCAAAGGCGGCCTCGAAGATCGGTTCCAGGACCAGTTACAGCGCGGCCTGCACGACCCGGTCGGTGACGGTCGGGATGCCCAACGCCCGCAGTTTCCCGCTGGCCTTAGGAATCATCACACGCCGCACCGGCGCCGGTGTGAAGGTCCGGGACCGCAATTGATCCCGAATCTCGTGCAGGAACGTCTGCACCCCGTACCGGGAGACGATCCAAGCCACGGTGGCCCGGTCGACCCCGGCGGTGCGCGCCCCCTTGTTACCCGCGACGCGTTCCCACGCCATGGTCAACACCTTCGGGTCGCACACCAGATTGTACAGATCATCAAACCGGCGGACGCGGTCAGCGCCCGCCCAGCAGTGCAGTTTGTTCTGAATCTTCCGTACCGCCACGAATGCCTGGCCGTAGCTCGGCCATCCAGCGGCGTCGGTATTCACCGACGCATCTTCGGACCTGACAGTCACTTCCTGCTCCTTTCGCTGCCGCCCTTCCCCATGTGGTCGGCTTTCCCGACCTCGGAGTACTACGGCGACTCCGCCCCATCGACACCCTTCGGCCGGCAACGCGCCTATCCCCGGCGGGGAGCGGTGTGCCGATGGTTCCCACGTTCACTGTTGTTCGGTCGACGGGCGAGGTGCCCGGCTTTGCCCCTGCGGTCTCGTCGTGGCTACGCCGCAGACCTTCACCACGACCTGCCGAGCCCGACACATTCACCGTCTCGACAGTTCCCCGTGCCGGGCGACCGCCTGGATGACGGCTCCCGGCGCGGTTACGCACCGCACTCCCGCCCAAATCCACCGGGTTCGAGCGGGTCGACGATTAAGAGGCTCTGGGCTATCCACTTGAGCCGACTAAACTGGTGCGATGGGCGCTGTGCATCCGCAAAGTGGGGTCGACTATCCACGCTCGTTAGCTGAGTTCCAGTCGTGGTTTACCACCGACGCGGATTGCTTG
>JAABUN010008137.1_pt1 | contig 10887 bp, 11 predicted proteins | sample 5559311 | NCBI WGS metagenome assembly JAABUN01 (sample SAMN10711877, study PRJNA513370) | rock metagenome | isolation source: Antarctica rocks | place: Antarctica: Victoria Land, Siegfried Peak sud | reverse complement strand
AAGGTCTCCAAGATCGTCTCGTTGATCACCAAGCTGGGGGCGCTGATCTTCGTCTTGCTGCTGGACAAGCAGAACGCGCTCAACTTCCAGCTGCTGGGCGGGGTGTGGATCCTGCAGACGCTGCCCCCGATCGTCTTCGGCCTGTTCACCCGGTGGTTCCACCGCTGGGCGCTGCTGGCCGGCTGGGCCGTGGGGATGCTCTACGGCACCGTCACCGCCTACGGGTTCTGCACGGCCTGCACGACCCGGCCGTTCGGCAACTCCCTGGCCCGCGTGCCGGGGCTGGGCGACGCCGGCTACATCGGGCTGACCGCCCTGGCCCTCAACATCGTGGTCACCGTGGTGGGCACGGTGCTGCTCAACGCGGCACGGGTGCACAACGGCACGGACATCACCAGCCAGTCCGACTACTTCGCCGACGTCGGCGATCCGGGCGTGCAGCCGGTGCTGGCCGCCCAGAAGCCGATCCACTGACCGCCGCCCGCCGCTCCCGCACCGCGGGGCCGGCGGGCCGTTCTGTGGCAGAATGGCCGGTCGTGCCTCGGACACCCGGCAGCATCGGGGCACGCACCGACGCACATATGAGGAGGCACCGATGGGTAAGACTGGCCGCAAGCGCCGCGCCCGCAGGAAGAAGGGCGCGAACCACGGCAAGCGCCCCAACGCCTGAGGCGACGCGCGGACGACATTCGTCCGACGACGACGAAACCCCCGCGGGTCTCCGCGGGGGTTTCGTCGTCTGGAGCAGCTGGGTCGGGGCGACTCAGACCTGGCGGCTGTGGTGGGCGGCGTCCTGGGCCGCCGCCAGCTGGCCGAGCACCTTGGTCCGAAGCCCGCTCGGGGCCCGGTCGTTGCCGCAGCACCTGTTGACCAGGCTCTTCACGGCCTGCTCGACGTCGTAGCGGTCCAGGCACTGCTCGCAGGCGGCGAGGTGGGCGCGGATCTCCTCGCTGCTGGCGGTGTCCAGCTCGGAGTCCAGGAACTCATAGACCCGGGCCAGCATGTGCTCGCAGTCCGACGACCCCGTCCTGTCCAAGTCGCTCACCTGGATCCCCCCTGACGAACCATGCCCCGGTCACGCGCGTAGTCGGCGAGCAGCACCCGCAGCTGGGTGCGGCCGCGGTTCAGCCGCGACATCACCGTGCCGATGGGGGTGCCCATGATCCCGGCGATCTCCTTGTAGGAGAACCCCTCGACGTCGGCCAGGAAGACAGCCAGCCGGAAGTCCGGCGCCAGCTGCTGCAGAGCCTCCTTGACGTCGGAGTCGGGGAGGTTCTCCAACGCCACGGTCTCGGCTGACTTGAGCCCGCTGGAGGTGTGGGACTCCGCGCGCGCCAGCTGCCAGTCCTCGACGTTCTCACCGTCGGAGAGCTGCGGCTGCCGCTGCTTCTTGCGGTAGGAGTTGATGTAGGTGTTGGTGAGGATCCGGTAGAGCCATGCCTTGAGGTTCGTCCCGGGGGTGAACTGGTGGAACGAGGCGTAAGCCTTCGCGAACGTCTCCTGCACCACGTCCTCGGCATCGGCCGGGTTCCGGGTCATCCGCATGGCGGCCGCGTACAGCTGGTCCAGGTACTGCAGGGCCTCGGACTCGAACCGGACGGTGCGCTCGGCCGGGGTCTCGGTGCTGCGCGGGTCGGCCGCCGGCGCGGCTGTGGCGGCGGTGGAACTCGTCGGGATGCTCATCACGTACGAGAGTACCGGCGAGCGGCCAGGCGACGGCTGCGCGCTCACCCTGGGCATCGTCATCGGCATGGCGGTACAACGCGGCGACCCGGCCCCTATTCCCCGGCCCGCTCAGCCACGCCGAGGAACCGGGCGCACGCGAGGACCAGCCGCTCGCGCAGCTCGGCCGGCCCGAACACCGACCGGGCCGGCACCCGGTAGCCGTGGTCGGCACCGGGCAGCTCCACCACGCAGACCCCGGCCGCCCCGCCCACCGCCGCCCGCACCTCCCCCGGTCCCCCGAAGGTGTCACGGCTGCCCTGCAGCACCAGCCGGGGCGCCGTCGGGGCGAGCAGCTCGGCCGCCCGGGACCGGTCGGGCCGGCCGGGCGGGTGCAGGGGGAACGCCAGGCAGACGACGCCCCTGACGGCCAGCGCGTCCGCGGTCCGGCAGGCCACCCGGGCCCCGGCGCTCCGGCCGCCGGACCACACGGGCGTCCCGGTCGGCACGGCACCGAGCAGCACGGGGACCGCCTCCAGCCAGGCCTCGTCCAGCCGTGGCGGGGCGACGGCCACCCGCCGGCCCGCCGTGCGCCAGGGCTGCTCGAACCGGGCGACGGTGACGCCCAGCTCGGGCAGCCGGCGGGCCAGCACGGCGAGGTCCGGCGACTCGGGCCCACCGCCCGCCCCGTGGCCGAGCAGCAGGACCGCCGTGCTCGCCTCGGCCACCTCGACCAGCCAGCGCGCCGGGCCCTGCGTCGTCGTGACCGCCAGCTCGGTGGCCCTCAGAGCAACCGCTCCTGCTCGTCGGTCGTGGACTCGGCGAGCGGCTCCAGCAGCGTCGGGTCGTTGTTGGCCACCTTGTTCACGGCGGTGGAGACGGCGTAGGCCGCGAGGTCCGCCGCCGCCGGCACGGCGACCAGCGCCAGCGCCTCCGCCGGGTCGGTGACGCCCGGGTCGAGCCAGCCGTCCACTGCAGCCGCGGGTACCAGCACGGGCATCCGGTCGTGGATGTGCCCGGCCGCGTCGGTGGCCTGGGTGGTGATCACCGAGCAGCTCCGCAGCCAGCCGGAGTCGTCGTCGCGGTTTTTCGTCGGGTCGCGCCAGATCTCATAGATCCCGGCCATCACAAGCAGCCCGCCGTCGGCCCGGTGCAGGAAGAACGGCTGCTTGGCCCCCTTCGGACCGCCCGGCGTCCCCTCGGGGACGTACCACTCGTAGAAGCCGGCGGCTGGCAGCAGGCAGCGGCGGGAGCGAAAGGCCTTGGCGAAGGCAGACTTATCCGCCACCGTCTCCAGCCGGGCGTTGATCAGCCGCGAGCCGATGCTGCGGTCCTTAGCCCAGGAGGGCACCAGCCCCCAGACCAGCGGGGTCAGCCGGCGCCGGACGCTGCCGCCGGCCCTATCCACCCGTTCGAACACCGCCGGCACCACCACCGTGGGAGCGACGTTGTAGTCCGGCCCCGGCAGACCGTCCAGGATGTCGTCGACGTCGAACTCCGCGGCCAGCTGGGCCGGGCTCGCCGTCGAGGCGTAGCGTCCGCACATGCCGGCACGCTACCCGGTGGGCCGGGGTTGGCTGGTCGGACCGGGCACGGTAGGAATAGGCCATGACGTTGCTGCGCGCCACCGCCCGTACCCTGCTCGCCTCCTACTTCGTGGCGAGTGGCTACAAGTCCGTCCGGCACCCCGAGCTGCTGGTCTCGGCGGCGGAGCCGGTGACCGACAAGCTGGTGCCGATGGTCAAGAAGTACGCCCCCGCCCAGGTGGCGGGCTTCGTGCCCGAGGACACCCAGACGCTGGTCCGCGTCAACGGCGTCGCCCAGCTGGTCGGCGGCCTGGCGCTCGCCTCCGGCAAGGGCCGTCGGCTCGGTGCGGTGGTGCTGGCCACGTCCCTGGTCCCCAGCACCTTGGCCAAGCACCCGTTCTGGACCCGGACCGACCCGCTCGAGAAGGCCGAGGAGCGCGCCCACTTCCTCAAGAACGTCAGCCTGCTGGGCGGCGTGCTGCTGGCCGCCGGCGACACCGAGGGCAGGCCGAGCCTGGTCTACCTGGCGCACAAGGGCGGCGAGAGCCTGGCCCGTGACACCCGCCGCGCCACCAAGAGGCTCGGCAAGAAGACGGGTGTCTCCCCCACCGCGCTGAGCAAGAACGCTGCGGAGATCGTCGAGACGGTCAGCAAGGGCACCAGCCAGCTGACCGACGGGGCGCTGGCCGGGGGTGCCGCTCTGGTCAGCGCAGCGGTCGCCGGCTCACGCAAGGCTCGCAAGCAGGCCTCGAGGCAGCTCAAGGAGGCACGCGAGGCGGCGGCGAAGGAGGCTGCGGCTGCGCAGAAGGTCCGGGCCAAGGAGGCAGCGGTCCTGGACAAGCAGCGGGCCAAGGAGGAAGCAGTCCTGGACAAGCAGCGGGCCAAGGAGGAAGCAGTCCTGGACAAGCAGCAAGCCAAAGAGGCACAGATCGCGGAGAAGGAGCAGGCCAAGCAGTCCGCGATCGCGGAGAAGGAGCGCGCCAAGCAGGCCGCGGAGGACGAGAAGATCACCCGCAAGCAGATCCAGCAGGCGGCGAAAGAGGCCGAGAGGGTCAACAAGAACATCCACCGCGGCGAGAACTGAGTCCCGCCGGTCTCGCGTCGGACCGAGCAGGCCCGGCGCGACCGCCCCGGACTCTAGGATCGGGGTCGTGCCGACCGCCTCCCTGCAGCCTTGGCCCGCGCCCGAGGCGCCGGCGCCGATCCACGCCAGCGTGACCGTGCCGGGCTCCAAGTCCGAGACCAACCGTGCGCTGGTGCTGGCCGCGCTGGCTGAGCGCCCGTCGGTGATCACCAACGGGCTCGATGCCCGGGACACCGTGCTGATGCGGGACGCACTGCGCACGCTCGGCGTCGTCATCCTCGAGGACGGCGACCGGTGGCTGGTCACCCCCCCGGAGCGCTTCGACGCCGGCGGCACCGTGCAGTGCGGCCTGGCTGGCACCGTCATGCGCTTCGTGCCGGCCCTGGCCGCGCTGGCCGACGGGGTGGTCCGGTTCGAGGGCGACAAGCAGGCCGCCACCCGGCCGATGGCTCCCTTGCTGGACGCGCTGACCGCCCTGGGGGCTCCTGCGGTCACCGACGGCGGTCCGGGGCTGCCGTTCTCGGTCACCGGGCGGCCCGACCTGCGGGGCGGCGCGGTCACCGTCGACGCCTCGACCTCCAGCCAGTACGTCTCGGCGCTGCTGCTCGTGGGCGCCCGGTTCGCCGACGGGCTGGACCTGCGCCACGTCGGCGGGCCGGTGCCGTCACTGCCCCACATCGCCATGACCGTGGCCATGCTGCGTGAGCGCGGCGTCGAGGTCGACGACTCCGAGGCGGGTCGCTGGCGGGTCTCCCCCGGCCTGCTCCGGGCCCGGGACGTCGTCGTCGAGCCCGACCTGTCGAACGCCTCGCCCTTCCTGGCCGCGGCCGCCGTCACCGGCGGGACGGTGACGGTGCGGCACTGGCCCGCCGCCACGCTGCAGCCCGGCGACCAGATCCGCGCGATCCTGCAGGCTTTCGGGGCCGAGGTCACCTGGTTCGAGGGCGACCTGACGGTCCGGGGCCAGGACGTCCTGCACGGCGTCGAGCTGGACCTGCGGGCGGCCAGCGAGCTGACTCCCGTCGTCGCCGCCGTCGCTGCCCTGGCCGCCGGCAGCTCCCGGATCGGCGGGGTCGGGCACATCAGCGGCCACGAGACCGACCGGCTCGCCGCGCTGGAGGCCGAGCTGCGTGCGCTGGGCTGCGGCGTCACCGCCGACGAGGACGGCCTCAGCATCCACCCCCGGCTGCTGGGCAGCGCCCTGCTGCACACCTACGCCGACCACCGGATGGCGCACGCCGCCGCGGTCCTCGGCCTGGTCGTGGCGGGCGTCGAGCTGGACGACGTGGCCTGCACCGCCAAGACCATGCCGGAGTTCGTCCAGCTCTGGACGGCGATGGTCGAGGAGACCGGCACACCGTGACCTCGCGGCAGTTCCGGACCGACGAGAACGACGCCTTCGAGCGGCCCCGCCGCCACACCAAGCCTCGGACCAAGGACCGGCCGGACTACACCGAGGCCCAGATCGGCGTGGTGATCACCGTCGACCGTGGCCGGTTCCGGGTGCTGGTGCAAGGGCGCGACGTGACCGCCACCAAGGCCCGCCAGCTGGGCCGGACCGGAGTCATCGTCGGCGACCGGGTCCGCGTCGTCGGCGACACCTCCGGCGAGGAGGGCAGCCTGGGTCGAATCGTCGGCGTCGAGGAGCGGCGGACGGTGCTGCGCCGGACCGCCGACGACGACGACCCCTACGAGCGGCCGATCGTCGCCAACGCCGACCAGCTCGTCATCGTCACCGCTCTCGCCGACCCGCCGCCACGGACCGGGATGATCGACCGGATCCTGGTAGCCGGGTTCGACGCGGGCATCGAGCCCCTGCTGTGCCTGACCAAGGCCGACCTGGCGGGTCCCGAGGAGCTCATCGCCCAGTACGCCCCGCTGGGCGTCCTGATCGAGACCGTCTCACCCGGCGCCGACCTCACCGCCCTGCGCGCCGCGCTCACCGGACGCACCAGCGTCTTCGTCGGGCACTCCGGGGTGGGCAAGTCGACCCTCGTCAACGCCTTGATCCCGGACGCGCATCGCGGGATCGGCGCCGTCAACGAGGTCACCGGACGCGGCCGCCACACCTCCAGCTCGGCGATCGCGCTGCGGCTGCCCACCTCCGACGGGCCGGCGGACGCCGGCTGGGTGATCGACACCCCGGGGGTGCGGTCCTTCGGGCTCAGCCACGTCACCCGGGAGAGCCTAATCTCGGCGTTCGCCGACCTGGCCGCCCTGACCCAGGAGTGCCCGCGCGGCTGCACCCACGAGACGGGTGCTCCCCAGTGCGCGCTGGATGCGGCGGTGGCCCGCGGGGAGCTGAGCTCCGCCCGTCTGGAGTCGTTCCGGCGGATGCTCGACCCGGGCCAGTAAGGTAAGCGACCATGCCCTCAGCAGACCCGCTGCACCGCAATCTCACCGACGACCTGCGGCTGGCCCACCTGCTCGCCGACGACGCCGACTCGATCACCATGAGCCGGTTCAAGGCGCTGGACCTGCGGGTCAGCGCCAAGCCCGACCTCTCCCCGGTCTCTGACGCCGACACCGCCGTGGAGGAGGCGATCCGCCGCACGCTGGGCCGGGCCCGGCCGCGCGACGCCGTCCACGGTGAAGAGCTGGCCGACACCGGCTGGGGGCCTCGCCGGTGGGTCGTCGACCCGATCGACGGCACCAAGAACTTCGTCCGCGGGGTCCCGGTCTGGGCCACCCTGATCTCGCTCGTGGTCAACGACGAGGTGGTGGTCGGTGTGGTCAGCGCCCCGGCCCTGGGTCGGCGCTGGTGGGCGTCATTGGGCGGCGGCGCCTACGCCGGTCGGTCGCTGCTGAACCCCAGCCCGTGCCGGGTCTCCGAGGTCGCCGCGCTGGAGGACGCCTCGATGAGCTACTCCGAGCTACGCCGGTGGGTGGAGTCCGGCCAGGGTCAGGGCTTCGTCGACCTGCTCCGCAGCTGCTGGCGGACCCGCGCCTACGGCGACTTCTGGTCCTACATGCTGCTGGCCGAAGGTGCGGTCGACATCGCCTGCGAACCCGAGCTCGAGCTGCACGACATGGCCGCCTGCTCGATCGTGGTCACCGAGGCGGGCGGCCGGTTCACCGACGTCGACGGCCGGCCGGGCCCGCACGGGGCCGGGGCCTACGTCACCAACGGGCTGCTGCACGATGTCGTGCTGGCCCACCTGCAGCCCCCGGCCGACGAGGATGACGCGGACGACCGACCCGCCGCCGGCTGAAACGCCGGGGCCGGCCTCAGCTGATGACGCGCAGCCGCACGGTTTCGGGCAGGCTGCGCAGCTTGTCCAGCAGCTCCTCGCTGAAGGGTGCTCCGATGTCGGTGACGACGTAACCGAGCTGGCCGCGGGTGGACAGCGTCTGGCTCTCGATGTTGACCCCGAAGTCGGCGAGCACCCCGTTGACGGTGGCCAGCACCCCGGGCACGTTGTGGTGCACGTGCAGCACCCGGCAGCGCTCCGGCCCATCGCTCGCCTGCACCTGGGGCAGGTTCACCGACATCGTCGTGGTGCCCGCTAGCGCGTAGTCGGCCAGCTTGCCGGCGACGTAGCGGCCGATGTCCTCCTGCGCCTCCTCCGTCGAGCCGCCGACGTGCGGCGTGAGGATGACGTTCGGCAGGCCCTGCAGCGAGGAGACGAACGGGTCGCCCGCGGTCTTGGGCTCTTCTGCGAAGACGTCGAGGGCGGCGCCGGCGAGGTGGCCGCTCATCAGGTGCTCGCGGAGCGCGTCGTGGTCGACGACGATGCCGCGGCACAGGTTCAGGAACAGGCTCCGCGGCCGCATCTTGGCGAACTGCTCGGCACCGAACAGGCCGGCGTTGCCCTCGCGGCCGTCGACGTGCAGGGTCACCGTCTCCGCTTGCGCCAGCAGCTCGTCGAGGGAACCGCAGCGGCGCGCGTTGCCCAGCGCCAGCTTGTCGGCCACGTCGTAGAAAAGCACTCGCATGCCGAGGGACTCCGCGACCACGGACAGCTGGCTGCCGATGTTGCCGTAGCCGACGATGCCCAGCGTCCGACCCCGGACCTCATGGGCGCCCTTCGCCGACTTGTCCCAGACGCCGGCATGCATCTTCGCGTTCTTGTCGGTCAGGTGCCGGGCCATCGCGATGATCTCGGCGACGACCAGCTCGACCACGCTGCGGGTGTTCGAGAACGGGGCGTTGAACACCACGGTGCCCCGCTCGGCCGCAGCCGTCAGGTCGACCTGGTTGGTGCCGATGCAGAAGGCACCGACGCCCAGCAGCCCGGGCGCGGCGTCCAGCGCGGCCCGGGTGACGGTGGTCTTCGAGCGGATGCCCAGCAGCTGGACGTCGCGGACGGCCTCGACCAGCTCGGCCTCGTCCAGGGCCCCCTTGGCGGTGACCACGTCGATCCCGCGCTCGTTCAGGACGCGGACGGCCTCGGGGTGGATGTTCTCGAGCAGCAGAGCCTTCATGGTTCCTCGTCGGCTGGTGGTGCGGTAGGGCGAGCCCAGTCTAGGAAGACCCGCACGACCGCGCCCGGCCGTCTCAGGTGCGTGCCGCCGGCACGAGGTCGGCGTAGCCCGGCCAGGGGCCCCGCCCGGTGGCGCTGACCATCGCGTCGAGGCAGGCGGCGGCGAAGACATCAGCAGCCCCGGTCAGCAGGTCCGTGAGGCCGGCCAGGGCCACCAACGGGTCGGCCGGCTCGGCGACCCGCCCGGTGGCCAGGCAGAAGATCGTGTCGCCGTCGGTCATCGAGTGCACCGGCCGGACCGCCCGGGCCAGCCCGTCGTGCGCAACGGCCGCCACCTTGCGGGCCCGCGCTGGGACAAGGGCCCGGTCCGTCATCACGACGCCGATGGTCGTGGCCAGTGAGGGCGCCGCACCCGCCTCGGCCGCGGCCAGGGCCGCCCGCTCCGTCTCGTCGGGCCGGGGCAGGCGGTGCTCGACGTCGGCCCACAGCCGCCCGGTCCGGGGGTCGACGGCGGACCCGGCGGCATTGACCACGACCGCCGCGGCGACCGACGAGCCGTCCGGCAGCGCCTGCTCGGCGAAGCCGAAGCCGCCCTTGAGCCCGCCGCACTTCGCCCCCGTCCCGCCCCCCACGCAGCCGCTCGCAGGTCGACCGGGACGGGCGGCGGCCAGTGCCGCGGCGCCGAACTCCGCCGTCGGTCGGTGGCCGAACACCCCGCCGCGGCCGAGGTCGAAGATCACCGCGGCCGGCACGATGGGGACGACCTGGCCGGGCTCCGGGCCGACGGGGAAGCCGAGCCCCTGCCGTTCGAGGCCCAGCACGACGCCGTCCGCCGCCGCCAACCCGTAGGCGCTGCCGCCGGTGAGCACGACGGCCTGGACGCGCTCGACCAGCGTGCTGGGGTCCAGCAGGTCGGTCTCCCGGGTGCCCGGGCCGCCGCCGCGGACGTCCACCCCGCCCACCGCCCCGCCCGGGGCGAGCACCACCGTCGTGCCGGTCAGCCAGCCGTCCTCGTCCGCGGTGTGGTGCCCGATCTCGATACCTGCGACCATCCCGCCACCCTAGGGGCGGGTAGACAGGGGGCGTGACGCCGGACGCAGGCGACGACCTGCTGGAAGAACAGAGCCTGCGCTGGCGCGGCCACCCGCCGAAGCCCACCGGAAGCCCTACCGGACCGGGGGCAGGACTGCCCCCGTGCTGACCGACGCCCGGCTGGGTGAGCTGGCCGCAGCCATGATGACGGTCGGGGGTGTCGAGGCCGTAGCGCTCGGAGGTAGCCGGGCCCGCGGCACGCACCGCCCGACTCCGATGTCGACCTCGGCCTCTACTACCGGCCCCCGCTCGACGTCGATGGCCTGCGGGTGCTGGCCGCCGCGCTCGCGCATGGGCGGGACGGGCGTGCCCCCCAGCTGACCGAGCCCGGCGCGTGGGGCCCGTGGGTGGACGGCGGCGGCTGGCTCCTGATCGACGGGATGGCCGTCGACTGGATCTACCGGGACCTGGATCGGGTCCGGGCGTCCTGCGTGGCCGCGCAGCAGGGCGCCGCGCAGTTCCACGCTCAGGTGGGCCACCCGCTGGGCGTGCCGGACTTCGCCTACGCCGGCGAGGTGGCTCTGGGACAGGTACTGGCCGATCCCGACGGGAAGCTCGCCGCGCTGCGGCGGCAGGTGGCGCCCTACCCCGCGGCGCTGGCTGACGCGCTCATAGGCGGCCTGACCGAGGCCGAGTTCCTGCTGGGCGGTCTCGGCAAACCCGCCGCACGCGGCGACGTCGCCTTCGTCGCCGGCGCGCTGTTCCGCGTCATCGGGTTGTGCGCCCACGCCCTGCACGCCCGAGCCGGCTGCTGGGTGATCACCGAGAAGGGGCTCGTGGACGTCACCGGCACGCTGGCCAGCGCCCCGGCGAACTTCTCCCGCCGGTCGCACGCCCTGCTGGGCCGTCTTGGAACGACACCGGACGAGCTCCGCGCCTCCACAGCCTCAGCCGGCGCCCTGCTGTCCGAGGTGGTCGCCGTTTGCGCCGGACCGCCGCCGCCTGGCTGAGCCTCTACCGTCAGGCGGCGGAAGCGGCGGAAGCGGCGGGGCCGGCGCGGGCGTGTCCGATGGCCGCGCGCCAGGTCTGGTGGGCGTAGTCGGTGTGACCGAGGTTGAGGGTGCCCTGGTTGGTGACGAGGAAGACGTAGCCGTGCGGG
>JAABUN010008135.1_pt1 | contig 10888 bp, 8 predicted proteins | sample 5559311 | NCBI WGS metagenome assembly JAABUN01 (sample SAMN10711877, study PRJNA513370) | rock metagenome | isolation source: Antarctica rocks | place: Antarctica: Victoria Land, Siegfried Peak sud | reverse complement strand
TCGTCCCGCATGCGCGGGCCATAGGGGATGCCATACCGCAACACCGTATACGGCAGCCCGTAGAGCCGGTGCCAATCGGCCAGCAACATCTCTCCGGCGAGTTTCGAGGACGTATAGACGTGGCTCGCCCGATCGACATTCAGCGGGGTGCACTCCGACAGTGGTTCCGGTGCGTCGTCCGGGGCGGCGTTATATACCCACACGGTGCTCGCGAGGATCACGCGCGCCACGCCCGCTCTTCGCGCTGCCTCCAGCACATTCGCGGTCCCGAGGACATTCGCGCGCACACAGGCGACCGGGTCGGCGTAGGCGCGGTTGACGTCGGAGACAGCGGCCAAGTGGAAGACCGCATCTTGCCCCGCGCAGGCGCGCGCAAGGTCGTCAACATCATCGATCGTCGCGGCGATCGGCCGCAGGTCGCGTCGGTGGATCGGCACGCCCGGGCGGTCGAGCGCGGTGACGCGCTTGCCGGACTCGACGAGCGCGTCCACGACATGAGAGCCGATGAACCCGCCCGCACCCGTGACCAATACCTTGTCCATCCCGCCACCTCCCCCTACGCCATCACCCCGCCGCCATCGCGGCCCGATCACTGTGCGACTGTCGGCAGCCATCACCTCCGGCGCGGCGCGCTGCGCTCGATCCCGCGTGGGCGATTACGTGTCGCGTCCAGTCGCGGTGTCCAACCGGACATCCGTCGCCGCGCCGCGCCTCCGCCGCGCTGCGGGCAGCAGCCAGGTGGTCCCCAGCGCGGTGCCGAGGGCGGCGATGACAAGCGTGGGCGTGACCCCCAGCGTAGCCGCCAGCCCGGCCCCGGCGAACCCGCCGAAGGTTTCCCCGGCGCGCATCAGGAAGAGCGCGCCGCCGCTAACCCGGCCGCGCAGGTGCGCCGGGAGGTCGCGCTGCAGCGCCGTCTCCTGATAGACCTGCCAGAGCGTCCAGCCGAACGCGTGGATCACCCGCGCCGCGCCGATCACCGCCACGGCGAGCGGTCCGGCTAGGAGGCAAAGCGGAATGAGCGCCAGGCCGCCGCAGCGGAGTAACGAGCCGATCAGGATGAGCCGCTCCTCCGGCAGTCGCCGCGCGGCCCGGTGGGCGACGAGCGCCCCGAGCACCCCGCCGACGCCGCCGACGGCGAAGAGCGCCCCGATCGCGCCCGGCGCGAGGCCCAGCCGTCGCGTCAGAAAGACCACCAGGACAGCCTGCATGGCGGCGAAGAAGAAGAGAAATGTCGTGTCGGACAGGATAAGCGCGCGGATGCGCCGCGCCCCCCACAGGTAGGCCATGCCCTCGCGCAGTGCCACGAGGACATCCCGGTCCGGGGTCGGTGCGGGTGCCGACTCGGGCCGCCGGATGCGCCAGGTGCAAAGCCCGGCAACAGCGAGCAGAACCGCCTGCGCTGCGATCGCGACGGGCGGGCCGAGCCACTGCGTCGCCCGGCCGGCGCCGCCGGGCCCCGCGACGCGCGTCGCGCCGTCGGTGATCGCCGTCTTGCTGTTGGCCTCGGCGAGGTCGTCCAGAGCCACCAGCGACGGGAGGTAGGCGTGCCGTGCCGTCTCGAACCCGACCGCCAGCGTCCCCACGAGGAATGTCGCCACGTAGAGGTGCCCGAGGGTCAGGCGGCCGAGCGCGGCTGCGAGCGGGATCGTGAGCAGCAGCGCCGCCCGGAACAGGTGCGCGGCGACGAGGACCGGCTTCCGCCGGGTGCGGTCCAGACCTACGCCCACGAGCGGCCCGAAGAGGAGCCACGGGAGGGTCGAGAGCCCAGCCAGGATGCCGATCTGGCCGGCACCCGCGCCAAGCGTGGCGATGGCGACGAGCGGGAGGGCCAGGGCACCGAACTGTAGGCCGACGAGCGAGAGGCTCTGGCCCAGCCAGAAAAGCAGGAAATCGGGATGGTGCCACAGTCCGGGTCGAGTAGCCATCGGTCGTCCCCCAGAGATAATTAAGGGAGGGCATCAACTATCGTTGAGCCCCACCACTATCCCTGGCGAACTGCTATTGCCTATCGACCTCGAGCCGGGACAAATGTCCCGGTGTCCGCCTCCCGAGGTATGTTGTCCAACGAGTGTAGCACACGAACGGAGCATGTCAATAGGGCATCGAAATCGTCGAAGCTTTTCCATGCGTGCCGCCTGCGCGCGCATACACGAGACTACCGAATTGGAGCGGAGGAGGCCGAGGCGGCGAGGGCCTGGGCAGGCTGGGTGGCACAGCGGCAGGTGGCGGCGGCGATATTCGGCTCGCCGAGGCGGCGAAGCAGGTCGATGGCGAGGTTGCGGAAGGCGGCCATGCACGGTGCCCGCGCGGGCCTGGGCGCGGTCCTCGTCGAAGGTCACGTCGCGGACGTCGTGCAGTTTGTTCTCGATGTGCCAGTGCTCGCGCCACAGCGTCAGCAGCTGCGCGGGCGCGAGGGAGGCGACCGCGTAAACGACCTCCTGACGCAGCACCGCGCCGGTGGCCCCGGCCAGTCGCTGTAGCCGACCAGGGTCGTCAAGGCCGCCAGCCGTGCTGGCTGTGCGCCTCGGTCGCCGGGGGCGCGTCGGCGGCGGGCACGTCGAACGCCACCGATACCTCCCACAGAGGGTGGGCTGATTGTCTTTGATCGCGAGGAGATAGCCCCCCGCGTGCTACGATCGCCTGGACGATCACCCGCTGCGTCAGCAGCGCGTCGGCGGTCACGACCCGCCCGTCCAACGCCAGCGTCAGCAGCAGCGCGCCCGCCGCGCCGATCGCGTTGGTCAGTCGGCAAGCGCCTCCCCAACCCGCCCAAGGGGGCCAACGGCGGCGGTGCAGACGCCCCCGCCACGGGCGTCCTCACACCCGCCGAGATGTTGACACTGCAACGAGACGCCAAGGCGTTAGGGGTAGACATTTCGACCGAAATCAAGCAGTCGGGGTGGGTAGCAGCACGCCAATTGATGCAGGACTTGGCCGAAGAAATCAATGATTATGCTGATGAAGCCAGCGACGAATTCGGGGAAATCATGGGGGAGCCGGTCAAGTTTTCTGACCTGGACCATTTTGCCTAAATGCCACCAGTGGGTGTACAGTGGTCGTAGAGTCGTTACTCGCGGATACGGAAAGGGGGGTCGCCTATGGCACCAACTGTCGAACAACCGGGCGAACGGGGCGTCATCACCGTGGCGCATCCGAACGCCATGTTCACCGTCCGCCTGACCGATGGACGCGATGTGAGCGCCTCCCTGTCGGGCCAGCTGCGGACGTACCACACCCGCTTGACGGCGGGCGACCGGGTAGAGGTCCAACTCTCGCCGTATGACCAGGGACGGGGACGCATCGTGGCACGCGACCGCAGCGAAGGTGACGACCCCGGAGCGGCCCAGCGCGTACCACGATAAAAGCCCGCAAGTGAATCGGTCATCACCACGCGAAGGAGCTTACGCATGGGTATTGGGGGCTTCAACCACGAGAACTACTCATCGTCCTACTCACGCTGCTACTCATCGTCGCGGTGGGGGTAGGCGTGGCCTTGTTCCTGATGCGGTACGCCATCCGTTACAACCGGCAACTTGACCAGCGGAGCCACAGCGAGACAACGCCCGAAGGGCAGTAGCGTCGATGGCCCGCAACCCGAGTAGCGCGAACGCCCATCCATCGCCCTGATGGGTGGGCTTCGTGCGTTCTGATGCCGCTACAGCGCGCCACAGCGGCATCCCTGACGGCGACAACTTGCGGCGCGCTTTGGGGCATGTCATTGAGACCTGGCCGCCCCGGTCGCGTCGAGGATGGCCACCCCGTCCAGATTTGCCGGCGCCTGCACGGGCGAGCGAAGCGGGCGAAAGGGTCGGCGATCCGCCTCGGCCATGGGCCGTCGCCGGGGGGCGGCCGACAGCCGCCCGCTGCCGCGACTGCGCGATGACGGCACGTCCGCACAAGAGGGGCGGGCTCGCTAGTCGCACCCCTCCCGCACCTGGGCGGATCTTCCCCCGATATTACGAGGGCCTCGCACTCCCGATCGCGTCGGAGTGGCCCGTCCGGCGCGGGGCGGCGTCGCGTCGCCAGGGCAGCCCGGAGGCGCGAGCCGTTGGGTCCATTGCGCGGGCGTACCGTCGGCGGTAGACTGATCCGCGTGCCACGATGCGACACCTGGCGGCTGGGGTGCGGAGTGAGTGGGGGGTAGGCGATGACCGACGAGCGAGCGAGCGACGCCGTGACGGAGAGTCTCTGGCGCAACGGGCCGTTCCTGCGCCTCTGGTGCGCGAAGGTCGTTTCTGCGGCTGGGTCCGCGATCACCGACCTGGCGCTGCCGCTGACGGCGGTCGTCGCCCTCGGAGCGGGGCCGCGGCAGATGGCCGCCCTGCAGGCCGCCAATTTCCTCCCCAATATCCTCTTCGGCCTCTTCATCGGGGTCTGGGTCGACCGGGTGCGCCGCCAGCCGCTCCTCGTCCGGGCCGACCTTGGGCGCGGGTTCCTGCTCGCCACTATCCCGCTCGCCGCCTTCCTCGGCCTGGTCTCCTTTCCGCAGCTGCTCGCCGTCGCCTTCCTGGTGAGTATCCTGGGCACCTGTTCCGATCTGGCGGAGGTGGCGATCGTGCCGGCGGTCGTCCCGCGCTCTCATCTGGTCGAGGCGAACAGCCGCCTCGCCACGACCGACGCGGCCCTCGCCATTGTCGCGCCGTCCGTCGCCGGCGGCCTGATCCAGCTGGTCAGCGCGCCGAAGGCTATCCTGGCCGACGCGATCTCGTACTTCGCTTCGGCGCTGGCGCTGCGCGATCTCCGGGCGCGCGAGGAGCAGCCCAGGGCACGGGCGGCGCGCGGGGCAATCTGGGGGGAGATGGCGGCGGGGATGCATGAACTCGTCCGCACGCCGGCGAACCGGGCGCTGACGCTCTCGATCTGCGTCGGGACATTCGGGACGGCGCTGCACGGCACCGTCAGCCTCCTCTTCTTCGTGCGCGAGCTCGGCTTCGCGCCCGCGCTGCTCGGGCTGGTCGCCGCGTGCGGCGGGGCGGGCGGGCTTCTCGGCGCCGCCGGCGCGGGGCCGGTCGCGCGGCGGTGCGGGCTCGGCCCGGCGATCATCGTCGGCAGCGCCGTCTGGGCGGCGGGCACCCTCGTCGCGCCCCTGACGCCGCCGGGGCCGTGGCTGGTGCCGCTCGTCGCCGCCGGGTCGGTGCTCATGAACCTCGGCGGGGCGCTCTGGGGGGTCGGGCAGATGAGCGTGCGGCAGGCGCTCATCCCCGCGCGCCTCTTCGCGCGGGCGACGGCGGCGCGGCGCCTGCCGATGTACGCGATGCAGCTCGGCGGCGCGGCCCTGGGCGGCTTCCTCGGCACCGCGATCGGCCTGCGCGCGACCCTCTTCCTGGGGGCGTTGGGCCTCGTCGCGGCCGCCGCGATCCTCTGGGCGTCGCCGATCCGCGCGCTCGCCACGCTCCCCCAGCGGGCCGACGCGGGCGACGCGTGAGTGCCCACTGGCGGGGCGCGCTGACGCGCGGAAACGCGGATGTGCCGGACGGCCATGGGAGGACGCCGCCCGGCGCGCATCGGTCGCTGCGCGACGTGGCGCACGCGGAGTGTCACCGCCGACTCCGCCCACATCCCGGCGCGCGCGGCGCAGCGCCAGCGCGGCTTGCGCCAGTTCGAGGCCGGCGGTTGCCACGCCGATGAGCCCGGCCAGCAGCGTGAGCAGCCCCGCGAGCATCTCGTACTTCCCCATCGCGCACCGCCAATACACTCCCGCACCGGGCCAGTTCGCTTCGGCCCGCTACTTGATCGGGCCCGTCCAGAACGGCGAAGCGTGCCAACCTTGCCCTATTCGCGTTATGATCGGCGTAGCGCACAGGAGCAACGCCGATGGCTCGATCAGCACCCAGCCGCCAAGCCGAGGAGGCCTCGCCGCGCAAGGAGCTGCGCGGGGTGGTTGAGCGCCTGACGTACCAGAACGCGGAGAACGGGTACACCGTGGCCCGCCTGGCCCCCGAGCGCCCGCAGGACGAGGCGCGGGCGGCCCAGGGTGACGACCGGCTGGTGACCATCGTCGGCACCCTCGCCGACCTGACGCCGGGCGAGGCGATCGTCGCGCACGGCTGGTGGCGGAACGACCCCAAGCACGGCTGGCAGTTCCAGGTCCTCGACTACCGCACGAGCCTCCCCGCCACGACGCAGGGGATGCGGCGCTATCTCGGCAGCGGGCTGGTCAAGGGGGTCGGGCCGGTGATGGCCGGGCGGATCGTCGACGCGTTCGGCGAGGGGACATTCGCGGTCATCGACGCCGACCCGGGACGCCTGACGGAGGTGGCCGGGATCGGGAAGGTCAGGGCGTCGCGCATCGCCGCGACCTGGGTGGAGCAGCGCCATATCCGGGAGGTGATGACCGCGCTGCAGGGGTACGGCGTCTCGACCTCGCTGGCCGTGCGGATCTACAAGCGCTTCGGGGATGACAGCGGGCGGGTGGTCAGCCAGGAGCCGTACCGGTTGGCGCGCGAGGTCTGGGGGATCGGCTTTCGGACGGCGGATAAGATCGCCCAGGCGGTCGGCATCGCCCTCGACGCCCCCGAGCGGCTACAGGCTGGGGTGCTGCACGCGATGGGGTCGGCGGGCGACGAGGGCCACACGCTCCTGCCCGAGCGGGAGCTGCTAGAGACGGCCGCCGAGCTGCTGCAGATCGACGCGGACCGGCTCGCTCCGTCGGTGGAGGCGCTGCTCGCGTCCGGTGATCTGGTGGCGGCGCGGCGGGCCGAGACGACGTTGCGGCTGGTGGCACTGGCGCCGTTCGCGCGGGCCGAGTCGGGGCTGGCCTCGCGGCTGGTCGCCCTCGCGGAGGCCACGTCCGACGCCCGGGTGGCGCGCATCTTCGCCGATGCCGACTGGGCGGCCGCGTTCGGTTGGCTGGCGACGAAGCACGGGCTGACCCTCGCCCCGGAGCAGGAGGCGGGGGTGCGGATGGCGCTCACCTCCCCGGTGGGGATCCTCACCGGCGGGCCGGGGACGGGGAAGACCCATACCCTGCGGGCGTTGCTCCTCCTCCTGCGTGCGAAGCGGTTGCGACCACTCCTGGCCGCCCCCACCGGGCGGGCGGCGAAGCGGATGCAGGAGGCGACCGGGCTGGACGCGGGGACGCTGCACCGTACCCTCGAGCTACGGCCTGGCGGCAAGGCGGGGCGGGGCACCGACAACCCGCTCGACGCCGATCTGGTGGTGGTCGACGAGGTCTCGATGCTCGACGCCCTGCTGGCGAACCAGCTGGTCAAGGCGGTGGGCGCGGGGTGCCACCTGCTCCTCGTCGGCGACCCCGACCAGCTGCCGAGCGTCGGGGCCGGGGACGTGCTGGCCGACCTGCTGAAGTCCGGGCGCTTCCCGGCGACGCGGCTGACCCGCATCTTCCGGCAGGGGGCGGGTTCGGGGATCGCCATGAACGCCACGCGAATCAACGCCGGGCAGCTCCCGACGTTCGGCGGGGAGATCGCGGACTGCTTCTTCCTGGCGGCGGAGGACCCGGAGGCGACTGCAGTTACCGCAGTCGATGTCATCGCCGCCCGTCTCCCGAAGCGGTACGGCTTCCAATCGGGCGAGATTCAGGTCCTCTCCCCGATGCACCGGGGCGATGCGGGCGTGGGGGCGCTGAACACGCTGCTCCAGGAGCGGCTCAACCCACCAAAGGAAGGCGTGCCGGAGGCCCGGGGTGGCGGGCGCGTGTACCGCCCGGGCGACCGCGTCCTGCAACTGAAGAACGACTACACGCTGGAAGTCTTCAACGGCGACCTCGGCACGGTCCGTGGCATCGACCACACCGAGCAGGAGGTGGCAGTCGAGCTGGACGACGGTCGGGTGATCCAATACCCCTTCACCAGCCTGTACTCCCTCACCCATGCGTACGCGATCTCGATCCACAAGTCCCAGGGCGCGGAGTTCCCGGCGGTGGTGATCCCGCTGGTGACGGCGCACGCGGCGCTCCTCGGGCGCACCCTCTTGTACACCGCCTTCACGCGCGCCCGCCAATTGGTCGTGATCGTCGGGCAGCGCAAGGCGCTGTCGATGGCGGTCAGGGACTGGTGGCGGGCACCGCGGTACACCGCGCTCGGCGGGTTGCTCGACGGCACCCTGCGGCTGGCCTGGCTGCGGGAGCGGGGCGGCGAGGAGGAAAGCGATGAAGGCTGGTGGGAGGGGCTGGTTGGTAGCGTGTCGGATGGGTGAGCGATCGTGTTGGGCACCGCACCAATGGTGTCTCCGTAGACGAGGCGCGATAGCGGCGGGCATACTGGCAGTCGCGCGAGCACACTCGGTCGGGGGCAGACACGCGCGGGGTTGTGGGCGGTGGTGGTGCTGCGGTGGCGGCGCACCACCGACGCTGCATCGGGCAGCGGTGCGTTAGGAGGGGTGTTGGCGATGATCCTCCCGCAAGAGCGCGACCCGCGTTTCGTGACGATCCGCCGCGGCGGGACGCTCACCGATACGGAGCACCGGCTCCTCGCCCTGTGGGCTGCCGCGTGCGCGGAGCACGTCCTCGACCTCTGCACGGCGGCGCGACCGGAGGACCCGCGACCGCATGAAGCGATCGCGCACGCCCGCGCCTGGGTGCGTGGCGAACTCACCATGACCCAGGCGCGTACGACGGGCGGTCATGCGATGGGCGCGGCGAGGGGCCTGCGCGGCGCGGCGCGGTATGCCGCCTACGCTGCCGGGCAGGCCGCGGTCGTCGCCCACGTCGCCGCGCACGAGCTCGGCGCGGCCGCCTATGCGATCAAGGCCGCCCGCGCCGCCGCGTCGGCGGGGGAGAGCGCAAGCGCCGGGCGAGGCGAGTGTCGGTGGCAGCGCGACCAGCTCCCGGCGGCGATACGCAAACTCGTCCTCGACGACCAGCGGCTGCGGAACGCCATCTGCTGGTCGGTCTTCGACTGCTGAACGCGCTTCGGGGCTGAGGAGGTCATAGGGGCTGGTGGGAAGGATTAGTTGGGGTCCGAGAAGACTCCCGAATGACGCTGCCGATGGCGATCCCGCTCTGCTACTCCGCATCATCCAGATAGCGCGCGGTGAAGATGACGTCGTGTGTCTGCGGATCGCGTTCGACGACGAATTCCCGAATCCCTTGCACCGCGAGGAGATCGTTCGTGGACAGCCGCAGGGTGCCCTGCCGGCGCTGGGCGCGTTGACCAGACCGCCGATGCTCATCGCCTCGACGCCGTGACCGAGGCGGACCAGCGGGACATGGCCGGTACCGATGCCTCTCGGCTCGACCTCGTCCGTACCGGGGAAGCGAATGATGTTGTCGCGCATGGCTGCTCCTCGTTCACGCTGCCACGCTCGACGTGGTAGCGTGAGTACAGCACCTCCACGAGCGTTGTACCACCCGTCGCGACTGCGGTTCGTACTGCAACCCGTACTGCAACCAGCACGTCATGGGGCGATACGGTGGGGCCGCTCCAGTGCTATTTTTCCTCGGAACAGCGCAGTTTTCGATCTCCGGCGACAGCGGGCGGCAGGCTCGTCACCCTGCTGGGGGCCAAGTGGTCGGAAGCTCAACACGCGCGCGCTGACAGGAGCGACACCACTGACCCTCGCGTGATGCCCCCCGATCTGTCCTGACCGGCCAGCACAAGAGCGCGTGCGCGGAGCGGTGCCGCGTGCCACGAGGCGGACGACGGCGCGTGCACGATCGATCGTCGGCGAGCATGGTGCGCCGCGCGGGCGTCGGCGCGCACCGCCCGGTAGCCTTACGCTTTGGCCGCCTTGTCCGCGCCCATGACGGTGATTTTCGTCCCGCAGACCGCGCAGGTGCCCTGGCGAGCGGCGCGACCGTTCTTGAGCGTGACGGCCTGCACGTCTTTGATCTCCCGCTTCTCGCGACACTTCAGACAATAGCCCTGCATCGTGTCCTCCCTGACCGCTGTTCCATAGCACCGCGTGTGGCGCGCGCGGCTACTCGTACGTACAGTGTAAGGGCCGCGCGGCATGGCGTCAATGGTCCGCGCCCTGGGGCGGATCACCATGGCCGCTGGCGGATTGCCCAGTGCGCGATGGCCGGACGCCGCGTGCTGGGCGACATATCGCCCTAGCTATACCAACACAAACAGCCCGAGCGCGATCAGCGCGTCCGTCGCGTCGTCCACGCCGTGCACATCATCCGCGTCCGGGGGCGGGGAGGAGTGCGCGATACCGGTCACTGCGGGTCCTGGGGTTGCCTCCGCTTCACGGCTCTTCCGCAATTCGCGTGATCAGGCGGCGTGGAGGAAGCGGCGCTTGAGCGTGTCGAGGCCGCTGCGGCCATAGCCTTGGCGCTTGATCAGCTTCAGGCGGGTGATCTGCCCCTCGACCGGGCCGGTGCTCCACGGCAGCGTCAACGCCGCTCGCAGCGCGGCGTACTCGCGTCGCAGCCCCTCGGCGAACGTCAGCAGGTCCGGGATGTCGCAGTCGGTGCTCGCGGCGAGCCACGCGTCCAACGGCTCCGGCGTGCGCTCTTTGACCATGCGCACGAACTGCTGAAGCAGCGGGTAGGCCGCCGCCGCCAGCGGGCAGGCCGCGTGCAACTCGCCGAGCAGGGTGCGGTCGGCGGCGCCGAGGCCCGCCGGGTCGCGCACCAGCAGCCAGGCGAGCCGGGACACCGCGGGCCGCCGGGCGCCGGGCACCGGCGGTCGTGCATCCTGCGCCGGCTCGGGGGCGGCGCGCGGGCGGCCGGGCGTGGGCGCGCCCGGGTCGCGCTCGCGCCGCCCGGTCGCCCAGCGGGCGACCTGCCGACGTCCCCGCGGATAGCCCTGGTCGCGGATCGCGCGCCAGAGCTGCAGCGCGTTGCGGCAGCCCTCGCCCCAGCGCCGCTCGAGATAAGCGGCGTAGGGGTTGGACTGCACCCCTAATACCAGACCATGTGGCAAGCCAACCTTCCCCGGTGCGATAGACTCACCGCACGAGGAGGAGGAGAGCGATGCCTGGACGA
>JAABUN010008134.1_pt1 | contig 10890 bp, 8 predicted proteins | sample 5559311 | NCBI WGS metagenome assembly JAABUN01 (sample SAMN10711877, study PRJNA513370) | rock metagenome | isolation source: Antarctica rocks | place: Antarctica: Victoria Land, Siegfried Peak sud | reverse complement strand
GCCTTGGGGCAAGGGCAGCGATGGTTCGTCGGGCAGCCCAAAAGAAACCCGGCTAAAAGCAGATAAATTATTAAAGTTTAAAAAAATATAGTAATCTTTATGCCATTGTTATTCTAAGTAAATCCGCACAGCCGATAATATCGTACGGCTACTGCCGCTGTATTCACCGGCTAACTTCTTATCAGCCAGCAGCGGCAATCGATTACAAAATCTTTTTCTTTTCACCCTTTCACCCCTTTTTCCCATTCCCTTCTTTTACCCCACGTTTTTTATGAAAAAAAATCTAACCCGCCCCGCGTTGCTGCTCACGGCGGCCGCAGCTTCCGCCGCCGGCTTGCTCTTATGGAGCGGCGGCCACGCCCCCCTCGAAGCCTCCAGCCACCGCGAGGCCCCAATGATTGCCGACGACCCGCTGGCCGACAACACCGACGTGTACGCCTTCCGCAGCCCGGACGCGCCCAACACGGTCACCCTCGTTGCCGACTACATCCCGTTCCAACTGCCCCAGGGCGGCCCGAACTTCTATTCGTTCGGCGAAAACATCCGCTACGAAATCCACGTGAAGAACAAAGTGGATTTGGTTAACCCGAACAATCCCAACAATATCTGCGACGACATCACGTACCGGTTCACGTTCACCCGTACCAACGAGGACCCTACCACCTTTTTCCGCGTGCGGCTGGGCAAGGAGAACCTGAAAAACACCTACAAGTGCGAGGAAAGCCGCGACGGGGGTAAGACGTTCACCACCATCGTAGCCGCAGGGGCGGTGCCCGCCCCCAACATCGGGCCGCGCTCCATCACCAGCGCCGCCGGCCTGGGCAAATCCGCCGGCTACCAGCCCTACGCCGAAAGCACCATCCAGACGCTGGGCGACGGCACCAAAATCTTCTGCGGCCCGGTTGACGACCCGTTCTTTACCGACCTGGGCGCCATTTTCGACCTCGGTGGCGTCCGCTCGGCTGCCGATGCGCGCGACGGCCTGGCCCGCAAGAACGTGCACACCATCGTGATGCAGATACCCATCGAGAAGCTCTCGAAAACGGGGATGCCGGTGGCCGATGCTAAGAATATTCTTGACCCCGACTACATCATCGGCGTGTGGGCTTCGGCCAGCCGCCTGTCGATGCGCACCATCAAAGACGACGGCACCCGGCCCGAATCGGGCGACTGGGTACAGGTGTCGCGCCTGGGTATGCCCCTTACCAACGAGGTGGTGCAGAACATCGGCCAGAAGGACGAGTGGAACAGCAAGGAGCCTTTCTACCTGGTGCCGAAGTTCGACGCCCGTGTTAAAAACCCGGAGCTGGGCTTGTACATGGCCGACAACACACCCATGAACGGCGCCGCCCCCAAGCCGGCCGGCCAAACCTACTACGGCGAGGCCGTACCTGGCTTCGCGCCCCTGCGCATTCAGACCAAATCGCTGGCCGGCCTGTTCCCGGCTGGCTCAGGCTTGGAAAATGGCTTTGACTTCCGCAACGGCGCGGCGGGCCTGAGCCCCCTATACGGCAACGCCGCCACCGATAGCACCGCCCTGGCCCCGGCGGCCAAGAAGGGCTTCGGCGAGTACCTGCTCAACGTGGACGCCGCCAACCCCGGTGCCGGCAACGGCGGGATGCCCCGCTCGGTGGACTTGCTCCCCATCTTCCACACCGGCGTGCCGAACCTGATTCCTTACCAGTTGGCCACCGGCAAAACCGGCGGCAACCCGCTGACCGCCGGCAAGCCGTTCATCAACAACTTCCTGCCCACGTTCGGCGACATGCTGCGCCTGAACATGGCCGTGCCCGTGACGCCCCGCAACTCGGCTGACTTCAGCTCGGAAGGCCTGCTGGCCGCCGCCGTGCTGGGCCTGACCGATAGCCGCTACAACAAGAACAAAAACCTCGAGAACATCCCGAACATGGACGGCTTCCCCAACGGCCGCCGCCTGGAGGACGACGTGACGCGCATTGAATTGCAAGCCGTGAGCGGCGTGGTGCTGGCCGCAGTGGGCTTGTGGTACGACGACTACATGGTGGGCACTACGGCCAGCCCGGTTACCCCGCAACTGGGCGGGGTGTTGGGCTTCACCACCCACATCGAGAAAAACGACACGACCTTCCGGGTGACCTACCCCTACGTGCAGACGCCTTGGAGCGGCACCAATGCTCAGCGCGTGGCCCTGGCCCAGCGCGGCTCGTCGGGCCTGGGGCTTTCGCCGAACCTGGCCGTGGCCCAGGCCTACCCCAACCCGTTCGTGGACAACACCACCTTCCGCTTCGAGCTGAACCATGCCGCCACGCTCAGCATCGTGGTGTATGACAACACGGGCCGCAAAGTGGGCAACGTAGCCGATTCGAAGGCTTACGCCACCGGTGTGCACGAGGTGCAGTGGAAGCCCAGCGCCAAGTTGGCCCCTGGGGTGTACATTGCCACGCTCTACAGCGGCAAGACGGTCCTGCAATCCATCAACCTGGTGCGTCAATAAGCGTTCCCGCGTTGAACAGGAGCCGCCGTTGGGCCCTACGGGGACCGGCGGCGGCTCTTTTTGCGGTGCCAGTGCCGGCTATTCTGTAACCAATTTTTCAATCTTTGTGCTTTGAAAAAGTACCTCTACCCCGTTCTGCTGCTGGTGTTTGGCGCACTCGTGGCGGCCATTTATATCTTCAAGAAACCCGAAATTCGCCTTCCCGAACTGAAAACGCGCCACGGCAGCCTGGCTCTGGGCGGCGAGTGGGTGAACACGAAGAATGCCATCCAGGGCCTGCTGGCCAAGCTGCGCCAAAACCCCAAGGACCAGAAAAGCCGCTTGCTGCTGGCCCAGGCCTACATGCAGGAAGGCCGCGTGACCGGCGACCATCCGTACTACGACGCCGCCGCCGTGCAGTTGCTCGACGAAGTGCTGGAAACCGAGCCCGATAACTTTGAGGCCATGTGCTGCAAGGCGTCCATCAGCCTCACTCAGCACCACTTTTCGCAGGGCCTGGCGCTGGCCCAGCACGCCCAGGAACTCAACCCCAACAGCGGCTTCGTGTACGGGCTGCTGACCGACGCCAACGTGGAGCTGGGCCACTACGACGAGGCCGTGCAAACGGCCGATAAGATGAACCAGGTGCGCCCCGACCTGGGGGCCTACGCCCGCGTGAGCTACCTGCGCGAGATTCGGGGCGACGTGCCGGGGGCCATCCAGGCGATGGACGTGGCCGTGAAGGCGGGCATGGACGGGCTGGAGCAAACCGAATGGACCCGCGTGGCCCTGGGCCACCTCTACGAAGTGAGCGGCGATTTGCCCCGTGCCGAAGCCTGCTACCAGCGCGCCCTGGCCGACCGCCCCGGCTACGCCTACGCCCTGGCGGGCCTGGGCCGGGTAGCCGCCGCGAACCACGACTACGCCACCGCCATCAAAGACTTCCGGCAGGCGCGGGCCGAGGTGAAGGATTATGCGTTCACCGATGAATTGGTGGACTTGTACCGCCTCAACCACCAGCCCGAAGAAGCCGATAAGATGGCCAGGGAATCCATCGACATGCTGGCCTACGCCGCCAAGCAGGCCAACAGCGACGAGGCGATGGGCCACTACACCGACCGCGAATTGGCCTACGCCTACCTCAAGACCAACGAGCTGGACAAGGCCCTCGAACACGCCAAAATCGAGTACGCCCGCCGCCCCGACAACATCGACGTGAACGAGACCCTGGCCTGGGTGTACTACAAGCGCGGCGAGTACGCCGACGCGGCCAAGTACATCAAGGTGGCCCGCCGCACCAATTCGCAAAACCCCGTGCTGCTGGCCCGCACCGGCCTTATTCTGCTGAAAACCGGCCAAACGGCCGAGGGCCACGCCTTGCTCGAAAAATCCCTTAAAACCGCTCCTTACCTCAACCCCGAGGTGAGCGCCGAGGGCCAAAAGCTGCTGGCTCAACGCTAGGGCCCCACGCCATGCGCCGACTGCCCACTCGCCGGCTGTTGCCGGCTCTGCTGCTACTGTTGCTGCTGCCGGTCCTGCCGGCCGCGGCCCACGTCATCGACATAGACCTGAGCAAGCTCTCGCGCACCGCGGTGTTCTGGACCTACCTGCAGCTGGGCTACACCCACATCCTGCCGCTGGGGCTCGACCACATTCTGTTCGTGCTCAGCCTCTACATTCTGGAGCCGCGCCTGCGGCCGGTGCTGTGGCAGGCCACGGCCTTCACCGTGGCGCACTCCATCACGCTGGGGCTGGCCATGTACGGGTTCGTGCGGCCGCCGTCAGCCATCGTGGAGCCCGTGATTGCGCTGTCCATCCTGTTCGTGGCCGTTGAAAACATCGTCAGTCGGCGGCTGAATCCGTGGCGGCTGGCGGTGGTGTTCGGGTTCGGGCTGGTGCATGGGCTGGGCTTTGCCAGCGCCCTCACGGGCTTGGGGCTGCCGCGCAACGCCTACTTCGGCTCGCTCATTTCCTTCAACGTGGGCGTGGAGCTGGGGCAGGTGTCGGTGATTTTACTGGCCTGGGCCCTCATCGGCCGCTGGGCCGCCGGCAAGCCCTGGTACCATAGCCGGGTGGTGGTGCCGGTGTCGGCCGTCATCGGGCTGGTGGCGGCTTTCTGGACGGTGCAACGGGTGTTTTTTACTTGAATACATTGGGCCAGGGCAAGCAGTAGTCTGAAAATTTACGCTTCCCGTCCACCGCTTACTGTACCAATTTATTGCCGTTTTCATGCTCCGCTCGTTACTCGCCGTGCTGCTGTTGGCCAACTACCTTTTGGTGGTGGGGGCGGGGCTTGTGGTGAGCCGGCCGGAGGCGCCGCGCTTCTCGGCGGCCCACCCTTACGTGCACAGCCTGGAATGCCAGCGGCACAACTACCTGCACCTCGACTGCTTCGAGCACTGCAACGGCGAGCAGGCGGCCAAAGCCAAGCTGCCCACCGGCACGGGCCTGCACTTGCTGGCGCAGCGCAAGGGAATCGATGCGCACTGCGCCTTCGGCGAAGGGCCCGCGGCGGGGCCCCGCCCGGCGCGGGCCTACCCGGCGCGGGTAGCGGTTGGGGGACCCAGCGCCTTAACGGCCGGGTTTGAGCGGCAGGAATACCCGCCGCCCTGTGGAGGATAAGCCGGAAAAAGTGCTTCCACTCGCGGAGGCACTTGGGGGCCATGGCCGATGCGCCGGGGCCCGTTGCGTCTTACTTTCTCCCCACCCGACGCCGCCCAACGGGCTGCTTGCGCCCGGCCGGCGTCCTTTCTCCGGCGTTATGCTTGCTTCATTTTTACGGAAAATTTTCGCGGCCCGGCAGCCGCTGGCGCTGCTGTGCGCGCTGCTGTGCGCGCTGCTGTGGGCGGGCCCCGTGGCCGCCCAGCGGCCCGCCGCGCTGCGCGGCACCGTCACGGATTCGCTTTCGGGCCAGCCGTTGGTGGGGGCCAGCGTGGGCCTGGTGGGCCAGCCCGGCGGCACGGCCACCGACGCGCTGGGCCAGTTCCGCCTCGCGGGCCTGGCTGCCGGCCCCTTTCAGCTGCGGATTGGGGCCCTGGGCTACCGGGTTGAAAACCAGGCGGTGACGCTGGTGGCCGGCGAAACGCGGGGCTTTGAAGTCGCCCTGGCCCCGGCCGCGCTCAGCCTTTCGGAGGTGACGGTGAGCCAACCGCGCGACCTCAACCAGAACCTGGCCGCCATTACGCACATCGACCAGACCCTGCGGCCTGTTAACTCGGGCCAGGACCTGTTGCGGCTCGTGCCGGGCCTGTTCATCGCCCAGCACGCGGGCGGCGGCAAGGCCGAGCAGATTTTCCTGCGCGGCTTCGACGCCGACCACGGCACCGACTTTGCCGTGAGCGTGGACGGGATGCCGGTGAACATGGTCAGTCAGGCCCACGGCCAGGGCTACGCCGATTTTCACTTCGTGATTCCCGAAACGGTGGAGCAGCTCAAGGTGTACAAGGGGCCCTACACGGCGCGCTTCGGCGACCTGGCCACGGCCGGGGCGGGCGAGTTCCTCACCAAAACCGGCCTCGATCACAACCAAATCAAGGTGGAGGCGGGCCAGTACGCCACGTACCGGGCCCTGGTGATGCTTGACCTGCTGGGCGGCCACCACCTGCTGAGCAAAAAGCCGGAGAATGCCTACCTGGCCAGCGAGTACTACTTCAGCAACTCGCCGTTCGTCAGCCCCCAGCGGTTCAAGCGCTTCAACGGCCTGGCCAAGTACACGGGCCAACTCACGGACAAGACGTCGCTCACGCTGTTCGGCTCGTACTTCACCTCGAACTGGAACGCCAGCGGCGAAATCCCGAGCCGGGCCGTGGCCGACGGCCAAATCACGCGCTTCGGCAGCATCGACGACAGCGAGGGCGGGCGCACCAACCGCGCCAACGCCTACGCCGTACTCACCACGGCCCTGCCGCACGACGCGGTGCTGCGCCAGCAGGTGTATTACACCCGCTACAATTTCAGCCTGTTTTCCGACTTCACGTTCTTCAAAGAGCACCCGGTAGACGGCGACGAGATAAACCAGACCGATACCGGCCGCAACCTCTATGGCTACACGGGCACCTACGAACGCGACAACCACCTGGGCACTCGTAACCTGCACACCACCTTCGGCGTGGGCACCCGCCTCGACGCGTCGAACCTGGCCCTGCGCCAGGCCACCAAGCGGGTCATCCGGGATACCATCGATTTCGGCCGCCTACACGAACAAAACCTGAACGCCTACCTGGACGAAACGCTGGCGCTGACCGACCGCCTAAGCGTAAATGCCGCCGTGCGGGCCGACTTGTTCGTGTTTGACTTTCGGGGACAGATAGCCGACTCGACCGGTGGTTTCGGGCCGCTGCGTGGGCGGGTGAACGCGGCCCGCGTCTCGCCCAAGCTCAATTTCTATTACCAGGCGTCGCCGAATGTGCAGCTGTTTCTGCGCTCGGGCCTGGGCTTTCACTCCAACGATGCGCGGGCAGTTATCCGGGGCACTAACCCCGCCCAGGCGCTGCCCCGCGCCACGGGGGCCGAGGCCGGCAGCACGTTCAAACCTTTGCCGGACCTGGTGGTGAATGCGGCCTGCTGGTACCTGCGCTTGCAGGACGAGCTGGTGTACTCCGGTGATGAAGGCACCACCGCCAGCGTGGGCCCTACGCAACGCTTCGGCTTCGACCTCTCGGCCCGCTACCAGTTGACCAGCCGCCTGTTTCTGGATTTTGATGGCAACTACAGCCACGCCCGCCTGCTTGATGCGCCGGAGGGGGAGAATTTCGTGCCGCTGGGGCCCATCTTCACCAGCATCGCCGGCCTGACCTACAAGCAGCCCAAGGGCCTGAGCGCGAGCCTGCGCTACCGCTACCTCGGCGGCCGCCCGGCGATTGAGGATAACTCCGTGCGGGCCTTGCCGTACTTTGTGGTCGATGCCGTATTGGCTTACACCCGGCCGCGCTACCAGCTGGGCCTCACGGTGCAAAACCTGCTCAACGTGGACTGGAACGAGGCCCAATACGCCACCGAAACCCAGCTGCGCGGCGAACCCGCCCCGATTACCGAACGGACCTTCACGCCGGGCACCCCCTTTAACCTACGGGCCAACGCCAGCGTGTTTTTTTAATTTTCGATCTGCCGCGGATGGAAACGGGCCCCAGGGCCTACCTTTCGGGGCATGATGCGTCGGATTTATTTACTGTTGGCCTTATCGCTGGCGCTACTGGCCGGGGCCAGGGGCTACCAACGCCGGGCCGGGCCGTGGGCCCTGGCCCGCCCCGCGGCGGTGGCCCGGCGGGTGCCGCACGCGGCGGGGCGGGCCAAGCCGGCGGCCCTGCCCGATTCGCTGGCCCTCACGCCGGTGCCCGACCTGGCCGGTGTGCCCGACACGCTGCGGCGGGCCATTGCCCGGCTGCGCGCCGCCCTGGGGCCCGAGGCGGCCGGCCTGCGCCCGGCCGTGCTGGAGCAGGCCTGCGTGGGCTACCTGGCCCTGCGCCGCACCTACCGCATCGAGCGGGGGGGCCTGCTGGCCGTGGCCGACATGGACCTGCCCAACACCGCCGAGCGCCTTTGGGTACTCGATTTGAAGAACGGCAAGGTATTGCACCACAGCCTGGTGGCCCACGGCGAGGGCTCGGGCCGCCTGCGGGCCCGCCGTTTCTCCAACCGCGAAGAATCGGCCTGCACCTCGCTGGGCTTCTACCGCACCGCCGGTACCTACGACGGCATCCACGGCTACTCGCGCCGCATCGAGGGCCTCGACAAAGGCCAAAATGCCAACGCCTACGACCGCTACGTGGTGCTGCACGCCGCCGATTACGCCAGCCCCGACTACGTGCGCCGCCACGGCCACCTGGGCTACAACCGGGGCTGCCCGGCCCTGCCGCCGGCGCAGTACCGGGCCATCATCGGCACGGTGCGGGTGGGCACGGCGCTGCTGCTGAGCGGCCCCGGCCTGCGCTCGCGCTGGCTCGACGGGGCGGCGGCGGCCCGGCAGTTTCGGGCCCACGGCTGGGGCTGAAGGGCGCAGCGGAATTTTCTGTTCGGTTTTGCCGTTCCGCGTTACCCTTTCGCTGCAACTTTTACGTATCCCTTTCTGCGTGGCGTAGTTGGCCAGGTTTTGGTTAGCTTGCTCCGCTGCGTTAGTTGTTCAGATAAGATAATCGCCCAAACTATGGAAAAGCATCAGATTAGCGTTGTTCAGCGCCAGCGCGCCGGCCGGCGGGCCAAACGCACGGCCCGGCGCGTGCTGCCCTTTCTGGCTGCCTTGTTTCTGGCCACGCCCATCGCCGCCCCGGTGAGCAAGTCGCTGGCCCACGGGGCCCACGCCGAGCTGCGGCCCGCAAGCGCCGCGCCCACCAAAGCGCTGCTGTTCGACCTGAAATTGCGCGAAGCCTACGGGGCCCTGGGCGCCGAAGCACAAGGCCTGAAGTTTGAGGTATTTGAAAAAGCCATGACCGGCTACCTCAACCTCAAGCAAGCCGGCCGCTTAGCCGGCGACAAGCAGCTGCTGACGGTGGTCGATTTCGACCTGCCCAGCACCGAGAAGCGCCTGTGGGTAGTGGACCTGGCCAGCCACAAAATTGTGTTCAACACCCTGGTGGCCCACGGCCACAACTCGGGCGAGAACGTGGCCACCAACTTCTCCAACACCGACGCCAGCAACATGAGCAGCCTCGGCTTCTACGTGACGGGCCGCGAGTACGAAGGCAAGCACGGCCATTCGCTGCGCCTGCAGGGGATCGACGAAGGCTTCAACACCAACGCCGCCACCCGCTCGGTGGTGATGCACGGCGCCGAGTACGTGAGCGAAGAATTCATCCGCCAAAACGGCCGCCTGGGCCGCAGCCTGGGCTGCCCGGCCCTGCCGATGGACCAGTACGCGCAAATCATCGGCGCCGTGAACGGCGGCACCTGCTTGTTCATCAACAAGTCGAATGCGGGCTATTCATCGAAACTGCTGGACCAGAACGTGGCCATCGCGGCACTGGTGCCCCCGGCGCGGCGGGTATCGTAAGGGCTGGTTTCATCAACAAAAAAGGCTCCGAGCATCATGCTCGGAGCCTTTTTTGTTGATGAGTGGCGTAAGCCCGTACCGCCAAGCTGTGCTTGGTCCAGCGTTAGGGCCCCAAGGCAGCCTACGCCAAACCAAGCACAGCTTGGCGGGCTGCTGCGGGCTACAGCTTCACCCCAAACTTCGCCCCTACGCCCTCCAAATCCCGCACTACGGCGTCGAGCAGTGGGATGCCGCCGAGCAGGCGGTGGGCGGCGGTTTCGCGCTCCGGGTCGCCGGGGATGAGGACCTTTTTGCCTGCCACCGCGCGGGCGTTGCGGAAGGTGGCTATCCAGTTGTCCATGTGGGCCTTGAACTCGTCGGCGGGCCGAAAGGCATCGACCCGCAGGGCCCCGAAAAAGTGGCCCAGGCCCTGGCCCACCGGGTCGGTGGGCGGCTGCAAAAACGCCACGAACGGCGGCACCCAGGGCCCGTAGTTGGCCCCCGACAGCACGGCCGAAAAGATGTCCACGATGCTGCCCAGGGCGTAGCCTTTGTGCGAGCCGGTGGCCCCGCCCAGCGGGAGCAGGGCCCCGCCATCTTTCACGGCGTCGGCATCCGTCGAAGGAGCGCCAGCAGCGGTTTGCACCCAGCCCCCGGGCACGGGCAGGCCCTGGCGCTGCGCGATTTCGAGCTTGCCGTTGGCGGCGGTGGTGGTGGCCATATCGGCCACGAAATCGGGCTGCTCGCCGGCGGGCACGGCCACGGCAATGGGGTTGGTGCCCAGCAGCCTATCGAGCGAATACGTGGGGGCCACCAGGGGCGAGGCGTTGGTCATGGCCACGCCAATCATGTCGTGGGCCAGGGCCAGCATGGCGTGGTAGCCGGCGATGCCGAAGTGGTTGGAGTTCTTCACCGACACCCAGCCGGTGCCCACCTGCCGGGCTTTTTCGATGGCCACGCGCATGGCCCTGGGGCCCACCACCAGGCCCAGGCCGCCGTCGCCGTCCACCACGGCGGTGCTGGGCGTCTCATACGTCACGCCCACGCGCGGCGTGGGGTTGATGCGGCCGGCTTCCCAGAGGCGTACGTAACCCACGAGGCGAGCCACGCCGTGCGAGTCGATGCCGCGCAAGTCGGCCGCCAGCAGCGTTTCGGTGGCCAGGATGGCGTCGGCGGCGGGGCAGCCGATGGCTTGGAACACGCTTTCGGTGAACACAAAGAGCTGGTTGTAGGCGAAGGCGGTAGGGGAAGGCATGGGGTAAAGCGGTAGCAGAAGCCGGGCGGCAAAGGTAGGAGGGGTGCCCGGGACGAGCATTTTGGAGATAATTAAGTATTTTTCTCTTTGTCAGTCAATAGTTTATATTTTCAGACTAGTATTTTAGTTGATAAACTAATTTTTTAGTTGATATTTGTGATCACGCTGCACAACGGTAGCGCAACCCCATGAACCCCTCCTTTCCCGAACTCACCCGCG
>JAABUN010008133.1_pt1 | contig 10890 bp, 8 predicted proteins | sample 5559311 | NCBI WGS metagenome assembly JAABUN01 (sample SAMN10711877, study PRJNA513370) | rock metagenome | isolation source: Antarctica rocks | place: Antarctica: Victoria Land, Siegfried Peak sud | reverse complement strand
GTGTTGCCGTAGACGTCACGCAGCTGCAGGAAGCGCCCGAGCTTTCGGGAGGTGCCGATGCGCGTCACCCTCCCGTCCTGCACCGCGACGACCGGGGAGCCCGGCTTGGCACGCACGTTGAGCTCTCGGCGCTGGGCCGAGCCCTGGCTGGTCAGCACCCGCCGCCTGCCGCGCTGGCTCAGCGCGCTCTTCGTCGCATGCGTGGGGTAGGTCGCCCGCGCGGCGATGGGGAAGCGCCCCTCCGTCAGGCCCGTCAGCGACCCCACGAACTCGCCCGGCAGCAGCGAGATGAGCTTCGCCCGGGCCAGCACCGAGTTGACGTACCAGTCGGCGTGGTTGTAGGCGAAGATCGCGCCGCGGACGTCGCGCTCGTACCCTCCGGCCTTGAGGTACCGGGCCGCGGCGAAGATCGCGTCGACGGGGTTGTACGGGTCGCGGCGCCCGTCGCCGTTGGCGTCGACGCCGTACCTCTGCCACGTGGCGGGCATGAACTGCATCCATCCCTGGGCTCCCGCGGAGGAGACGTTCAGGTTGCGGCCGTAATCCGTCTCGATCTCGTTGATCGCCGCGAGGATCTCCCAGCGGACGCCGTACTCGATGCCCGCGGCCTGGTAGACCGACAGCAGGAACGGCGGGATGCGGAAGCGCTCGATGAGAAAGCTCGGGATCGGCTTGCCGACGATGAGGCCCGGCAGCAGCGCGCCGGGGTCCGCCACGCCGGCCTGGTCGCCGCCCGCCGTGGCCGCCGTCGTGGCCGCCTCCGCCGCGGCCATCTTGCGCGCGATCGCCGCGGACTCCCGGTCGGCCCGCCGCTTCGCGCGCCGCTCGGCGCGTCGCGCGGCCCGCCGCGCCGCGCGACGCCGCTCGCGGGCCGCGCGCATGCGGGCGCGCTCCCGAGCGCGCTCCTGTCGCCGCCGGGCGGCGGCGCTGCTCTCCGGGCGGGAGTCGTTCCCCGACGCGCGCTGATCGTCGGCGCCCGCTGCGTCCGGCGCCACGGGCGTCGGCGTCGGCGCCGCGGGCACGGATGCCGGCGGTGCGGCCGGAGCCGGCGCGGCCTGGCCCGGCTCCGCGGGAGCCGGAGCCGGAGCCGGCTCAGCGGCGGTGGCCGGCGGCGGTGGGGGCGCGGACGGCTCCTGGGCATCGGCGGCCGCCGCGCCCACGAGGCCGGCGGCCGCGACCGCCGCAACCGCGCGCCTCATCCTGGCACCACTTCGGTGCGCACGAGGTCCGTGCCGCAGCTCGAGCAGAACAGCGCGCCGCGCGCGTACAGCGTTCCGCAGCTCGGGCAGGCGCCCGCCGCGCCGTTGCGCTCGAGGGCGAGGAGGTGCTCGGCCGTGCCGAGCTGCGCGTCGACCTCCTGCAGCCGCGCGGCCTGGCGGACGAGCACGTCCAGGCGGAAGTGGTCGCGGATCGCCATCTCGTAGGCGAGGCCGCCCAGGTCGAATTGGAGCCCGGCCAGCTCGCGCTGGAGCTCGTCGTGGCGGGCGGCCAGCCCGTCGGGACCGATCGCCTGGCCGCCGCCCGGCGGCAGCGCCGCCGGCTCGGGCGCCGCGCGCGTGCGGGACACGAGGCGGCGCGGATTCAGCTCCGCGGACAGCCGGCGCGGGTCCAATCGTGCGGTCACGCGTTCCAGGGCGCTCATCCGATCGTCTCCGCTTCGCTGCCGCCGCCGGGCGCGGCGTTGTCCTTCGGCGGCGGCTTCCCCGGGAGCGCCGTGGTCTTCGGCAGCTTCTTGCTCTGCTTCTGGAAGGCCTCCGGGCTGAGCTTCTCGGTCTCCTTGAGCTTGCTCTTGGAGACGGTCGCCGGCTTGGACGGCGTGCTGCCGGCCGCATCGTCCGGGGAGTCCCCGGCCGTCGCCGCGCCGGAGGTGCTCGAGGTCGCCTTGACCTCGACGACCCGCGCGTCGGGGTAGGCGCCCTTCAGGTCCTCGAGCGCGGCGGTCGCCTCCTTGCGCTTCGAGAACACACCGGAGTAGAGGACGAGCTGCCCGTCGGTGAGGCCGTGGATGCCGGCGTCGAGGATCCCGGGTGCGTCGGCGCCCTTCGCGCTCGCCGCGGCCTTGGCGGCGTCGGCGGCCGCCTGGTCGGTGGTGGCCTTGGGCAGCTCGCCGAGCTGCACGGTGAAGCCGTCCCGGTCGGGCCACTCGTCGGTCGGGGGCGTCGTGTTCGCGATGGGGCTCCCGGCAGTGGCCCCGACGGCGCCTGCGTCGATCGTCACCTCCGGCGGCCTGGCGGCGACCGACGCGTTATCGCCGCCCTGGTTGCCGATGATCACGCCGACGCCAAGCGCGAGGAGGAGCAGCGCGGCGACGCCCCAGGCGCCCCCGAGGCGCTCGACGGCCACCGGCCCGCCCCCGGGCGCCACCGGCGCGGGCCCGCGCCTCCCGGTCCCGAGCGCCCCTGAGGGGCCACCCGTCGCCTCGACGGGCACGCGGCGCTCCGCGCGGCGCGTTCCGCAGTTGAGGCAGTAGCGCTGGTCGGCCGCCAGGGGGGAGCCGCAGCTCGCGCACGGCGCACCCGGCGTCGCGCGCACGCGGGTGGGCGCCTCGGGCTCGGGGCCGGTCATCCGGCGCTCCTCAGCGTGGTCGGCGGAGCGGAGACGTCGAGCTTGGCGCCGCGCGGGTCCCCGATGAAGAAGATGGCGTAGCGTGCCTTGGCCCCGGCGCGCAGCCGGGGGACGACCGCTCGTCCGGCGGCCACGACCTTGCCGCCCTTGCGCGCCAGGCCGTACACCACGAGGTCCTTCTGCTCGACCTTCGAGTCGTTGACCAGCTCGCCGCGGGCCGCCACGCCATCGACGGGGTCGCCCTCGAGCCGCGGCGCTGAGATGGAGAGCTTCGGCAGGTCCGCCGGGGCGGCCTTCGCCGTCCCGACGCGTGCCTTGATCGCCGCGGCCGTCCCCGCGGCCGGCAGCACCTGGTCGTTGATCCACGTCGTCTTGACCCCGCGCGGGAGCACGGGCACCGAGACGAGCGAGGGCTCCAGGCCGGCGGTGTCGTTCTTCCAGATCGAGCTGCCGGCGCGGTCGGTGACGTCGAGGGCGATCGGCACGTCCTCGAGCGCCGTCGCCGCCCGGCTGCGGAGCACGACCACCGCCGCGGTCCCGTTCGCGTCGCGGATGACCTGGGTGTCCTCGACCTTCACGCTCGCGTTGAGTGTTTTCACCTGGAGGCCCTTGGCCTCGAACGCCTTGGAGCCCTCGTCGATGAACTTCGCCGCCTTGTCCTCGGTGGAGGAGCAGCTCGCGAGCGCGAGGGAGCCGACGGCGCAGGCCACCACAATCCTCACCCGAAGGCCCCGCGCACGTAGTCGCGCGTGCGCTGCGCCCGCGGGCGCTCGAATAGTTCTTCCACGAGGGCGTCTTCGACCAATTCCCCAAGGTACATGAACGCCACGCGATCGGCGACGCGACGCGCCTGCTGCAGGTTGTGGGTCACGATGACGACCGCCACCTGCTCGCGCAACTCTCCGATCAGCGTCTCGATCGTCGTCGTCGAGATGGGGTCCAGCGCGGAGCACGGCTCGTCCATGAGCAGCACCTCGGGCCGGCCGGCCAGGGCGCGCGCGATGCACAGCCGCTGCTGCTGGCCGCCCGACAGGCGCAGGGCGGGGCCGTCGAGGTTGTCCTTGACCTCTTCCCACAGGCCGGCGCGGCGCAGCGCGTCCTCCACGCTCGGCGCGAGCTCGGCCTTGCCCGGCCGTTTCGAGGCACCCTCGCGCAGCGCGTAGCCCACGTTGTCGAAGATGCTCATGGGGAACGGGTTGGGCTGCTGGAAGACCATCGACACGCGCTTGCGCAGCGCGGTGACCTCGAGCTCGTCGACGTCCTGGCCGTCGATCGTGATGCGCCCGCCGCGCGCGGCGCCCTCGGTCAGCTCGGTCAGCCGGTTGAGCGCGCGCAGCAGCGTCGTCTTGCCGCAGCCCGACGGCCCGATGAGCGCGAGCACCTCGCCCGCGCGGACGGGAAGGTCGACGGCGTTGACGGCGACCTTCGGCCCGTAGGAGATCGTGACCGCCTCCAGGTGCATGCGCTCCCGGGCCGCTGCGCGCGACGCGCGGCGCGACGGGGCCCGGGTGAGCACCCGCCCGTCGGTCCGGTCGACGCCCACCGGGACCGCGGCGGGCGCGTGCTCGCCGACGACGATGCGGCGGATCGGCGGCGGGGTCATCGACTCCACTGCTGCACCTCGCGTCCGCCGCGCGCGATCCTTGCTGCGGTGTAGTTGAGGAGGATCACGATGACGAGCAGGACGGCGGCGGCGGCGTAGGCCTTGGCGGGCGCGTTGCCCTCGCCCGCCGGCGAGTTCTCGAAGATGTACGTCGTCAGGGTCGAGCCGGTCCCCCGGAGCGTCCCGAGGCCCGGGATGCTCCCGGCCGCTTCGAGCTGGAGTGTACCCCCGGCGAGGATGATCACGATGGCGGTGTCGCCGATGATGCGGCCCATGCCCAGCGCGGTGCCGGTCGCGATGCCGGGGCGCACGGAGGGCAGCAGCACCCGCCGCACGGTCGCCGACTTCGACTTGCCGAGCGCGTAGGACGCCTCGCGCACGTGCGCGGGGACCCTCTGCAGCGCCTCGCGCGTCGCGCCGACGATGAGCGGCAGCGCGATGACGCTCATCACGACGCCCGAGATGAGCATCGAGCGCCCGAACGCACCGACCCCCTCCGGGGACTGGCTGAGGAAGGCGAAGGCCGTGTTGGAGAAGACGGTCAGGCCGAAGAGCGCGAGGACGATGCTCGGCGTGCCGGCGATGATCTCGATGCCTGACTCGACCGCGCGGGCGAGCGGCGCCGGCTTCCCGAACTCGACCAGCCACACGGCGACCGCGACCGCGATGGGGACGGCGATGACGATCCCCGTCGCGGTCAGCAGCAGCGTGCCGAGGATCGGGTCGAGGAAGCCGCCGGCCCTGCTCTGGTCCACGTCGCCCGTCGGGCGCTCGAACAGCAGCGACGGCCGCAGCTCGGTCAGCCCCTTGTAGACGAAGAAGAGGACGATCGCGCTCGCCACGAGGCACAGCGTCAGGCCTGCCGCCCAGCACAGGCCCAGGCCGATGCGGTCGGCCAGCGGCCACGAGGCGCTCGTGTCGCGTGCGGAGGTCCGGCGGCGAGGCGGGCTGCCCATCAGCGGATCCCGTACTTGCGCAGGGGCTGCTTGGCCGCCCAGCCCGCGTAGGAGAGCAGCCCCGCGGAGACGAGCAGCACGGAGGCGAACGCGTAGAGCGTCTGGCCGAAGGGCTCGACGGTCAGCCCCTCGGAGTTGAGGACGATGGACGCGGCGAGCGGCTGAATCGGCTCGACGAAGAAGTTCAGGCCGTCGAGCGGGTTCGGGGAGAAGCCGAAGTTCCCCGCGACCATCGCGAGCATGATCGCCTCGCCGAGGGCACGGGCGCAGGCCAGCACGAGCGCCGCGGTGATCGCGGGCCGGGCCACGCGCACGCCGATCCTCCACGTCGTCCGCCAGCGGTTGACGCCGAGCGCCGCGGAGCCCTCCATCCACGACCGCGGGACCGCCCGGAGCGCGTCGGAGACGATCGCGATCATGATCGGCGTGATCATGATCGTGAGGATCAGGGTGGCCGCGAGCAGGCCCTCACCCGAGATCGGCACGACGGGCTTGACGGCGAGCTTGAACTCCGGCGAGACGAGGTGGCGCCCGATCCACGGCGTGATCACGAGGACGCCGAGCAGCCCGTAGACCACCGACGGGACCGCGGCCAGTAGGCGCACGACCGGGGTCATGGCGCGGCCCACGGCCGGCGGGGCGAACTCGACGATGAACAGGCTGCACAGCAGCGCGAAGACGACGCCGAAGCCCGCGGCCAGCACGGTCGACAGCGCCGTGCCGACGATCAGCGGGAACGCGCGGATCTCGTAGACGTACTTCGCCGGGTCGCTCGGGGAGTCGAGGATCGCGCGCAGCTGGGTGTTGATCTCGCCGCCCCCGCCGAACCAGGCCAGGCCGTTGGCCCGAAACGACGGCCAGCCCTTGGCCAGGACGAAGGCCACCATCCCCGCGATGAACGCGAGCAGCGCGATCGCGATCGCGGCGAGCACGAGTTCGGTGCGCTCGCTGGAGCGGAGGGCGCGCCGCAGCGCCGCCCCGGGGGAGCGGCGCGGCGACGCGGCAACGGTGACCATGCGGTCAGCGAGCGGCCCGGGCGCGGGTCAGCGGATCGAGATCCATTTGGTGTTCACGATGCTACGCGCGACCGGCGAGTTCTGGATCCACTTGATCCAGGCCGCGGCCTTCCCCGTCGCCTTGCCGCGCGTGACCATCCAGAAGTTGCGGACGCCGCCGTACTGGCCGGACTTCGCGTTGCGCAGCGTGCAGGGAACGCCCTTGTAGCCCACCGGGGCGACGCCGTTGACGAAGTCCAGGGAGACGAAGCCGATCGCGTCGGGGTCCGAGCGGACTCCCTGATTGACCAGGCCGTTGGAGCCCTTCGCCGAGGAGCTCGCCGCGACGCTGAGGTTCGGGCCGAGGAAGATGTTCTTGAACGCGTCGCCGGTGCCGGACGCTGCGGTGCGCGTGATGAGCGAGATCGCGCCCTTGGCCTTCGCGCCGGGAACGTCGTTCCACGAGCGGACCTTGCCGGAGAAGATCGCCTGGATCTGCGCCTGGGAGAGGTTCGCGATCGGGTTCGAGCGGTTGGTGATGACGCAGACCGCGTCGCGGGCGATCTTGTTGAAGACCAGGCCGCCCGGATCGGCGCTCTGCGGATCGCGCGAGGCGTTGCCGATCGTCACGCGGCCCCGGGACACATCGGTGATGCCGGTGTCCGAGCCGCCCTGCAGCAGCTTGAACGACAGGGAGCGGTCGATCGACGCGTACTTCTTGGCCAGGCTGCGGGCCAGGGGGGCCACCGACGTCGATCCGGACAGGGAGATGACCGTCTTGGCCTGGGCCGCGGCGGGCGTGGCGACCACCGCGACGGCGGCCAACGAGGCGATGAGGCGAGTTCGGGACACGGGTTCCTCCGGGGAAGGGCAGGGCACGGGACCCCGGTCTACGGGGGCGCATGCAGCATCGAGGGCAGCGGGGGGCAACCTCGTTATCAACAGGTGGCCGAGTGGATAACTTCTGGTGAAGGAGTCCGTTCACCACTTCTTCTCAGGTCGTTCACAGGGATCGGCGCCGCAGCGCCGATCCTCCACTTTGTGCTCGTGCCGACCCCGGCCCGTGCGGCCGCGTTCGCATCGGTCGCCGCGTCCCTCCTCGCCCTGACCGCCGCACCCGCCCAAGCGTCGATCGCACCCGCGACGCCGATCGACGGGCCGTCGTCCGCGATCCTCGGCGTCGACGGCGTGGCCATGTCCGAGGACGGCACCGGCGGCCTCGTGTACCGCAAGCGCGTCAACGGCCGGGTCAACGTCTTCGTCTCGCGCTTCACCGCCAAGGGCTGGCAGGCGCCGCAGCGCGTCGACGTCGGCCAGGCCTACAACTCCTCGTGGCCCGCCATCGGCGCGGGGGACGGCGGCCGCCTCGTCGTCACCTGGATCCACGAGTTCGGCGGCGGCGTCCAGGACCGCATGTACTCCGCGGTCCTGGGCCCGGGCGCCACGCGCTTCCAGCCCCCGGTCGCGTTCGACCTCGACGTGCGCGAGGGGCTCGACGCGTACCCTTCCCTGAGCATGAGCCGCGGCGGCGCGGCCTACCTGGCCTACCGCGTCGTCCTCTCGCGGCAGGACCCGGACCTGCCACCCGGGACGATCGACGCCGACATCCGCCTCGCCCGCTTCCAGGGCTCGTACTGGTCGGTGCTCGGCAATCCTGTGGACCGCAACGCGGCGCAGCCCATGCGGGCGCCGACCCCGACGAACGGCCCGCAGGTCGCCACGGACGTCAACGGCAACGCGGTAGTCGCCTGGTCGGAGCCCGACGACGACCTCGTCGATCGCGTCTACGCCCGGCGCGTGTTCGGCCAGACCCTCGGCTTCGTGCTGCAGGTCAGCCCGGGCACGGATCCCGGGGCGCCCGGCCGACCTTTGCGCGCCGGCCCCGACCAGTTCGCCCTGGCGACCTCCCCGTTCGGCGAGGCGGCGGTCGCCTACCGCCAGCAGCCCGCCTCGGGTGCGTCGTTCACGCGGCCTCGCGCGTACGTGAACCTCCTGCCGTCGATCTTCGCGGAGAAGGCGGGCACCTTCACGGGCGTCAAGGCCGTCGACACGGGCACCTCCGACGGTCCCGGCGAGGCCCTCGGGCCGGTCTCGGTCGCGGTCGACGACGAGGGCGGCTTCGAGGCCGGGATCGGGATCGGCACCGCCGCGCTGGTCGTGGGCGGCGACGAGACGAGCGTCGGCAGTCCGGTCCGCCTGGACGACGGCAGCTCGGCCGGCACGCCCGACCCGCTGGTGGAGCGCGGCCGCGGTGGCGCGCTCGCGGCGGCCTTCCGGCTGGCGGCCGCGTCAGGTGCCGCGGGCGTCGGCCTGCTCGAGCGCGGCTCCGACGGCACGCCGACGACCCAGACCGTGGCGACCGAGGCCGGCGGGCCCGTGCGGACGCTGCTGGCCGCGGGCTCCGGGCTCGGCGACGCCGCCGTCGCCTTCCTCCAGGGTGAGGGGGACGGCACGACGCTCGCCGCGACCGTCGTCGATGCGCCCCCGGCCGATTTCTCGGCGGCCACGCCGCCGGACTGGGTCAACGACGCCGAGGTCGAGCTGGCCTGGGACGCCGCGCCCGCCGCGATCGGCCGAGTGACCTACGAGCTGCTGATCGACGGCGAGGCCGTGGCGAGCAACCTGAAGGGCCTGAAGAGCACCGTCAAGGCGTCGGCCGTCGGCGACGGCGACCACCAGGTGACCGTCACCGCCACCGACAGCGCCGATCAGAGCACCTCCACGCCGGTCGCCTCGCTCAAGCTCGACCGCACCCCGCCGAAGGTCCGCGCCGCGGTGGTCCGGCGCTCCCGCAGAGCGACCGTCACGCTCAGCGACGGCGCCAAGGGTGACGTGTCGGGGGTCGCGGCCGGGAGCTCGTCGGTGCGCTGGGGCGACGGCAAGCGCTCCTCGGGGCGGCGCACCCTGCGCCATCGCTACGCGCGCTCGGGCAGCTTCAAGCTCATCGTCACCGCGCGGGACAAGGCGGGCAACCGGCGCGTGACCGCCCGGGTGGTGCGGGTCGGATGAGCCCGCGACGCGTCACGGGCGCGGTCGTGCTCGGCGCCTGCCTGCTCGCGCCGGCCAGCGCGCCCGCCGCCTGGTTCCCCGGGCCGGAGATCGTGTCGGTCGACAACGCCCGCCAGGAGCAGGCCGACGGCCCGACGGTGTTCGCCGACATCTCCGGCGACGGGCGCTTCGTCGTCTTCCAGTCGCGCGCCACGAACTTCTTTCCCGCCGGCGACGATGACCTCAAAGGCAGCCTGCGCCAGGGCGGCGTCTTCCGCTACGACCGCCAGACGGGCGCGATCGACGTCGTTGCCGACGGCGACGTCGTCGCCGACCCGGGCAGCACGCTGCGGACCCGCGGCGCGGCGAACCCGTCGACCTCGGCCGACGGCTCGGTGGTCGCCTTCTCGACCGCTCAGCGGCTCGTGCCGCAGGACACGAACGACAACGTGGACGTCTACGTGCGCGACATGACCGTGCCGCTCCGGGCCGACCGAGCGGCGAGCGGTGCCTACGAGCTCGTGTCCGCGCGGGACACCACGAACCTCCCGCCGAGCTACCAGCCGCGCGACCCGCCGCTGCCCGGGCAGCAGACGCCGGGCGCGAACGTCTGGCCGGGCGCCGCGATCTCCGCCGACGGGCGTTACGTCGCGTTTCGCACCGTCGAGCAGAAGTCCGACCTCGCGGGGACCGGGCCGCTCGCCACCCCCGCCGGCACCGTCTTCGTGCGCGACCGCGCGCAGGGCCGCACGACGCTCGTGTCGCGGGCGCTGGCCGACGGCGCTCCCGTGGGCACGAGCGAGGCGCCCGTCGTGCTGTCGGCCGACGGGACGACGGTGGCCTGGGTGAGCAACTCGGCGCCGCAGCAGACCCGCTTCCTGCCGGGCGAGGCCGCCGACGACCAGGTGCCGTTCTACCTCTGGCGCCGCTGGGCGGACGCCGGCGCGCGCACCCGGCGCCCCACCGGCGTCGCCGACCTCGACGATCCGGGCTGCCCGCCGAGCGGCACGATCGCCAACGACCCCACGGCGACGGGCCCCTGCTACGGCCCGCTCACCGACGTCGAGCAGGGCGGCAGCAACATCACCGCCCGCGCGCCCGCGATCAGCGGTGACGGCTACCGGGTGGCCTACCTGACCGGCGCCACGCCGCGCCCGAGGGGCGACGGCATCCCGGGGCTCGACCTGTTCATCACCGACATGCGCCCCGGCGTCAGCCGCAAGGCGGGAACCCGGCAGCTCACGACGGACACCAGCGGCGGGGCGGCGCGCGGCAACGGCGACATCGACTCCGTCGCGATGAGCACGGACGGTAGGCGCCTGGCCTTCACGACCACCCGCTCGCTCTTCCTGCTCCAGCGGCCGGCGTTCGTGGGGGCGGCCCGCAACGACGTCGTCCCGACCGAGCTGTTCACGCTCGATCTTGCGGCCGACACGATCGAGCGCGTCGCGTTCGCACCGGGGAGCGGCGAGGCGAACAACGCCGTGCTGGTGAACCCGAGCGTGTCGGCCGACGGCTCTCGGATCGCCTACGTCTCGCGCGCCTCGAACCTGCTCTCTGGCGACGCCAACGAGGCCGCCGACGCGTTCGTCTCGACGTTCCGCCCGCCGACGCCCGGCGGCGGGCCCCCCGCCGGGCTCAACAAGCGCCCGGCGAGCCTGATCGCCGATGCCGTGGGTGAGCCCGAGCTGATCCTGCACGCCTCGCGGCGCAAGGACGGCGCGGTGCTGCTGCGGGTCCGCAGCCCCCAGGCGGGCCGCCTGGAGGCCACCGTGAGCACGCG
>JAABUN010008132.1_pt1 | contig 10892 bp, 13 predicted proteins | sample 5559311 | NCBI WGS metagenome assembly JAABUN01 (sample SAMN10711877, study PRJNA513370) | rock metagenome | isolation source: Antarctica rocks | place: Antarctica: Victoria Land, Siegfried Peak sud | reverse complement strand
ACGAGACGCTCGTTCTATACACGGACGATCCGTCCTACCCGCAACTTCGGGTGCCCGTCCAAGTGACCCGGCGGGCGGCGCAAGCCGTGGTCGCGGCCCCGGCAGCCGCGGTCGTTCGGCTGGGTGCCGGCCAGACCGACGGGTCGGTCTTAGTCCAACTCCGGTCCCCCATCGGCACCCGGTTGGATGTCCAAAAAATGACCACCGACCACCCGGCGGTGACGGCCAAGTGGGCGTCGGCGGCGGGCGTCGGGGTGACGGTCCGGGTGACGGTGACCCCCCGCCCGGCCGACGGCCCCGCCGGGGCGGCCACCCTGACCGTCACCCTGGCCGAGCCGGCGGGGGCAACGGCGACGGTCCCGGTAACGTGGTCGCGGCCGACGCCTTGACCCGGGCCGGTCGCCGGTTTACCGTGGATCGGGGCCACGCACCGGAGTCGGAGGGGCCGTGACCGACGGGCAACTCGACGGGCCGGTGGAAGGGCGGCTGTCGCGGGCGACGGCCCAGCGGCTGAGCCAGTACCTGCGCGGCCTGGGGTCCGGGGCGCGGCACGGCGGGACGGTGTCGAGCGACGAATTGGCTCAATCCGTGCAGGTCAGTGCCGCCCAGGTAAGGCGTGACCTGGCCGCCCTGGGGCACCTGGGCCAGCGGGGCGTCGGGTACGACGTGGCCGGCCTGGCGACGGCCATCCGGCGGACGCTGGGCATCGACCGGCCGTGGCGGGCGGTGCTGGTCGGCGTCGGCAACCTGGCCCGGGCACTCTTGAAATACCAGGCGTTCCGGGACCAGGGGTTCACGATCGTCGCCCTGTTCGACGCCGACCCGGCCAAGCTCGGCCAGACGGTCGAGGGGCTGCCGGTCGAGCCGGCCACCGCCCTCCCCCGTCGGCTGGCCGAAGTCGGCGCGGAACTGGCGGTTCTGACAGTCCCGAGCCACGCGGCCCAAGGAATAGCAGACGTACTGACGGCGGCCGGCATCCGGGGGATCATGAACTTCGCCCCCGCGAACCTGCGGACCCCGCCGGCGGTCCAGGTGGTGACGGTCGATCTGGCGATCCAGCTCGAACAGTTAGCGTTCCTGGTCCAGCTCGCTGCCGGCAGTGAGAGCGTCGTCGGCCCCCGGCCTGGGCCGCTTGAAAGGGGTTGAACTGGCCCGAGGGTCTAGGTAGAATACTGGTGTCGATTACCCGGTAGTGTAACGGTAGCACATGTGATTTTGGTTCATTTAGTCTAGGTTCGAATCCTAGCCGGGTAACTTGAGCGTCGGGACTGGCGGCGACTGCAACCGACTCCAGCAGACTAAAGCACCTCCCGTCAACACCTTGCGTCGAATTAGTCTCGTCCTGTCCGCTCCCGGCGGCTGCCGTCCGCACCGGGTTTTGCACCACGACTGCACCGGATTTTGCACCGCCCCCGGCGGCCTTCTCGAAGTCCGTATCCCTTACCTGGAGGTAATGTTTCATCGCCACGTCCGGGGTGTTGCCAAGCCACGCGCAGACGACGTGGATCGGGTAGCCCCGCATCAGGTCGGTCTCGCAACTCGACCGCATATTGTGCGTCGGCTTCGGCCACGGGGTCAGGCCGGCCCGGCGGATCAGGCGGGACAGTTGGGTCCGCAGGTTGCAGTTCACCCACCCGCCCGCCTTGTTCGCCGCCAGCCGGTAGCCCCCGCCGACGACGTACTCGGCCCCCCGGTCGGCCGCGGCCTCGAAGGCTTCTTCCAGGTACGGCCGCAGCCTGGCGAAGATCGGGACCACCCGCCACGCCTTGCCGGGGTGGTGTTCGGTCTTGGGCGACGGGACCGTCATGCGGCCGGCGGCGAGGTCGACGTGTTCCCACTTTAGGCTCAAGACTTCCGTCGGGCACCGCAGCCCGGCGAACCGGGACAGGGCAACGATCAGCCGCCAGTCGGGGTCGCACACGGCCAGCAGCCGGCCCGCGTCCGCGTCGGTGATGTACTGCTGGCGGTCCTTCGGATTGCCGCCGGGGGTGGACACGTCCGCGAACGGATTGGTGGCGATCAACTTCTCCTTGACGGCGCGGCGGAAGAACGTCTTCACGCCGTTGATCCGGCGGTGACACGTCGCCGGGGCGAGCCCCCGTTCGAGGTAGTGGTTGCGGAACCGTTCGGCGTCCGCCTCGGTGACGCTCCGGAGTGGAGTCCCGGCCCCGAAGAACTTCGTCAGGTCGGCCGCCATCACGCCCATTTGTGTGACCGTGCCGCCCTTGGCGTCGAGGCGACGGCGGGTCATGTAGTCGTCGAGGAAAGCCCCGAGGGTTGCGGTTTGGCGGGCGGGGAGTAGCCCGACGGCGGCGAGTTTGGCGGCCAAAGCGTCGGGTACCGCGGCCGTCCAGGCGGCGGTTTCGGCGTCGGGCGGTACTTTCGCGGCGACGGCCGCCACCAGGGCCTCGACCTTCGTCCGCACCGATTCGGCGGTCTTCTTCGGCACCTTGCCGAGCCGGACCGTCCGCCGCTTGCGGTCCCACGGGCATGTGAACTGGATCGAGCGGTTGCCGGTCGCGTCGGTCGAAAGGCTGGCCATCGGGTGTTCCTTCGTGAGCGGGCGGCCGTTGGGCCGGCCGCGATTCTGGTCTGTCTGGGATGGGGGCAACGTAGTACCCCGGTCAACGACTCAAAAGTGCCCCATGATGGGGGCAGCCGGCTGCCCCATGCGTTACGAGGCCCGGCCCCGAATCTTGTACACGCTCGGCCCGCAGTTCAGTCGGCCCCGCTTCACGACCCTGAGCAGCCCCGCCGCAACCAATCCGGCGACGGCGAGTTTGACCGACCGGACGCTCAGCCCGGCCCGGGCGGCGATGTCGGTTTGCGCGGTGCGGGCGAACATCCCGGCCTTGCCGGCGTATTCGCCGGACCGGGCGTCCCGGTACAACACCACCCAGACCCTCACCTGGGCCGGCTTGAGGCGGGCCATCGCCCCGTCGACGAAGGCGTTGAAATGCCCCCACCGCCCGCCGTTCGGGGCGACGCTCACCAGTCGCCCCCTTCCCCGCCGGGGCTGGGGTCGCCGAACAGCTTGGCCAAGTCCGCGGGCGCGTGGGCCGCCGGCCCTGCCGGCCCGAAGCGTTGCGTCCCCCCGTCCCAGCTTAGTTGCACGTCGGCGAGTTCGCCGTGGCGATTCTTAACGCACGCCAGCGTCGCGGCGGTCGTGCCGGCCGGCCGCAAGATGTACGCGCTGTCGGCACCGTACTCCAACTCCGAACTCTCGCGGAACGACGCCAATCCCAAGTGGGTGTACCCGCTCCGGCCGGCGTCGTCCTTCTGCCGGCCGACGGCCGCGACCGCGACGACCGCCACCCCGCAGGCGGCGACGCGGCGGAGTTCGCCCATCAGGGCGTTTACGGCGGCCCGGCTGTCCCCGGCGTCGGCCGCCGGCCGGACCCGCTGGACGTAGTCGACCACCAGCAGGTCGGCCCCGAAGGCGTCGGCCGCCCCGGTCGCCGAGGCCATCGTCGTCCCGGCCACGAACGCGAGCCGGTCGGCGACCGACGCCAGATCGGCCCGGCCCGCCTCGAACTCCGCGGCGCGGTCCGACGGCACCGCTTGGCCGCGGATGAACTTGAGCGGCAGGCCGGACAGTCGGGCCAACTGCCGCTCGACCAACGACTCGGGGGTCATCTCCACGTTCAGCACGACGGCGCGCAGATTCGGGTCGAGCCGCAGCGCCTCGACCGCCCACTGCATCACGAGCGCCGTCTTGCCGCTGCCGGGGGCCCCGCCCAGGAGTGCCACCTGGCCGGGGGCGACTTCGACGTGGCCGAACGCCCCGCCCGTCCCACACAACGAGAAGCGGCGGGGCGGCTCGCCGGACGCCGCGGCCGCCGACACCTTCGCCATCACGTCGGCCGCGGAAACGAACGTGGTGATCACGCGGCACCCCCGTTCGGCCGGGCATGCGGCCGGGCGTGTTCGAGGCCGCACGCGATCTGCCGCCGCACCTCGGCCGGCGGGAGGCCGCTGTCGAGGCCGGGTTCCTCGAGTAGCGCGAACGCTAGCGCTTCGGACGCGCCGTATTCCCCCAGGTTGGCGGCGGCCTGAAACAGGCGGACGCCTCGCTCGCCCTCGGCCGCCCCCCCGCGGATGAAGTCGAGTGTCGCCCGGTTGACCCGCCCCGGGAGGGGCCCACTCCGCCCGGCCGTGCGGGCCCGGCCGCTGGTCTCCGCGTCCGATAAGGCAGCCGCCCACGCCTCGGTCAACTTCGCGGCCACCGGGCCGGCGTCGCCCGGGGGGTCGAACGGCCGGGGGGCGGCGGCAAGTCCGCGGATGCCGGCAATATCCAGGCCCATGAGTTCGTCGTACTCGAGCCGGACCTTGTGCAAGCCGGTTTTAGGGTGGCGGCTGTTCGGGGCGCGGAACAGCCTGACCCGGTCGTAGATCGTTCCGTCGATCGACACTCCCGCCATCGCCGATAGCGCCCCCGCCATCAGCCCGCACGCCGCCGGTACGGAGGGGTGCGGGACCCCGGCACCCGGCGGCAGGGGAACCCCGACGTGAAACCCCTTGCTGCCGCTGAAGAAGTAAAGGGGCGAGTTGTCGTCCAGCTCACGGACTTCTTCGAGCAATCGACCGACCAGGGTGCGGCAGGCCGCCAGGCCGGCCCCGGGGTCGGGGCGGTCGATATCGAACCAGAGTCGACGGGCGGCGGCAAGGCCGCGGTAGCCCCTAGTCGAGCCGTTCGCCCGGATGTACGCCGGCAGCTCGAGGCCGTAGGTAAATAGACTGAGGTACGACTCTCGGTGCGGCTCGGCGGCGGGGTCGGCGGCGCAGCAGGCGCGGAAGGCGGCGGCCCAGTCGACGGTACGCCGCTCGGCCTGCGGCCCGCCGACGACCCGGAAGCCGGCGGGGTCGGCGGGCGGGGTCACTGGCTACCCCCTTCGACATCCAGGGGGAACGGGTTCGGCTGCTCGCTCAGCACGTTCGTGACGACGAATGACTTCACCTCGTTGCGGCGTCGGCCGTCATTCAAGGTCCAAACCGTAACGATGACGTCGCAGCAGATGCGGCCGGCGGGAAGCGGGCGACTCAGTTGGTCGCCCGACGTGATGCCGAGGGTGCCGAGTTCCCGCTTGCTGTAGGCCATCGCGTCGGGCGTCAAGTAGAAGTCGCGGAACAGCTTGTAGCCGACGTGCGGACCGTCGGCCACCGAGAAACAGACCGCGTAGCGGTTGGTCCCGTTGTGGTTCTTGTCGCGCCGGCCAGAGGCGACCACGCAGGCGTAGGTGCCGGCCGGGACCGGCTCGCCGATATCCGGCGCGGACTCTGTGCTGTCGAACAGCCGGGCCAGTTCGTCGCCGCCGGCGGCGGGTTCATTATCGTTAAGCGTCTTGCGTTCCATGTCGGGGGCTCCGTGGGGTTTCGGTTCGTTACAGGTGGGGCCTGAGGGTGCGAGCGTCGGACGGGTAGTCGACGGCGGACGTGGCGGGCCGGGGGTTGACCCCTGCGTTGCTAGCGGGGGCACCCCGCCTTGATCCAGGCCAGGACTTCGGAGCGGATGAAGCGGACCGACCGGCCGAGCGTGACACGGCCGGGGACGGGGAGGCGGGTGACGGTCTTGTCGGAAACGCTCAGCAGCGCCGCGACGGCCGAGGTGTCGATCAGTTCGGACTCGAGCGCGGATCGCTTGTCCGCGGCAGTCGGGAGAGTAGACACGGGCGACTCCATCAGGTCCAGGGCGGCCGCGTGCCTCCCCGATGGACCCATGATGGACCCGAATCCCGGCCACGCAACGTTCCGTGGATGAGTGGCCGGCGCGCGTCGGCCGGGCCGTCACATCGAGCCGGAAATTAGAAGCATTCCGTGCGGCAATTACTTCTGGATATTCGCGCCACGAAACTAGGTTTCGTGGTCGGAACGTTTCTGGCGACGAGAGTATTCGATCGCGGTTTCAACGAAGCGGACACTGAGTTTGCCCGCGCCCGCCCCCGACATGAACTTGTCAAGAGCATGGTCCCCCTCTAGCCGCTTTAGAAGGCATTTGACTCCTTCGCCGTCTTTCCTTTGGTTGTCGATATAAATGTAGGCCGCAAGTTTGTTTGCGTCGGCCGGGTCACGGCTATCGGCCAGCTTTTTCCGCCCGCCAGCGCTGGACCGGGCCACGGGTGCATTCCGCCCGACGGGCGGCCCGACGCTTGCCTCGTCGGCATCCCTCCACCCCCCGATGCACAGGCCGATCAGTCCGCCGTGCTGTGCGTCGGTCTGGCGGTCCTCGGCGAGGAGCGCCTCGACCTCCTGTTTTTGGAACCCGCGTGTCTCCAGTTCGCGATGCAGTTGGGCACCGTGATAAGCGCTGTGGCGGTTGGTAATCTCGACCACAACGTCGCGGACCATTCGCCGGACGACGGCCGGGGCCGATCGGTGGCCGAAACCGACTGATCGAAGTTGGCTCTGCGTCTTCTCCAACTTGAGAACTTCTCGCCGCAGTTCACTCCCACGCTGGCATTGGCCACTAGTAAGTATGGGCGTGTGGCACAACCAATTCCACAAGACGATTTCGAGTCGAGCCAGGGACTTCTCGTCGCTGCACCCGATCTCATGCGTGGCCCTGACAGTCGCTGCCATCGTTTCGAATTCTTCGATGTCCAGGCGTTCCGACGTGCTTTTTTCAAGGCTCCGCCGTGTGAGCCATGGTAGAAGCCGGTGGGAGTACAGGATCATAAGAACCTGTTTCAGTGTCTCCCTCGTCCAATCCTCCATTCGCCCCAACGGGGGACGGGACGCCAGGATATTACGACAGTCACTGGTACGGTCGAAAAGGTCGTTCCGGTGACGAGAAACGGTATCCTGGAGCTGATCGCGTCGTTCCGCGTGATCCTCCGAGGCGTGCGGGAGCGACTCTAAGTCTTCGTCCGACGGGACGCTCTGGCAAAAAGCCTTAGCGCGACCCGACCGAAGTTGGTCCCAGTACGAGTCATCCATCGGTTCGATCCCGGCCATCGCGTAGTCAATCAGACTTACCTCTGGGGCGTGGATGCGGTGGCCCCACTTTTCGAGTGCGTATTCCACGACGCCCGACCGGCGGCGTCTATAAAGGGCGAAGGGGATCGTGACTAACTGCTCGTAAGTGATCCCGGCGGGGAGGGCCGTCTCAAGGACCGCCCGCGAATCGTCGGCCGCTCGGCTGAGTATCGACTCGGCAACAAAATTTACCATCTGACGGAGGATCGCGGGAAGGAAAAGCAGTTCCGGTCCCGACGACATCGCCTTGGCCAGCTTTAAGGCGCCGGGAAGATCACCGCTCGCGGCAAGTTGCAACGCCTCGAGGAAGCGGACGTGCGCCAAGTCATGTTTGTCTCTGCAGTCCCAGGTGTGTTTAGACCTCGATTCCAACGCGGCAAGGGCGGCCGGTCTGTCAATCGCAAGGAGGTGCTGGTAGGCATCGAGCAAGTCACACACAGGCCAAGGACGATCACGCTCGATTTCGCGCGCGGCTAGCGACCTCCTGATGTTAACCACCGGCGGGGTGAGGGGGATGGATCGAGGTACGCGTAATGCCCTCCGAGCCAACTCCACCTTCGTTCGGAAGGTTTTGGCGGTTTCCTCGATCAAGGAGACCAGTGGCCCGAGCCTCTCGGACAAATCGTTGAGGTCCGCGAAGAGGCCCCGCGTCAAGTCACCGATGGGCGGCGTGTTCAACATGGAGGACCAGTGGAGCAAACGCCGCCAGTCCGGCCGGGTAACCACCCCAGCCGTTGACAGGCGGCCAAAACCACCCTTCAGTGTACCGACGACGACGCGGACGGTCAATTTCGGACACCGCGAGATAGTCGGCGATCGGTGGCTCACGTTGACACCGAGACGGCCGCTTCGGGTGAATCGCCTGGTTAACGCGATGTGCGAGTTTACCAGCCCCTGTTGCGCCCCGGAAGCGGCCGAGGTAGTTCTCCCGGCGGGTACCACCTCCGCCCGGGGCCGCCGTGACGTTCGACCACTTCCTGCCCCACCTCTTCGTCCTCGTTGACGACCTCTACCGCGACCTCGTCCGCTCGCCCCTGCGTCGCCGCGGGCCGCGCTCGACGGCGCTGTCCGACAGCGAGTTCCTCGCCATCGAGTTGGCCGGCGAGTTCCTCGGCCTCGACTCCGACAAGGGTCTGTTCGCGCACCTCAGGCGCTACCACGCCGCCGGGTTCCCGGCGCTCGCGCGGGTCCTCCGCACCACCTTCGGCCGGCAAGCGGCCACCCTCAGCGCCGTCAAGAAGCAGCTGCACGCGCACCTGGCCGAGCGGGAGCGGGTCTTCCTGATCGACGCCTGCGCCTTCGGCCGCGCCAAGTTCGCAAGCGCTTCCGCGGGGAGGCGGCCCACGGCCACGACTACACCCGCCGCAACACCATGTACGGCTTCCGCCTGAACGTCCGGGCCACGCCGTCGGGGGCGCTCGTGGACTTGGAGCTGGCACCCGCGAACGTCGCCGACCGTGCGATGGTCGCCGACATTGCACCCCCGCCAGGCTGCGCCGTCGTCGGGGACCGGAACTACTGGTCGCCGAAGGTCGCAGCGGCACTCGCGGCGGAGAGGGGGGTAAAGCTGGTGGCCCCGTTCCGCACGAAGTCCAAGGACCCGGACCCCAAGCGGGCCAACAGGATCAGTCGCTTCCGGTGGGCGATCGAGACGGCGTTCGGCCAGCTCGCCGGGCGCTTCCACGTGAAGTGGACGTGGGCCCGGGACCTGTGGCACCTGAGCCACCGCGTCATCCGCAAGGTGCTGGCGCACACGGCCTGCGCCTGGATGAACGTCACGATGGGCCGCAAACCGCACGACTTCGACGGCCTGGCGGCTGCATAAACTCGCACATCGGGATGGTTAAGTTCGCGGCCAAGTGCGGGCCTGTGGTAACGATTTCCGCACAAGTCGAACTCAGTGGGCACGGCCCGCCCACCCGTCAGGTGGCCCGGCGTGTCGGCCTACGCCAGCCCGCGGTCATGGTCCCGGGTAGTAATGCGCGGGGGTACTACGTCGTCAACCATCCGGGGCGTGGGCGGGCGCGGCCCGGATCGCAGCCAGGGCCCGGTCGGCCGCCCCGACGACCGCCCCGTCGGCTGCCCTCATCATCAGGGCGATGAGTTCGTAGGTCAGGTCGGCCCGGTCGCCCGTCGGCATGGCCGGCCCAGTCCGCTCCATCACCCCGGCCAGGGCCGCCTGCTGCCACCCGGCCTTGGCCTTGAGGAGCGCCAGGCGGACCGCGGGCATGGCCGCCGGGCCGAGCATGGCCAGGGCGGAGGCGAGCCCCGCCCGTGCGGCGTCGGATCGGGACCGCCGGAGGGCACCAACCACAGCGTCCACGGCCGCCCCCACCGCCCGAGGGTAGGGGCAGGCGAGGATGCCGGCGACGGCCTGCCGCCGGTCGTCCGGCGTGGCCGTGGCCAGGCGGCGGGCGAGGCCGGCCAGCAAGGCGGCGATGTCGGGGGCGAGGCCGGGCGGCTGCGGCAGCTGGACCCGGTACGGGTTGCCGGCCCGCCGGCCGCCGCGGCGGCCGGGGGCGGCGGTCAGCCGGTCGATCATCTCGGCGGGGGTCGGTTCCACGTCGGCATCCTTGGGTGGCCGCCGAGGCGGCTAGGGGGGCGAAGGCACGAAACCGAGCATGGACCTGGCTGTCGGCGAACGGCGTCCGCTTCGCCTGGGCGACTGTAACCGGTGCCGTCTGGTTTTCGATGCGCGCCCTCACCAGGGTGTTTACCCCCCGAGCCGGGCGGCCGGGTTCACGGCCCCGCCACCCGTTCGCCAACTCGGCGGACGCACCGCTAAATCCAAACCGCTCCCGCGTCACAACACCTGAGGGCCCCGCCTACCCGCGGCCCGACCCCCGCCGGCCCCGCCCGCACCACGTCGGTGTTCGCGGGGCTGCCGCCGTTTTTTCCAGAGGACTTCCCCATGCCCGCCGTCGCCGCTGCTCCTGTCCCAAAGGTTACCGCCGACCGCCACCGGGCGTTCCTGGCCCTGCTCCCCTCCATCCGGGCCTACGCCCGGGCCGCATCGCGTTCGATCCGCTGCCCGCACGACCGCGAGGACGCCGAGGCCGACATCGTCGCCCGGGCGTGGGAGGCGTTCGCCGGCGAACGTCCACCGACCCCAGCCGCCGTCGCCGTCGTCGGCCGCGGGTTCCGCCCCGATCGACCGTTGATCGGGGGAAACCGATGACCGGCCCCGTCGTCCTCGACGAGTTCCACGTCACCCTGTCGGTCCCCGCCGGCCTCGCCGACGAGGCGGTGCGGACCGCCCGGCGGGTCCTCGGCCGGCGTGCCTTCCGGGCCCGCCTGGCCCGGGCCGTCCGCCGCCTGCTCGACCGCCACGCCGCCCTCGGTGTCGTCACGGCCCATGTTTCCCGCTGATGCCTTCCCCCACCCGACACGGAGTTCCATGAAAGCCGTCCGCCCCCCCATCGACGCCGACGCCATCCGCCGCAAGTTCGCCCTGGCCCGCGAGGAACTGTCGGCCGCCCTCGTCGAGCGGGACGCCGAGATCGATGTCGTCCTGACGGCTCTCGTTGCCAACGAGCACGCCTTGTTGGTCGGCCCGCCGGGGTCGGCCAAGAGCATGCTCCTCGACTCGGTCCTGGCGTGGACCGGCGGGGCCAAGTTCAGCGTCCTGTTGACCAAGTTCACCACCCCCGACGAGGTCGTCGGGCCGGTCAGCCTGGCCGCCCTGAAAGACGACCGGTACCGGCGGGTGACGACGGGCAAGTTGCCGGAGGCCGACTACGCCTTCGTCGACGAGGTGTTCCAGGGCAGCTCGGCCATCCTCAACACCCTGTTGAAGATCCTCAACGAGCGGGTGTACGACGCCGGCGACGGGGTCGCCCGCCGCGTGCCCCTCAAGCTGTGCGTCGGGGCGTCGAACGGGTGGCCGTGCCCGGAGACGGGGAAGGAATTGGCCGCCCTGT
>JAABUN010008131.1_pt1 | contig 10893 bp, 10 predicted proteins | sample 5559311 | NCBI WGS metagenome assembly JAABUN01 (sample SAMN10711877, study PRJNA513370) | rock metagenome | isolation source: Antarctica rocks | place: Antarctica: Victoria Land, Siegfried Peak sud | reverse complement strand
TGCAAGCGTTCGTGACACCAGGGGCGACCAGGCCATAGCGCGGGTGCCGACCTCGCGCGGACCCGCATGACGTGCGTCACGCGCCACGCCGGTGTGGCCCGCACCCCAGGCGGCCAGGATACGGCCCCGTTCGCCGGTGTTCGGGCCGCTGGCCCCTCGCCCACTGCGGCCCCGACGCAGTCGCAGAAACGACCGTATTTGAGACGGCGCGCGGCCTCTTTGCGGGGAGGCCGGTTTCCGTGACTCGCCCGTGCTCGCAAGCCGTCTCGCAATCATGGTCTCGCCGCTTGCCCACGACCCTGACTTCTGCGACACCCCGCCGCGTCGGCGCGATCCATGATCGCCGGGTCGCTTGACAACCCGGCAAGCCCGGAGTAGTATACGTACATCAGGGACGCGTGGGTGCTCCCGCCGCCGAAACTCTCTCGGGGGTCAGGCGCACGGGATGCAGGCGAACGAGTCGGACCGCTCTTTCGGGAGCAGGACGACGACAGCGCGGGCGCGGTGCCGCAAGGTGCCGGACACGCGAGCGGAACTGAACGAGCGGATGCCGATGGCCTTTCGGGGTTGTCGGCATTCGTCGTTTCCGTACCTGAAACTATCATACGCGCAGCCGAATCGCCTGCCCGGGGATCAGCCCCGTGGCCGCCGGGCGTAGGGGACGTGCAGCAGCTCCGACGCCGCCTGCGCCGCCCGTGCGCCGCGCCGATCGTAGCGGGCGCTCGTCACCGGCGAGGCGTGCCCCAGGAGCTTCTGGGTGACGGAGAGATCGGCGCCCGCGTCGAGGAGGTCGCCGGCGAAGGTGCGGCGGAGGTCGTGCGGCGAGAGGTGCTCCACCCCGGCGGCTGCGGTCCGGCGCCGCAACACGTCGTAGACCGTCTGGGGGTTGAGCGGGCGTCGGCCGACCTTGCCCCCCTTCGTGACCGGCACGAAGAGCGGCCCTGGCCAGTCGCCCCGGACGGCGAGCCAGTCGTCGAGGGCCGCCACCGCGCCGGCGGCGGGGTAGACCATCCGCTGCTTGTTGCCCTTCCCGTGGAGCACCCGCAGCTCCCCGCGCTCCCGGTCCCAGTCGGCGACGGCGAGCGCCACCAGCTCGGCGCGCCGCAACCCGCCGGCGTAGGCGACCGCGAGGAGCGCCACGTCGCGCGCGCCGATCGGGGTGCCGTCGCGCATACAGCCGGCGAGGAGCGCGGCCAGCTCGCCGCCCGTCGCCGAGCGCCCGGCCGGGAGGGCCTCGTTGCGCAGGGGGCGCACCTCGCGCAGGCCGGCGAGCGCGGCCGGGTCCATCAGCCCGAGGCGGACGGCGTGGCGCGCCACGCCGCGCAGCGCGGCGAGGGTCAGGTTGATCGTCGCGGGTGCCAGGCCGCGGGCGCGACAGCGGTCCAGGAGCGCCACGGCGACGTCGTAGTCGAGCCGGTGCCAGGGCACCTCCTCGGGTGCCACCCCCAGCTCGCGGGCGACGGCGGCCAGGCGGTTGGCGACGGTGACCCGGCCGGCCGGGGCCAGCGTGCGGAGGTAGGCGGCGACCGGATCGCGCGGGTGGCGCTCGGGGGTCTGGGCCAGGACGGCCAGCGGCGCCTCCAGAAACCGTACCAATTTGCCCCCCGATCCCGCGCCTTTTTGTCTACGATAATGGCGGTTTCGTGCGACTGATACGTTGCATGAAAGCGAGCCACATGGGCGGTCCTACCGGCAGCGCCCGTTCATCTCGCGCCGCCAGTCTACGAACCGGGTCAGGTCGGTGCGGTAGGTGGCGAGGGCGAAGGTGGCGACGGGTGTGGTGGTGATGTTCATCGTCGGTGCGTTTTTCTTGGTCTCCAGCATAGGGCGAGGGGGTCTCGCGCTCACCCTCGGGGGTCCAGTAGTTGAAACCGCAGAATACGGTGTCAAGCCACGAATGAGGGAGGGTGTTTCGCGGAATAGAGGTTATGTGAAGGAGGCGCTTCAGAACAAAGGTCAATGCGGTATTGCGCTACGCTACCTTCAGGGCTATTCTACAGAGGCAGATCATACGTACAGGAAGTCCCGATGCAAACTACTGCGGAACAAACGCAAGCATTAGCACACGTTCTCTGGCTCGGCGGCACGCCGTGCTCGGGCAAGACATCGGTCGCCAGGTGGCTCGTCGAGCACTACGACGTCCAGCTTTACCACTACGATAAGCACGAGCGGCGGCATATGGCCGATTGCCTCCCCGAGCTACAACCCGAGATGTCCGCATACGCGGCGATGGACATGGATACGCGCTGGGTGCATCGGCCGGTCGCCGAAATGGTGCGTGCGACCGAGGCGGCATGGCGCGAGCGGTTCGCGATGGTGATCGACGACCTTCTCGCCCTCTCTACGACCACGCCGATCCTGGCAGAGGGGCCGGGCATCTTGCCGGAATCCGTTGCGCCTTGCTTACACCGCCCAGGACAAGCGGTCTGGTTGGTGCCGACCGAGGCGTTCAAGCGCGCCACCCAGCCGACGCGCGGCGGCGCACCCGCCAACCAGACGAGCAATCCCGGGCGGGCGTACTGCAACCTGATCGACCTCGACCTGCAACTCGCCGCGAACGTGAAACGGCGAGCGGGCGTGCTTGGCCTGACCGTGCTTCAAGTCGATGGCACACAGGCGGTGGACGCGATAGCGGCACAAGTGGCTGATCATTTCGGTCTAGCGCCCACCCGCACATGACATATTCCCAGCTCCTCGCCCCATGCTCGTAGGCCAGGCGTTGCGCGACCGGCACTGGTGAGATCGCAGCTTCCATTGGTCTGAGCGAAGGAATATGCTGACACCATGACGAGCAGTGGAGTGCGAAACCCCCAAGCCCGCGACGACGCACAGCCTGCATGGCAAGCGCTGCTCATCGGGGGCATCTCCGGGACCGGCAAGTCCACGGTGGCGAGGCAGCTCGCCCGGCGGTTCGACATCCCGTGGCTCCAGGTGGACCTCTTCCGGCTCGCTTTCCAGCACAGCCGCGCGACCTTGCCGCGCGGCAACGAGGCGCTCTATCTCTTCTGGGACCGGCCCGACGTGTGGCGGCTCCCGCCGGAGCAGCTCCGGGACGGGTTGATCGAGACCGGCGAGGCGATGTCGCCGGCGCTGGAGATCGTCACGGCGAGCCAAGTAGACCACGCCGGGCCGATGGTGCTGGAAGGGGACGGGATCCTGCCGTCGCTGCGCGACTACCCGCTGCTGCGCGAGCGTGTGGCCGTCGGGCAGGTGGCGCTGGTCTTCCTGGTCGAGCCGGATGAGGATATTCTCCTCGGCAATATGCTCGCGCGAGGCCGCGGTATGGAGGCGCGGCCTGCGGCGGAACACCGCACCGAAGCGCACGCCAAGTGGCTGTTCGGCCAGTGGTTGATGATCGAGGCTGAGCGCTATAGCCTGCCCGTGCTCACCCCGCAACCATGGGATACGCTCGGTGCGCGTGTCTTGGCTGCTACCACCCGATAAAGGCGGTCACGGACCTCATGGTTCGCGGATCGGGCGGTATGCGAACAAGGCGTTCAACGGTCGGCTTCTGCGCTCGACGCTGCCCCCCCCCGATCGCTGGCCGTTGTGGCGGAAGATGCGCCAGTAGATGGCGATGACGGGCAGGAGGAGGACCTGGGCCAGGAGCAGGACGTTGCGCGGGCCGATGCGGTCGGCGACGACGCCGATGGCGACGGAGCTGGCCGCCAGGCCGACGCTCCCCACCAACGAGTCGAGCGAGCCTAGCGTCGCCCGCTGCTGGTGAATGAACTCGCGTTGCAGGAGCGTCCCCTGGGCCACCTGCGCGGGGCCGTAGATCAGCGCCGTAACGGTCATGAGGACGACCGACCACGGGCCGGGCATGCCATAGGCCAGCAGCAGGCAAGCGCGGTCGCCGAGGAAGCGGCCGACGAGCGTCCGCAACGCCCCGAGACGGTCGATGATCGGCCCGCTGAGATAGAAGCCCGCCGCGCTCAACAGGTTCGTGGCCGCGCGCAGCACCCCGATACCCCAGAGAGGCAGGAGCGACTGCAAGAAGATGGGCGCGAACTGGAAGGACGACTCGCCCAGGGCCTCGCTCCAGGTCTGGGCCAGCGTCAGCAGGCGTAAGCGGGGATTCCGGCGGAAGACGGTCGCGGCCTCGCGCAGGTGCCGGTACGGGTTGAGCGTCGAGCGGCTCGTCGAGGCCGGCTCGGCGACGCGCAGCGCGACGGCGACGGCGAGCGCCTGGGTCAGCACGCTCAGCCAGAGGGCGAGGGCCATCGAGCGGGAGGCGAAGGCCCCGCCCGCGAGCGCGGCGAGCCCGAAGCCGGCCGCCTCGATCGCGCCAAGTCGCCCGTTGGCGTGATGGTAGCGCTCCTCCTGCCCGGCATCCCGCAGCGCGTCGTAGAGGAGCGCCTCGCTATTCCCGCTCCCCAGCGCGCGTGCCAGGCCCTCGACCACCGCACCGGCCAGCAAGACCCCGTAGCCCCCGGCGAGCGCATAGAGGGCGACCGAGACGAGTGCCGCGACGCTCGCCAAGACCGCCGTCTGGCTGCGCCCCAGCGTGTCGGAGCAGACGCCCGTCGGCAGCTCCAGGCAGGCCTGGCTGATGGTGGACGCCGCGAGCAGGCTCGTCGCCAGGGTATAGGACCCCGTGACCTGGGCGAAGTAGATGACCTGGACCGCCGCGAAGAAGCGCAGCGCCATGAAGAAGCGGCCCAGATAGAGCAAGCGGACTGTCGGTGGTAGCATGCGCCGAGTATAGCAGGCGACCGGGAGGACCCCGTATAGGTGCGGTCCCTCCGCCGGAGCCGACCGGTCCCCTTGACGGTGGCCCCGATGCGGGGTAGGCTGACCGGGCATCCTAAGCGCCCTTAGGGGGAACGCTTCGGGGCGCGGGGCGACGGGGAAGAGAGGGTGTGACAAACCCCGCCTATATATGCTTGACCGGGCAGCGGCAGGGAATGAGGCGAGAAGCCGCACGGCTCTTCGGCAGTGGTGGTGTTATTCGCGCCATCGCATAAACATAACCTCGCCGCTGTCGGGATAGAGAAGTGTAAACTAGACCCGACGGGGGTGTGTCTGGGTGGCTGGTGGCACCCTTTACCGCCGCCGTTTAGGCGTCGCCTTGGCCTTGTTTGCGGCCTTCGGTGGGTCGAGCGTTACTACCTCCTGCATGTTGATGCCAAGGAACGAGTGGTAGGGGACGTTCACCGCGAAGCGCTGCTCCTTGGAAATCCGCTGGAAGTTGTTCGCCTGCGCCAGGATTGCGCGCTTGCTGCTCTCGTCGTACATGAAGGTGAAGGTGTTCGCCTTCGTCTCCATCCCCAGGAAGGCCGTGTCGCACAGCAAGTCGATGACGTCGAGGGCCGCCTCGTTCTCTATTCCGACCGCCCGGATCAATCGGCGGACTTGGTTGTGAGTTAGCACGCGATTTTGACTGCTGAACTCGTAAAGCACCCTCTCAATTTGCGGCACGCGCCGCACCGTCTCGGTGATTAGGGACTCGAACGCGTACTGCGAATAGTCGCGCTCGGCTTGGAGGAGATCGTCCTCCTCTATCCGCTCGTGCCGACTATTGATAGCGTTGTTCAGTGCCGCCTTGCACCAGAAGATGATGTCGCGCGGGCGCGGCACAATGCGTTTGACCAGGTATTCCTTGACGGGAACCTCGCCGATGCTCGGGGTGAAGAATCTGATCCAGACGTCGTCGGAAGTTCCCAGCGCGCCGACAGAGTTAATGAAGCGCCGCTCGATCACGCTGTGGAGAAGGGGATGGTTGTTCCAGTTCATCTGGATGGCGTTGATCTTGTCCTTCTCGGCGGCCGTCGCGGTGACATAGTTGAAGATGTCGCTGCGCAGGAACACCAGCAGCGACAGCTTGACCTGGCGCCAGTCTGGCCCCGTGCGGCGGAATTCCTCGGAGATCACCAATGATGTGTTGAGCAGGCCGACGAGGAATTCGGAGAGAGTGGGGAGATCCCGCTCGTCGCCCCAAGTTTTGTCCAGGTTGTCCACGAGGATGAAGACTTTTTCCTTCGGCGCGAGCAACCGCCCCAGAAGCGTGCGGAGTTGTCCGATCACCTGGTCATGGAGGGCGTTGGTGACCTGCGCATTGAGCGCGACCCCCGCCTTGGCGACATCAATGCCAATTACCTCGTCGATCGCGCGGCGTAGGCGGTCGGAGAAGTCGGTCCTGATGAGGGCTCCGTGCTCCTCCGCGAAGGCGATCAGTGCCTTCTCGTCCGCCGTCCGCTCAGTATGGGCAGGCAGGGACTCTAGTTTGGCCCAGACGCTACGTGCCACCTCGGTGTAGATCAGGAATTTCCAGAAGGCCTGGATAAGGTGGCCCCGCTCGGCGCGGGGGCCATACTGCTGCAGTAGTTCCGTGAGCCCGTGCAGCTCGTAGTCCACCGGCCTGATCTGACAGACATGATAGCGGCGGTCGGCAGCGTGCGTCGCGGCGATCTGGTTGAAATTCGCGCTCTTGCCGGTCCCCTTGCGCCCGACAAAGATGGCGGCGCGCGGCCCCTGCGTGGCCTCCAGATATTGCGCCGTGGTGATGAAATATCTGCCCAGCTCGTCGGCCTCGTCCTCGGCCACGTAGTCGCCGAGGTTCACGTCCTGCAGCGCCTCTTTCTTCTTGGTCTGCCGCCGGAACTGCTGGTAGTTGGTCAGGCGCACGGCGTAGTCGACGGTGATCGTGGGGAGCCACGCGGTGATCGCCTTGTCGCAGGCGCTCGCCGTCGGGTGCGCGACGAGCAGATGCATATAGTCGAGCGGGGTGGTAAAGGGCGCGTGGGCCAGCATCAGCAGCGGCTTATCCAACCCGTAGGCGAGGCCGCAGATGAGGGAGTACTTCGCGCTCTGGAGCGAGTCGCCTCCGCGCTCGTCGTCCAGGAGGTGCGCGACGACGCCGATGGCGGCGTGGATGCGCTGGATATAGCCGGGCAGTGGCTCTGTGCCGATCTCGTAGGGATCGTTGGTCATGATCGGCACATTGGAGCGGTTCAGACGCATCGTCAGCCGCGCCGAGGCGTCGGTCTCGACCTCGGATTTCAGGTAGAAGATGCCGGGTTTCGTGTTGACCTTCAGGAACGTCTCGATTGACGAGCGGAAGATAGTCTCCTGGAGGTATTCGTAGGGGCGATCCTCATAAAACTTGTCGATGAGATCCTGAGTGTTGTGATAGCGGGCGTAGCCGATCGTTGTAAGGATTTCGAGTCGCCGATAGTTCTCACTGGCATGGCGGTAGCTGGTATCGAGCGTAATCCAGATGCGCTTGCGCCGCGCGATGGCGTAGCCGAGCTCGAAGAGGACATTCGGGTTTAGGATGGTGAGGTCGCATAGGAAAAAGTCGCGCGCGTCGATGGCGGAGCAAACCTCTGTGATAAGTGACTTGCCGGTGATGTTCATCGAGACCCAGCTGAAGAGCTGGACAGAACCGCTCTGGTTGATCTGCTTGATGAAGTTCCCGATTGTCTCCACCAGCGCAGGCGGCTGTGAAGGATGCGCGAAGAAGCCAGTGGCTAGCTTGCTCATCGAATACCTTCTTCCTCGACGAATGATGCCGAAAAGGTGACTGTATCGTGATCATGCTGCTGGTTGCAGGGTAGGCATCTCGATGTGTACGAACAAATTTATCAGTTCGCCATGCGTTGCGTCAACGGCTATGGGTAGAACTTAGGGACTGTCTTTTCGAAATGTGAGAGGATCGGTTCCAAGACGGAGGCGCACTCGTGGCCCCCGTCCTTCCTCTTCGCTTACCTGGGGTGCCACAACATGCGGTTCATCAAGTCGTATGGGGACGGAGAGATCAAAGTGGAGCCGCGCTTGTTGGACCGCCTGCCAATCCCAGCGGAGGTGTACCGGCTCACCTTGGTCGTGGACTGAGCACGCCTCACCCATGCCTACGTCGCGTGTAGGGGACGTGGAGGAGGTCGGCCGCCGCGCGCCGCGCCGCGCCCCCGCGCCGGTCGTAGCGGGCCGTGGTGCTCACGTCGGCGTGCCCGGCGAGCTTCTGCACCGTGGCGATGTCCGCGCCGCGGTCGAGGAGGTCGCCCACGTAGGTGCGGCGCAGGTCGTGGGGCGAGAGGTCGTCCACGCCCGCCTCGGTGGCGCGCTTCTGCAAGATGCCGTAGACCGCCTGCTCCGTCATGCGCCGCCCGTCGAGCCGCCCCCCCTTGTTGATGGGACAGAAGAGCGGCCCCTCCCCGTCGCCCCGCAACGCCAGCCAGTCCGCCAGCGCCAGCACCGCGCCCGGCGGCAGGGGCACCTCCCGCTCCTTGTCGCCCTTCCCCAGCACCCGCAGGAGCGCGCCGTCGGGCAGCCAGTCCCCGCGCCCCAGCGCCGCCAGCTCCGCCCGCCGCAGGCCCGCGCCGTAGAGCAGCGCCAGGAGCGCCCCATCCCGCACCCCCGCTGGGCTGGAGTCCCGCGCGCACGCGGCGAGGAGCGCCGCCAGCTCGCCGCCGGTGGCCGCGCGCCCGGCCGGGAGGCGCGTCCCGCGCGCGGGCGGCACGTCCCGTATCTGGGCCAGTTCCTCGGCGCTCAGCAGCCCCAGGCGCCACGCGGCGCGGGCGACCCCCCGCAGCGCCGCGAGCGTGAGGTTGACCGTGGCCGGGGCCAGCCTGCCACCATCCAAGAGACGGGCGCGGATAATGATGAGGTGCTGTGCCCGGAGCTCCCCCCACGGCACCTGCTCCGGGGGGATCCCGAGGAGGCGGGCCACGGCCACGAGCCGTCGGGCCACCGTGACGCGCCCGGATGGGGCGAGGCCCGCGAGGTACACCGCCACCGGGTCCGTCGGGTGGTCCTCGGGTCGGCGCGCGACCGCCGCGAACGTCGTCGGCGCGTTGCGGGTCGCCTCGTCGGCCCCGTTGCTGAAGCCCTCCACAAGCACCCCCGCCCACGCAATAATCACTTATAGTAATCCATGTTTCCGTAAGGGATTATAGCGCATAGATGGGTTCCCGGGTCAATTTGACATAATGTGGCGTCTCGACGGCCTGGTCGTGCGCTGCGGTCGGGGCGGACGCTAGCGCGCCACACCCCGACCCGACCCCGGCTGCGGCCCGTGACGCGGCGATCTTCGCGGCCCTCTACATCGGCGGCCTCCGGCAGTCGGAGCTGGCCGGGCTCGACGTGGCCGACTGGACGCCCGCGCCGCCGACGCTGCGCATCCGGCATGGCAAGGGCGACAAAGAACGGCTCGTCCCGCTCGTCGGGGCGGCGGCCGCCGCGCTCGATGCCTGGCTGACGGCGCGCGGGGATCGGCCGGGCGGCCTCTTCCTGGCGATCACCCGCCACCGCACCATCGTGGGCACCGGGATGACCAGCCACGCCGTCTACAACATCCTCGCGAAGCGGCGGCGCGCGGCCGGGGTGGCGAAGCTGTCGCCGCACGACTTCCGGCGCACCTTCGTGGGGGACCTGCTCGACGCGGGCGTCGACCTCGCGGCGGTGCAGCAGCTCGCCGGGCACGCCAGCGTGGCGACGACCGCGCGCTACGACCGCCGCGGCGAGGCGGTCAAGCGGAAGGCGGTCGAGGCGCTCCATTTCCCCTACCGGCGTGATCGGGGGTGAGTCGCCGTGGGTCGGCATGACCGCGCGAAATGCTTGCGCTCGGCGCTGCGATGCTGAACGGGCTGCGTACCAGCGCCCTCCTCCCCTGGCACAACCGTGGTTAAACGACGAATGCCGACAACCCCGAAAGGCCCTCGGCAATCGATCGTTCAGTTTCGCCCGCATGTCCAACACCTTGCGGCGCTGTGCCTGCGCTGTCGTCGTTTCGCTCCCGAAAGAGCGGTCCGACTGGTTCGTCGGCCTTCCTCTGCCGTTCCTCCCGAGAGAGTTGCGACCCTGGGAGCATCCGCGCGTCCCTGATGTACGTACAATACCACGGGCGTGCCGGGTTGTCAAGCGTGTTATGACGCATTTCTTAGAAGTGACCCTCGTCGGCGTGAGAAGAGCTATACGGCAATCGAACATTGCTGGCTGTCCTGGCTACCCTGCTCATCCGGGCGGGAATCTTGGCACGCTCAGGTGGAGACTGCTAGAGATCAGGCACGGATGAGCAGGGTAGCCAGGACAGGGGCGCGCGGACGGCCCGCCGCCGTGGCTGGCTCGCCGATCGCACCGCGCCCGGTGCGGGTGCGCCCGCCCGCGCCTCGACCACCCAGTCGGCCTCCGGCCTGAGGTAGGCGCGGTTCTGGGCGACGCGCGCGATCGCCGCCTTGGGGATGTGCCGGCCGCCCACCACGATCGTGCCGCCGCGCGCCCCCGCGATCATGCCGATCAGCGCCTCGTCCAGCCCTCGCCACGACCCCTCGGGCCTTACCGGCTTTCGATGCTCTCATGCCGACTTCTTCTGAGCAGCAGCGCGGCTGGTGTGGCAATCGACGACAGACCTGCCGTGGTGGCATCGAGCAAGGGGAACCCCCCCGCCCGATGCGTAAAACGGGCGACAGGCGATCATCGAATGTCGGCAAGAGCCGAGGTCCTTTACACATGTTTGCCGTCACCCATGGCAGAAAAACGGGCCTCCAGGGCGGCAGCATGTGCGCACTGGCATGGAAAGCATCCACTGATCACGCCGAATTCTCTGCCACTCCCAAGTGCAAATATGTGTAAGGTAGGCCGGGTCTTACCGACATTCGATGATCGCCGTCCGCTCATTTTGCGCGTTGGCACGGGCGGATCGGCCGCGCCGAGTGCCCGCCGTCGCCAGGTTACCGCCGACGGCCAACAATGCGCGCCGCCGCTCAGGAAAGGCCGAATCTGGATCATCGAATGTCGGCAAGACCCGGTAGGCCGTGGCGAGGTTTGCAGCTCTTCGCCAATCGCTACCCGTCGCCGCAGCCCTTCCTGCCACCGCTGGCGACGGTCGCCTGGTCGCCGGCGCGGCAACTGCCGCGCTACGCAGCGCGGCGGCGGGTCCGATCCGCCGGCGTG
>JAABUN010008130.1_pt1 | contig 10893 bp, 7 predicted proteins | sample 5559311 | NCBI WGS metagenome assembly JAABUN01 (sample SAMN10711877, study PRJNA513370) | rock metagenome | isolation source: Antarctica rocks | place: Antarctica: Victoria Land, Siegfried Peak sud | reverse complement strand
TGGGCCGCCGAGCCTCGATGCCGCTGGTGTTCGGCCCGACCGGGTTCACCCGGATGATGCACACCGAGGGTGAGTCGGCCGTTGCGCGCGTCGCGCAGCGGGCGGGGATCCCGTACGCGCTGTCGACGATGGGTACCACCTCGATCGAGCAGCTGGCGGACGCGGCTCCCGAGTGCCGGCGCTGGTTCCAGCTCTACCTGTGGCGTGACCGAGCCGCCAGCCGCGACTTGGTCCAGCGCGCTGAGGCGGCGGGATACGAGGCGCTCGTGCTGACCGTGGACACGCCCGTGCCGGGGACGCGGCGACGCGACGTCCGCAACGGTTTGACCCTCCCCCCGTCGCTGACCCTGCGTACCCTGCTCGAGGGAGCCACCCACCCGAGGTGGTGGTTCGACCTGCTGAGCACGGACGGCCTGGAGTTCGCGACGCTGAACCGGTTCGACGGCACCGTGGCCGAGCTGGCCGCCGCAATGTTCGACCCAGCCGCCACGATGGCGGATCTGACCTGGCTGCGCGAACTCTGGGCCGGTCAGCTGGTCGTCAAAGGAGTGCAAACGGCCGCCGATGCCCGCCTGCTCGTCGACGCCGGCGTCGACGCCGTGATCGTGTCCAACCACGGTGGGCGCCAGCTCGACCGGGCACCCACCCCGCTGGAGCGACTGCCTGAGGTCGTTGACACGGTCGGTGACCGGGCCGAGGTGTACCTGGACGGAGGTGTCCTCGGCGGCGCGGACGTCGTGGCAGCAGTCGCTCTGGGCGCGCGCGCGGTCGCCGTCGGTCGCGCATACCTGTACGGGCTCATGGCCGGCGGTGAACGGGGCGTGCAGCGAGCCACCGAGATCGTCGCTCGTGAGATGGCAACCACGCTGGCGCTGATCGGCGTGACGTGCGTCGCCGAACTCGGTCCCGAGCACGTCCGAGTGCGACGAGGCTGAGGTAGGTTCCAGAGATGGACGCGCGGGAGTACACCCCCACTCGGGAGCAGTACGTCTACACCTTCGGAGGCGCCGCTCCGGCCATGCGGGTCAAACCCGGTCAGGCCCTGCGCCTGTGGTCCGACGACGCGTTCGGAGGAGCCCTGCACAGCGTTGACGACCTCTCCGCAGCGAAGGTCGACCTCCGGTTCGTCAACCCGCAGACCGGGCCGTTCTACGTCGAGGGTGCCCAGCCCGGTGACACGCTCGTCCTGCACCTGGCGGCCGTTGAACCAGCACGGGACTGGGGCGCGTCCGCGGCAATCCCGTTCTTCGGCGGCATGACCAGCACCGACAGGACGGTGAGCCTGCAGGACCCACTTCCGGACACCACCTGGATCTACGAGCTGGACCGTGCCCGCAACACCGTCACCTTCGCCGCCCGCCACAGCGAGCACCGCATCGAGCTGCCGGTCGAGCCGATGCTCGGGACCGTCGGCGTAGCGCCCGCGGGCAACGAGGTCCGCTCGTCCCTGGTCCCCGACCGCTTCGGCGGCAACATGGACACCCCTCAGATGCGGGCCGGGGCGACCGTCTACCTCGGCGTGAACGTCGAGGGGGCGATGTTCTCGATCGGTGACGGGCACTACCGCCAAGGTGAGGGGGAGGCCTGCGGCACAGCGGTCGAGGGCGCCATGGTGACCACCCTCATCGTCGAGCTCATCAAGGGTGCAGCCCCTGCATGGCCACGGATCGAGGATGACACCCACTGGATGGCCATCGGCTCCAGCCGCCCCATGGAAGACTCGTGGCGGATCGCGAACGCCGAGCTGGTCCACTGGATTGGTGAGCTGTACGGCCTTCATCCCATGGACGCCTACCAGCTGCTATCCCAGGTGGCGCAGGTCCCCGTCGCCAACGTGGTAGACGCCAACTACAGCGTCGTCGTCAAAGCCGCCAAGGCCCTCCTCCCAGCCACGCACGCGTTCGGCGGCATCCACGACAACCTCAGAGCCCGAGCTCGCGCTCTCTGAGTCTGCTGAGGCCCATCGCTCCAGCGTTCGGGCGGGAGTCACCTCCTGTGCAGTGGCAGGGTGTCCCACCAGCTCGCTAGGCGGCGGGTGAGCCCACGCCAAGCAGGCGGACGCTCGAGCCGGTGGCGCGCTTGGAGACACAGATCTGCATGGGGATCCGCGCACGCAGGTCGCTGACGTGGCTGACCACGCCCACTGCTCGCCCTCCGTCGCGCAGGCCGTCGAGGACTGAGAGGACCTGCTCGAGACTCTCGTCGTCGAGGGTGCCGAAGCCCTCGTCGATGAAGAGCGTCTGCAGGTCGAATCCGCCGGCCTCCTCACGGACGGCGTCGGCCAGCCCCAGGGCCAGCGCCAGGGATGCCATGAAGGACTCGCCCCCCGAGAGGGATGACGTGTCTCGGGCCTGACCCGTCCAGAGGTCACGGACCACCAGCCCGAGCCCGCTGCGGCGGCCGCCGCTCGCCAGGGAGTCCGAGTGCTGCAGCTGGTAGCGGCCCTCGCCCATGATGGCGAGCCGCTCGTTCGCGAGCACCGCCACCTTTTCCAGCCGAGCAGCGAGGACGAACGACGACAGCCGCATCCGCAAGGTGTTGTTGCCGCCGAGGCCGGCGACGGTGTCGGCGAGGTCCGCCAGCTGCTCGGCCTCGGTGACGGCAGGTCCGAGGGTCCGCACCCGTTCGGACAGGACCATCGCCAGCTGGCCGAACGTGCGGGCGGTCGTCTCGGCCCGGGTCTGCGCCTGCTGGGCCGCCCTCAGTCGGGAGCGAGCCTCCACGGCCGCCTCCTCGTACAGTCCGAGATCGACGGGTGGGTCCGTCAGTGCGGCGACGATCTGCGGGTCGGCCAACGTCGCGGCAACGGCCGCCCGTCGGTCCTCCACCGACTTGACCCGACGGCGCAGCTCCCGGATGGCGTCTGCGGGCAGCGTTGCAGCACTCACGGCCTCGGCGTTCTCAAATCCGTTGGCAGACAACGTGTCTCGGACCATCGACTGCGTCATGGCCAACTCATCGGCAAGCTCGGCCTGCGCAGTGAGAAGGGTGAGCAGCTCCTGAGCCCGGCGGAGGACCCCAGCATGCCCGGACTGCGTCTCGCCGAGCCTGGCGAGCTGCCCGTCCACCCACGCCGTGTCGTCCCCGGCAACCGGCCGACGTCCGTCCTGCCGGGAGGTCGGGGCGCCGTGCGCGGGTCCAAGCGCACAGGGGCAGCTCGAGGCATGCGCGGCCATCAGCTCCGCGAGCTCCTCGCCCAGCTTGACCTCGTGCGCCCGGGACTCGGCGAGGGTGGCTTCCTCCGTGGCGATCTGCAGGTTCACGGCGCTGACCTCGGCTTCCAGGCGCTCGTATTCGCGCCCGGCGTGCTCCGCCGCCGCGCTGGCCGCGGTGAGCAGCGCAGCACGCGTCTGGGCATCGTCGCGCCGGGCGACCGCCTGCGTCAGGGCCTGCGTCAGCCGGGGCGCATCGAGTGAGGTGTTGGTGTCCTGCGCGCCGTCCACGGAGGGCTCGTCGGGCGGTGCGACGGAGGGCTCGTCGTGCGGTGCGACGGAGGGCTCGCACCCCCTGGCCCGGGTGACTGAGTCGGCGCGGGTGAGGGCCAGGTCGCCAGTCCGCGTCGTGACCACCTGCTCCTGTGCGACCAGGACGGCCACGTGCGCCATCGTCTCGGACCGGCCTTGCTGCCAGCGGTGTTCGGCGTCGGTGACGTCCTCCCCGCTGACCATCTCACCACCCGACGCCGGGAGGGGGTGGTCGCGCGACCCGCAGACGGCACACGCCTCGCCGTCGACGAGGGTGCGCGCCAGCTCGCCGGCCATGCCGTCCAGTCGCACCTGCTGCAGCCGTTGGTAGGTCTCGCGGGCGTCCTGCTCGCGGTCTCGGGCGCCGAGGACGAGGCCGGCGATCCGCTGCGCCTCGGTCCTGGCTCGGTCGAGCTCGGACGACAACCGATCCAGCTCACGGAGGCGCGCCACCTCCCGCTGGGCCGCCTCCACGTCACCCTGCGCCGCCTGCGCGGTGACGAGGGCGGCAAGGGCCTCAGCGCGTCGGTCCTGCTGCTCGGTGCAGAGCCGGAGCTGGCGCTGCCGGGTTGCCCGGGCGGCATCGACCTGCCCGACCAGGTCCGCCGACCGCCGCCGGGCCAGACCGAGGCCGCGCGCCGCTCTGGCAGCTTCGGCCAGGTGCGCCCCGTGCTCGGTCAGCGACCGGACCCATCCCTCGACGCTGGCTACGTCCCCGTCGGCGACCTCGAGAGGCCCCAGCTGAGCCCGGGCCGACCTCAGCTCCGCTGCCACGAGCTCACCCCGCGAGCAGAGCCGGGCAAGCGCCCGGAGATCCCCGGCCACCGCATCGGCACGGGTGGCCCCCTCCAGCCGGTCGGTCTGGTCACGATGGGCCCGGGCCGCACCGTCGAGCCGCCCCAGCTCCGCACGAGCAGTCTGCCCGCGTCGCTGCCGGTCGGCGACGGACTCGGCCTCGCTCCGTGCCTGTTCGGCAGAGCCCCGGGCAGACTCGGCCGCATCCAGAGCGGCAAGCGCCGCACTGGCCTGCGCGTCGAGCCGCAGCCTCAGGTCGGCGAGGGCCCCAGGCAGAGCGTCGAGAGGCAGCGCCGCCCACGCGGGTGCCGTCTCGAGCACCTCGGGCGCCACCTCCGCGAGGACGTCCTCGAGGCGGGCGAGATCAGTCGTGAGGACAGCCCGCGACTCGGCGACCCGGGCCGCCCGGACCCGTCGCTGCTCGACCAGCCACGCCTCGACGCCGGTGTAGGTGGAGATGTCGAACAGCCGCTCGAGCAGGGCGCGCCGCTCGTCGGCCGTCGCGCGCAGGAAGGCGGCGAACTCACCCTGGGGCAGGAGGACGACCTTGCTGAACTGCTCGAGCCCCATCCCGAGCACCTCGGTGATGATCTCGCCCACCTCGTCGGCGCGAGTGCTTCGGGGGATCCATCGGCCGCCGAGGTGCTCCTCGAGGACGACCGTCGCCTGGGTCCGCGTCTCGCCGTCGCCACGCTTCTTCGGCCGCATGAACTCCGGTGAGCGGGTGACCCGGAAGCGCCGGGTCCCGGTTGTGAAGTCGAGCATGACCGACGGGACGGCGTCGCGGGCGGCGTGATCGCTGCGCAGCGCGCGACCACCCGGCCGGGCTCCCGGCACCCCGGCATACAGGGCGAAGCAGATGGCGTCGAGCAGACTGGTCTTTCCCGCCCCCGTGGGCCCCTGGATGAGGAAGAGTCCCGCCAGACCCACTGCGTCGAAGTCCACCTCGACGGTGTCGGCGAACGGGCCGAAGGCCGTGACGGCGAGGTGGTGCAGCCTCATGCCACGCCCTCGACGCCCGTCGAGCCGAGGTCGAGATCCTCCAGCCCCGGCAGCATGGCGCCCAGCTCGTCGGCCCGGGTGGCCCGCCCGACCCGCGAGGCGTCGAGCGCGGCCCGTAGGAGCGACTGCTCGGCAAGCGATGCCCGGTGCCCACCCCGCACGTGCGCGAGGAAGTCACGGCAGACATCGAAGTCGTCGCGGCGCGTCCCGAGGCGAGCGGCATACGTGCTCAGCGCGACGACCGCTCCCTCCGGCTCGAACTGCAGGGCGAGGGTGTGCGGAAAGCGTCGCCTGAGCCGGTCCATCGCCCCGAGCGGCCGGATGGCGTCGGTGAGGGTGACCTGGCAGTATGCCGTCTCCGCACCGCCGAGGCCCGGGTCACCCAGGAGGTCCTCCAGCCTCCCGCGCAGCAACCGCAGCGGCCGGTCGACCGGCGCCTCGACGAACGTCGTCGTGACACCGGCCGGATCCAGCTCGACGAGCCAGCTGCCCTTGGTGTGCCGGTGTTCGCTGAACGACATCGCGACCGGGGAGCCGGAGTAGTGGACTCGGTCGGAGAGCCGTTGGGACCCGTGGAGGTGGCCGAGGGCGACGTAGTCCGCGGCGGCGAACACGTCGGGGTGGACGGCGCTGACGCCGCCGACGGTGATGTCGCGCTCCGACGCGCTCGTCGCTCCACCGGTGACGAAGGCATGTGCCATGACGACCGACCGGCCCGGCCGGGCGGCGATGTCGGCCTCGACCCGCTTCATGGCCGCCCGGAGGACGCTCGCGTGGGTGCGCTCGTCGGAGCCGAGGGGACCCGCGCTCGTCGAGGGCTCGAGATAAGGCAGGGCATGGACGGCGACGTCGCCGATCAGCACCGGCTCCCCGATGGAGCCGAGCGACGAGCGGATGTGCAGCCCCGCCCTGGAGAGCAGGTCGGCGGCGAACCCCAGCCGGATCGCCGAGTCGTGGTTGCCGCTCGACAGGACAACCTGCGCGCCCGCGTCGATGATCCGGGTCACCGCTTCGGACAACAACGTCACCGTGTCGGGGGCGGGCAGGGCCCGGTCGTAGACGTCGCCGGAGACGAGCACCGCAGCCACCCGCTCGCTGCGCACCGTCTCCACGAGGTGGTCGAGGAAGCGGGCCTGGGCGTCGAGCAGGCCCACCTGGTGGAACGAGCGTCCCAGGTGCCAGTCGGAGGTGTGGATCAGCCGCACGGCTCGAGGCTAGGACGAGCGGCCGACAGAGCCCGGGATATCGCCGGGTGCGCCGCCGCCATTCGGGCAGGGCGTCGCGCGTGACGAGCCCACGGCATACGCTCCCGTCATGGGAACCGAGGTGACCGCGGCGAGCTTCACGAGGGAACAGCGTCAGCAGTACCGCGAGAAGGTGCGCGTCGGCCTGGACGTCTTCGAGCGGATGCTCGCCCACAGCCAGTTCGAGTTCGACCGGCCGATGACCGGCATGGAGATCGAGCTCAACCTCGTGGACGGCGAGTACCGCCCGCGGATGGACAACGCCGAGGTCCTCGAGGCGATCGAGAACCCTGACTACCAGACCGAGCTGGCCCGGTTCAACATCGAGTTCAACGTCACGCCCCGGCCGTTGCCCGGGCGGGCGGCCATCGAGCTCGAGGCCGACCTGCGCGAGTCGCTCAACCAGGCCGAGAAGAAGTGCAACGAGGTCGGCTCACACATCGTCATGATCGGGATCCTCCCCACGGTGATGCCCGAGCACTTCGCGGGTGACTGGATCAGCGCCAACACCCGCTACCAGGCCCTCAACGACGCCGTCCTCTCGGCCCGCGGCGAGGACATCTACCTCGACATCGAGGGCCCCTCGGGCGAGCGGCTCAACCGGTTCGCCGACTCCCTGGCCCCCGAGTCGGCCTGCACCTCGATGCAGCTGCACCTGCAGGTCGAGCCGGCTCAGTTCGCCTCGCACTGGAACGCCGCGCAGGTCCTCGCCGGAGCCCAGCTCGCCCTCGGGGCGAACAGCCCGTTCTTCTTCGGCAAGCGGCTGTGGCACGAGACCCGCATCGAGCTCTTCAGCCAGGCCGCGGACACCCGTTCCATCGAGCTGAAGAACCAGGGCGTCCGCCCTCGCGTCTTTTTCGGCGAGCGGTGGATCACCTCGATCTTCGATCTCTTCGAGGAGAACGTCCGCTACTTCCCGGCGCTCCTGCCGGAGATCTCGGACGAGGACCCGGTGGCCGTGCTCGCCGCAGGGGGAGTTCCCAGCCTCGCGGAGCTGCGGCTGCACAACGGCACGGTCTACCGCTGGAACCGCCCGATCTACGACACCGTCAACGGCCGGCCCCACCTGCGCGTGGAGAACCGGGTCCTCCCGGCCGGGCCGAGCATCATCGACACGATGGCGAACTCCGCGTTCTACTACGGCGCGCTGCGGATGCTCGCCCAGGACGACCGGCCGGTGTGGACGAAGATGAGCTTCGTCGCCGCCGAGGAGAACTTCCACGCCGGGGCGCGGGACGGCATCGACTCGCGGCTCTACTGGCCGAACCGCGGTGAGGTCCCCGCCACGGAGCTGGTGCTGCGCCGCCTCCTGCCCCTGGCCCACGAGGGGCTGGCCCAGTGGGGGGTCGCCCAGGAGGTTCGCGACCGATACCTCTCGGTCATCGAGGGTCGCTGCCTGACCGGTATGAACGGCGCGTCCTGGCAGATCGAGGCCGTGCGCCGCCTGGAGGAGCGCGGCACAGAGCGGGTCGAGGCCTTGCGTCGGATGCTCGCCCTCTATGCCGAGAACATGCATCAGAACATCCCCGTCCACACCTGGGAGCTGCCCTGACCCGGGCGGCGCCGCGGTTCACGAGCAGACAGCTGCTCGTATGCCGTGTTCGGTGGCCCGTCCGGAGTCGGACCGAGCACCCCTCAGCCGTGCTGGTGGCGCCCGCCTCTCAGGACTGCGAGTCCTGCGAGACGGTCACCGAGGCCCAGATCGCGACGACCTCCTTGAGCTGCGCGTCCGTCGGCGGCTGCTTGGCCGGGTAGGTCAGCTGCGTCCCGGTCACCAGACCGTCGTCACGGACACCGGCGAACACGGCTGACGAGAGAGTCAACGAGCCCTGGCTGGTCGAGTACGTCCCCGACACCGCGCCCATGGCCGTCTTGACGCGACCGGCGTCGGGCCCGGTCTTGCACGGCGCCTTCTTGACGTTGCCGAGGTTCTTCCCCGCAGCGTTCTCGAGCAGCTCGCACAGCTGCAGGTTCGTCTGCTTCTGCCCGGTGAACGCCTGGATCTGCAGGTAGGCGGACGCCGCCTTGTTGTTAACCAGGATGCCCCCGGCGACCTGCTTGCTGACCTCCCAGCCCGCGGGGAGCGTCGCCCTGACCCCGTGCGCCACGTCCACCTGGTTGCCACCGCTCGCCGGTGGGGTGGTGCCGCCGGTCACCCTGGTCGTCGGTGTGGGAGAGCCCGTGGGGCCCGTCGGCTTCGGCCCAGGATCGGCCGGCCCCGTCACCGTGGGGACGTCGGGAGCCGCGGGGTCCTGCTCCTTCTTGCCGAAGGCGAGCATCAGGATGCCGCCGATGATCGCGGCGATGACCACCCCCGCGATGACCATGATGAGCAGCTTGTTGTTGCTGTTCCTCGGCGGACCGCCGTAGGCGGGACCCCCCGGGCCCTGCGGCCCACGTGGTGGGACGGGGTAGCCCTGTTGTCCGCCGGGGAAACCCGGCTGGCCACCTTGCGGTGGGACGGGGTAGCCCTGTTGTCCGCCGGGGAAACCCGGCTGGCTCCCTTGCGGTGGGACGGGGTAGCCCTGTTGCGGCCCGGACGGGTAGCCCTGGGTCGGGACCGGCTGGGTCGGCGGCACCCGGGGAGGCTGCCCGCCTGCGGAGCCCGGCATACCGGGCTGGTCGGGCGGGTTGACGGTGCTCATCCGAGCTTCCCCGTGGTCGCCGCACCGGTGGTGTGCGAGTGCACCCCGAGGCCCTTGGCCCGCAGCGACGTGCCACAGGCACTGCAGAACCCGGCGTCCGGGAGCAGCGGCATCTCGCACTGTGGGCAGAAGCCGAGCTCGCCGTTCTCGCCGATACCACCCTCACGCGCGGCTCGTTCGAGAGCCGCTTCCATGAGACCGAGGTGGAGCACGTTGCGCAGACGCAGGATGAGCAGTCCCAGGACGAGCAGGCCCCAGACGACGCCGAGGATCTGGCCGAGCGGCTGGTGACCCACGAACCCGAGGAGGAACACGCCGGCCTGGTAGAGGGCGTTGGCGACGACGGCCGTGACGAACCCCTTGACGTAGCGCGCGGTGAAGCCGTCATAGCCTCGGCCCAGTCCGGAGAACTCGGCGCAAGCCAGGCCCGTGGCCGTGCCGTAGACGAGGGGCTTGACGAAGCCCTCGGTGAACACGATCGACATCCAGAGGGCCGGGTCGGCCGAGCCCTGCGGTCCGGAGCTGAGAAGGTCCCAGTGGACGACGAGGGTCTCGAACGCCGCGAAAGCCACACCCGAGATGACGCCGAAGGTCAGTCCGTCCATGAGGTCGTCGAACTTGGGGCGGCTCGCGAGGAACAGCGGGCCGACCTCCTTGAGGATCTCCGAGACGATCGGGACGAGAACGACGAGGACGATGAGGTCACGCAGCTGCGGTCCGGTGCTCCCACCGTTCAGGCCACCGAAGGAGACCTGCAACGGAAAGACGGTGAACCAGAACAGCGTGAAGAGCAGGGCGAGGACCCCGGTGAGCAGGAACGCGGCCACGGTGACCGGCACCGGCTCGTCCTCCCACAGGTTCACGTCGTAGATGTAGACGACGTAGACGATCGGGATGGCGAAGGCGGCGATCATCAGCGCAACCGGCACGGCGCCGAAGATGGCGGCGAGCAGAGCGGCCGTCAGCGCGATGATGAGGGCCAGCTTGTAGGTCTGTGGACGCTGACCCGCCCCCCTCGGCATGATGGTCGAGATGAGCGCGAACGACGCCACTGGTTCGTCCGGCCTGGCCGCGAACGACTGACGTCGTTCCCCATCGGCGCTTCGCAGGTCATTGCCGCACCGGTGGCAGAAGTGCGAGCCCTCCGAGATCGCGGCATGGCAGCGTTGACATTCCATGCGCCTACCCCCCTCTGGTTCATGAAATGGGACAGGGCACAGACTGTCCTGAACCAGTCGACGACTCAACTCCCAGTCAGCATTCAGGCGCGTGTTCGGTGTTTCGTTGCGCAACCGACACCCAACGGTGGGAAAGGCCGCTCTACCCAGTCACCGGCTGGTTCCAGGTGCGGATGGCCGGCTGCTCCCGTTCGTACTCCAGGACACTCACCGATCCGGCGTCGAGGAGCAGCTGGGCGCCCATCCGGACCTCCTGGCGCAGGAACACGGTCGCCAGGATCCGCAGGCAGTGGCCGTGTCCGACGAGCGCGACGTCGCCGTTGTGGAGGTCGTCGCGGATGTCGGCGAGGACGGCAGCCACCCGAGCCGCCACCGACTCCACGGTCTCGCCCGGCGTCTCTCCCGGCACGACGCCGTCGTCGAACACCGTCCACTGATGACCGAGTCGCTCACGGATCGCGGCTGTCGTGAGGCCCTCGTAACCGCCGTAGTCCCACTCGACCAGTCGGGGGTCGACCTCGGGGTGGCTCAGGCCGGCGAGCTCGGCCGTCCGCCGCGCGCGTTG
>JAABUN010008129.1_pt1 | contig 10894 bp, 8 predicted proteins | sample 5559311 | NCBI WGS metagenome assembly JAABUN01 (sample SAMN10711877, study PRJNA513370) | rock metagenome | isolation source: Antarctica rocks | place: Antarctica: Victoria Land, Siegfried Peak sud | reverse complement strand
ACGACGTCCGCCTCGGCGCCGACAACGTGATGGACATCATCGACGGCTACGACGTCATCGTCGACGGCACCGACAACTTCCCCACTCGCTTCCTGGTCAACGACGCGTCGGTGAAGCTCGGCATCCCAGTGGTCCACGGCTCCATCTTCCGCTTCGAGGGCATGGTCACCGTCTTTGACCCACGGCACGGGCCGACGTATCGAGACATGGTCCCCGAGCCGCCGCCGGCCGACCTGGCCCCGAGCTGTGCGGAGGCCGGCGTGCTCGGCGTGCTTCCCGGAATCGTGGGCAGCATCCAGGCCATCGAGGCTATCAAGCTCCTGCTCGACCTGGGCGAACCGCTGGTGGGGCGGCTCCTGGCGTATGACTCCCTGGAGCAGTCCTTCCGGGAGTACAAGGTGCAGGTGGACCCCAGCAACGAGATCACCTACGCCAACCGCGACCGCATCCAGGTGGCCGAGCTCGACGGGCTCTGCGCCCCCCTCCCGCTCCAGGCCCCTTCGGCGGCTTGACGTGAACGCCCCGACCGGCGCCATGCGGGCGTGGTGGGCGCTCCATGCGGCATGACCGGCGCCGCGGAGGAACCCGGTCTGGACGTGATCGCTCCTTGTTGATGAGGATCAGACAGCATGCCGTCAGACTTGTGGACCGGCGCCGGGGTTTCGGGAGGGGTCACCACCGCGTCCCACGAGGGTGAGGGCGGCGACGAACGCCACCGCGCCGGCCACCATCAGCGCGACTCCCAACAGGCGCAGCCAGGCCGGACCGATCGGCAACGTGACCGCGGAACCGATCGGTAACTCCAACGCAGACCTAGCCGGCCCCAGCGGGTTCGCGGCGTAGTACTCGTTGATCCTTGCGGTCTGACGGGCCTGGATGAGCAGAAACACCTCAATGAGGGCCAGGCCGGCCCAGCGCGTGGCCAGGCGCACCAGCACCAGCGCAGCTGCGGTCACGAAGATCATCAAGGCCGGGAACAGGTACCGGGGGTGCACCAGGCCGCCTCCGGCCCAGTGCTGGGCTGCCAGCAGGGCCGTGACGGCGACGACCACCGCACCCGCCCCCCACGCCGGCGCCGGGGTCCGTGCCGGTGCGTGGCGGCGCCGGGCGGATATCTGGTCGTAGGCCACCACAGCCGCCGCCACCACTAGGACCGCAGGGAGCCCGTACTTCACCGGCGGCCACCAGGACATTGGCTCGCTCCGGAGCGGTATCCCCAAGCGGCGGGTGAACAGCGTACGCAGCGTCTCCCGCCACGCGACGTCGTCGTGCACGATGGCGAGGGGGCCCGAACGGCTCACTCGGCCGAACTTCTCGAACAGGCGGTCCGAGCCGGTGGGGTCACCGTAGAGGCGCTGGTTGCGGAGGTACCACCAGCCGTTCAGCACGAGCGCGGGCCCCCCGAGGACGGCGGCCGCCCACAGGCGGCCCACCGTTCCTCGCAGCAGGACCAAGCCGTACGCCATCGCCACGACGACGGCGGCTAGCACGGCGGTCATGGGCCGCACGCCCACCCCCACGGCACACCAAGCAGCCAACGCCGCCACGAGCCGTCTCGTCGGTCCCCGCCGCGCGATCGACGTGAGGAGGTCCACCATGGCCACCGAGCACAACAGGCCGAGCCCGTCCGTGTAACCGAGGCCGGCGATGGCACCTACATGGGGGATGGCGGCCATGAGACCGCCCGCCACAAGCGCCACGCGCTGGTCCCCGCCGCTGAGGTTCCGGGCCAAGCGAGCCACCAGCACGACGGCGCCCACCATGCAGGTGAGGTTGGTGAGGCGCAGGCCGAGCAGGGGGCCGCCCGTCCAGCCCAGCGCCCGCGTCACCGCTGCCGGTCCAGCTGCCAGGACGTAGGCGACGGGCGGGTTGTTCGCCACCCAGACGTCGTGTTGGGGGCCACCGCTCGCCGCCACACGAATGCGTAGCTCGACGCCGCCCTCGGCCACGTCGATGGGAGTGTCGACGGTCGGGAGTCGCCCCGCATGGAGCTCCAGCACGTAGCCGGCGTGGGCCTGCTCATCGTTGGCGCGGTACGGCGGCGACGCCCAGGCCGTGTACCACCCACTCCCACCGGTCAGCAGGGCGATGGCAAACAGGCCGACCCACCACGCACGTTCGCCCCGCTTGGCGCACCGCCATCGCGCGGCTGGGTGCCAGCGCCCGACGGCGACCGGTCCGCTCCCGTGCCGGGATCCGCCCGGCCGGATGTCGCTCGTGAGCTCATCGACGGGCAAAGCCGGCCCCCAGGACGGGCTCGGTCGTTGTGGAGGTGGCGTCGGCCCGGCGGCGGTGACGAGCGTCCACCGTCGCGGCTAGAAGGGCCGTTCCCCGCTGCGGGGGACGACGAGGGCGTGTCAGGCGGGCACCGCTCTGTCGGCTCGGTTCGCCGGCACCCGGGTCATCGTCTCGCGAGCAAGGTGGGACCACGTCGCTCATGGTCGGCGAGGGTACCGGCCGACCGGTGAGCCGACGGGAACCACCACATCGGGGGCCGGTGGACCAGCGATCGTCATCCGAGGCCCACGGAACGGTGGTCGGTTGACCCGAACGTGGTGAAGCCCTCCTGGAGCAGGAAGACCTCGACGTCGTACCGGCCCGGGTCGAGTCCCGCCAGGCTGACGGTGGCATCAACGGTGGTGGCGGCGCCGGCCGGGACCTGCCCCGGCAGGTTGGCCCGCCGCGACGCCACCATGCAACGACAGCGCGGGTCGGTGAACCGGAAGCCGAGCCGCACCATCCCCACCGGGTTCACTCTGTCCTGGTTGACCGGCCACGGCGATCCGTTGGACCGGGAACGGACCCGGACGCGTGCCTGCACCTCACGGCCGTCCACCCGGGGCTGACCGTCGAAGGCGACCCCGCCTCGGAGGGACTCGACGGGGAGGACGGCGGGGAACCCGGCGGGAAGCAGCTTGCCGGCCGCGGCCAGGTCATCGAAGCGTGGGCCGCGCTCGACCCACAGCGCGAGCCGGGTGAAGGGATCGATGTAGGCGATGCGCGCCCCCGCGGCGCGCAGCTCGAGGTCGGACTCGATGGAGATGGTGAACGGCGAGGCAGGGGCCTCGACCCAGGGTGTCTGGCGCACGACGGGGTTGTCCGGCAGGTACAACTGATACATGTAGAACGGCGTCTCGGGCACCGCCTTCTCGTAGGCTCCGGTGGTCGTGCTGCGCAGGAAGGTCTTGTAGCGGATCACCTCGCCGGGCCGCACCAGGCCGTCGGTGATGGCCACGATCTGGGGGACCCGGCGCTCCACGTCGGGATCGCGGCGGATCGTGGTGTCGACCCGGACCAGGGACGCGGCGGCGACGGCCAGCAGGACGCCGGCGACGACAGGGGCGCGAGCCCGCCTGAGGCGGCCGTGACCCGGCGGGGACGCGACCGCCAGGGCGACGGCCAGGGCGATCACCACCACCGCCACGATCGTCGCCGCGGCCGTGACGTCCAGCAGCCGCAGGGCGGGCGCGTCGCCGTTGAAGGCCATCACGCCCAGGACCGTGGCGCGGGTGAGTCGTTGACCGAGCTGGTCTAGCTCGAGACGCCACAGTACCGCGGCGGCGACCAGCAGCACCGCCACGGTGGCGGCGCCGTCCCCGACGAGGCGCCGACGCACCCGCTCGGTGGCCAGCACCCCGATGCCGGCCAGCACCAACGGAGGGGCCAAGGTGTCGTTGTAACGCCCGTACACGAGGTGGTCGGCCCGGTCCCGCCCGGCCATGAACACCACCGAGGTGGCGAAACCGGCGAGGGTGAGCAGCCCCAGCACCACCGCGTCGCTGCGGAGCACCCGCCGGCCGGCGTGCTGCGCAGCATCCGGCCGGGCGTCGTCGTCGAGGACGACCGGGGGGACATCCCGGTGGTCGGCACCCGGGCTCTCCGCGCCTCTGCCGGCCCCAGCGGCGCGCACGAGGGCGAGGGCGCCGAACCCCACCAGCCCCGCGGTGGCCACGAGCTGGTACCACGCCTGTCCCGCGGTCCCGACGGCGATGTCTCTCACCTTGGTGAGGTTCTCCAGCGAGCTCGTGACTTGGCTGGTGTCGTTGCCGGCCTCCCACAGTCGGGTGACCACCACCTGGTCCAGCAGTTGTGCCGCACCCAACCCCACGACCGCGACCGCGAGGGCGCCGGCCGCCGCGGGTCGGGGCAGCCAGCGCCGCCACCCGGCGACCGCCAGCACCCCGACGACGACGGCGACGCACGGGAGCAGCCGGGCGTGCACCGCGTAGGCCGGCCCGCAGATGGCACCGGCGAAGAGGGCCCGTCCGGGGTCCGGGCGCTCCAACAGCCGCATCGTGGCCAGAGCGAGCAGCAGGTAGGTCGGCAGGGTGAGGTTTTCCGCCCACGCCCAGTTGGCGTGGGTGGCCACGGCGGGAGACACCGCGACCGCCAGCGACGCCAGGACGGCAGGGCCGGACCGCAGGACCGTCACCCGGCGGGCCATGGCGAAGACCAGCGGGACGGTGAGGCCCCCGAGGACCGCGTTCGTGACGATGACCGCCCGGTAGATGGTGTGCGGATCGTCGGCGATGCGGTACCACGGCGAGATCAGCAGCCCGTAGCCCGGGCTGTAGGTCCCGGCCTGGCCCAGGCTCCAGCGGGCCCCCCCCTGGCCCAACAGGCGCGCGGTCCCGAGGTAGCCGGCCTCGTCGGCCACGATCTCGATGGCCTGGGCGTGCCGGCTCACCCACAGCCGGACCGCCACGACGAGAAGCGCGGCACCAGCCACCCATATCAGCTCTCGGCGGTCCCGGGACCTCAACGCGGACTACCGACCGTCTTCGTGGCCGAGACCATGGTCCACGGGAAGGGGCTGCGGACCGAGCGCACGTCGAAGCGACGGCCTACGAGGTCGGCGAAGGCCTTCCTGCTCCAGTGGTTGATGTGACCGGGGGTGTTGCCCCGGTCCTTGACGTACTTGCCGCGGGCCAGGTTGGCCGCGCACCAAACGGGCTCGCGGGGCACCGACGCCACGATGTCGCGCCGGGTCACCCGGGCCAGCTCGGCCAACGCCAGCTCCGGGAACGGCACGTGCTCCAGCACCTCGATGCACAACACGAGGTCGAACGACGCGTCTGGGAACGGCAGGCGGCCGATGTCGCCGAACAACGGGTTGAAGCCCTTGCCGTCCCAGTGGCCGGCCAGCTCGGGGTCCGGGAGGTCGATGCCGCAAAAGGTGGCGTCGGGCCACCGCTGTGCGAGGCGGGCGGTGACCTCCCCCTCGCCCACGCCGACCTCGAGGATGCGACCCGGCGACGTGCGCGGCAGCGAGGCGTCCAGGGCGGCGAAGAACCCTTCCATGAGGCGGCGCTCGACGGGGTTCTTCGAGGCGTACTTATCGTAGGTGTTGCCGGTGGGGACGTCCTCGTCGAGCGATGGTTTCGTGGTGGTTGCGGTCACGGCGCCACGCCGGTCACAACGACGCGCCCGTCACCACGACACGCCCGTCACGATGAGACGCCGGTGGCGACCGACGGCACGTCGGTGGACGTCGACGGGGGCGGGGCGGGCCGGTCGCGGCCGGGGTCCTCCGGATGCCGCAGGTCGGCCCGGACCGCGCTGGCGGCCCCGTTCCCCAGGAGGCCGGCGTGGTACCCGTGTGGGAACGTGCCCTCCACGTCGCGGGTGAACCCGGCGGCCGGCTGCACCTCGTCGCGCGCTCGGGTGGCCCGGCCGATGAGGTCGGCCAGCATGCCGATGACGAACACCTGGAACGCCACGAGGAAGATCAGCAACGTGTTGATGGCCACCCGGAAGTCTCTGGTGGCCACGTCGTGGATCAACTTGGCCACGCCGATGAACGTGAACAGGAAACCGATCGGCAGGAACACCCGGAACGGATCAAACGACAGGGTCATGCGGATGACCTGCAGCAGGTAGCGGCGGGTGTCCGAGGCCCAGTGGAACTTCGACGTGCCGGCCCGGGTGGAGTAGGTGATGGGCCAGTACTTGACCGTGTAGCCGTGGGCCAGGAACGTGAGCGTGATGGTGGTGACGCAGCTGAACCCGGGGGGCAGCTGGCTCACGTACTGGAGGGCCACGTCGCGACGGAAGGCCCGCATGCCCGAGTTGAGGTCCGGGATGGGCGTCTGCACCAGGTACGACGCCAGCTTGCGGATGGCTGCCTTGGCCGGCACCCGGAGCAGCTTGTGGGTGCCCTCCTCGGACGTGCGGGCGCCGACCACCTGGTCGTAACCCTCCATCTCCCGCACCAGCTCGGGGATGAGGTCGTTGGGGTAGCTCATGTCCACGTCGGTCCACACCACGATGCGGCCCCGGGCAGCGCGGGTGCCGTACTTGCGGGCCGATCCCGAGCCACGGTTGGTGAGGAACTGGATGAGCCGGATGTCCTCGACGGCACGGAGGGCTTCGCCGGAGCCGTCGCTGGATCCGTCGTCGATCACGATGATCTCGAAGGAGAACTCCGAGGCGTCCATGGCCGCCCGGATGCGGTCGATCTCCTCGTGCAGGTGGCCCTTCTCGTTGAAGACCGGCAACACGATGCTGACGTCGAGCTCGACGGGATCGGCCAGGGCGCGGCCGGGAGGCGCGCTCATCGCGGCCGGGGACAGGTCGGTCATGCGAGGCGAGGCTACCGGCCGTCGCCATCGGGACAGAAGCGCGCGGTGTTGCGCTCCCGCCCTCTTCGCCCGTCAGGGCTGGACGGCGCGGCACGGGCCGACGTGGGTGGATCGGTAACCTCACCCGGATGCCGTCGGCCTGGTTGCCAGTGGGCCGCTGGGTGCGGGCCGTGCCTTGGCTGGTGTGGGTGGCCACCGGGGTGTTCGCCGTGGTCCTGGCGGCGTGGTCGATCCTGATCCCGCTCTACGAGGCGCCCGACGAGCCCGCCCACGTGGATCTGGTGATGCACCTGGCCGCCGGCGGCTCGTACCCTAGCTACGACGACCGCCAATGGTCCACCGCCGTACTGGCCGATTGCGGCAAGTACGTCGCGACGCAGCGTCGCTGCCCGGCCCGGACCGACGCGGCACCGGCGCCCGGCGGCGGGCACCGCACGTGGACGTGGAGCTTCGGCGGGTCCAAGGGGCCAGGCCTGCGACCCCATCCCCTCTCCGGGGCACCGTCGAAGGGGTCGGGCGCCGGGTTCGACGCGTTGGGAGGCGACAAGCAAGTAGGTCCACCCAACCAGCTGCCCCAGCACCCCCCGCTGTACTACGAGGGGGCGGGGCTGGTCGTCCGGGCCGAGCGGTTCCTGCCCGGCACCTGGTCCATGGCGGGAGAGGTGGCGCTGCTGCGGCTGCTCAGCGTGGCCATGGTGGCACCGCTCCCGTTGCTGGCCTGGGCAACAGCGCACGTCCTCGGGCTGGCCCGCCCGGTGACCGTGGTGGCTGCCTGGTTGCCCCTGGCGGTGCCCCAGCTGGCCCACATCGGATCCACCGTCAACAACGACGCGCCTCTCATTGTGCTCGCCTCGCTGGCCCTTCTCGGTTGTGCGTCCGTGCTGGGAGGAGACCGTTCGCTGCGCACCGCTGCCGGTCTCGGGGCGGTCTCGGGATGCGCGTTGCTGGTCAAGTCCTCGGGCGCTGCCGCCGTGGTCGCCGTCCTGGCCACCTACGCCGTGGCCGCGGTCCGCGATCGTCGGGTCTCGGCGGGCGTCCGGCGCAGGGTCTCGCAGGCTGCGCTGATCCGGGCCGGTGCCTTCCTGGCCGTCGCAGCCGCTGTCGCCGGGTGGTGGTACGTCCGCAACAAGGTCACCTACGGCACGTTCACGCCCAACATCGAGGACGGGCGGCTCGACGAGCGCTTGCAACCTCCGGGCTTCGTACCGGTCTGGGCTGAGTGGCGGCATGCCTTCCGGGTGTTTCTGCCATCGCGCTTCTGGGGTTGGTTCGGGTGGTTCTCGGTCCGGGCCAGCCCGGCTCTGGCTCACGGCTCCACGGTGGCAGTGCTGGTGCTTGCCGCCGTCGCCCTGGTCGCCGGCCCGCAGCGAAGGTCCCACTGCGACGGCGCTCTCGACCTTCCGCAGGTCACGGACCCCAATCAGGCCACCGACGCCACCGGCGCCAACGCAGCCATGGCCTCCACCGGGTTGGTCGGGCAGGGGGGGGCGGCCGACGTGACCGACTCAGTCGAGCCGCTCGACCCTGCCGAACCCGTCGGTACGGTCGGCGGCGACCGGTCCACGATCCCGGCGTCGATGCATACCCCGACCCGCATAGACTTCATAGTCCTGGCTCTGCCGGTCGCCCTCCTGCTCGGGTTGATCGTGTGGCGCAGCTGGAGCCTCTACGTCCAATCGAGCCGGACCCCGTTCCTGCAGGGCCGTTACCTCTTCCCGGGCCTGTCGGCGGCGGCGGTGGTGCTGGCGGTGGCGGTGCATCGCCTGGTCGGGCGTTGGGCGCTGCCAGTGGTCATCGGCTGGGCACTGGTTATGCACGTCGACGCGGTCCTGGCGGTGTTGCCCGGGTACTGGGGCGCACCGGGCGTGGGACCGGTGGGCCAACTCCGCGCCGTGGTCGCTTGGACGCCTTGGCCCGGTGAGCTCGTTGCGGCCGTCACCGCTGCGGCGGCCACGGCCGTGGTCATCGCCGGGGTGAAAGCGGCAACGCATGCGGGGCGGCGCGCCGAGGTGGCGGGGTGACCGCGGAGCAGCCGTCGGGACGCCCAGGAGCGGTCCTGGACGAGACGAGCGACGTTGCCCCGACGAGGAGCACCCGCAACCGCAACGCCGCAGTCATGTCGCTGGTCGGGCTCGTCGTCGGCGGCGGAGCGGTCGCGTTCGTGGTCCGAGCCCTGGCCGAGGAGTGGCCCCGGGTGTCCGACGAGATCAACGACGCCGACGTCGGCTGGTTGGCCCTGGGCGCGCTGTGCGCGCTGGCCGCCATGACCAGCATCGGGTGGGGGTGGCGGCACGTCATGCGAGTGCTCGGCGTCGACGCCCCCCTGCGTCGGGTCATCCCCTGGTACTACGTCGGCGAGCTGGGCAAGTACATCCCCGGTGCGGTGTGGCCGGTGCTGGGCCGGGGTGAGCTGGCCCGCCGTGGCGGCGTGCCCCGCAGCCGGGCCTACGCCAGCGTGGCCCTGTCGCTCGGCATCCTCTACTTGTCGGCCATGTTCGTGGCCGCCGCCTTCTTGCCTTTCGCGGTGAGCGGGGCCGGGTTCAACCCGTGGATGCTGTGCCTGCTCGCGCTGCCCGTCGGGGTGGCGGTGCTGCACCACGACGTGCTCGAACGGCTGGTGGCGGTGGTGGCTCGGCTCACCAAGCGCCACATCGACGTGGACATCCCCCGTTGGCGCGACTCGCTGCTGCTCGTGCTGCGCTACGTGCCCACCTGGCTGCTGGTCGGCACCGCCACCTGGGCCGTGGGCCGGTCGATCACGGCCGACATCAGCTACCCCCGCATGGTGTTCGCCTCGGTCCTCTCGTGGGTGGTCGGGTTCCTCGCCGTGCCCGTTCCCTCCGGCGCCGGTGTGCGCGAGGCGGTGCTCTACGCCGCCTCGGGACTGGACGAGGCCGGCTCGGTGTTCACCGCGGTCACCGCCCGCATCTTCTTCGTGGTGGTCGACGTGGCGGGCGCCCTGTTGTGCGCCCCCCTGGTGCGGCGGATGCGAGGCGGCGCCACGGTGGGGCCCCTGCCCGCCGACGTGGAGGTCACCGAGCTCGACGACTGAGCCGTTCAGCGGGCGTCCACCGGTAGGGTCGCCGGGCATGGAAGGGCTGCGGCCGCTGACGTCGGGCGGGGACGCCTGGTTGCGGTGTCGGACGCCGCGGTGTTCCAGAACCGTTCGCTCGACCGGGCCGACAACGCCGCGTTCGCCCTGGCCGTCGTCGGCCACCGGTCCCGCCCGGTGGTCTTCGTCGAGTCTGTCCACGGATACGCGAGCACGGGCCTGGCCGCGATCCCCACCCGCTGGAAGTGGGCCGCGGCGGGGTTGGCCCTGGCCCTGGCCACGGGGATGTGGTCCGCCGGTGCCCGCTTCGGAGCGCCGGAGCCGGACCGGCGTGCGCTGCGTCCGGCTCGTCGCCAGCACGTGGACGCGGTGGCCGCGGACCTCGACCGCGTCGTGCGCACCGATGCGGAGCTGGTGGCCCCTCTGCTCACGTCCACGCGCGCCGCGTTCGCCGAGCGGGTGGGGGCGCCGGCCGATGCGTCGCCCACGGCATTGCGGGCCCAAGGGCTGGCGGCCGGCCTCGACGAGCACGACCTGGCCTCGCTGACCGAGCCCGTGGTCGACATTGGCCACGCCCTGCGCGTCGGCGCCCTCGCCGCCGACCGCCTCCGCTCCGGCTACGGCGGCGCGCCCGGCGGTACCGTCCCGTCCGACCGCGACGCGCCCGATCGGCCCTGAACCCCCACCGTGAACGCACCGACCGCTCCGACAGCACGCTCGACAGCACGCTCGACCGACCCCTGCCCCGCCCTCGGAGGGACCTCCCCGTGACCGAAGCCCGCCCCGCCACGGTTCCCGTCTTCGCCGGTGGGTCGCACCCCGGGGTGCTGCGCGAGCTGCGGGGAGCGCCTGCACGCCGAGGTCACCAAGGTGGTGGTGGGCCAGGACGACGCGCTCGACGCGCTCCTCGTGGCGCTGGCCGTCGGCGGCCACGCGCTGCTCGAAGGGGTGCCCGGCGTGGCCAAGACGCTGCTGGCCTCCACGTTCGCCAAGGCCCTCGGTCTCGACTTCGCCCCGCGCCCAGTTCACCCGGACCTGCTCCCGTCGGACCTCACCGGCACCATGACCCTGCGAGACCGGGAGCTGGTGTTCCGGTGACATCAGGCCTCCATCAGCGAACTTGTCGTAGGAGGCGACCGGATCCGGCCGGATCGGACGTCAAGTTCGGGGAGGTCGGGTTCGGGGGGGTCGGGTTCGGACGGGCCGGGTTCGGGGGGGGGGGGGGGGGGGGGGGGCCCCCCCCGGCCCGGGGCCCCACCCC
>JAABUN010008128.1_pt1 | contig 10895 bp, 10 predicted proteins | sample 5559311 | NCBI WGS metagenome assembly JAABUN01 (sample SAMN10711877, study PRJNA513370) | rock metagenome | isolation source: Antarctica rocks | place: Antarctica: Victoria Land, Siegfried Peak sud | reverse complement strand
GCGCTGCACTACGCGGCCGAGGACTTTGCCGACCCGGCGCGGCTGGCGCGGGCGCTGGGGCGGGAGCGAGCGAAGGACACCACGCTGGACTATGGTGGGGAGGCGGACCCCGTGCGGCGGTATGCCGAGCGGCGCGGGCTGGACCCGCTGCGGCCAGAGAGCGAGATCGTGGTGCAAGTGCCGGTCCTGCAGCCCGAGGCGACATCGGTGCCAGCGCCGCGGCGAGGCCGGTTCGCCGGGCTTAGGCTGGACGCGAGCCGTCCGGCGGAGCTTCCGGCGCCAGTGCTGACACCGCCCCCGCCGGCACCGGCACGGGTGCCCCCGGAGCGCGAGCGGCAGCGGGCGGAGTTGGAGGGCTTGGCGGCCGATTATGCGCGGGCCTGGTTGGATGCCGAGCGGATGCGGCAGGCCGTGCTGCCGGTGCTGCCGCACCAGGAGCAGGCGCTGGCGACGGCCGGACGCGGCCTGGACGGGCTCGGGGCGGGGGCGAGCCGGGACATGCAGGCAGCGCTGGACGCCGGGCCAGGGCTGGCGGAGGGCGCCCGGACCCCTGCCGGGATGCAGGCGCTGCTGACCGCCATGGGCGGGCTGCGGCGGGACCGGCTGGCGCTGGAAGGGCGGGGCCGGGAGGCGGTGCGGGCGTGGGATGGGCTGGAGCAGGCGTATGAGGCGGCGGGCAAGCGGTATGCATGGGACGAGCAGCGGGAGGCCGGCACCCGGCTGGAGGCGTTCGCCCAGGAGCTGAAGCGCGACCCGCAGCTCGACGGCCTGTTGCGCGAGCGTGGGCGGGAGCTGGGCATCGAGGCGGGATCGCGACTCGACCGGGTGGTGCAGGCGCCCGAGGTGGACGGGCGGCTGTTGCGGTCGGTGGACATCGAGCACGGGCCGCGGCTGCGCTCCGGCCCGAGCCTCAGCGCAGGGATGTAAGCCGTGGACGCCGGGCAGCAGGGGCACGGCCCGGAGGACGAGGCGGACGGCGCTGAGCGGGCGTTCGAGGCGTTGCGGGCCGAGGTGATGGCGCTGCGGCGCGGGCTGGAGCTGGTCTATCGCGGGATGCAGCAGGCCGGGGAGCAGCCAGCGGGCGCGGCGGCGCCGGACTACAGCCCGACGCTGGGCAAGATGGAGAAGGCGCTGGGAGCCATCGCCAAGCGGCTGGAGGCGGTGGAACGGCAGCCGGCCATGCAGGTGACGGCGGCGAGCCTGCGGGCGGAGATCGGCGCCGCGGCGCAGGCTGCGGCCAAGGTCCTGAGCGGGTCGGCATACGGGGTGACCGCCGACGTGCGCCACGCCGCGGAGACCTTGGACGGGCTGGTGGGCCGCGTCCAAGCGCAGCGGGAGCAGCGGGTATGGCTGTGGACAGCCGGCGGGTGCGGGGCCTGGGTTGGGGTGGTGTTGTGGATCGTGCTGGCGGCGTTCCTGCCGTGGGGCGCAGGCGACTGGCTGGCCTCGTTCCCGGTGTCCCGGGGCCGGGGGGCTTGGGAGGCCGGGGTGGCGCTTTTGCAGCGCGACAGCCCGCCGACGTGGGACAAGATGGTGCGGCTCTACAGGGCGTGTGGCGACCAGAGGACGGAGGCGTGTGAGGCGGCCTTGGTCGTGCGGAGTATGCTGCCGGGGCCGGCGCAGGAGGAGACAAAGGCTCTGCCTGCCGTGCCACCGCCCCGGCCTCCGCCCCGCAGCCGGACCGGCCAACCAGCGCCGTAACTGTATTGTTGCTAATTTCAGCCCAAGGCAGCGGGGTAACGCGAGGCTTGACGAGCGGATTTTCCTACGTATCTTGACTTTAAGACCACTACCACTTATCTTCCGTCCTTAGGACGGAAGATAAGTGGTAGTGGCCATATTTCAAGTGCCCCGATGGCAGAACGCCTAGAAAATCCTGAGTACCATCACCCAGCGAAGCGAACCCGTCTGGCCTCAGCCGTGCTGGCGCAGCTGGAAAGGGCCCAGCTTGCCGTGGTGACCACCTACAGCCTGTTCCAAGCGCTGCGCTCCGTCTTGGCCGACGGCGGTAGGGGACTTTACCTTCGAGGCGGCGCCTCCCCGAGCAGCCACATAGGCAACGTGAGGACAAATCTACTCATGACGCGGACAATCGAGGTGGACCCGGACTACGGTCGCAGCCTCTACCGGGTGCTCCCGATAGGGGGCAGCTCGGCCGAGGAGGTCTGCGCGCTGGCCAACCCATTCGGCCACATCTCTCACCTATCCGCGATGCAGCGCTGGGGTTTTACAGAACGGCGACCAGAAGCCCTCCACCTCACCATGCCGCCTGCAAGTATAGCCCGTTCTCTCGTTGAAGCGCGCATGAAAGTGGATTATGAAACGCCGGATCACGGCACGCTGCCCGGCAGTACCCCGATCCCGCTAGGGTCGCAGATCAAGCTGAACTTCATCCGACATCCTAAAATGGTGCGCGGGCGGGCGCTCTCGGTCTATGAAACCCGGCACTCCACCCGCTGGATTCAGGTGCAGGACGCCCACGCGCGCCTCGCCACTATAGGACAGACATTTGTCGATATGGTTGAACGTCCGCAGTACTGTGGCGGTATGGCGCATGTGATTGATGTCTGGCGAGGACATGCAGACATCTTTCGCGAGGAAATCATCAGCACCATGGAAGAGGTCGGGACTGCTATTGCAAAGGTGCGGGCTGGATACCTGTTTGATGAATTGCTGGCAGAAGGGAACGATGCGCGTGTCCAAAGTTGGGTGCGGTTCGCGCAACGCGGAGGCTCCCGCGTGCTAGATCCGACTAAAGGTTTCAGCAGAGCGCATTCAGAGAAGTGGATGCTTTCAATTAATGTCTGAGAACGCGCCGCGTATCGTTGATATCAAGGGCTGGGTTGACCAAGCAAGGCGTGATCCAGCGACTTATATCGAACGGCAGGCAACGGAAGTTGTTTTGTCAGCTGTAGGAGGCCTTCCTGGCTATGGAAGCCATATTTTCCTAAAAGGCGGCATCCTCATGGCTGTGGTTTATCAAAGCCCGCGCAACACAGCGGATATCGACTTCACAACTGACTTGAGTCCGTCACCGGATTTACCTTCCGAGTTGCGCGATGCCATTAATAAGGAACTCCCGCGGTCTGCTGCACGGCTGGGATTGCCTGACCTCGTGCTGCGCGTCCAGAGGGTGGAAGAACGACCACGCCCGTTCAAAACCGCCGATGTCCGCTTCCCAGCTCTCTACGTGACGGTTGCTTATGCCAAGCGAGGGAGCAAGGGCGAACGGCATGTCACGAACGGACAAGGGCAACACATAATTGAACTGGAGATTAGCTTCAACGAGCCAGTCTATGCAATTGAAGTCGTCCAACTTGGTGAGCGTGGGCCTTCATTCTCCGTCTATGCGTTGACGGATCTGATTGCCGAGAAGTTTCGCGCTCTCCTCCAGCAGGTCACGCGCAACCGTTATCGGCGGCAGGATGTGTATGACATAGCCTATTTGGCTGAACGTTTCCCGCTGAACGACAGCGAGAAAGCCGCAACACTCGCGTCTTTTCAGGATAAATGTGCGACGCGCGGCATAGCTCCAACAGTTGACTCTATCAGTGATCCAGATGTGAGCAACCGAGCGCAGTCCGAATGGGGTACTCTTCGGCAGGAAATCGGAGAGGTGCCGGACTTTGATGAATGCTTCCGCAAGGTCGAGGCGCTTTACCGAGCGCTGCCGTGGACGCCTTCATGAGGATGACCCAACATTGGTGGGCTCTTGGCCACTTTAGATGCTGGCGCCAGCGAAAACGTGGCACTGCGCCTACGGCGCTCTCTGCGGATCCAGCCCTGAATCATCGAAAGTGGCCAAGAACCCATCACTGCTACGAGGGCCTGACCTAAACATCGCTGCTATGAGGCGGGGGCAGCTCGCCGGAACGGGGGCACCGCGCCGCCATCGTTAGACCTCGCGCGCGAACGGCGCCATCACCTCGTCGCAAACGACCAAATCGTTGGCGACAAAGCGGGAGATCCACTGGCAGCGCAGGTCTGCACCCTCGGCGTCGCGCGGCAGGGCCGCGGCCAGCGCCATCAGATTGGCGTTGCGAACGTCTAGCATCGTGGCAATCAGCAGCGGCAGTTTGTCACGCTGGGTCTTGCGTTGACCCGACAGCCGTTGCCGCAACGCCGCGACGATGCCGGCCGACAAGGCCGCGATGCCACCGTTCATCCTGCATCCGCCTCAAAAAAGGGCGGATTCCTTAATCACACGCCGGTTCGTGGCGTCAATATCGGCTCATCGAAACTGATGGGTGGTCAGGGGCGTGCGTCATCCATCAATTTCCATTTTGCCTGATCGCATGAAATCCAAGAAGCCCATCCCACGGTACCGCAACGTCTGCTGAATACTCAGTAACGTGGCGTATTCACGGTGTCCATTTGGAGTGCCGTTGGAAATCGTGTTGCGTATACGAACAAATGCCTTCACCGCGTGCTCTGCATTATTGTTGTTCCAAGGCACTCCGTCATAATCTAGGAATGTGAACAACTTATCTCTATTCTTTTCAATTCTCTTCTTGAGTGCCGAAGCGGCCTCCGTTGCATATTTCGTGGCGACGACACTCTCAATGAATCTGGCCGCCGGTTGTCTGTGCTTGCCAAGATGCCGAGCTTTCAGGCCATACGTGTCTATGGTCTCGACGATCGCACGAAGTAGTACGCCAAATCGTCCGGCGATCTCCTTTAATTCATCATCGAAGGGGTTCCGATGCAGGTCCTCATTGATGTCGCGCATCAAATGGATCAAGCATTTTTGTTGAGCACACGGTACCGAATCATAAGCGGCGTAGAAATCCGAAACGAGTACGCCGCTGAACCCATTCAGCATCTCGTCTAGGGTTACTGATTCCCGTGATTCAGCATATACGTATGCAACCGTCGTCATATTCGCGAACACCCAGATGTAGTGGCCTCCGCCCCTTACAGCCCCCTTGGTCTCATCGGCATGGATCAATGGGCCGCTAGCAATCTGACGAAGAATGCCACGGTACGCCGGCATATATTTCTCGGCCACGAACGACTTTATATGGTGGACTTTGTGCGCGTCTAGCGGTAGATCAAATAGCGATGACGCGTGCTCAGCTGCCTTCTGGTTCGACAGCCGCAATTCGATCATAAGATAGATGACAAATGCCCGAAGACTCGGGCCGTAATGCGCCTTCCCCGAATAGGTGCTCATTTCGGCACGGCATTTGGAACAACGATACCGGCCGTAGTGGCACCGCAAGACCCACCGCCTTATGCCGTTTCGTAGAAACTTTAGGTCGTAGAGCAAATATGAGTCTTCGCTAATCATCTTAAGGTCTGATGTATTACATTTGCGACACGCATTAGGGATGTCTTCTATGATATCCTTGTTAACCCTTGTGTTCGTGGTTTTTTCCAGGGCTTTCCGGACGGTCTGCCGGACCGTCTTGTCGGTTCGCGCGTAAACCTTTGACCTCTGATAGTCCCAATACGCTGCGCTGTTAATTTTCCCGAACTCCGGCATCGCGCTGTCAAATTTCCCAAAGGTTCGCTGGAAACCAACCTCAAGCGAACCGACCTCGATCGATTTGAGGCCGGAGGCGCTGCCAGCGCAGATGCGCATCAGGGCGTCCGCGACGGTCGCCGCTGCACGGCAGTCGTCCATGTTGTAGGCGATCAATTCGCGTTTGAGCTCATCATCAGCTCCGAGTTCCCAAGCCCGCCGCAGCAACAACGTTGCGGCCCCTGAAGCCCGCGGCCAACCCCATTCGAAACCGAGATAGCGACCAATTTCCTTTAGGCTGTTCGAATAGGTAGGGAAATATATTCTTCCGTAAATGCAACCAACGAGGTTCACCGAGGTTTCGATGAGCCGATCGACGAATTCCGCGTCGGGGGCACCTTTTTCAATGTGGCGCGCCTTCATCTGCCTGAGAAAGCGGGTCTCATACGCGCCGTAGCTGACGATCTGAGTGTTTCCGATCGCTTTGAGCTCGCGCAGGCAGCTCTCCCACATTACACGCTCACCCTCCAATCCATCGGCCCAGAACGAACGCTCAACCTGTTCGCCGCCGCATTCAAATCGAAGCCCGACAAGATAGTAAAAGCCCCTGTCCGGCATTCCCTCAACGTCGAGGAAGGTCGGCACGCCATCGAACCTTGCCGACGGGGAGCCGACAACATGAATCTGGCCCTTCTTCACAGCCAGAGCCCTGAGTTTGTGGTCATTTTTGACCACAGGAGCGGCGCGTCTTGCGACTTTGGCGGAACGCTCGGCGTCAGGCCGGGTGCGCTTACGCCGCCGGGGGCGGTAGCCGTAGGACAGCTGCGTTATCGTGGAGATCCCCTTGGCACTGCATTTCATCCGCTCCTTCCCGGTCATGGCGGTGAGCAGGCTCAAATCATCACGCTCGATGGCGAGCGCGCGACACTTCGACTGGAAGTCGCAGACGGGGCAATGCGAATTTAGGACGAGTTGGGGTGATTTCAGACTATCTCTGTTCGCCCCGATCAAGTCGATCGCCTGGCGCGCTCGAGCGACGTGTTCCCCTATCTTCACCGTTTTGTGACGGATGTCATCGCCGTAAATCAGTGTTCCGGTGTCTGCCAGCACCCCGGTGCACTGCGATAGCGCGAGCGCACCGAAGCATAGGCGAAGGTTGTCGGAAATATCAGGTTTGTCCGAGGGCAAAAACAGCACAGGCACGAGGGTGCCCCACGGCGGTATTTGCTGAGATTGGCGGTCTTCCGATCTTTGGGGCGGCAGCGCAAGATCATAGACAACTGTATCGAAGTCGATATGATGCGTGACGGCTACGTTGTCGATGCCGCGCTGCAGCTGACTGAAAGCAAGAGGTCTAATCACGTCGGCCCCGATATGCAGCCGCTGCGTCGCCGCCGTGCGGTACATCGTCGAGATGCGGGCTTCAATGTCGGCGAAGAAGCTGTCTGGTGCGGGCTCGCCGATCGCCAGGACATGAGCCTTCGTCGAGCATTTGAGGAATGCCGAGAATACCGCGGCCGTGATTTGATTGCTCGCGTCCATAGCCGTCGATTATGCCGAGGGAGTCGGCAGATGGCCACCAAGTCGGTGCATGGCGATCTGATCGTAGTGCGGTCGCGATGCTCGCGGCGGACAGTTGGAGTGCGTGTCGAGCGTGGATTGAACGACGGACCTTTGACGCGGTGACGGCAAGCCGCTGTGCAAGCGGTCGCTTTCTGGTCCGAGTGCTTCCGCCGCCAAGGTGCACGCGTCGGGAGAACGCAGTCTCGGCAATTTTCAACCCTGTCAGCCTCTTGCAGACAGGCTGCGGGCGAGGCCTGCACCGAGAATGCGGAAGGACCAGTTTGAGCTGGCGCTGTTCAACCTGGTCCGCAACGCCGCCGATGCGATGCCGGGCGGGAGAACGCTCACGATCAGCACACGTCATCTGGATGCAGGTGGCGGCGGGCGCTTTGCGGTGCTGGAGGTGGCCGACACTGGCGGCGGCATGACGCCCGAGGTGATACGTCGTGCGGCTGAGCCGTTCTTTACGATGAAGGGGCCAGGCAAGGGAACAGGGTTGGGCCTCAGCATGGTGCGCGACTTCGCCGAGCAGGCAGGCGGCAGGGTGGAGATCGACAGCACCGTGGGCCAGGGCACCCACCTCCGCGTCGTGCTGGCGCTTCTCGGCAGCGGTGCGGGGTGAAATGCTGCACCGCAGCAACGCCGAAGGTTCATTATGGAATGAGCGGGGAAGTCGCGGGGAAGCAGCGGGGAAGTTGCGGGGTGGCGCACGGGAGCGGAGGGGTGCGGGGACTTGGCGGAGGGAAGTATCCAAGCCCGCCAAAGGGGCGCTAGAGGACCGCGAGGACTTGGCGAGGTCGTTGCAATAAGCAACGGGCTAAGGCCGATAGTGCGTGGCCGATGTGTGAGGATCGCATCTGGCCGGGCAACGCACGCGGGCGGCGCTGGCAGCAACGAAGGCACTCTTCCCGAGGGGATCAGCTTGCGGCAGGTTGCCGCGATGCTGGAAGCGTATGCGGGGTGCGGATGCCCCAGGGCGGGGCCAGATGGTCGGCGGCGCAGGTCCGCCGAGTGCTGGCGTAGAGAGCTTGAACCGGCTTGCGCCGGTCGTTGGGGAGGCCGGTTCAATGCACGAGACGCCCAAGCGTAGCACCAGAGACGAACGGCTAACCCGGTTGTTGGATGCGGGAGAGCTAACGGTCGACCGTGACCCAAAGGACAAGCTTTACGCCCATTCGGTGTTTGCACAGACCAGCTTGCCTTATCGGAACCCCGGCGATGACGTGCGGGTTTGGACCCGCAGCAACGGCCAGATCGGCTTGAGGATTGAGGCCGGGACGGCATGGAACCCAAATAAGGGTGACTTCGTGGAACTTGGCTTGCCCTACGGGCCGAAGCCCCGGCTGTTGCTGGCCTACCTCAACGCGGAAGCTCTCAAGCAGCAATCGGCCGAGATCGAGGTTGAGCGCAGCCTTACGGCATTCGTGAAAGCGGTGCGGCTGGACACCAAGGGGCGGAACATCAACACGGTGAAAGACCAGCTCACCCGCCTGTCGGCGAGCACGATCCGGCTAGGCATGACAGCCGGGAGTGAGGGGATCACGATCAAGTCGGATATCGTCAGCTCGTTTAGCCTATGGTGGCCCAAGGACGAGCGGCAGCGGGTGATATGGCCGTCCGCCGTAAGGCTGTCCCCCGAGTACTTCGAGAGCTTGCAACGTCATGCTGTGCCGCTGCATCCGCATGCGCTGGCGGCGTTGTCAGGGTCCGCAATGGCCTTGGACGTTTACGCCTGGCTGGCGCAGCGGCTGCACCGGATCGAATGGCGCAAGCCCGCCTTCATCCCGTGGACGGCGCTGCAAGGGCAGTTCGGTGGTCATTACGAGCGTGTGCGCGACTTCCGGCGAGTGTTCATGCAAACGGTGCGGGACGTGCAAGGCCAGTATCGAGCAGCCGATATCGAGCTAGACGACAAGGGCATGACGTTGAAGCACAGCGCCCCCCCGATCCAAGGCCGCACGGCGATTATGGCTCGGCGGGTCTGATGCGGCCACTTTGGGGCGCGAGCTTATGGATCAACAAGTTATGCACGGCCACTTTGTCGCGCTTGGCACGGCCACTTTGTCGCGCTTGGCCCCGGATTTGGCACGGCCACTTTGTCGCGCAAACCTATAGTTAAGAATCCTATAGCTTTTCCGATAGCTGGCGGCGGGCTCCTGTGAACAACAAGGACGGATTGGCAAAGGAGAAAGGGCGCCCTCTCTTGCATCCAGCGTGCCCGTCGCCGTCCAGCCGCATCAAGGACGCTACGCGCCGCTTCGCGGTGCCCAAGAGGGCATCCTTGACCCGGCTGGCCGTCGCCGTGCTGGTAAAGTTGCAGGGACGGGACGAGGAACAGGGCTTGCCGGTCCGAACAAGGAACATGGACAGTCAGCAGCGTGGCAGGATAGCTAGCCTGCATTTCTGTGTTTGTGGTTACACAGTTATCCGTGTAGCTTTGTTTCATCATTGGCAGAAAGGCAGACCATGATCATTGCAGTGGTCAACCAGAAAGGGGGGGCGGGCAAGACCACGATAGCACTGAACCTCGCAGCCGCCATGGCAGCACAGGGCAAACGGGTGTTGCTGATCGACGCAGACCCGCAGCAGACGGCGCAGGATTGGGCAGCCATCCGGCAAGAGCCGTTACCGTTTCAGGTAATAGGACTGGCAAAACCGGTGCTACACCGCGACTTGCCTGCCATGTCAGCAGACTATGACTCGATCATCATCGACGGTGCGCCGCGCAGCTACGAGGTAGCCCGGTCGGCAATAGCCGCGGCTGACGTGGTGCTGATCCCCGTGCAGCCGTCAGGGGCTGACTTTTGGGCCAGCCGGGAAACGGTCAATCTCGTAAAGGAGTCGCACGGATTCAAAGAAACACAGAAATCCGCATTCGTGGTTTCACGGAGGATCGGCCGCAGCGTTCTAAGCCGGGAGATCGGGGACGCCCTGGCCGAGTTCGCCTTGCCCATTTTGACGGCCAGCACGACGCAGCGCGTGATCTACGCCGACGCGATGACAGCGGGGCGGACGGTGATTGAACAGCAGCCAGATGGTCCCGCAGCCGATGAGGTCCGAGCGATCCTGGCAGAACTAGAGGGGGTGGCAGCATGAGCAGCAAACGGACAGGCTTCAAGTTGCCCGCGCGGGACGTCCAGGACGTGCAGGGATGGGTTGAAGAAGGCACCGCGCCGGCAGAGCCAGCGGCAGTGCCAAGGGCGCCAGCGAGGGCTGCAGGCGGGAAGCAGGCCAGGCTGACGATTGATCTGCCGCAGCAGCTTCACGCCCGGTTTAAAGCAGCTTGCGCGATCAACCAGACCCGGATGGTCGAGGAGGTCACCCGCTTCATCGAGGACTGGACACAGAAACACAGCTAAACGGGAACGCATATAAACAGAAACACAGGGCACTACGCGAGCTTGGGTAGGGCTGACAACAGCAAAGCCGCTTGAAAGCGAGGTGTTCTGAATGTATTATGCAATTGCATAATATATTCGTTTTGTGAGGTCCAGTGCCCCGGCAGAGCCAGCATCCTAAGGAACAAAGCTTCAACTTCCGCATTGATCCTAAGCTCAAAGCCGAGTTCCAGGAGGCGACGGAGGCGGAGGACAAGCCCGCCGCCCAGGTGCTGCGGGACTTCATGCGGGTCTATGTGGAACGGCAGCGAGACCGTGCCGCCGACCCGACCAGCGACGAGGCCGAGGTGATGCGCTGGATCGAGGACGTGTCCGACACCAAGGGCTAGACGGCGTGAAGCGGGGGGACCTGGTGACGATTGTAAGTTCCGGCGACTATGGACCACGACCGGCGCTGATGGCAGGCAGCAAACTATTCGCACTCCGCATTTCTCTCTCCCCAATGGGGAACTGGACACAGAAAAACGGAG
>JAABUN010008127.1_pt1 | contig 10897 bp, 11 predicted proteins | sample 5559311 | NCBI WGS metagenome assembly JAABUN01 (sample SAMN10711877, study PRJNA513370) | rock metagenome | isolation source: Antarctica rocks | place: Antarctica: Victoria Land, Siegfried Peak sud | reverse complement strand
GTCCACCGCCGTACCGAGCTCGACGAGTTGCTGGCGCGTCACGGTACGCGTGGAGCCGCCGACTTCTTCCTCCGCACCCGCGGGCGGAGCATGCACGAGGTGGAGGAGCGCCACGACGCAGTGCAGGCGGCACTGGCCGACGTCAGCACCGCTATCCCGACGGACTGGCGCCGCGGCACAGTGGAGCGGGGCGACCTTGACCGCTTCTTGTTCGAGCCCGGCGACGTCGTCGTGGCCGTCGGACAGGACGGGCTGGTGGCGAACGTGGCGAAGTACCTTGACGACCAATTCGTCATCGGCGTCAACCCCGAGCCAGCGGTCAATCCCGGAGTGCTGGTGCCGGTGTCGGTGGCGGCCTTCGGCGACACGCTGACCGCGGCGGCGCGGGGATCCGCGGACATCGACTCGCGCACGATGGTTTGGGCCACGTCGGACGACGGGCAACAGCTGATGGCGCTCAACGAGGTCTACGTCGGCCACCCCAGCCACCAGTCCGCGCGCTACCGGCTGACGACGCCGGCGGGCGAGACAGAGCGGCAGTCGTCATCCGGCGTCATCGTCAGCACCGGCACCGGAGCCACCGGCTGGTGTCGATCGATCTGGCTCGACCGCCGCAGCGAACTGCCGCTGCCCGCTCCGGGCGAGCCGGAGCTGGCCTGGTTCGTGCGCGAAGCCTGGCCGTCGCCCGCGACTGGCACGGAGCACACTGAGGGTTTGCTCGATGCCGGCGACAGTCTGGTGATCACGGCCGAGACCGATGGGCTGGTTGTCTTCGGCGACGGCATCGAGACCGACCGGCTGTCACTCGCGTGGGGCCAGCAACTAACCGTGACCGTGGCTCCCACCGTGCTGCGGCTCGTGCGACCAGCTGGTGGGAGCTCCCGCCACGCCTCGAAGGTCAACGCCGGTCACCGCGCGACGAAGTCCCAAGGATCGGCCGCGAGTGTGGACGACTTAGTCCGCGTACCTGGTCAACACCTGATCAATAGCACCGCTGCGGCCGCGACGTGACGTCTGCTGCCAAATTGCTGCCAAACACGTTAGGGGCAGTTTCCGCCAGTCCTCGCTGAGTTTCGCTGGGCTTCGCGGCACCGGTTGCGGACACTGTGCGGACATCGATGTTTCCACTCTTTCGGGAGGTTCCCATGGCATGGGTCAAGGCCCGGGTTTCTCCGCGCACCTCCAGATCGACCGCTTCTTCCGTGACGCCCGGGCGGGTTCGGTGATGGCACCCACCGCCGACGTGCTCTACGACTTCTACGGCAAGGCCGTCACCGGCCAGCCACTGTTCTGAAAGGCGATGACCATGAACCGACCCTTGCTCGTCGGGGCGGTGGCCTACACCCCAACGTGGCGATTGGGAGGGAATCCGCGACTACTTCGCCGATACCGACACCGAGATGGACTTCGTGCTGTTCTCCAACTACGGCCGGCAGGTGGATGCGTTGCTCGCGGGCACCGTGGACATCGCGTGGAACACCAACCTGGCCTGGGTCCGAACCGTGGCGCAGACCGGGGGCGAGTGCCGGGCTCTGGCCATGCGCGACACCGACGCGGCCTTCCAAACCGTGTTCGTCGCCCGCTCCGGAACCAAAGCTCGATGGCCTGGACGCGCTTCGGCAGCGACGCCTGGCGCTGGGTTCGAAGGACTCCGCCCAAGCCGCCATCCTTCCGGTGTACTACCTCGACCACGACGGCCCGGGCGCCGACAGTGTGGAGCTGCTGCGGATTAACAGTGACGTCGGCAAGCACGGCGACACCGGGCGTAGCGAGCTGGACGCGCTGCGCGCGGTGCTCGACGACCGGGCCGACGCCGCGGCCATTGGCATCAACACCTGGGAAGCCATCGGCCGCGAGGAGCTGATGCCCGGTGCGTTCGAGGTCTTCTGGGAGTCGCCCCGCTACAGCCACTGCAACTTCACCGCCCTTCCGGATCTGCCCGAGGACCGGACCGGACCGTGGGTCGAGCGGTTGATGGCGATGGACTGGGACAACCCCGATCACCGCACGATCCTGGAGATGGAGGGTCTGCGCCAGTGGGTCCAGCCACGGCTCGAGGGCTACGACTCGCTCTTCGCCGCAGTGGCCGAGCAGGACATCGCGCCACGATGGTGAGCCGCGGTCTCGTCCTCGACCTGGTTGAGCGGGTCGGCGCCGTGGCTCGGCACGACACGGTGTCGGTGCCGATACCCGATGGCGACACCGAGACCGCCCGGCGCACGGTGACTGCCTGGTGCGCCCGCACCGGCAACGAGCTCGTGGAGATCACCGACGGGTCCGTCGTGGTGCGCCGCGGTCCGAGCGTGGACCACCTGGCCGAGCTCGATCCGACCCAGGTCCCCGGCACCCGGCTGTGGATCTACACCAACTTCGACTGCAATCTGCCTGTGACTACTGTTGTGCACGCTCTTCGCCGCAGGCCGACCGGAACGGCCTCGGCCTGGACCGCGTACGCCGGCTCGCCGCCGAGGCGGTCGACGCGGGCGTGTCCGAGCTCATCCTCACCGGCGGTGAGCCGTTTCTGCTGACCGACATCGACGAGGTCGTGCACGCCTGCACCGTCCACCTCCCGACAACGCTGCTGACCAACGGGATGCTCTTCCACGGGCGTCGGCTCGAGGCGCTGCGCCGGATGGACCGAGCCCGGCTCGCCCTCCAGATCAGCCTGGACTCCGCGACCGCCGACCTGCACGACGAACACCGCGGCAAGGGGTCATGGGTCAAGGCAGTGTCTGGCATCCGGATCGCACGGGCTGAAGGGTTCCGGGTCCGAGTGGCCGCAACCCTGCCAATGGAGAGGACCCGCGAGCTGGCGCCGTTCCACGAGTTCCTGGATGGCATGGGCATCGAACCAGGCGATCAGGTGATCAGGACGTTGGCACACCGTGGCTTCGCCACGGAGGGGATCGAGCTGACCCGGGAGTCCCTGATTCCCGAGGTGACGGTGACCGCGGACGGCGTCTACTGGCATCCGGTCAGCGCGGGCCACGACGACCAGCTGGTCACCAGGAAGATCTTCCCGTTGGACGGGGCCATCGAAGACGTACGCCGGCAGTTCGTCCGCCTCCGTGCCGACGCAGACTCAGCAGCACAGTGGTTTCCCTGCGCCTGAGTCCATCATGAGCGGACCACGCGCGCGGGAACTCGCTCGGAAAGATGCGACTCGCGGCTGGCGAACCCGAGGCCCGCCGCCACCACGGCGAGGGTGAAGAACACGGACGCAGACGTCGGTGAACCACCCAGGACCGGGTCGCTGAAGCCCAGCTGCGCATGCAGTGAAAGACCGGCCAGAGCAGCCACCGCTGCGGCAGCGAAGGCGGCCTGTGACGAGCGCGTACGGGCCCAGAGCACCAGCAGACCGCCCAGCACCACCAACACCAGGCCGCCGAGCAGGTTGTAGTTCCCGATCCCGATCTGGAAGTCCCCTGCCACCAAGGAGGGCCCGGAGGCCGCGATCGGATCCGCCGCGGAGCGGGCCACCTCGACCACCCCGGCGACTACCCCGATCACACCCCACATCCAGGCCAGCACGCGTCCGTCCTGCTTTCCGGCACGGACCGCGTCGACGGAGAGGAACCGGCCGGAGGCACTGAACAACAGCACCACATGGATCGCGATCATCATCGCGTAGGCCCACGGCCACTCCCCGGGAGTGAAGGCCACCGAGAGCCCAATCGCCAGCGACTGAGCGACGCCGAGTGCCGCCGCGATCCGGACGAACGCACCACTGAGCAGCAGCACGCCCAGCAGGGTCTCCACGACCAGCACCCCCCAGGCGAACGGCAGGAAGTTCGGCAAGATCACGTGCTCGACCAGCCAGCTGTACGGCGGGAACACCGGATGGTCGACCGCGGCCTGGGTATAGCGATACAGCGCCGTACCGTCGTCTTGGCCGAAGTCCGGGGCATGCTTCCACGACACGTTGTACAGCCAGAGCAGTCCGGCCACCAGGCGGAGACCTACCGCGGCGAAGGCGTGGCTGCGCGGGCCCTCCTCGACCGAGGGGGCCAGCAGCCAGGTCAGCAGGCGCCTCGGGCTCGCTGCCATCGAACTCCCTCCAAGGATCCGGTTGCGGAGTGTCCCCGCTCATCCCACTCTACGGCTCGGCCCGCGGGGCGGGCCCCGTGCCCTATAACCGATTCCTTACGGTTGACCACCTGGCGCCAGCGTCGTGAACGCCTCTCATGCGTCACTCTGTCTTCGGCAGTCGCTCTTGGGAAATCCGCTCAGGCGGCCGCGCTGTTCCGCAGGCAGACGCGGATTCGCCGACGCGGACACCGGGCACTGCCGGGGGCTGCGTCATCAGCTCAGTGCAGCTGGTCGGCGAGGCCAGCCAAGGACGCGGCCCGGAGGTCAGGGGCCTTGAAGTACTCCGGATAGGGTCCACCGGTCCGGTTGAGCCAGGCAGTGGCGAGTCCTGCACGAGATGCCCCGTCGATGTCCCAGGGGTGGACCGCGACCAGCATCGCGTCCCCCGGGTCCACACCACACTGCTGCACTGCATACGCATAGGCTTCGGGAGCTGGTTTCCAGCGGCCGGCGTCCTCCACCGTCAGCAGGCGCTCGAAGTGCGCGCGGATGCCGGCGCGATCGAACAGTGCCTCGGCGACGGTGGCCGACCCGTTGCTGAGGGTCACTAGCCGGATCCCGAGACCATTGAGTGCGCTGATCCCATCAGGCACGTCGGCATGCACGGGAAGTCCGGCGAACCCGTCCATAATGTAGGAGACAGCCGCCTCGGCTGCACGGTTCAGTGGCAGGCCGTGGAGGCCGACCCGCAAAGATTCGGCTGCGATGTGGGCGAACGAGTCGCTGGAGTCGACAGCGGTGAGCGCGAAGCCGTCTCGCAGCAGCCCCGCGAACCAGGTGGTTGCCAGGTGGGCCGGGGCGCCGACATCCTTGAAGCGGGTCGCCATGGGCGACATGTCCGAGAGTGTCTCGTTGACGTCGAAGATCAGCAGGCCGGGGCGTCGGGGGCCGTCCGGGCTGGCGTGGTGTTCGATGCTGGGGAGCAGCTGATCCACATGTTCGCTCGGCATGAAGGCACCGTAGCCTCAGGTCGAAGCAGCACCGCCAGGAGGGCTCGCCGCTGGCGACAGGCCACCGGGCTGCGCCGATGTCTTCGAGGTGCCCTGCGCTCGCGATCCGACAACCGCGAGCGGGAGGAGACGACGCAGCTGCGCGTTCTCGCCCGGGTCGAGGACCGAATGTTGAACGCATGCGGGGACGAGCTGGCCGGTCTCAGGGTGCGCCATAGCGTAGGTGCATGCCGACAGCCGCTCCTGAGTGGCTCGGACGGCCGGATCATTCGCGACCCGGCCGGCCTGCATCAGCCGCCACGCTGGAGCGACGTCTGCGGCGTCCATGAAGTTGTGCACCACGTACGTCATCGGTGCGACGCCCCCCCGACGCCAGGAGGACCCAACGTGTCGGACTCCGCCGGACCGCCCGACCAGCCGGCGTACCCATGCCGAGGCGACCCGCACGTCGCCGGGATGCCGAACGAGAACGCGTCCCACCTTCACCGCCAGCACAAGAGGCGGCGTGCCGCCGAAGTTCACACCACCGAAGTGAGCGAGAGCACGGTTCCTCGCGACCAGGTCGGCCTCGGACTCGGGGTCGAACATCGGCACCCAGCGGCCGTCGACGCGGATGCCGAAAGCGGTTCGGTTGCAGCGAGGGTCGCCGAAGTGCAACGCCTGCCAGGCGACGCGCTGGCCGAGGCCGGCCTCGAGCCGTTCCCAGACGTCGTCGATGCCGACCGTGCTGTAGTCACCTCCCGTCCATCGTCTTTCGTCACCCACATGGGCGGCTGGTTGGAAGGACAGCATGGAGAACCCCATGGCGCTCACGTCTGCCACCACGTCCTCCAGCTGGCCGAGATTTGCCGGGGTGACCGTCATGTTGTGCGCGAGGTAGGAACGCACGCCGTGGTCGCGACGCAGGTCGCGGAACATCTCTACGAACCGGGCCCGGAACGGGTTCAGCTCGACCTCGGTCCTGGGCCGGGGAATCCCGCTGCGACCCCGCATCAGCGAGTCGAAGTGGGCTGCGAACGACAACCGGCCGAAGCGGGGCTTCCCGGTCTCGTTGAGGGCGACCGCGCGTAAGTAGTCGGCGGTGAAGTCGCCGTGGGTCATCGACATCGGCTCGCGACCGTGCGCGCGCATCGCCGCCAAGGCGGCCGCGTGGTCGTCCGGGTCGAGGAGTGATACCTCGCCGCCGATCAGCTGGGCGTGCGCTCGCGGACCTCGGGAATGTTCGAGGAGACGCATCTGGGCCTCCACCTGCGCGACGGTGTGCGCGCCGTCGACGCGGACCTTGTTGGCATCCTTGGAGTGATAGCAGGGTGAGCAGGTCAGGTCACACGTCGGGAAGACGCCGTGCGTGCCCTCGCACCCCACCGCATGACGCCCGAGGATCTGCTGCTCCGTCCTGACCCCGGGAGGCAGTGCCGCCCACCGTTCGGCGAGCACCCGTTCGGTGACCGGATGCACGGGCCGGGTAGCCCGCTCCAGCCGCTTCCACAGGGACGGCAACCTCATTGGGTACTCCGGATCTCGGCACGACGTGGGGTCGCGTTGTCTGAGACAGCCGGCGTGACGACCGCGTCTGCGTCCCGGGGCGATTCGTCCCCTCCCGGGTCGCGCACAGCCCACACTGCATCGGATGATGGCATGAGCACGCCGGTCCGGTCCCCCGGACGGAGGGTGGTTCCCATCCGCGCCTCGACGGCCACTCTGAGCTTTGCTCCGGTCGGCGGATGGTCGTGCTCGACAACCACATCCTGATGCGGGCCCGACTGCCGTACCTGCACGACCCGGCCGGCGACGGCCAGCCCCGCGTCGACGGGTGCCAGTCCAAGTCGCTCCTTACGAACCAGGAGGATCGCAGGTCCCTCCACCTCCACATCTCTGGGGAGGGTGAAGGAACCCAGGCTCGAGTGGTGTGCACCCGACTCGACCCTGCCGGGCAGCTCGTTGAAGCCTCCCACCAGCCGGGCTACCGCCAGTGTTCTCGGTGCCACGTAGAGCGTCTCGACGTTGTCGAACTGCTCGATACGTCCCTCGACCAGCACGGCGACCCGGTCGGCCAGCCCGGCCTCGTCGAGGTCATGGGTCACGATCACGATCGTGGGGTCGAGGGCAGCGCGAACCTCTCCCAACAACTGGTGCATCGACGTCCGCAGGCTGGTGTCGAGGTCGCTGAACGGCTCGTCGAGGAGCATGACCCGGCGGCTGGCGGCAAGGGCCCGGGCCAGGGCCACCCGTTGTTCCTGGCCGCCGGAGAGCTGCCGTGGCCTGCGCCGGCCGAGATCGCCCAGGTGGACCAGATCGAGGTACCGCTGTGCGGTAGCCCGGCTCAGCGAGCGGCTCCGACCGCGCAACCGGTCCGCGAAGGCCACGTTGTCCAGCACACTCAGGTGCGGGAAGAGGTGCGGCTTCTGGAACATGACCGTCAGGTCGCGCCGTTCCGGTGGAACGTCCAGGACGCTGGTCCCGTCGAGCAGTATGTCGCCCGCCTCCGGCCGCTCCAAACCCGCCGCGACCCTGAGCAGGGTGGTCTTGCCCGACCCGGAGGGTCCGAGCACGGCGACCATCTGACCGTTCTGGACCCCGAGGTCGACGTCGGCAAGTGTCGGTTGGTCGGCACCCGGGTGGCGGTGAGTGATCGAGGATAGGCGCAAGGCCGCAGTCATGGGTGCGCAGCCGTTCCGCGGCGTGCGGCCGCGTAGGTGAGGACCGCCAACGCCACCAGGGGCGGCAGGCTGGCGGAGATGGCCAGCGTCGAGGTCAGCGCGTCGTTGCCGGATCCGGCTGCGGAGGCGCCGATCAGCATGGGCGCGGTGACGATCTGACCGCCGCCGATGAGCAGAGTAACGGCATAGTCGCTCCACCCGACCAGGAAGGCCAGTCCGGTGGCGGTCACGAGGCCGGTGGTGGCGGCCGGGAGCGTGACGCGGCGTCGGGCCTGGCGCGAGCTGGCTCCGAGGACCCGGGCTTGCTCCTCCAGTGCCGGGTCCAGGCCGAGGTAGGTGGCCCGCATGGTGAAGGTGGTGTAGGGCAGCGCGAACACGCTCAGGACGAGGACCACAGCGACTTCTCCCGGAATGCCGAGTCGCAGGATGACGACATCGAGACCCATCGCGACCGCGAACGGTGCCAGCACGACGGGCCCGAGCAGCACGACTGACGGGAGTGCGGGTCTGCGGAGCAGCCGCCAACCCAGCGCCCGTCCCGCTATCGCACCAAGAGGGGTCGCGATCAGCGCGACTGCCACTCCCAGGAGAGCCGACCGCATCAACGACCCAATCACCCCCGCGTCGAGCGCCTCCTGCCATCCGCGCAGCCCGAATTCCTGGGGCAGCCGCGAGGTGCCCGACCAGCGGGAGGCACCTGCCCACAGCAACAACGGGGTCAGCGGGATGAATAACCAGAGGGCCAGCACAGCCGGCATCACGGTGCGGCGCGGCTGATGCTTGGTACGCCGGCGCACGGGTGCTTGTATCCTCATCGGTCGGCTCCGAGCCGCCGCAGCAGCGGAAGGGTGCAGACGGCCGCGAGCAGGGCCAGCCCCGTCGCGACCACGGCGGTTGCCGCGGCCTGGGGTCGTGAAGTGACGTCGATGTCGGTGAAGAGCCGGTAGGCCATCACCGGGAGGGGCTCGGGGTAGGCGCGTCCGAGCAGTCGGGCGACCTCGTAAGTGCCGAGGGAGTAGACAAAGACGATCAACGAGGACGACGCGAGGGCGGGCGCGGCCAGGGGCAGCAGGACACGTCGCCATTGCGCTCGGGGAGCTGCGCCGAGGACCGCGGCGACCTCACGCAGGTCCGCGTAGTGTCGCCCGACGGATGCGAAGACAACGAGGGCCACGAACGCGGACTCCTTCCACGCCAGCTCGAACACGGTGGCCCAAGGCCAGCGTCCGCCCACCAGCTCGGGCCAGGCAGCTGCCGGGATTCCTAGCCAACGCTGGGCAAGGCCGATATCGGAGAGCAGCAGCCCGGTCGCGGTCGCGCCGACGAGATGGGGCACGGTCACCACCGCGGCCGAAGCAACGATCAGCAGACGCCCGGTGCGCCCCGTTTGCAGGGCGAGCGTGGCGATGGTCAGACCCATGGCGGCGGCGAGCAGGGTGGCGCCGGCAGCCGTGAGCAGGGACTCCTTCGTCGCGGCGCGCAGGTCACCAGACAGGGATGTGAAGCCGGCGGCGCTCAGACGCGGTTGTCCCACGAGCGGCAGCAGTCCAAGGCTCGTGGCAACGACAGCAGCGAGCGCTGTGCCGGTGACCGCCAGGATGAGGAGCATCGCTGGTGCCACGAGTCGAGCGCCACCACCCGACGCCGCTCGGCCGACGTCACGCCTCGAATGGCTGGTCAGGAGTGCGCTCACGATCCGGAGCCGAGCACGGCTCTGCGCCAGCCCTCGTCGAGCGGGTGCACCCAGGAAGAGGCGAGCTCGGGGTTGGCGTTGCGCGAGAGGACGTCGTAGGGCGGCACGACGTCCGGAGCCGGAAGGTTGTCGAACCGTGCCCGGTCGGATGGGCTCAGCAGGTGGGTGTCGAGCACCGTGAACTGGCCCCACGTGCCCGGGTCGGCCTTGGTCGCTTGCTGGGCGGGCGACAGAGCCAGGTTGGCGACCACCATCGCGCCCTCGGGGTCCCCGGCCGAGGACGGGATGGCGAGAAAGCTGGCGTTGCCGATGGTTCCCTCGTCGAGAGGGAGGACGCGGGTTGTCGCTGGGAAGGTGCCGTCAGCGACGAGCTTGGTGAGCGTTGCCGGTCCGTACGTCATCGTCATGTCTACCTCCCCATCGGCGTAGAGCCGGTCCAGGGCCACCGAGTCGCGGGGGTAGGTCCGCCCCTGGCGCCACAGCGAGGGCGCCACGTCTTTGAGAGCGTCCCAGAGCTTGGGGGTCAGCTTGTCGTAGGCGCCTTGGTTGAACTGGGCCGGGATGTTCGCGTAGCCGCCGGCGGTGCTGTAGAACGCCTCGCGGACGAAGACCGAACCGGTGAAGTCGGGCGGGGCGGGGTAGGTGAACCGTCCGGGATGGTCCTTCGCCCACTGGAGGACACCCGATATCGACGTCGGTGGCGTAGCGACTCGCGCGGAGTCATAGACCAGCGTGAACTGTGCCTTGTGCCACGGCGCCTCGCAGCCGTCGACGTCGGTCCCGAAGTCCTGGGTGACCAGGGCGTCGTTGGGCGCCACGAACTTCATGTTGGGCAGCTGGGAGGACCAGCCACAGCGCCAGGCGTCGGCCTGCTTGCCGGTTGCGAAGTTGTCGCCGTTGACCCACACCAGGTCCACGGCACCGTCCGTGCTGCCGGCCTGCCGTTCGGCCAGGATGCGGGTCATGGCGTCCTTGGTGTCCGCCACGGGCACGCGTTTCAAGGTCACCCCGAGCTTGGCCGCGGCGGGTGTGAGTACGTCGTCGACGTAGGCGTTGCCCTGCTGGTCACCGCCGTACATCCACAGGTCGACGGTCTCGCCCTTGGCCTGGTTGGTGATCTGCGACCAGGAGCGATCCTCGGACTTCGACTCCACCGGGGCTCCCGGGGCGGCGCAGGCGCAGGCGGCTAGTCCGAGCAACGCGGCTGGAAGGAGCAGTCGGGCAGGGCGCGGGTACATCTGACCTCCGGGGCAGCGAACATGTCACATCGGGAACACTTCGAGATGCTCGGGGACTTCCCGACGTAGGAAGTCCAGTGCACCGAGATGTCAGGATCACCTATGACTAGAGCCGCCCTCGTCAAGGCGGGCGCGCTCGCTCTGATTGTGCTCGGTGCGGTCGGCCTTGCCCTCATCCTCGGCACCCCCGACATCGCGGCGATGAGGTCGCGTATCGACGCAGCTGGCCCGTGGGGACCCATCCTGTTTTTCGCCTCCTACGCGGGT
>JAABUN010008126.1_pt1 | contig 10897 bp, 10 predicted proteins | sample 5559311 | NCBI WGS metagenome assembly JAABUN01 (sample SAMN10711877, study PRJNA513370) | rock metagenome | isolation source: Antarctica rocks | place: Antarctica: Victoria Land, Siegfried Peak sud | reverse complement strand
CGGGGCCCCGAGCGCCTTGGCCAGCGCCTCCTTGGCCGCGAACCGGGCCGCGAGCGAGGCCAGCGGCAACGTCTGCTCGGCGGCGGTGAACAACCGCGGCAGCAGGCGTGGCGTGCGCGCCAGGGTCTGGCCGAACCGCTCGACGTCCACGACGTCGATGCCGACGCCGACGATCACCGGACCGCCGTCACTCGACCGTGACCGACTTGGCAAGGTTGCGCGGCTGGTCGACGTCGTGGCCCTTGGCCAGCGCCAGCTCGCAGGCGAACACCTGCAGCGGCACGGTGGTCACCAGCGGCGCCAGCAGCGTCGGGGTGCGGGGCACCTGGATCAGCGTGTCGGCATAGGGACGCACGTCGTCGTCGCCCTCCTCGGCGATCACGATGGTGCGGGCACCCCGGGCCCGGATCTCCTGGATGTTCGACACGACCTTGCTGTGCAGCGAGTCGCGACCCCGCGGCGAGGGGACGACCACGAACACCGGCAGCCCCTGTTCGATGAGCGCGATCGGCCCGTGCTTGAGCTCGCCAGCCGCGAACCCCTCGGCGTGGATGTAGGCGAGCTCCTTGAGCTTGAGCGCGCCTTCCATCGCCACCGGGAACCCGACGTGCCGGCCGAGGAACAGGACGACTCGGGCGTCGGCCATTTGCCGCGCCAGCGCGCGCACCAGGCCCATCGAGTCGAGCACCCGCTGGATCTGGGCCGGGATCCGGGCCAGCTGGGCCAGGATGTCGCGCACCTCGTCCTCGTACTTGTTGCCGCGCAGCTGGGCCAGGTAGAGCCCGAGCAGGTAGCAGGCCGTGATCTGCGTGAGGAACGACTTGGTCGAGGCGACCGCGACCTCGGGGCCGGCGTGCGTGTACAGCACGGCGTCGGCCTCCCTCGGGATCGTCGAGCCGTGGGTGTTGCAGATGGCGATCACCTTGGCGCCCTGCTCGCGGGCGTGCCGCACGGCCATCAGCGTGTCCATCGTCTCGCCGGACTGCGAGATGGCCACGACCAGCGTCTTCTCGTCGACCACCGGGTCGCGGTAGCGGAACTCACTAGCCAGCTCGACCTCGGTCGGCACCCGGCACCAGTGCTCGATCGCATACTTGGCCACCTGCCCGGCATAGGACGCTGTGCCGCAGGCGATGACCACGATCTTGTCGACGGCGCGCAGCACGCTCTCGTCGATCCGCAGCTCGTCGAGAACGAGGTGCCCGGCGGCGTTGGTGCGGCCGAGCAGGGTGTCGGCGACAGCGCGGGGCTGCTCGTCGATCTCCTTGGCCATGAACGTGGGGTAGCCGCCCTTCTCGGCGGCCGAGGCGTCCCAGTCGACGTGATACTCCTTCGTCACGGCCGGGGCTCCCGCGAAGTCGATCACGTCGATGCTCTCCGCGGTGATCGTGACCACCTGGTCCTGGCCGAGCTCGATGGCGTCTCGGGTGTGCTCGATGAACGCGGCCACGTCCGAGCCGAGGTAGTTCGCGCCCTCGCCCCGGCCGACCACCAGCGGGCTGTTGCGGCGGGCGCCGACGACGGTACCCGGCGCGTCGGCGTGGACGGCGAGCAGGGTGAACGCACCCTGCAGCTGGTGACAGACCACCCGCATGGCCTCGGTGAGGTCGCCGAGCTCGTCGTACGCCCGCCCGATCAGGTGGGCAGCGACCTCGGTGTCGGTCTCGGACAGGAACACCACACCCTGGTCGGTGAGCTGGGCGCGCAGGCTGGCGTAGTTCTCGATGATCCCGTTGTGCACCACTGCAAGTCGGCCGTCCGCGGAGCAGTGCGGGTGGGCGTTGGCATCGGTGGGCCCACCGTGCGTCGCCCACCGGGTGTGGCCTACCCCCGTGACACCCAGCGGCAGCGGGTCGAGCGAGAGCGCCTCGTCGAGGTTGGCCAGCTTGCCGGCCTTCTTGCGGGTGTGCAGAGCGCCATCGGCCTGAACGACGATACCGGCCGAGTCGTAGCCGCGGTACTCCATGCGCCGCAAGCCCTCCATCACCACGTCGAGGGCGTCGACGCCGCCTACCGGGCCGGTGAACCCGACGATTCCGCACATGCCGGCAAGGGTAACGTTGCCGCCCGTGCCCCACGGCAACGGCGCGAGCCTGCCTTCCCCGTACGTCGAGCTCGACCGGGCGGCGTGGGCGCGGTTGCGCGCCCAGACCCCGCTCACCTTGTCCCAGGCCGACCTCGAGCGCCTGCGCGGCCTGGGCGACCGGATCGACCTGGCCGAGGTCGAGCAGGTCTACCTGCCCCTGTCGCGTCTGCTCACCCTCTACGTGCGCGGCGCCGGTCAGCTGCACCGGGTCACCGGCGATTTCCTCGGGGAGCCGCCCGTGGTCACCCCGTTCGTCATCGGGATCGCCGGATCGGTGGCGGTCGGCAAGTCGACGACCGCCCGCATCCTGCGCGAGCTGCTTGCACACTGGCCGGGCACCCCCGACGTCCAGCTCGTCACGACCGATGGGTTCTTGCTGCCGAACGCCGAGCTCGAGCGCCGGAACCTGTTGCAACGTAAAGGATTTCCAGAGTCCTACGACCGCCGGGCCCTGTTGCGGTTCGTGGCCGAGGTGAAGGCGGGCAGCGCCGAGGTGCCGGCACCCGTCTACTCCCACCTCACCTACGACGTCGTACCCGACGAGCACGTCGTTGTTCGTCGCCCGCACGTGCTCATCGTCGAGGGCCTCAACGTCCTGCAGCCACCCCGGATCGACGCCAGCGGCCGCTCGGGCCTGGCCGTCAGCGACTTCTTCGACTTCTCGATCTACGTGGACGCGCGGCTCGAGGACGTGCGCGGTTGGTACGTCGACCGGTTCTTGTCACTGCGGCAGACCGCTTTCGCCGTCCCGACGTCGTACTTCCACCGCTACTCCACCCTGACCGATGAGGAGGCCGAGCAGACGGCCACCCGGATCTGGCAGGAGGTCAACGAGACCAACCTGGTGGAAAACGTGAGGCCGACGCGCGGGCGCGCGAACCTGGTGCTCACCAAGGACGCCGACCACGCCGTCACCCGCATTCGCCTACGTAAGTAAGGCTGCGACACGCGTGCTGCAACCCGGAAGGAAACCCATGTGCTTCTCAGTACAGGCAGACCTGGCCGTCGGCGTCGGCTTGATACCCATCGCCGTCCTCTCGCTGCGCGAGGTCCGAAACCGGCGTGAGGTCCCCTTCGCCCTCCTTCCCGCCCTGTTCGCGGCACACCAGCTCACCGAGTCCCTGGTCTGGCTGGGGCTCGCCGGCACGCTCAGCGCTACGACGCAGGCGAGCGCCGCTCTGGTCTACCTCTGGTTCGCGCTTCCGGTGCTGCCGGTGCTGGTGCCGCTGTCGGTCATCTTGCTCGAGCCGCCCGGCGCCCGCCTGCGGGTGGCGCCTTTCCTGGCGTTGGGCGCCGTGGTCGCGGCATACCTGGGCACCGCCCTCGTCACCTCACCGGTCGCCGTGGTGCAGCGGCCGCACTCCCTGTCGTACGAGACCGGCGTCAGCAACGGTGCTACCTGGGCGGTCCTGTACGTCATCGCCGTGATCGGCCCGGCACTGCTATCCGGGTACCGCACCATCGTCGCCTTCGGTGTGCTGAACCTGGCCGGTCTGACGGTCGTCGCGATTCTGTTGTCGACGAGCTTTGCGTCGGTCTGGTGCGTGTACGCCGCCCTGGCCAGCGTCCTGATCCTGGTCGCCATGCGTCGACGGCACCGCCGCCCGGATCCACACCGCATCCCTGCCCCAGCCTGAGGATCCCGGCGGCAGGGCAGGATGGGCAGGTGCTGCACCTTCGACTGGTCGCCCCCAGGGGCCGCGCCGAGACGGTGTCGGCCTACCTGGTGGGCGACCCGCGCGTGACCAACGTCATCGTCCTGCCCGGCGCCGCGCGTGACCCGGCCGGCGATGCGATCTTCTGCGACGTCGCGCGCGAGGGCGCCTCCGACGTGCTGGGGAGGCTGCGCGCACTGGGCCTGGCCGAAGAGGGCACGATCGCCGTCCACGAGGTCGATGCCTCCCTGTCGCGACAGGCCCGCGCGGCCGAGCGGGCCGCGCCCGGGTCACCGGACGACGCCGTCGTGTGGGAGGTCGTGCTAGAGCGGGCGTACGCCGACGCCAGGGCCTCGTGGTCGTTCTACGCCTTCTTAACCCTGGCCACCATGATCGCGGCGATCGCGGTCGTCCTGGACTCCTCGATCCTGGTGGTCGGGGCGATGGTCGTCGGACCCGAGTTCGGGGCCGTCGCAGCCGTGGCCACGGGCATCGTGCTCGGACGTCGGGGCCTGGCCACGGGCGCCGTTGCCTTGCTGGTCAAGGGGTTCGCCGTCGCGATCGCCGTCACCCTGGTGTTCGCGCTCGCGGCTGGCGCGGCGGGATGGATCGACGACGGCTCGATCACCGCGGCCCGCCCGCTCACCGGCTTCATCTGGAAGCCCGACCGGTGGTCGGTCGTGGTCGCCCTGCTGGCCGGTGCGGCCGGCACCCTGTCGCTGACCGCCGGCCGCTCGACCGCGCTGGTGGGCGTCTTCATCTCGGTCACCACCGTTCCCGCGGCCGGTGACCTGGCCCTGTCATTGGCGCTGTGGGTGCCGGGCGAGATGGGCGGCGCCGCGGCACAGCTGGTGATCAACCTGGTCGGGATGGTGCTGGCGGGGATCGCAACCCTGGTCGCGCAGCGCGCGATCTGGCGTCGGGTGCCCTCCCACGCGCACCCCGTGGGCTAGAGCGCCAGCCGCTCGCGCACCACGCCGGCCAACCGCTCGGCGACGGCCTCGGCGTGCGGCGCGTCGGCGGCCTCGACCATCACCCGCACCATTGCCTCGGTGCCCGAGGGCCGCAGCAGCACCCGCCCGCGCCCAGCCAGCTCAGCCTGGGCCAGCTCGACGGCGGCGGTCAGCTCGGCGTCGTCGTGCGTGCGTGACTTGTCGACGTCCAGGACGTTGACCAGCACCTGCGGCAGCCGCTGCATGATGCCCGCGAGCGAGGCGAGCGGACGCCGGGTCTGGGCCATCCGCGCCAGGAGCAGCAAGGCGGTCAGCAGCCCGTCACCCGTGGTGCCGTGGTCGGTGACGATCACGTGCCCCGACTGCTCGCCCCCCAGGCTGAAGCCGCCGGCCCGCATCTGCTCGAGCACGTAGCGGTCGCCGACACCCGCCTGCACCACGGTGATGCCCTCGCGCTCCATGGCCATCAGCAGGCCCAGGTTGCTCATCACGGTCACGACCAGCGTTCGGTCGACCAGCGCGCCCCGCTCGGCCATTGCCAGTGCGAGGACGGCCATGATCTGGTCGCCGTCGACGAGGGCGCCGGCCGCATCGACGGCCAGGCACCGGTCGGCGTCACCGTCCATCGCGACCCCGGCGTCGGCGCCGTGCTCGACCACGGCTGCCTGCAGCCGAGCCAGGTGGGTCGAGCCGTGGCCGTCGTTGATGTTGTAACCGTCCGGCTGGCCACCGATCACGATCACCTCCGCGCCGGCGGCCACCAAGAGCTGGGGGCCGACCACGCTGGCGGCGCCATGGGCGCAGTCCAGCACCACCCGCAGGCCGTCCAGTCGCTGGGGCACGGCCGCCAGCAGGTGGCCGACGTAGTCGTCCCCACCACCGGTGTCGTGACGCACGCGGCCGACGTCGGCCCCCTGTGGACGCTGCCGGGCCACCCCGACCTCGGCCTCGATCCGGTCCTCGACCGCGTCCTCGAGCTTGTGGCCGCCGCGGGCGAAGAACTTGATCCCGTTGTCCGGCATCGGGTTGTGCGAGGCCGAGAGCATGACGCCGAAGTCGACGTCCCGCACGCTGGTGAGGAACGCGACCGCCGGAGTCGGGAGCACCCCGACGTCCAGGACGTCGACGCCGGCGCTGGCCAGACCCGCGACCACCGCGGCCGACAAGAACTCTCCGGACGCGCGCGGGTCGCGTCCCACGACGGCCACCGGACGACCCGGAGTCGAACGGGGCCGGCGCAGGACGTGGGCTGCGGCCACCGACAGGTCGAGCGCCAGCTCAGCGGTGAGGTCGCCGTTCGCGAGCCCACGAACGCCGTCGGTGCCGAACAGTCGTGCCACGAAACACCTCTCGTCCAGGGCGGGACCACCGGGGCAGGAACGCACCGACGGCCCCGGAACCGTACTCCCGGGGCCGTCGGTCGGCGCGCACGCGCGCCGGTGGGATCAGCGCTTGCTGTACTGGGGGGCCTTGCGGGCCTTCTTCAGGCCGGCCTTCTTGCGCTCGATCGCCCGCGGGTCGCGGGTGAGGAAGCCGGCCTTCTTCAGCGTCGGCCGGTTGGCCTCTTCGTCCACCTGGTTCAGCGAGCGGGCGATGCCGAGCCGGACCGCGCCGGCCTGACCCGAGGGACCGCCGCCGTGAACCCGGGCGATCACGTCGAACAGCCCGTCCAGGTCGAGCACCTTCAGCGGCTCACCGACGATCTGCTGGTGCACCTTGTTCGGGAAGTAGTGCGAGAGCTCACGGCCGTTGATGACCCACTTGCCGGTGCCGGGCACGATCCGCACCCGGGCAATCGCCTGCTTACGGCGGCCGGTGGCCGCGGCGGGCCCGGTGGCACTGGCCCGGCGCGCCGGGGCGTCGCTGGACTCGCTGGTGTAGCTGCTCGGCGCGTCGTCGAGCTCGTCGACCTCGCCGCTCAGCTCGGTCTCGATGGTGGACTCAGCCACGGTTCTCCTTCGGGTTCTGCGAGGTGTGCGGGCAGGCAGCAGATGACTACTGCGCCACCTGGGTGATCTGGAACGGCTGCGGCCCCTGGGCCTGGTGCGGGTGCTCGGCACCGGCGTACACCTTGAGCTTGCTCAGCTGGTCGCGGGCGAGCGAGTTCTTCGGCAGCATCCCCCGCACGGCCTTCTCCACCGCCTTGGCCGGGTGCTTCTCGAGCATCTCGGTGTAGGTGCGCGAACGCAGTCCACCGGGGTACCCCGAGTGCCGGTACGCCTGCTTCTGCTCCATCTTGGACCCGGTCAGCGCGACCTTGTCGGCGTTGATGATGACCACGAAGTCACCGGTGTCGACGTGGGGGGCGAAGGTCGCCTTGTGCTTGCCCCGCAGCAGCACGGCGACCTGGCTGGCGAGCCGTCCGAGCACCACGTCGGTGGCGTCGATGACGTGCCAGTGGCGCTGGATCTCGCCCGGCTTCGGGGTGTACGTGCGCACGGTCGTGGCCTTCGTTCTCTTCGCTGTCAGGGACTGTCGGGTGCCAGGCATCGGTGAGCGCATGCCCGTCGGTCTCGCGCCAGCGGCGACACCGGCCCCTTCGGGCACGGTTGATCACGCACGACGACTCCCCAGGGTAGCCGCCGTCCGAGCTGGGGGTCAAAACGCGTCCGGTTCAGCGCTCTCGGACAACCCTGCCCTCGTCCCACACGGGCTCGGGCGCCTCGTAGACCCGTCCGTCTGCACCGAACACGACGAACCGGTCGAACCCTCGGGCGAACCAGCGGTCGTGGGTGACCGCGAGCACCGTGCCCTCGAACGCGGCGAGCCCCTCTTCGAGCGCCTCGGCCGAGTGCAGGTCGAGGTTGTCGGTGGGCTCGTCGAGCAGCAGCATCGTGGCGCCCGACAGCTCGAGCAGCAGGATCTGGAATCTGGCCTGCTGACCACCCGACAGCGACTCGAAGGTCTGCTCGCTGGACCGCGCCAGCTCGTAGCGGTCCAGCGCCCGGGCGGCCAGCTCGCGGGGCATCCCGTCCCGGTGCTCGTCACCACGGTGCAGCACTTCGAGCAGGGTGCGGCCGAGCAGCAGGGGGTGCTCGTGGGTCTGGGCGAACCACCCCGGGCGCACCCGGGCACCGAGCCGAGCCACGCCCGTGTGCCCCACCGGCGCGATCACCACGTCGCCCACGGGCCGGTGCTCGATGTCGGGGTCCGAACCCCCGGCTGCGAGCAGTCGCAGGAAGTGCGACTTGCCCGAACCGTTGGAGCCCAGCACGGCCACCCGCTCGCCGAACCAGACCTCGAGGTCGAACGGGCGCATCAGATCGGTCAGCTCGAGCCCCTCGCAGACCAGTGCGCGCTTGCCGGTGCGCCCCCCGCGAAGGCGCATCGTGACGTTCTGCAGCTGCGGCAGCGCCTCGGGCGGCCCGGCGTCCACGAACCGCTGCAATCGCTTCTCGGCCGCGTGGTACTGGCTCGCCATGTCGCTGTTGTAGGCCGCCTTGGTCTTGTAGTACTGCACCAGGGCCTTGAGCTTGGCGTGCTCCTCGTCCCACCGCTTGCCCATCTCGTCCAGCCGGGCGAGCCGGTCCTGGCGGGCCTGGTGGTAGGTCGAGAAACGACCGTGGTGCACCCACACGCCGCTGCCTGCCGCGCTGGGCTCCAGGGTCGCGATCCGGGTGGCGGCACGGTCGAGCAGCTCGCGGTCGTGGCTGACGAACAGCACGGTCTTGGGTGTCTCACGCAGGCGGTCCTCCAGCCAGCGCTTGCCCGGCACGTCGAGGTAGTTGTCGGGCTCGTCGAGCAGCAGCACCTCCTCGGGGCCGCGCAGCAGCGCCTCGAGCACCAGCCGCTTCTGCTCACCCCCGGACAGCGTGCGGACGTCGCGCCACTGGGCCCGCTCGTACGGCGTCCCGAGCGCGGCCACCGTGCACACGTCCCACAACGTCTCGGCCTGGTAACCCCCGGCGTCCGCCCAGTCGGCGATCGCCTGGGCGTAGCGCATCTGGGTGCGCTCGTCGTCGTGCTCCATCATCGCCAGCTCGGCGTCGTCCAGGGCCCGTGCTGCCGCCGCGACCCGAACCGGCGCTACGGTCAGCAGCAGGTCACGCACGGTCGAGTCGTCGCGCACCTGGCCGACGAACTGGCGCATGACGCCGAGTCCCCCGCTGCGGGTGAGGGCCCCGCCATGGGCGGCCAGGTCACCTGCGATGATCCGCAGCAGGGTCGTCTTGCCGGTGCCGTTCGGCCCGATCAGCGCCACCTTGGCGCCCTCACCGACCCGGAAGCTCACCTCGTCGAGCAGCTGCCGCCCGTCCGGCAGGTGGTAGCTGATCGCGTTGACGTCGACATGACCCACACAGGCCAGTGTGGCGGCCCGGTGCCACCTCGGTCACCGCCTTTGTTCCTTCCTCCGCCCACCCCGGTTTCCTCCCGTGCACCGGTGTCCAGACCCTCCCCTGCGCCCGTCGACACCGTTCGGGCGGAGGAATGCGGGGCGGGGGGAGGACGGGTCAGGGCAGTCGGCGGACGGCGCGCGCCTCGCGGGCCCGGGCGGCGAGCTCGCCGTCGGGTGGGTAGTCGACCTGCTCCAGGGTCAGGCCGCCGGGCGCGGCCACCGTGACGGCGCCGTCGCGCACCCGCCCGGCCAGCACCTGCGCCGGCCAGCCCGGCTCGCGGTGGCCCGACCCGACCGGCAGCAAGGCCCCGACCAGCGCGCGCACCATGGAGTGACAGAACGCGTCGGCGACCACGGTCGCGACGACCAGTCCCGCATCGGGCTGGTCGGGGCCGGGGCGCCGCCAGGAGCACTCCAGCAGGGTGCGCACCGTGGTCGCGCCGGCCCGCCGGCGGCAGAACGCCGCGAAGTCCCCCAGACCCAGCAACCCGAGCCCGGCCAGGTTCATGGCATCCACGTCCAGGGCGCGCCGGTGGTCGAGCACGTCATGTCGCCGCAGCGGGTCCGGCCCGGACTCGGCCTCGCTCACCCGGTAGGCGTACCGCCGCCGCAGCGCCGAGTACCGCGCATCGAAGCCCGATGGTGCCAGCGTCGCCCGGTACACCCGGACGTCGCGGGGCAGCACCCCGGTCAGCCGTCGGACCAGCGCACGACCCGGCTGCACCCCTGACCTGGCCGGTGTCGCGACCCAGGCCGACCACGGGACCTGCAGGTGACAGACCTGCCCCCGGGCGTGTACCCCGGCGTCCGTGCGTCCCGCCACGACCAGGCGCGGGACGCCGTCCAGTCGCAACACCGTGGCCAGGGCCACTGCCAGGGCCTGCTCGACGGTGCGCTGCCCTGGCTGGGCCGCCCAGCCGGCGAACCCCGACCCCTCGTATCCCAGGTCCAGACGCACGCGCACGAGCCCGCCGACCCCCGGCAGAGGGGCGACGGGCTCGTCGTGGTGCGAGGTCTGCTGGTTCAGGCCTTGCCGTCCCTCTGCTGCGAGGTCTCGTCGATCGCGGCGGTGGCCTCGTCATCGGCGAAGTCGGCGGCCGCATCCGCCTCGGCGGCGTCCTGCGTGCCCGGCGCCTGCTCGGCCACGACCCCGGCCGCCTGCTCGGCGTCGGCGGCCGCGTCGACCGCGGCGTCGACGTCGCCCTCCTCGTGGGCGTCCTGCGCCTCCTGCGCCTTGACCTCGGCCTCAGCCGAGGCCGCAGCGGCCGTGCTCGTCGTGCTCTTCCTGGCCGTACGCCGGGTGGCAGCCTCGGCCTCACGCACCGTCGCCTGCTTTGCCGACAGCGGCTCACGGACCAGCTCGATCACGGCCATCGGGGCGTTGTCGCCCTTGCGGGGGGCGATCTTGGTGATCCGGGTGTAGCCACCCTCGCGCTCGGCCACGTCGGGCGCGATCTCGGTGAACAGGCGGTGCACGACACCCTTGTCACTGATCACCGCGAGCACCCGCCGCCGGGCATGCAGGTCACCGCGCTTGGCGAACGTCACCAGTCGCTCGGCGAGCGGACGCAGGCGCTTGGCCTTGGCCTGGGTGGTGGTGATGCGGTCGTTCTCGAACAGTGCCTGGGCCAGGTTGGCCAAGATCAGCCGCTCGTGGGCCGGGCCGCCGCCGAGACGCGGGCCCTTCGTGGGCGTGGGCATGGTGGTCGATCTCCTACCGGTCGGTCGGGGCGCACCAGCCGGCGCGCCCCGAGGGGAGGGTCAGTACTGCTCGTCCTCGGCGTACGCCGCGTCGTCGTCGCCGTAGTTGTCCACGACGGCCGACGGGTCGAATCCGGGGGGGCTGTCCTTGAGCTGCAGCCCCATG
>JAABUN010008125.1_pt1 | contig 10897 bp, 6 predicted proteins | sample 5559311 | NCBI WGS metagenome assembly JAABUN01 (sample SAMN10711877, study PRJNA513370) | rock metagenome | isolation source: Antarctica rocks | place: Antarctica: Victoria Land, Siegfried Peak sud | reverse complement strand
GATGGGCATTCTGGTCACGATGGCGCCTCCCACGCGCGGCGTACTGGACGAGGCCAACCACGCCGGCACCTACACCTGGCCCGTCAACGGGCAGACCTTCCCCCGGCTTCAGATCGCCACTGTGCCGGACCTTCTCGCGGGCCGCCGGCCGTCGATGCCAGCCACGCTCATGCCGTACATCGCTGCCGCTCGTCGCTCCGCGCCGGTGGATCAGCTGACCCTCGACGATTCAAACTGACCCACTACCGACCGATCAGGAATGTCCGGCCCGGACTCATCTCGTAATGCATGACATGCGTTCGAAGCAACCGTACTCCTGACAGTTGGGGGAATCGGTGTGCGAGATATTGCTGGACCTCCCGCTCAACGGCGTGGTCCGGCTCTCGCACCGGCTTCTCCAGGTCCACGGTGGGCCCGATGCTGTCATTCGCCGCCTTGAGCCCGAGGCCGTCCAGGTCGGGGAATCCGTAGACACTCCGGTCATTCTCCAACCATGCCGGGCTGCCACGCCACTCCGGCCCGGTGTCCCAATAGAACACGTGCTGGCGGGTCGGCGTGACGTTCGCCCATTGTGGAAACAGTGAGCCGAGCCAGGCGCCGGCAGCCCAGATGACGCGATCGCCAGTAACGAGCCGGCCGTCGACGAGCACGCCGTCAGTCTCCGGCGACCCGGAACCGAGGATGACCTGAGCTCCCCGCCGTCGAGCACGCGCGACAAGGACGTGGACGGACTCGGCGGCCCGCAGCACGCCGGCCGCAGGTTCGTACAGGCCGAAAAGCAGGTCTTCGGTACGAATGTCCGGGAACTGCCCGTGCAGATCGGACGCGGCTATTCGCTCGCATGGCACCCCGACCTCGCGCATCGTCTTCTCGGCGGCCGATTCCCAGCCCTCGGATCGCGTCGTGAACCAGACAGCGCCCGTCGGCACGAGAAGCTCCCGGTGCTCCTCCTCGCCGATCCGCTGCCATAGCTGGCGGGCGCGCCAGGCCGACCGGGTGTACCACTCGTCATTTCCGTCGCCCTCGCCGTGCCCGAACCGCAGCAGGCGCGACGCGTCGCCGGAACTCGATCGCGAGTTGGCCGGCGCGTAGCGACGAGAGTGACGGCCCAACCGCGCGCCGTCAGCGCGTCGGCAAGCGACGCGCCGAAGATGCCCGCCCCGACGACGACAGCGGACGCGGTGTCACCGGATGCTGGCATGCCCAACCGGATCAGCAGTCATCGCTGCCTGCCCCCGGCACGACGTCGCCCACGACCGCCGCCCTCCCACTCGGTCGAGGTGACGGCAGGTTTCCAGCGCCGCGGGGGGGTGTCAACGCCGGTGCTGCGCGTGCTGCGGCGGTGCGGTGCTGGGGCCGGACCACAGTGGCCCCGGATTAGGCAGGCACAGCTGGTCTCGGCCCGTCGGCAAGCTCGGGACGGGCACCTCGTAGGTTGAGGTCTCGTCGCCAGCACCGATCACGATTGTCTACTTTGTCGCCTCGTACGACGTTTGCAACGCCGCAGGCCGAAGGGACTCCGCGATGCACAACCTCGCCCGGACGGAGGCGCAGCAGCGCGCCGAGCTGATCCACGTGCAGCGGTACGCCGTCCACCTCGATCTCACCGGCGACGCGCAGACCTTCCGCTCCACAGCGGAGGTCCGCTTCAGCTGTCGTCAACCCGGACGAGCCAGCTTCATCGAGATGCTCGCGGCGCACGTACACCGGGTCGAGCTCAACGGCATCGAGCTCGACCCGCTGACCGCAGTGACTGGCGACCGCATGGCCCTCGCCGATCTGGCCGAGCGCAACGTGCTAAGGGTCGTGGCCGACTTCACCTACTCCCGCACCGGGGAGGGCCTGCACCGCTTCGTCGATCCGGCCGACGACGCCGTCTACCTCTACAGCCAAACGTTCCTGTACGACGCCCACCGGATCTTCCCCTGCTTCGACCAGCCCGACCTCAAGGCGGTCTTCGAGTTGTCGGTGACCACGCCTTCGGACTGGGTGTGCGTGTCGAACGGGCCGGTCGAGCGCGCGAGCGACGGCGAGTGGCACTTCACTCCCACTCCGCCCATCTCTACCTACCTCACCGCTGTGGCCGCCGGTCACTACGCCGCCGTCCACGACCGGCACGGCGAGATCGACCTGGGTCTGTACTGTCGGCGCTCGTTGGCTCAACACCTCGAAGCCGCGGAGATCCTCGAGGTCACCAAGGCGAGCTTCGACTTCTACGCCGACGCGTTCGACTACCCGTATGCCTTCGGCAAGTACGACCAGCTCTTCGTCCCGGAGTTCAACGCCGGCGCGATGGAGAACCCGGGCGCGGTGACCCTCCGGGACGAGTACGTCTTCCGGTCAGCGGTCACGCAGGCGGCGCGGGAAGAGCGGGCCGCGACGATCGCGCACGAGCTGGCGCATATGTGGTTCGGGGACTTGGTCAGCATGCGGTGGTGGGACGACCTGTGGCTCAACGAGTCGTTCGCGACCTACGTCAGCCATCCGGCACTCGTCGAGAGCACCCGGTTCACCCACGCCTGGACGACCTTCTGCAATCGGTTGAAGACAATGGGGTACCGCGCCGACCAGTTGCCCTCGACACACCCCATCTCCGCCGACGTGGTCGACACCGACAGCGCCCTGCTCAATTTCGACGGGATCAGCTATGGCAAGGGCGCGGCGGTATTGAAACAGCTGGTCGCCTGGGTCGGCAAGGAGCCGTTCTTCGCCGGCGTACGGGCCTACCTCCGCGAGCACGAGTTCGCCAACACCGAGCTGGCGGACCTGCTGACTGCGCTCGAGCGGGCCAGCGGCCGCGACCTCCAGAGCTGGTCCGCCGAGTGGCTGCAGACCGCGGGCGTGAACACGCTGCGACCAATCGTCGAGGTTCGGGACGGGGCGTACGCCGCCGTTGCCATCGAGCAGTCCGCGGCGACCGAATTCCCCACGCTACGTTCACACCGACTCGCGATCGGGCTCTACGACCACACGCGCCATGGGCTGGTCCGCCGGGACCGGGTTGAGCTGGACGTCGTGGGTCCCCGAACGGAGGTTCCCGAGCTGGCCGGCGTCGCGCAAGCAGACCTGCTACTGGTCAATGATGACGACCTGACCTACGCCAAGGTCCGGTTGGACGAGCGCTCCCTGCGCACGATGCTCGAACACATCGGCGACCTGCACGGCGCCCTGGCACGGGCCCTGTGCTGGAACACCGCCTGGGACATGACACGAGACGGCGAGCTACCAGCCCAGCACTACGTCCGGCTGGTCGTGGGCGGCGTGGCAGCAGAAGACGACATCGGTGTCGTAGAGGCGGTGCTGAGCAATGCCCGCAGCGCCGTGGATTTGTATGCCGATCCGGCGACCCGCTCGATGCTGCTGCGCTCGTTGGCCCAGCGGTCAAGGCGGCTGATGATCGAGGCGGAGCCGGGTAGCGACGTGCAGTTGGCGCACGCCCGGGCATTCGCGCTGGCCACTGCGGATGACAGCGAGGTGGCGTCAGTTCGCGAACTCCTGGCCGGCCGGGCGGTGCCGGCCGGGCTCGCCGTCGACGCCGAGATGCGCTGGCACCTGCTGGAACGCCTGGTCGTGTTGGGCGCGGCCGGCGAGAAGGAGATCGACGCGGAACTCGATCGCGACCGGACCGCCGCCGGGGAGCAGCACGCCGCGGCTGCTCGGGCATCGCGGCCGGAGCCGGCGGCGAAGGCGGCAGCATGGCAGGCCATGATCGACGGTGACTCGCTGTCGAACCGACAGCTGACATCGACCGGGAGGGCCTTCTGGCAACGCGAGCAGCTCGATCTCGGCCGGCCCTACATCGAGCGGTACTTCGCGGCCCTGCCGGATATCTGGCGGACGCGCACGCCGGAGATCGTTAACCAGTTGGTGATTTCCCTGTATCCGACGCTGCTGGTCGAACCCCAGACGCTGGAATGGACCGACGCCTTCCTCGCCCGCGAGGACGTGCCCATAACGGTGCGACGGCTGCTGGCCGAGCGTCGACATGAGGTTGTTCGGGCGCTACGGGCGCGCAAGTGCGCCGCGGCCGATTCGGCCGAGCGGATCGGGCCGGATCGGGTGGCAGCCGGCAGTTAGCCTTGGACCGCGTGCCGGACGTCATGCGGCCGGAGGAAGCTGCCATGGGCGGCGGCGCCGTGCTGTAGTCGCCGCCACGTTGTCAGAAGGTGCAGGTAGCTAGCAGTGGTCCCGGCCGGTACCCGGCTTGTCGGCCAGATCGTTTGCCTCTATGACCCTCCACGGCCCGAAAACGTGACATCGCGCGCGACGCGGGCGCGGGCTGGATTCGCCGCCGGACGGCACGTTCGGGCTTGCAGTGGGGCTCCGGGTACCTGGCGCACCTGGACCTGAACCAGGCCCGCCGAAAGCTCAGGCCATGACCAGCCGGACGGCGTCGTCGGCGCAGCCCCAGGCCAGCGTCACACCTGCGCCGCCGTGCCCATAGTTGTGGACGACCGATCGGTCTGATTCACGGTCGACACGCACGGACGAGCGCACCGGCCGCAGGCCGACAACGTGCTCGAGGACGCGAGCGCCGGCCAGGCGAGGCTCGAGAACCGTGCACCGCTCCAGAATCGCGGTTGCCTCCTCGGGGTCCGGGGCCAAGTCGACGCGTCCCTCCTGGGCGGTGCCGCCCAGCACGACGTCGCGCTCCCGCGGCACCACGTACCCAGGCCCGGCCGGGTCGTCCTCGTCGAGCAGCCACTCCTCCACCCCTGATTGCGCGACCCGAACAACCTGGCCGCGGACCGGAATCAGGCTGTCGTCGCGGGCGAGCTGCCCGGCGCCGAGCCCGGCACAGTTGACGACCACGTCGGCATGGCCGAGGACGTCGGCTAGGTCAGAGACCGTACGGCGCACGACGGCAGCACCCAGCGTCTGCAACCTGGCCATGAGGAAGGGCAGGTACGTCGACATGTCCGCGACGGGCGTGGCAAACCGGAAGCCGTCGGCGTACGTCGGCGGTACCCGGCCGGCACGGGCGAAGCCGGGCACGGCGGATACCCACCAGGGGTCGGGCGCCGGCCGCCGCAGCAGTTGCGTGCCCATCCGCATCCGGACACCACTGCCCGGCACGTCGGCGAGGCGGAACAACTCTCGGTAGGTCGTTGCGGACCAAGCCGTGACGGACGCTGCCGGCCAGGCCCGGTAGGGGTACCACATAGCGGCAGCGACATCGGACGTGGTGTTCGGTGTGATGTCCCGCGCCCAGACCTCGACATCGATGCCCGCCTCGCACAGCCGGATCGCCGTCGCGAGCCCGACGACGCCGGCGCCAACCACAACGACCCGCACGGATCAACCAAGACCGGTCAACGAGGCGGCGACCCGGTCGGGTGCTGTCAGGTTCTGGATCTCCATGCGAACCCTCATGACTTCCCGTCTTGATCCGCCGCCCTCGGGTTGTGGCCGGGCCTGCGTAGTTGACCGACTCCAGCCGGCCCGCCGTCCTTTTGATTCAGCCGTGACCGCTGCCGGCGAGCAGCAGATCGCCAAGCTCAGTGCGGTGGTAGAGCACGGCGCGTCCATCTCGGCGGGAGGAGACGAGCCCGGCTGCTTGCAGCGTCTTGAGGTGGCCGTTCAGCGTGGGCGCGGCATGGTCGAGCTGGCACGCCAGTTGGGTAGTGGACATGGGCAGGTCGAGCTGAGCGAGGAGTGCGGCCCGGCTGCGACCCAGAATACCGGCGAGGGGTGAGCGGCGGGCAGTGTCATGCACCGCCCAGAGTCGACCCAAACCGCGCGGTGAATAGGTGACGGTGGGAACGTGATCTTCGGCGGTCATGACGAAGACGTCGGGGCAGGCGAACACGCACGGCACGAGCAGTAGGCCCCGTTGCTTGAGGTCGACGTGACCGTCGTAGTACTTGACGACTCTGAGCGTGTCGCGCTCGAAGCTGACCAACGGGTGCAGGGTGCGGAAGAGCTGTTGGACGCCGCCGCTGGCCAGTATCTCCAGTCGGTAGGCCAGGTCCGCCTGCAGCAGGGCTCGGATGCGTGGCCAGTACGGAGCGATCGCAGCTCGCCAGTAGCGGCGAAGTTCCGCCGTGATCCGAGCGAGCCCAGCCTCCGGCGAGGCGATCAGTTCACGAGCCAGCCGCGCGCGCTGTCCTTCACCCGGTCTCTGCTGGCCGACGGGGTGATCGAGAAGGTAGGACAGCTGCGCTGAGACTTCGGCAGGTGATGTGGCCGCCACTTGTGCCAGCTCAGACTCGAAGCTCGAGGCACGGCCCGCGGCAGAAGGCAGGATGAAGTCGGGGACGTAGCCGACTGGACGGACCAGCGCCGTCAATAGATCGAGGTCAACATCGGCCAAGCGCGGGCGGACCCGCTCTAGCCACGGTGCATGGAGCCGGTTCTGCGCGGGAGCCGTCAGCGTGCGCAAGCTGGCGGTCGTCTCCCACAGCGGAGAGAACGCAAAGCGCACCCGGCCGACGTCTTCGGCGCCGAAGCTGAAGTGAATCACCGAGACAGATTAGGCCTGGATCAAATCGTCGACAACGCCGTCGCTTGTCCGCAGCCTGATGCGCAACGGCTCGGCACTCGCCCGCGAGCGGCCGGACCTCAGGAGGCGTCATGTTGCCGAACGGGGCGGCTCAGCCAAGTAGGGCGCGCGTGAAGTAGCGGCCGTCAAAGCCGTGTCCGATCGTTACCGGGCCGTGTCCCAGCTCACCGTCGGTGAGGTACCGAGTCTGTCCGGAGTTGCCGGGCTAGAGGTGGAGGATGCCGTGAACAAGCGAAAGAGACTGGTCGCTATCGGAGCAGCCGTCGGCCTGGTCGCCGCCGGTATCGCGGCGAACGCCTCCCCGGTCAGCGCCAAGCCGCCCGTGCCCGCGGCGCGGAGCGCGGCCGGCATCCATTGGGGGCCGTGTTCCGACCCGGGACTCACGAGCGTCCACGGTCAGTGCGGCTATCTCGCCGTACCCCTCGACTACGCGCACCCGCAGGGCGCCAAGATCCAGCTGGCCGTCTCGCGCGTGCGGCACACCACGCCGGCCGCGCAGTACCAAGGGGTCATGCTGGTCAACCCGGGCGGTCCCGGCGTCCCGGGCCTGGGGTGGTCCATCATCGGCCAGTTCGTCCCGCATCACGTTGGTGACGCCTATGACTGGATCGGTTTCGACCCGCGAGGCGTCGGGTCCAGCCGGCCGGCGCTGTCCTGCCTGCCCAACTACTTCCACGGTGACCGGCCGCCGTACGTGCCGACCACCCATGCGCTGCTGACGGTGTGGCTCGATCGGTCGAAGGCGTACGCCGACGCGTGTGAGCGGGACGCGCCGGCGCTGCTGCCGCACATGAAGACCACCGACTCGGCGCGCGACATGGACAGCATCCGGTCCGCGCTCGGTGCCCGGCAGATCAACTACTACGGCTTCTCCTACGGCACCTACCTCGGTCAGGTCTACGCGACGCTGTTCCCGACCCGCGTCCGTCGCATGGTGCTGGACAGCATCGTCGACCCGCGCCACGTGTGGTACGTCGCGAACCTGCACCAGGACGTCGCCTTCGAGCGCAACATCCGGATCTGGTTCGGGTGGCTGGCGAAGTACGACGAGGTCTACCACCTCGGCAAGACGGAGTTCGCCGTACAACGGCTCTTCTACCAGCAGGACAACGCGCTGCGCGCACATCCCGCTGGCGGCGTCGTCGGGCCCGACGAGTGGGAGGACGCCTTCCTGCTGGTCGGCTACTCCCAGCGCCTCTGGCCGTCCCTCGGCGACGTCTTCTCGAGCTGGGTCCACCACCACGACGCGGCGAAGCTCATCGCCGCCTACCGCAACGCCGACGCCCCCGGCAATGACAACACCTACGCGGTCTACAACGCCGTCCAGTGCACAGACGTGCAGTGGCCGCAGCAGTGGAGCACGTGGGCGCGGGACAACTGGCGGACCTATCGGATCGCCCCGTTCTTCACCTGGGGCAACGCCTGGTACAACGCGCCCTGCCTGTACTGGCACGCCAAGGCCGGCACGCCGGTGCGGGTCGACGGCGACCACATCCGCGCGCTGCTCGTCGACGAGACGCTCGACGCGCCGACGCCGTACGAGGGCAGCCTCGAGGTACGTCGACGCTTCCCGGACTCGAGCCTGATCGCCGAGCCGGGAGGGACGACCCACGGGACCAGCCTCATGGGCAACGCGTGCGTCGACAACAAGGTCGCGGCGTACCTCGCCACCGGTACGCTGCCGCAGCGGCAGCCCGGCAACCACGCCGACGCCTACTGCCAACCGCTGCCGCGGCCGGTGCCTACCGCGGCGAACGGGACGGCCCACTCGACGGCCGCTGCGGCCGCCGTGCGTCCGGCCCTCCTCGGGCGGCTCTGACCGAACCGGCCGGCGACGTTCGCGAGTGGCTCTCGGGCAAGGACCCCGTCCCAGCGCGGCCAGGAGTTACTCCACAAGCACCCCAACATCGCCGGAGCGATGGTGATCGTGTCGGCGCCTGAAACCACGTCGATGTGCCGTCCGGCGCTTGAAGGCGGAGTGGGCGGCGTGAGCTATCAGGTGGTGACGGCCGAGCTAAGCGCCCTCGTCGGCGTCGCCGCAGTGCACCTGGCGACGCGGCGTAGTGCCTACGCTGGTCTGCTGCCCGCTGAGGTGCTGGATGAGATGACCGCAGCGAGCCTGCAACGGTGGTGGACGCGGCGGTTGACCGAGGCGCCCCGGCCGCATCGACTGGTGGTCGCCGTCGCCGAAGGGCCGCGCCGCGACGTACTGGGCTTCACCCATGTCGGCCCTAGGCGCCCAGGGCTGGGTGAGCTCTATGCGATCCACGTCCACCCGCGCGCGCAAGGCACCGGGCTCGGCCGCCGGCTGCTCTCCGCCCTGGGCCTTTGTCATCCGGCACGGCCTTTGTCATCCGGCACCAATCCTAAACGATCTCGAGCACACTTTCGGGCCAAGGACCGCATGGTCACTACGTCGCGGCCAGCATCATCTCCCCGGCGCCCTCCGCCAGGGCGTGCACGCCGAGCATCGACCGGGATTCCGGTCGCGGCATGTGGCCCTCAACGCACCAGCAGCGTGGACGGTCGGAACGCGGCCCAGGCGAACCAGAACGTGTCGACGTGCCCGACGGGCGACAGGCGCCCACCCGCCAGCGGTCCCTCGACGGCCTCACCGAGGATGTTCCAGGACGTGCCGGTCTGGTCGTCGACGAAGCGACCAGCTGCTGCGCCGGGGTGGAACGTCAGCCGTCGCCCGCCGGCGCGTGGGAGGAAGACACCGGTGGCCGGAATCGTGCGACCGGCACGCAGTTCCGCGGCGTCCAACGCCGAGCGCAGCCCGGCGGCGGCGAAGATGACAACATCCCGACCGCGATCGCCGAGGTCGATCGTGCGACGCTGCGCCACTAGCGAGAGCGGTACGGCGAGGGGCTGGCCGTCGAGCAGGGCCACCACTCGTTCCTTGGGAGGCAGCCGGTCGTCGGACTTGCCGTCGAACAGGAACGGCTTCGTGGTCGGCTGGTCGTATCCGACGTAGGGGGTCCGGCCGTAGTCCCGGCCGGAACCAGCCGGGCGGGCCATGACGTAGCCGTCCGGGTGGGCCTGCCGCCACTGGCTCCAGGTGACGGTGGCGATGGGCAGTCGGGTCAGCTCCGCACCGGCGAGCGTTCCCGCGATCGCTCGGCCCTCGATCTGTGACCACAGCGACTCGGTCTGCCGGTCATACATCACCAGGTCCGACAGATAGAGCTTGCCCGAGGTGCCGAAGGTGAAGAGGCGCTGGCCAAGCCTGCGGTCGAAGGCCAGCGCCGAGTTGCACAGCGGGCAGTACGAGACGGTCACGGGTACGCCGGCCACCGTGTCGTTCACGATCTCGTGCCAGATGAGCACCTGGATCGGGTAGGCCCGGGTCCGGCCGCGGACCGTCAGTGACAGGACACCCTCGCCGTCGTCGAGCCAGTCGACCGCCGATGCATTCTGGAATGTGGGCTGGTCGACCGCGGGGATGCCGTCTGGTGGCGGGCCGCCGGAGATGATGCGGGCGGGGTCGACGAGAGGCCTGGGTAGGCGGGTGTCGGCAAGGTTGTCCAGCGCGGACGGGCCGTGCTCCTTCGCGGACTGCTCGACGGGCTCGAGCGTCACAGCGGGCGACGACGGCGCGCTCGGGCCTGAGCTGCTCGCGCCGGACGCCTGGGAGGCCGGGGGCGCTGCGTTTCCCGCGCAGGCGGAGAGCAACAGGGTCGTGAGGACCGCAATGGCGAAAGGACCGGTGAGCCGTCTCATGGCCTCGGCACCCCCCGCCGCCGTCCGGCGAAGGCCAGCACGGCGACGGCGGTGAACAGCACGCCGGCAACCACTGTCAGGACGACCGGGCCGAGGCCGGCCACGAACTGGCTCAGCTGGGACTGCACGCGGGCGGCGGCGTCCACGACGGGGTCGCCGGTGAGCCGTCCGGACTGGACCCGGATCTCGAACCAGGCGTACCAGGCGACGTAGGCGCCCGCGACCAGCAGCAGCAGGCCGCTGAGTCGTTCGATCACCGGGGTGGCTCGCCGCACCCGCCTGACCAGGGAGCCCCGTGCCAGGGCGACGGCCATCGCCAGCACAGTCACCACCGCGCCCATGCCCAGCGCGAAGACGAGGAAGGTTACGAGCACACCGAGCGTGCTGTCGCTGCGTGCTGCCGTGCTCGTGACGGCCAGGAACGGCCCGATGGTGCAGGACAAGGAGGCAGCGGCGAAGCCGATGCCGTAGAGCACCTGTGAGCCAAGCCCGGTGCTTGGTGCGCGGCCAACCCCGCGCAGGGCCGTGATCCCCGGCAGGTGTCGACCGAGGACGAGCCAGATCCCCAGACCGATCAGGCCGACGCCGATGACGAGGGTCACGGCGGGCAGGTAACGCTCGATCGACAGGCTGAGCCGCGCGATGGCGACGCCGAAGGCGCCGAACACGGCC
>JAABUN010008124.1_pt1 | contig 10898 bp, 9 predicted proteins | sample 5559311 | NCBI WGS metagenome assembly JAABUN01 (sample SAMN10711877, study PRJNA513370) | rock metagenome | isolation source: Antarctica rocks | place: Antarctica: Victoria Land, Siegfried Peak sud | reverse complement strand
CTGGCGGTTTACCACGGCGGACGCACGGATTAAACTCCGGCATCTCTACCCGGTGACGACACCGACGTGAACACGGCAAATCATCCGTGTCAGACCACTAGAGTTGATGACGCGGGCGGGCGTGCTCTGACGCGACAAAGGCCCGACCGAGGCCCGACAACGGCGGGCTTCGGGTCCGCCACAGGCAGCGTTCCGGTAGGCGACCATACCCGCCGCTACCCTACGGAGTTTGCGACCATGGCGCGTGCGGTTCTCCCGGCTTCCCCACCCCGCCCCGCACACCCCGCAACGGGGACAGCGGCGGCGCGGCCCGCGTCGCCCGCCGCTCCCGTCCTCCTACGGGGTGTCGGGCTGCTCGTGGCGGGGGCGGCGATCCTGCCGCTCGTCTACCTCTGCGTGCGGGCGTGGGAATCGGGCGATTACGGTCGGGCCGTGCTGCTTCGCCCGCGCACGCTGGAACTGTTCGTCAACACCGCCGTCTTGGCACTCGCGGTGACGTTCGCGGCGACGGCAATCGCCGTGCCGTTTGCGTGGCTGACGACGCGCGCCGATCTGCCGTTGCGCCGCTTCTGGGGCGTCGCGGGCGTGTTGCCGCTCGTGGTGCCGAGCTACGTGGGGGCGTTCACGATGATTGCGGCCTTCGGCCCGAAGGGGATCATGCAGCAATTCCTCGTCGGCCCGTTCGGGGTGGAGCGGCTGCCGGAGGTGTACGGCTTCGCGGGGGCGTGGCTCACACTGACGCTGTTCACCTATCCGTACATCCTGCTTCAGGTGCGAGCGGCAATGCAGCGGCTCGATCCGAGCGTGGAGGAGGCGGCGCGGGGGCTGGCGCACGACGAACGGGCGGTTTTCTTCCGCGTCGTCTTGCCGCAACTGTGGCCGGCGATCAGCGGCGGTGGCCTGCTCGTCGCCCTCACGGGGGCGGTGCTGCTCCTCGATGTGGCGACGCGGCGGCGGGCGCGGTATCACCGCGTCGGCGGTGGCGGTTCCCCGCGCCCGCCGCGTCGCGTCGCCCTCGGTCGCTGGCGCGTGCCGGGGGTGCTCTTCTGCGGCGGCACGGTCGCTCTCGCGCTCGGAATGCCCGTCGGTGTGCTCGTCTATTGGTTCGCGGCGGGGTTACGGCGCGGCGATTTCGGCACCGTCGCGGTCTCTGCATGGAACTCGCTGTGGGTCTCGGCGGCGGCGGCGGCCCTCGCATTGGCCCTCGCGGTGCCGGTGGCGGTGCTGGCGACGCGCTTCCCGTCGCGCTTCAGCCGCCTCGTGGAGCGGCTGACGTACATGGAGTACGCCCTTCCGGGCCTCGTGGTCGCCCTTGCCCTCGTCTTCTTCGGGGCGCGGTACGTCCCGGTGCTGTACCAGACGGCGGCGATGCTGCTCGCGGCGTACACGCTGCGTTACCTGCCGCAGGCGGTGGGGGCGGTGCGCACCTCGCTCGTGCAGGTGAACCCGCATCTGGAGGAGGCGTCGCGCAGTCTCGGTCACGGGCGGCGGTTCACGCTCTGGCACGTCACGCTGCCGCTCATCCGCCCCGGCGTGCTGGCGGGGGCGGGGCTGGTCTTCCTCATGGTGATGAAGGAGCTACCCGCGACACTGCTCCTCGGCCCCGTCGGCTTCAAGACGCTCGCCACGACCCTCTGGACCGCCACGGGCGACGCCCGCTTCGCGGAGGCGGCGGTACCCGCCCTACTGCTCATCCTCGTGGCGGCGGTGCCGATGGCCTTTATCGGCGGGGCCGAGGGGCGGTAGATGGTGTCGTGGCGTCCCCCCACCCCGCACCGCTCAGGGGACATACCCCTCTCCCACGCCACGGTAGAGGAGCGGGAACCGATCATCGTCTGTCGCGGGTTGTCGCGGCACTTCGGCCCGGTCGCGGCGGTGGACGGCGTGGATTTGGACGTACGCGCCGGGGAGATGCTGGCCCTGCTGGGGCCGAGCGGCTGCGGCAAGACCACCGTGCTGCGCCTGATCGCGGGGCTTGACGTGCCGGACGCGGGGCGCATCACCATCGGTGGCGAGGAGAGTGCCGGCATCGGCTGCTGGGTGCCGCCGGAGCGTCGGCACGTCGGCATGGTCTTTCAGGACTACGCCTTGTTCCCGCACCTGAGCGTGGCGGAGAACGTCGCCTTCGGGTTGCCCCGCGTCGGTGGGCTGGTCTCTGCCCGCGCCGCCCGCGCCGACCGGCGGCGGCGGGTGGTGCAACTGCTCGAACTCGTGGGGCTGTCGGGGTTGGGGGAGCGAATGCCGCACGAACTCAGCGGCGGTCAGCAACAGCGCGTCGCCCTCGCCCGCGCCCTCGCCCCCGAACCGGCGGTGATCCTCCTCGACGAGCCGTTCAGCAACCTCGACCCCGCGTTGCGGGCGGAGGTGCGCGAGGACGTGCGCGACATCCTCACGCGGGCGGGGCGCACCGCCGTGTTCGTGACGCACGATCAGGAGGAAGCCCTGACGCTCGCCGACCGCGTCGCCGTGATGCGGTCGGGGCGGGTGGAGCAGATCGGCACCCCGGAGGCGGTGTATCAAACTCCCGTGAGCCGCTTCGTCGCCGCCTTCGTGGGCGAGGCGAACTTCCTGCCGGGGCGCGTCGCGGGCGGCGTGATCGAGACGGAATTGGGGGGCGTGCCGTTCGCGGGGCTGCCGGACGGCGCGGCGGCGGACGTACTCGTGCGCCCGGACGATCTCGCGGTGTTGCCGGACGCGACCGGGGCCGTCGCGGTACACGACCGTCGCTTCCGGGGCGGCGAGACGACCTATGTGTTGGCCTTGCCGAGCGGCATCCTGCTCCGTTGTCACCTGCCGTCGCGCACCGTCCTCGCCCCCGGCGACCGCGTTTCCGTCGCCCTCGCGGGGGAGCGCGTCGTCGCCTTCCCGTATGACGATCCGTAGCACCGCAGGAGGTACAGATGTCGTATTGCGTCAGCATCGTCGTTGTTGACCCGACGGATGCCCCGCTCATTGACGGGTAACCGCTCTTTGACCGCCCGCCGGATGAATCATGGGGCTGACTGGCAATCGAACCGCCATGCCGAGAACCAACGGACGCCTTTCTGCGTGCAGCACTTCGGGCTTCGACCAGCGGGCAAATCATGGTTCTCTGCGAATACAACGGCAACGTTACCGATTACGATCATCACAACGACGATGACGGCACGAACACGAAAACGACGAACCCGGATGTTCTATTGCAACCGCCCATGTCGCTGGAAATATTCTGGGCCAGGAATCAGAGCCGGGACATCGTGATCTCTCCAATCAGCGTCATCACCGCATGACGCGCCCCGCGCCTCCCGCGCTCATTGGCGGGAGGCGATCAGGTCGCGCAAGGTGCCGCGCTTCTGGTCGAGGCCGGGGACTTCGGAGAGGTCGAGGGCGGCACGGGCGGCGGCGGCGGCGGGGCCACGGAAGCGGAGTGCTGCAGGGCCGCTGCCGATCTCGGCGTAGCCGTCGTCCCCCCCAAAGGTGACGATGTTGCCCCGGTCTACGCGCCGGAAGACCGGCAACGGCTCGTCGCGCAGTTCCGCCGCGAGGGCGCGGGCGAGGAACTTCCCGTGCTGCTGCGCGAGGCTGGCACTGGCGGGGACACGCCCGCCTTCGCCGTCGTCGGTGCGGGCGCAGTCCCCCGCGACGTATACCGCCGCGTCCCCCGGCAGACGCAGGTGGTCGTCCACCGCGATCCCGCCGTCCACGAGCGGCACACCGAGTTCGCGCACGAGCGGGTGCGGCGCGATGCCCGCCGCCCAGACCACGGTTTGCGTCTCGATGGCTCGCCCGTCCGCCGTCAGCAGGCGGCGGTCGTTCGCGCCGACGACGCGCACCCCTTCGAGCAGGCGGACGCCGCGCCGCGCCATCGCCGCCCGTGCCGCCGTGTCGAAGCCGGGGGAGAGTTCGCTCATCAGGCGGTCGCGGTCGTGGACGAGCAGCAGCCGGAGCCGTTCGGGGGGCAGGGCGTACTCCGGCACGAGCTGCCTGATGAGCAGGTCCGCGAGGTCGAAGATCAATTCGACGCCCTTCGGCCCGCCGCCGATCACGGTGAATGTGAGGTCGCCGGGGGTGGGCGCGGCGGCGGTGGCGACGGCGGTGCATTGCCGCGTCACCCGCAGGCGGATGGCGTTCGCGTCGTCGAGCGTCATGAACGGCACGGCGCGGGACAACAAGCCCGCCGTGCCGTCGCGGTCAACGAGCGGCAGCGTGCTCGCGGCACCGAGCGCGAACACGAGCCGACTGTACGGCACGTCGCCCGCGCCTGTGCGCAAGACGCGCCGCTCCCGGTCCACGCCCGTGATTTCCGCTTGCCGGAGGGTGATGCCCTCGTCCCAGAGCAGGTCGCGCAGCGGCGTCGCGGCGTTGCGTGGGTCCACGCTCCCCCCCGCCACGTCGTAGAGGAGCGGTGTGTACGTGAGATAGTCGTGCCGGTCAACGAGCGTGACGCGCACGGGGCGACCGTCGGCGGCGCGGCGCGGCCCGTTGCGCATCAGCAGCCGCGCCAGCCGCACCCCCGCGAAGCCACCCCCCGCAATCACGATCTCGAACGCTGCCCGTGTTTCCGTCGTCCCTGTGGTCCCCGGCGTCCTCATGGTTGTTACGTCTCCTGATAGAGTGAGAGGCCGAGAATGTGGCGATAGTCCGGCAAGTTGCGCGTCACGAGCGTCAGGCCGTATTCAGTAGTGGGTCAGTTTGACGATTTTGGCCCCGTCAGCAAAGGCGGGAAAGTTCAAACTGACCCACTACCCCGTATTCCATCGCGGTCGCGGCGATGATGAGATCGAGGGCGCGGGAGTTCACGCGCCGCCCCTGCCGTGACAGGTCGTGCCGCACGCGGGCGCACCGCTCCGCGACCGCTACACTGAGCGGAAGCAGGGTCATACCGTCGAATATCGCGTCGAAGACGGCACGGGCAGCGGCAGTTTCGCCTTCCCGCACTACGCCCTGATACGCCTCCATATACGTAATGATGCTCACCGCCGCGTCGCCCGGTGCCAGCGACTCGAAGAACCTTTTCGCTTCCGGCTCGTTCTGAGTCACATCAATGATCCAGTTTGTATCGAACAGGTAGCGCATCTCAGTCGGGCCATCCTTCGCTGCGCGGACCGCGTGCGTCGTCGAGGTCGCGCTTCAGTTGCTCGGTATCAATGTCCTGAAACAGCCCTTGTATCCGTCGCACGAGTTCTTCACCCGTCACCTGCTCACGCGGGGGAATAGGGTGGTTGTAGTCAAGATTCACCAGATACCGACGCCCGCGCCGTTCGAGCAATACGGGGGCGTCGCCCGACGCTTCGAGGAGCCGCGCCAGTTCGCTGTTGTCGGGGACGTGATACACCGTCGGCTCTTTCGGTTCCGTTTGCATCGCGCACGCTCCTCTCTCAACACAGCGGGTATGGTTCGTCCCACCCTAAGTAGGTCGTCAGCGAGATTTGGACGGAATCGGCGGGCTTTCGCCTGCGGGTTTTTCCCGATGCGGCGGGCTTTCACCTGCCGCTATCCCGTCCAGAATCAGTTGCGGACCTACTTAGTGTATCGCGTTCCCTGCCTCCCGCCACCGCAATAGCGGGTGAGCGTGGCATTATCTCTCCCCACCACAGAAAAGCGGGGCGGCAATTGCCGCCCCGCCTCTGTTTGCATTTCACGCAGCCCGCAAGCATGTCCCGCTTAGTCCCCGGCAGCCATCGCGGAGAGGAAGTCTACCTTGTAGTCGGGGGTCATGCGGTAGTGTCCCATCGTCAGGCAGTCGGTGGGACACCAGATCACGCAGTTGCCGCAGCGGATGCACCGCTCCTCGTCCATCAGCATCGCGGCGGCGGCGGGCGACATCTGCTGCTTGGCGTACTGCACGATGTCGGTGTCGCCGTCAATCGCGTGGATGCGGTCGAGCGACACCATCTCGATCACTTCCTCCGGGCAGACATCCACGCAACCGTTGCACAACACGCACTTCGAGCCGTCAATGAAAATATTGAGCTGGCACTGGAGGCACCGCTTGGCCTCCTCGAAGCCGAGGTCCTGCGTGAGGCCGAGTTCCACCTCCGCCACCTGATCGTGGCGCAAGTCCACCGGCAGCGTCGGCATCTCGGAGCGGGCGACATCAATGTAGTTGTCGCCCCACATCAGGCGGCGGCTCATGGCCTCTTCCGTCCAGCGGGCCACGCCCGTCTGCGAGAGCAAACCCCGGCGGGCGCGAACCTGATCAATGTCGAGTTCCACAATCTCCATCGTCTGCTCGACGGGTGCCTCGCCGCTCAGGTACTCGTGCAGCGCGTCCACGGCGGCGTGGCCCTCACCGATGGCGGAGATGAACGAGCGCGGGTTCGTGACGTAGTCGCCGCAGGCAAACAGCCCCGGCACCTCGGTCATGAACTTCTCGTCCACACGCGGCACCCCCCGGCGGTCAACCTTCTTCAGGTCAAGCCCCGCGAGGAAACCGTTCTCCGGCTTCTGCCCGTACGCGGCGATCACGATGTCGCACGGGATGACGTGCTCCGACCCCACGATGGGGCGCGGCGAGCGGCGACCGGACTCGTCGAGCGGCCCCAGTTCGTTATGCACGACCTCGATGCCGACGACCTTGCCGTTCTCGTCGCCGACGATGCGCTTCGCCGCCACGAGCCAGTGGTACTCGATGCCCTCGTATTCGGCCTCGTGAACCTCCAACTCGTCAATGCCAGCCTCGGCCTGCGTGCGGCGGTAGAGCACCTTCACCTCCTCGGCACCGAGGCGCACGGCGGAGCGGCAGCAGTCCATCGCGGTGTACCCGGCACCGAGGATGACGATGCGCGGCGCGATGCGCGGTGCCTTTCCCCAGTCCGCGATGTGCAAGTCTTCGAGCCACGTCAGGCCGTACTCCACGCCGTCGAGTTCCTCGCCCTCGATGCCGAGGCCCACCGGCACCTGACAGCCCGCCGCGATCAGCACCGCGTCGTTCTGCGCCAGCAGGTCGGTCATCATCACGTCTTTGCCGATGGCGGTATTGAGGCGGATATCTACGCCGAGGTCGGCGACGAGGTTCACCTCGTCCTGAATGATGTGGCGCGGCAACCGCCACTCCGGCACCCCGGCCCAGAACATGCCGCCGGGAACGGGCAGCGCGTCGTACATCGTCACCGCGTACCCCTTGCGGGCGAAGCCCCGCGAGGCCGTGACGCCCGCCGCCCCGGCCCCGATCACGGCGACGCTCTTGCCATTCGGCGGCGCGGGCCGCTCGCGGCGGGTGCTGTCGCGGTTGTCGGCGGCGACGCGCTTCAGCCAGCAGATGGCGATGGGTTCGTCAATCACGCCTCGGCGACACGACGACTCGCACGGGCGGGCGCAGACGCGACCGAGACAACCGGGGAAGACATTCGACTCGCGGTTGAGTTCGAAGGAGTTCGCGTATTCTTCATCCGCGATGAAGGCGATGTAGCGCGAGATGTCGGTGTGCGCGGGGCAGGCGGCGGCGCAGGGGATGTTGTCCGAGAACCATTGCCCGTCGCCCGTGACGAGGTTGTACTGCTTGCCGCTACGCATCACGTAGCCGACTTCCATCTTCGGGTCCACGAGGGCCAGAAGGCGCAGCCGCCGCCCGACCTCGATCTCGTTCTCGACCTGCGAGAGCATGATACTGACGGCGTGGGTGCTGTTCGTCTGGTTCGTGCTCCACGCCTTGCTCGCCGCCACGGTCATGTCCGCCGCGCCCGACTTCGGGGTGGGTGACAAGGCGATATCGAACGCGGGCCGCAGATAGCCGCTCTCGGCGGTGGCGGAATCGCTCACGCCCACGGTGGCCCAGTTCGGGATATCGGTGTTCGTCGGCGCGTCGCCGCCGTCCGCCGCGTCGAGGTACTGCGGGCGCACCTCCTGCTGCTCGACCGGCACGCCCACGGAGGCGTACTTGCGGTCCTCAGGGGCGCGGCGCGTGATCTTGTTCAGTGGTTCCCGGTTCGCCATCGAGTCCTCCTGCGGTACGCCCCGCGATGGATGCGGCGGAGGGGTTTTGCGGCGGTTCGCGCATCACCCTTGCCCTCACGTCGGTGTGTTGGTCAGTCACCATTGACTGGCTTTCCCCCGGTGCAGCCGAAATGTCCATTGCGGGCGGCACACGGGGAAAACGGTTGTTCGCATCCGCTCCCGAAATTGTACGCACGGTAACGCGCAGCGTCAAGGAGGATGAGCCGGGAGTCGGGGTGTATGCGTTCTCGCAAAATGCACCTAACCCCCCACCTGCCCAGAGGGCGCCCGCCTTCCCCACACAGGGAAGGGGGTGACGCACCGCACCATCGAGGTGTTTCGCATACATCTCGATGCCCAGAAGACACACTCCCCCTTCCCTATGGGGAAGGGGGCCGGGGGTTAGGCGCATTTCCGCCGCGTATGTGCCAGCCGCGAGAACGCATAAACCCTGGCCGGGAGTCAGGGGTTTATTCCTTGTCTTGGAATGCGCCTACCCCCGGCCCCCTCCCCTGCGCGGGAGGGGGAGCGTACGACGAGATCGAGGCGTTCGGGGAACATCTCGGTCTTGCCGTACGTCACCCCTCCCGCGCCGGAGTGACGGGAGGCGGGTGCGGGTGCGGGTGCCCTCTGGGCGGCATGGGCGGCAGAGGGGTGGGCGCATTTCGGGGACGATGAAATAATCCTTGGGCGGCGTTGGGGAGCGGGGTGAGGATTCGCCGTTGCCTGTCGCCGCGACCCCCTCAATACGCGGCGTCCGGCTCGAATGGGAACAACGGGCGGCGGCGGTGGCGGTACGCGAAACGCGAGAGATCGGCGGTCGCTACCCCCGGCGTGTTCACCATCACCACCTCGGCGGCGACCGGCTCGTACGCTGCACGCGGCGAGTGAACCCCCTTCGCCACCACCACCTGATATTCCTCCGGGAAGACCCCCGCCGCGTACATCTCCGCGATGCTCGTGTTGCCCGTGCGTATGCTGTGCAGCACGAGCGTGTGGTCGTCGGTGGTTTCGAGCACCGCCGTGCGGCCCGCGTCGTAGTGGCGGTAGCCGCCGTGCGTGGGGCGCGGGTCTTCCCATCTGCCCTCGAACAGCGTGCGCACGCGCCCCGTCACGGTCACGGGCGAACCGTGCAGGTCGTCGGTCTTGCCGCCCACTGCCAATGTCACCGTCTCGCCCACGCCCGCCGCTACGCACGCCGCCACCGCCTCCGGGTCGTAGAGCGATTGCAGGTAGCGGCGCACGCCGAGCCGTTGGGCCGCTTCGAGCAGGGTCGTGCCGTCCGCCGTGCTGCCCGCCCCCACGTTGTCGCCCACGTCCATCAGCACTATCGGATGCCGGGGGTGGGCGGCGGCGTGTCGCAACGCCTCCTCCGGCATCGGTGTCTCGCCCACGAATTCCGCCCGCCGCCCCCACGCCCGCCGCGCCAACCAGCGAGCGCACTCGCGGGCCTGCGCGGGGTCGCCGTCGTGGACGGCAAGGAACGACATGCCCATCCCCGGCACATCGGCGTAGGGATAGCCCATGACGATGCTCGCCGAGAGCATCCCCGGTCGCCGGAGCGCGGCGTTAATGTCGCCCATCAGGCTGCGCATCGGCTCGGCACCCGTGCCTTGCTGCACGATGTTCACCACGAGTGGCGGCGTCTCCACCGCCTGCACCGGGCGAATCTCGCCCCGCACGGTGCGGATGACGATATCGGCGCACTCGACGCCCCGCTCTTTGGCGTCGAGGTGCGGGTTGGTGCGGAAGAAGACCGCGCAGGTGCAGTTGTCGGTGAACCGGGGGGTGATGTTGCCGTGCAGGTCGGAGGCGACGCCGATGGGGATGTCTGCCCCTACGACGGCACGCACGCGGGCGATCACCTCCGCGTCGGCGTCGGGGATGTGTTCCGCGACCATCGCCCCGTGTTGCGCCATCAGCACGCCGTCCCACGGCCCGCGTTCGCGCAGCAGGGCGAGCATCTCGCCTACAATGCCTTCGAAGGCGTCTTCCGTGATGTACCCCATCGGCCCCGTGGTGGTGAATAGCAGCGGCACGATCTCCACGTCCGGTTCCCGCGCCGCCCGTTCGAGGAATCCGGCGAGCGAGAACTCTGATGCCCCGTAGACGCGGAGAATCTCCTCGCCGCGCAGGATGCCGCCCCGCTCCCACTCCGCCCGGTCAGCGCGGTGGGGGGCGAAGGTGTTGGTCTCGTGGTACATGCCCAGCATCGCCAGTCGCATCGGACATTCCTTCTCCGGCAAGTGCGCCGCGCTATCCGTTATCGCCGCCGCCGTCGCTCGCAGTGCCTCGCGGGCCGCTTCTCGCCCCCAAACGGGTCGCCGCTGTAGATAGAGACCGGCGGGGCGGGCGAGAGTCTGACCCCACCGATGTCTACAACCGCTTCACTCGACTTCGAGGATCATCTCGACCTCGACGGGGACGTTCCCCGGCAACCCTGCCACACCGACCGCCGACCGGGCGTGACGCCCCGCCTCCCCGAAGACTTCCACGAGCAGTTCCGAGAAGCCGTTGATGACCGCCGGGGTGTCGGTGAATCCCGGCACACAGTTCACCATGCCGAGTACCTTCACCACGCGCCGCACCCGCGATAACTCGCCCAGTGCCGATTTCGCGGCGCAGAGCTGGCTCCATGCCACCTCTCGCGCCGCTTCTTTCGCCTGCTCAACGGTGTAGTCCTTGCCGACGATGCCGTTCCACGTCTTCCCCGTGCGGTCGGGTGTCCGCCCAGAGAGGTAGAGCAGGTTGCCCACCTGCACCGCCGGGATCACCATCCCGCCGCCTACCGGCACGGGTGTCAGTTCGAGGCCCAGTTCGCGCATCTTCTCTTCCGGTGTCATCGTGTCCTCCTTCATGGAGCACTGATCGTCATGTGCCGCATGTGCCGCGCACCAATCATACCGAATCCGGGTGCCTACAGCACAATACAGGACGATTGGCGGGACGATCCTCGTTGTGGCGTGGTGCTCTCAGACCGTGAT